>Ga0307379_10007135_pt1 | contig 15247 bp, 16 predicted proteins | sample UN2MG_FD_202237 | JGI IMG/M metagenome (GOLD analysis project Ga0307379, IMG submission 202237) | Soil microbial communities from Risofladan, Vaasa, Finland - UN-2 | ecosystem: Environmental > Terrestrial > Soil > Coastal area > Acid sulfate soil | place: Finland: Risofladan, Vaasa | collected... | reverse complement strand
AAATCGTTCCTCTGATGGATACTGATATCATCAAATATACGACTTGCAATCTAACATGGATAATTTTAAGATAATACTGCAATTTTGTGGGTATATGTGATGGAATCACTTAATATACGACGTTCTCAGTGGTTTTTTTGTATCAAATAAAGCATGTTGTGTATTAATAGTTATATCAAAAAATAAGGAGGAACGGTAATGACAGAAACGCAACTTGCAATTATTCTGTTCACTCTAGGAGTCTTTCAAACACTGGCCTTCTTTATACTTAAATCGATTCTCAAATTTGAATTTAGAAAACGAGAGCAGGCCGCAATGGTTGCTTCGTTATTTGCTGAGTGGATCGATTGGCCAAATGAGAAAAAGGAACTCAACCGCTTAACTTGGGAGGCTACACTCTGGTTACCTGACAAGCTTGCGAAGGAAGTTAATAAGCGACTCGCTAACGCACCGGAAGCTAAAAATATCAAAGAGATTCTCGTTAGCATTAAAGGCCTAATTCAAGGTCGTAAGTCCTCTCTGAATCCAGCGGACATTGTTCATTTTGAGAAAAAAAAGATATAACAATTCAATCAACTGGACTTTTTCCGCGGCTAAAGCCGCTCCAAAAGCCGGTTATTTCAATCGTTATGCCCATATGAATATGCATATTTTTTACAAAACGCTTCCTTTAATTGAAGAGGCATTTCATCGTCTTGAGAAAAAAATCGAGGCACCAGTCCTCGTATCGATTGGTAAGTGCAAATTCTTTCGCTACAAAAATAAATCAATTGAGGCTGCTATCATTCAGAAACTCGCACGGATTGTAAGTGGACTCCATGCATGTCTGGTGCTCTTAGAGAATGGTTTAGTCCAAGAACTGGGAGCAATATTTAGAACGTTAGATGAATTTGACGAAGATGTGATTTTCCTTTGTCAGCCTTTAATCTCAGGTGAAACGTCTGATTTGCACAGGAAATATTTAGATTCTTTCTATCAAGAAGAATATGACAACCCTGAATACCCTTTCCTTTCAAGCCAAAAAAGGCAAACAATTCCAAGGCAAAAAATTCATTCTGCTATATCAAAAATGCCTGAAACACCTATTAATCCAAGCGATTGTAAAGAAATACACAGAACCATAAGTAAAGCTTATTCTGGATTTGTACATGGAGCATCCCCACATATTATGGATATGTATGGTGGCAATCCACCAAGATTCCATGTGTCAGGTATGGCCGGAACTTCGAGAATGGATCAATTTGCCGAAAATTGCGGGGATTATTTTTATCGTGGACTTATTTCTATTATGACGGCTTCGTTATGTTTTGGAGAACATGAACTCTCTCAAAAGTTAATGAGCTTCAAAAACTATTTTGAAAAGAAAACAGGGAAAGGTATTTCGGGAACCCCTGAAGGTAATCTTAAAAAGATTAAAGGGAAAAAGGCATAACCAGCGCCTGGACTCAGACGGGCTAAAAACCGCGCCCGCTGGTCAGGCGCGGCGTTATAAGTCAGGAATAAACAATTATGTCAGAAATTGTTTACCTTTTCGGGGCAGGCATTAATAGAGGTATTACAGACTGGGATGGCCTTGAGCCGCCTTTGGCGACTGATTTTTTTCAACAGGTATTTCATAGTGAAAAATATCTCTCTGAACATTACCTAAAAAAGATACAAGATCTCACAGAATTTATTAAAAAGTTTTGGAAACTAACTAAAGAAGATTTAAAACAGATTCCATTTGACCTTGAGGCATGTTTCACACTAATTCAACTTCAATCCCTCGAAGCCCAACAAAAGGGAGATAGAGATACAACAATACTATTATCGAAATTAGAATATCAATTAACATCATTATTGGCTGAATTTTTATCTGAATTTGAGCATTTTACTCATACCAGTGATTCTTTCGGGCAGTTAGGCAAAGTCCTCTATAAAGAGAAACCACTAATAATTACATTTAACTACGACACGCTACTTGAGTCAGCAATCGAATCTGCTTCTAGTGTAAATCAAAACATACCTAAATCATTTAAAGGCGCCCCACCTGAAGAGGATACAATTCCAGAAGCCGAGCTTGTATACAGCCATTTTAACTGGAACAGGCCGTTAGCATATGGTGTAAAATTTGATTTAGTTCAATTACAACGAGCTGGCATTTCAACCTATGTAGAAGGAGAAAAATTTTATTATCCTTCTGCGAATTCACTTTATTCAACGCCCTTACTAAAACTTCACGGTTCACTTAATTGGTTCACTTTCTCAGGGATTCAAAAATATCAAATTCCTGAGATGGAATTTATGTCCATGAAAGGCCAAACTGTTATGTGTAGAGGAACGTGGTGGCATAATGAGCTGCCTGATATTAATCAGGAAATCCTGTTGCCAATAATCCTTACTCCAGCGTTGTATAAACAGATTTATCAAAATCCAATTCTCAACTCTACTTGGGAGAAAGCACGAGAGGGTCTAAAAAAATGTAAACGGCTCATTATTGGAGGATATTCTTTTCCATCAACAGATTCCCATACTAAACGGTTATTTCTAGAAGCGTTTCATGAAAATACGCCACAAGAAATAATAGTCATAAATCCAGATACGAGCATTATTAGAACGGTAAAAGAATTATGCCATTTTTATAAACCCGTTTTAGCATGCAGAGACCTTGAAGAGTTTATTACACTATATAAAAAATGACGTATAACAATCTGCTGCAGGGGACCTCCAAGGGCTGCGCCCCTTCCGGCCCCAGAGCAGCGCGTTATTAGTAATTTCATTTTGCCTCTTGCTATGTTTGAGTATCAGTTGTCAGCCCAAAGTTCAGGAGATGACGGATGTAGAACGTATTGAAATTGATGAAATTATAAAACAGCTTTTTTTGGAATGTGAATAGAGTTGAAATAAAGGTTCTAAAATGAGATTGCCACGCTCCTTCCAGTCGCTCGCAATGACAATGGGAAGGAATTCAAGCCGTATTATGTAGCTCATACAAAAATTCAAACGCTCGCCTTATTGGATGATAAGTACAAAGGTTCGAATTGGTTGCACTGGCGGACGCGGTTGCAACCAATTCGAACCGCTGCTGAAATTTCGGCACAAATCAAAATCTGCCCTGTCCGTCGCGTTTATTTGTATCAGAAATATTCGCAAAAGGCAAAAGAACTTCGCCTGTTAGGTATGTCATACGAACAAATAGCCAGAAGTCTAAACATCAGTAAAAAAACTGCTATAAACGCTTATAAATATAAAAAATATAAACTAAAGTTATTAAAACCTTAGATTGGGGGATATCACATTTTGGTCACAAAAATCCTTTATTAATTGGAAATATGATTTTTAATTAACTGAAAATAAAATAGATACAATGTACAAAAAATCAATAAGGCAATGGAATAGAAATCCGATGCCCCTTATTTGTCTGTGGCATTCTATGCATATCAGTGAATCGACTTTTTAGAGCTTGCGGATCTTCTCCGCTTAGCCTCTTGAGGACGCAAACCTCTAATATAAGTCATAGTCATTTGCATAACGCCTCGCCTGACCAGCGGGCGCGGTTTTTAGCCCGTCTGCGTCCAGGCGAAGGTTATGCGCCTTTTAGCTTTTTTTCAGCATATAGTTTACAACCTTCTAGTAATCTCTCTAAAACAGTGTCTATCGCCAGTGGCCAGTCAGTACGCCCCTCGATTGAGATGCCAAGATGTTTTCCCATCAACTCCATTGTCTTAAAGTCGTCACTGTTATCAGGGTTGTATCGACCTGATGAGTGGGCAAATCGATTCCTTAGTCTCCTTACTATATTGAGTTGTTCGGCTCCATCGAGCGTGAAATCAATTTTGATAGCGTTGGAAATCAATTGGTATGATTCAATAAGGGAGCAAAGTCTTATGATAAAGTTCTGATTAATCCAATGTCCGATTCTTAGCATCTCATCCTTAATCTCAACGGACAGCGGTTCTTCAAATGTGTGGACTATATTTATGCCCTGAGCCCTATAGTAAGGAGGCGTCAAAAGAATTTTTGCTCCTATCGAGCTATCATCAACGTACGGGAAATATCCTCTGTTTTTATTTAGATACGTCCAAAGGATATCCATCTCCTTGTTGATCTGTTCAAATTCTTTTTCCATATCATTTCCTCCGCATAACGTATACACCACTGGTTTTGCCCAGCGGGCAAAATCCAGTGGATGTTGTGGTTATATCCTTTCTTTAAATAATTCTTCGACATCATCAATGAATACAAAGCATTCAGTGAACAAACCAAGGACTTTGTTAATAGGGAGACCGACCTGACTCCCTAAAACAAAGTAATCCTTGAACTCTTCAATGTTATCTTTGAAAAAAGGGTCTACCCAATCTGAGGGGAGCCCCCAAAGGGTGGGGTTTATTGAAATGGGCGTACCAGTAACAGGATCAATGCCACATTTTTTGTAGAAATCATCATCCACTTCTCCTTGGTTGTGGATAATAACATGTCGCAATTGATCAAGAAAAAGCACATGCTTATATATGGTGTAAAGACCACTGTAATCCAGTAATGGTTTAGTATTATTTGATGAATTCCCAATAAATATCTTTCTAATCAAGGCTGACAAACTATTGGGGAGTTCATCATCCCACCCTAGGACTGATTTCACTAGAATATATAACTCTTTCAAATATTCCTGGAGAACACCATCGACTAATAGAACAGCAGACATATTGTAGGTGTGACCAACGCTATACTCAGGCGGGTATGATTTATAATATTCATTAAATTTCTTAAATGTCTTTTGATTATGTTCATCCAAGTATCTACCAAAAAATCGCGCTTTGTCTGGAGTTTGGATAGTAATTTCCATTAACTTGTCAATAGTCCCTTTGGTTTGCAGCGCTTTCAACACAAAACGTGAAGCTGCAATTTGAGCGATGTGTGACCGTGCCTTAGCAGCAAGCTTTGTTATTTTATGCTTCATAATCAATTAGGATATAACGATGGAGCTGAGACGCGGGAAACGTGCCAGCATTCTCCCGTCGATACTCCAGCGACTGGTTATATGGTTATTTTCAAACCTTCAATATTTACCCTTTGGAGCTCGTTGAAAAAACCAATGGACTTGTCAGGGTCGTAATCCCATGTATTGTCCAGAGGGTTCACTTCAGATCCATCAACAATAAACTTGAGAGAACTGCCGGAAACCTGTATGGAGATTGCATGACGGTGCCGCGCTAGATCAGGTGAGGAGATAAATTCGCTCTTTTTTCTCCAATGGAGTTTATCATTACATACTAACAAGCCATCATCCCGCGGTTTTGTTGCGTCGTTTCGATCTTTCCTCTTGTCGATTCTGATCATATTGAAACTGTCCTCGGACGAAAAATTGTAAACGAAGTTCATAATCGCATCTTCCGGCACGTCCACTTCAAACTCAAGTGTAAAATCGCTTTTTATAAAATAGTCTGTCACTATGAAAGGATAAGATGGAAATTTGTATCTCGGCAGTACCAGTTGGCGATTTACCAAACTGTACTGTGGCTCTCCGCTTATAACTCGCCACGTACCACCTTCAATAAAGCGTAACTTGTTAAAATGGAGCAGAGTCATATTCAATATACCAATGCCAAGTTGCGAAATGCCAATGTTAATGTTGTATCTGGATGACAGCTCTCTTTCCGGGTGAATATAATTTCGGAATTGCCTCAGTTGATCATAGGTGTTCGTAAATTCTGGAGGGATCAAAGAAAGCTCACTGCATATGGGGATGCATTGGAATAAAGTCAAATCTTCGATTTTTTTCCCAGTCGGGAATGAGTTGGCTCCCAGTGCTTTCTTTGAATTTAGCTTCAGTGCATGTTTCAATAATCCTTCGACAGCAGATATACTTAAGTAAAGAGTACTTCTGAAACCGCTAACAGAAAATACTCGGTCAATTTCATCGAGAAGGTCAAGAATGATAGCTGCAAGGCCGGGATCAGAAACAAACCCTAGCTCCCTTGTAGTCAGTTGATCGATTGTCAATCTTTCTGTCGTCATTTGATCTCAGTTCTGAGAAGTCAGTGTTTTCCAAACATATAACGTTAAAGCTCACAAACCGCTATGGAGCGTAGCGGAATAGCGGTCAGGTGCAGCGCCTTGTTATGTGGAATTTGATAGTTTTCCATATGTAATATCTATTGCGATTTTATACTTCTTGATAGAAATACCATATATCAAATTTTTTCTATCATCTCCCCAGCACACCAATGCGACAGTATTACCTTTTTTGTCAATTATTGGAGCACCACTACACCCTTGGAAGTGCTCGTGTCCTGGATGCTCAATGGGGAGTTTAAAAACATAATAATCTTCTTCTTGTCTTAAATATTTTAATCCCAAATAAGTTCTGTGATGAGTTAGAAAAAACTGACCAGACCTTTTTGGCATTACCTGACCAGAAAAACCAAACAACTCTGTTTTATCTGGTTCTGGATCAATTGATTGAGAACAAATTACTCGTGAAGTTTCAGATACTATATTTCCATTTGGCTCTATTTCTTGAAAATAGGACACAAAATCAGATGGCACTGAAACATATGAGAAATCAACATCTTTAGTAACCATGTCATTGATATTCAATGATTTTAAGAAATGCATTGCCCCCAATCTATATAACTTTGTCCCCTTCTTTGGTTCAAATCTTATTTCAGCGGCCCAATCTCCCATATCTCCAGTGGCATGTTGAACAGCAAGCATAATTCTTTTCTCTTCATAATCAATGAGGCATCCAGAAGCTATGGCAATGGGCATTAAACTCCTGTCAATTTTCCTTAATGGAATACTCGACAATTTCACATATTGTTCATAATCGCTTTTATTCATAAAAAGTACCTGTTTTTTTTTAGCACATAACGCTCGGATGAGCTACCGATGCGTCCGGCCGAAGGCCGGGTTGGCACGTGTTTTTGCTCTGTTTCTACCCCACATCTTAGCTTATAGCAAAAACCGTGATAACAGCAGAGGTCTGCTTCATCCAGATGTTATGTACTATGCTTACCATCTACTCGAAACTTGTCAACGTTCACTACGTATGTCCTGATTTCTTCTCCATTTTCATCGGTAAACCTAAACGTTACTTCTCTGGGAGTGTCGGCAATATAGCCAATTTCCTGATTGTTATAGTATGAAGCGATTTGAGTGAGCAATAACCGATTGAGCCCTTCCGCACTAATTACCATCACCGGCAATCCGATCATATTCTTAATAAACACCGCCTTTTCGATGAGAGCTGAGTCTTCTGACACAAAATAATGACATCTTAGACCAAGAGACAAGTGTCCTAGATCGTTAACGAGACCGGTGAATGCTGTCGCTTTTTTTAGTTTTTCCAGCCCTATTCCGAGCATGTTTGCGATTATGGATAAGCGATTGACGCGTTCCATGAACGGAGAAAGGTATCCAGCTGTGCCAATAAGAGGAATTGCCTGTTCGAGTTCTTCAAACGATCTCCACGGGAAGTCACTTTTTGCGATCGATTGATCTACTAGTTGTCTAAATGGCTTCGTAGGATTTTCTTTAATCATTTGCTTAGCTTCAGGGTATCTGATTCGCAGGCTATTTAGATCCCGAAATTTGTTTCGAATCGTTTTATTGAACCTCATAATCTGCAATCCGGTAATGTTCTTTTCGCCGGAAAGTATATGAGTGGCGTGTTGTAGGATTTTCGCGTTGGGATTTCTTTCGTACTTCTCGATTTGTCTGAGTATCGCTGCATTAACCGGTTCAAACGCTGCTGAGGCAAAATGCTCAGATAGTGGCTTATAGAATTCAAAACTACATTGCTCCGAATCGTATTCTGTGAAATCATCAAACACCGAATTAATCTTGAAAAACGCTACTTTTTCTCGGTTGCATTGCATCTCAACAACTTTCCACAGGTCAGATGTCGATTGTAAATAGTTCAACCAAGTCATATGGTGATCGCGTGAGCCTTGCCTTATATCTGAAAGGTGAGCGTAGCTGTACGGATTTATCATGGATGATCGATTGATCATAGCGAGGATTTTCTTTAAGCAGAGGAGAGTAATTCTCCGCTCGTACTCCAAGTAACTCGGATCATGCAGGTACGATATCACGTTCCAGTCAAGATAGAATACCGGTTTGGTGATTTCGGTTACGTCTGCTTCATTCTTTAGGTGTTCGTCGTTCATTGCCTATGGTACATAACATATATTAGGTTTTTATACATTATCAATTAATTCCTTAATTGCCGATGCCTTCCACACTATTCCTAGGTCAGATTCTTGATTTATTCTTCCGCTGTAGATCCCAAGAAATTTATACACGGGACCACCAAAAACAGCAGAGCCACCATTAGCCATTGTAACCATACCACCACTTCGATAAGCAATAACTGCTGATCCAGATTGACCCTGCCTACTCCTACAATCGATTAGAAAAGCAGGCAAATTACCAAAGTTAATATCTGGCTCCGACGCCATAAAACCAGTAGCCCATACTGCTAGCGACCCACCTGCTTGAATACCGAATGGAAAACCAATGACACTTAAAGAGTCCGCTGGGCCAACAAAAATATCTGGACCGGTGTTATTAAGATCATAAGGGTTTATCTCAACATCATTTAATTGCGTTAAAGGAAGAGCCACAAAATCTGCTCTTTCGCCTAAAGTAGGGTGTTCTATCCATAATGGTTGCCCGCCTATAAGAATAGGTTCTACTCTTGGAACCCATTCACCCAATCTATTCTGCCTGTTTTGTAGTATCTGAATCTCGTTCGGGATCCCAACAGTTGATAAAAGAGGCTCACCTGTATCCTGATGCCTACCGGTTACATTATGTCTATTAGTAATTAGCGCTGGGCCAGAATTACTATTAACGACGAAACCAGTTCCAGTTGCTAGAGGTTGCCCATTAAGTTGCATTTGGATTAATAGTGATTTAACGGAGGTTCAGCTATTCCGGGCATTACACTCTTTCCTTTAGAAACCTAACATGCTCCGGTTAAGGTGCGGTGCGCGATCATTCCTTTTTACCATACTAGCCTAACACAGCAAAAAGAAAGCACAGCCATCTTCAATCGAGTGTTAGACGGAATATTTAATCTTTCATTTATCGTTAACCTCTTTTTTTAGGTTCTCGATATTTTTTACTTGCAGCTTTGCACAATTCAATGCATCTATCAATCCAACGACGATACCAATACCAAGTACCCTGTATTTCTACTCCATAACCTTTAGCCGGGTTTTTCCCATCTTCTTCTTTCCACATTTTTACATGCTCCGGATTGATACGAAAACCTAGGAAACCAGCTTTTTGTACTTCAACAACTACATCTGATGGCCTAAATTTCGGGTGTTCAACTTCTTTCTTGACCCAATAAACCTCATCGATCTTTTTTGCAAGTTCAGATTTCGGATCTATAAACTCAACAACATTGTCTGCTTGACCTGGCCTATTAACAAGTTTGCGGGTAAAAATCATCCGATAAGAAAATCGAAGATCATTAAATTCTTCTTCAGACAAATTGTTGTCAAAAGAAGTAATATATGCGCGAAGTCTTGCAGGTAGTTCTGCCTCAGGAGCAGGTCCAGAGACTTGTTCTTCTGTAAGCTGTATAAACTGGATACTGTATGTAAGTTGGTTGTCAATACCGTATTTATCTCCAAATAACTTTTTAAGATAAAAATTATAATTCAAGGCGCATGCTTGATATCGTCCACTTAGATAATTATCTATGATCTGCGTCATTTGATGTTCAATTTCATTTCTAAGACCTATGAGAAATCTGAGATTATTAGATGTATTTTTGTCAATTGGAGATTTACTCTCGTTCAGACATCTTTCTAGTTCCCAATATTTATAAGCACCTCTTTTTGTTCTATCAAAAACTTTTCTTTTTGGTCCTCGTCTGTAATATCTATATTCAATCCTTACAGACCGATAATATGCATGGAGCAAATAAGTCCAAGCGATAACCATTAATACTATGTAAGTTTCTGATTTGAAGCTAACTTGTGGATCATTGAATGTTCGAATAGCACATAGGGATGCTTCTCTAGATTTAGCAATTAGCTCTTTTCTTATAGAACTAATAGTTCGTTTTTTCTTTGCCATAATAATCGGGTTTCCGAGCAACTATTAATATAGTGCATGCTTTATTTGATACAAAAACATCCCTAAGAACGTCATATATTAAGTGATTCCATCAAATATCCCTGCAAAATTGCAGTATTATCTTAAAATTATCCATATTAGATTGCAAGCAGCATATTCGACGGCCATAATATTCATCTTGGGGATTCAGATTGGATAGCCATCGAAATAACCTTGCGGAATTTGAAGATTTTCTCAAGCGTCATCGGTTGGTCACCCCGAAAAAGCTAGATTCTATGTCTATTGAGTGGATAGGTTTCTCAAATATTTGCAAAACAGACCTTCCAAGCCGGCCGCTCAGATTGTTTCTTCATACCTCGAGGCTATGGAAACGAATCCCCGCTTTGCCGACTGGCAAGTCAAACAGGCAGCGGACGCGATTCTTTTATATGCCGATAAATATCTCAAGCCGAAACCTTCTCTCCTTTCGTCAAATGGCTCCATTGAATCAAAGCCCATGGGACCGAATAACGGACGAAACTCGGCTGACTGGAAAGAAATATTCAACAAATTGCACGAAAGCATGCGTCTTCGACATTATTCGCCCAGGACGGAAAAATCCTACAGGATCTGGATCAACAAGTTCCGGAAATATTTCAACAATCGCGAACCTCTGACATAAGAAGGGGTTGATGTCAAAAAATTTCTAAGCCATATCGCTCTCCATGATCGAGTATCGGCCTCCACATAAAACCAGGCCTTTAACGCTTTATTGTGTCTTTTCCGAAATATCCTGCAGAAAAACCTGAGCGATCTGGCTGATACTGTCAGAGCACGGCAAAAGAGAAGACTGCCAGTTGTCTTGACTCGCGAAGAGAACCATCACCTCTTTTCCTTTCTCGAGAGCCCCTATCTTCTCATGGTTCAACTTCTCTATGGAAGCGGCCTCCGCCTTATGGAATGTATCCGTCTCAGAGTCAAGGACATCGATATTGCCAATAATTTGTTGATCATCCGGGCGGGAAAAGGAGAGAAGGACAGAACCACCATACTGCCAGACAAAATCAAGGAATCTCTGAGAGAACATTTACAGCCAATGAAGAAGTTGCATGACCAGGATTTGGCGAAAGGATACGGGATCACAACTCTTCCCGATGCCCTGGCGAAAAAATATACGAATGCCAACAAAGAATGGGCCTGGCAATGGGTCTTTCCCTCGAAAAGCCTGGTAGTCCACTCCGTGAGTGGAATGGTCCTCCGTCATCATGTCCAACCCAGCACTCTTCAAAGAACAGTCAAAGAAGCCATTAGAAAATCAGAGATTTCAAAACCTTCAAGCTGCCACACGCTCCGGCATAGTTTTGCAACACATCTTCTGGAAGCTGGATATAATATTCGAACGATCCAGGAATTCATGGGTCATAAGAATGTAAATACGACCATGATTTATACTCATGTGGCCCGTAAAAGCTATTCAGATATATCCAGCCCATTGGACAAGCTGTAAGAGACACTTTGAGACTAGGCAGCTGTGGCTGAGTGATTTCTCAAGCTCCGCAATACTTCAACGGCTGTCAGGTAAAGAAATCGTTCCTCTGCTGGATACTGATATCATCAAATATACGACTTGCAATCTAACATGGATAATTTTAAGATAATACTGCAATTTTGCGGGTATATGTGATGGAATCACTTAATATACGACGTTCTCAGTGGTTTTTTTGTATCAAATAAACCATGTTGTATATTAATAGTTAGGCATAAAGAAAGGAGAATATATCATGAAGAAAGCATCAACGGGTAAGAAGACTGTCATCAAGAAGAAACCGGCTGTAAAACAAGAACGCATTACCAAAGGTTATGCTAAGTTGCCACTCTGGGCTAAACTTCGTATTGCGTATGGGATGGCAACGAAAACGGAACTAACTGAGTTCAATAAAATGGCTAATTCCATCATTACGAGGAGTGAAAAGAAAATGGGTAAGTTGAAATTGAGCGGGTGTGCACCGGATACCCATTGCCTTTTTACTTGCCTGCAATCGTGTACAGAAGGATGCAAGAGCAGTTGCACGAGTAGCTGCACAAAAAACTGCACGAGTAATTGTGAGGACTCTTGTCTTGGCATGCCTGGCTGCATGGGGAGTGTTGGTATCGTTGGAGCTCAATGAATGTAAAGATTCAATAGATCGGGATGTTCCAATAATGATGATTTCTTGCCCATTACTATATGGGTAAAACTTCACTTTCGGAGTGACGATGTCTATGAATGCCTGTTACTTTCTACTTACACCTGATTGTAATATGAGTTGCCGATATTGCTTCCAGCGCAACGGAGTGCGATCTGCCAAAAAAGTTCACGCCTCTGGCGCTGTTGCAAACAAACAAACTATCGACCGATTTGCTGCTTTTTGCAAAAAAAATGGGATTGAACGGGTAGAATTTTTTGGCGGGGAACCACTCCTTTATAAGGATACTTTCCTATATGCGGCACGCACCCTGCTTGATACAGTTCCGGGATTGAAACTCGGTATTGTCACGAATGGAACGCTGATTGACGAAGAAATAATGCGGTTTTTTGAGCAGGAGAATGTCTCCGTGTTGTTAAGCCTGGACGGGAAGCGTTCGAGGCATAATCTCATGCGCGGAGGTTTCGACCGCATTTCTCACTGGTTTGACCGCCTGGTGGCAAAGGGACAGACTACTGTAGCTATGCAAGTCAGCGTTACCAAGGGTCTTTTCCAACATGTGCGCTTTATATGGAAGCTGGGATTTCCCAGCGTATATCTGAACGTAATTCAAAACTATGGCTGGTATCAATCCGTTGACATAGACCGTTTTGAGTCGGAGTATGATGCTGCATTGCAAGCCATGCTTGCCGGAGAGGGTAAATTGGTATGTGCGATTGCGATGCACCGGACTCTTGAAGCCTCCCAATACGAAGTCAAGTGCGGTATCACACAAACTGGTCTTGCCTGCGACTGGCAGGGATTACTCTATCCCTGTCATAGAACTCCGGAGCTTGGCACAAGTTTCACTTTTGGTGACGTACGAAATGGAGTGTCGAAAAGAAAAGAACGCCTGTGCCGGGCGCGGATTAATCGGCAATGCTTCAAATCGGCCTCTGCCAGCGAGTACCCGCTGGTGAGTTTTTGTCCCATCACAGTGTATCAGCGGAATGGGAATTTTAGTGGTAGTTGGAGTCCTATGTTCTGCGAATTGATAAATCGCAAGGCCAAAGTTGTAGCGAAGTATCATTACGAAATAAACAAATACTGTTTAACAAACCTTTCCGCCGTTGAAAACGAGAATGCAAACGTGGATACGACACATCTGGATCATGGCGTTATCGGCAATTGCACCGATAGGCAATGAATGTAAGAACGAGAGCCGAACAAGCGCATACACACTTACACGAAACCCGCAACGGGTTTCGTGAAGGTGATGCCCAGCGTTATGCATAAAATTATAAATTAAATAATAGGAGGTCTTGATGGGTAAAATAGACCAAAACAAAGTCATGCAGCACTTGGTAAATAAATGGGGCGAGAAAAAAAAATGCCCTATGTGCAACCAATCTAGTTGGTGGATAAGTGATACTGTATATGAAATGAGAGAATTCCATGGAGGAGGATTAGTATTAGGCGCTGGCCCTATAATTCCTATTATCACTGTTGCGTGCCAAAATTGCGGAAATACTATTTTTATCAATGCAATTGTAGCCGGTGTAGTCGAACCAGCTAAAGAAAAAAAAGAGGGAAAAAAATGAACAATAATTCCTCCTTTAAATTTTCTCAGGATTTCGAAGTTATTCCTTTCAAAAAAGAAAAAGTATATATGATTGCTAAACGTGAATGGGATTTTTTAAAAAGCAAATTACGCAATATTGGTTATTCAATAAATATATATTATGCACTGGGCGTGTTCATTCTTGGTCTTTCGGGAACAGCATGGTTAAACATCATTTTCATAGGTTTTCCTAAAAATCCTGATGGATCATGCACAAAAATGTATGTTATCTGTATTGCATTTGCTATTGCTACAGCAATTATCGGGGCTTTACTTTTATGGTTTGGAGAAAGACAACGAAAAGCTCAAAAAACAAAAGTTGCAGATGTACTAGAACAAATGAATATTATAGAAGACAGATATTCAGAAGACAAAGATATTAACCAAAAAGAAATAGTACAGCAGAAGCCAATACTTGAAATTATAACAGCGACTTACGGAACAGAACAAGTAAATTTAGATGTAACAGAAGAATTGAAACAAAAAATTGTTGATAATAAACTAGAAATTGTCGCTTCAAACAGCATTAAAGGTGATCCTGCCAAAGGAACAATAAAAAAATTGACCATTAAATATGTATTCGGTGGCAAAACAATGACAAAGGAATTCGTAGAGAGAACTAAAGCAATAATCCCATAAAAAACGCATAACAAATCGCTTCAGGCAATCGGAATCCGCGCCCTATTGGGCTCGGCCTTCTCTGCCTGAGCTCAAACGTTGGGCAGCGGGGTGCACGTAGTCAAAAAGTGGAAAATGAAAAAAAGACATAAAATAACAGAGTTGATAATTAAGGAGTCGGCTGAAATTGATTCGGCGATTTCGAATGGAGACGGCACTTTCTCTCTGATCAACTCTGATGGTAAAAAAGTAGCCCACGCCCAGTATGATGGTGTGGGCTACCTGCGAGATTCAGGGAAGCCAAAGTTCCTTCGGTCCATTACTAGGGGCAGTAAAGACTTGGTTGGCGATAATCCCTGGAAAAAATATGACACAATTGGGTTTATTGACACAAATAATATAAAAGCAGATAGTCAAATTTTATATGTATGCTCGCCATCGTTTCTGTTGTGGCAAGATGAATCGAGGAGGACGGCTAATGTCCATCATGTGGATTTGTTGGTGGGCTACTGTTCTCCAGGTGTTAACCCCGAGAGAATCGGATGGCAGGATTTCATGCAAAGGATGCGGGCGTCAGATGTCTTAGGTTCGCAAGACAAAGTGTTGCTTGTTGTTGATAGTGATATGTCATCGATCGATTCCATAAATGCAGGCGAAGAGACGGTGTGTGGCGATTATCGTTTGCCGGCAAATTTTGCCTTGGCCTATGCAACATCGAATTCTGGGGCGGAGAGTTGGGTAAACAAGGAAATGAAAAGGCGAGATCGGGTTGCTAGCCGCGCCATTGCTAGAA
>Ga0307379_10007133_pt1 | contig 15248 bp, 16 predicted proteins | sample UN2MG_FD_202237 | JGI IMG/M metagenome (GOLD analysis project Ga0307379, IMG submission 202237) | Soil microbial communities from Risofladan, Vaasa, Finland - UN-2 | ecosystem: Environmental > Terrestrial > Soil > Coastal area > Acid sulfate soil | place: Finland: Risofladan, Vaasa | collected... | reverse complement strand
ATAATTAACCAATCAAATGTAAACAATAATCCAAAACAAACAATACATCCTAATAATGCGATAATAGGCATCCAACTAATATTTGGGATTATTTTAAATGGTCTTTCTAAATCTGGTTTATTCTTTCTTAGTACAATCAGACTTAAATTAACCAAGAAGAAATTAATTAATACCCCAAATACAGTGGCATGAGCTACAATCGAAATATCTCCAAAAAATATAGGTACAATAGTTAAAATCATTGTTATTAATACGGCGAGAGTTGGAGTTCTGTGCTTTGTCGATATTTTGCTTAAACCTTCTGGTAATGCTTTATCTCGAGCCATTCCATATATCATTCTTGAAGTTACAATTAACATGATCAAAACTGTATTCGCAGTCGCAAATATTGCAATCGATGTCATTATAAGTCCTCCAATCGGACCTAGAGCTACTGTAGCTACATAATTCAATGGAGCATCTGAACCCGCAATATCTGCATAAGGAGCAATACTAACAACCGAAATTGCTGTCAAGCAATATAATATCGTAGTAATGATAATAGAATAAACTATAGCTCGTGGAAGGTTTTTATGAGGCTTTTTTACTTCTTCAGCCATATTCGCTATGTCCTCGAATCCTATATATGCGAAGAAAATTAAAGCTACAGATGAAAAAATAGCGCCTATAGATGACGTGGATGGTAATAATGCATAATTGACCGAGCCAAAATGAGGAATTCCAATGATAATTATGAAGATCAATCCTGAAGCTTCTATTAATGTAAATAAGATATTCATCCAAGTAGAGGTTCTAATACCAATGAAATTAACAATACTCAATACTAAGATCAGACTAATTCCTATAAAAATTTTCACAATCAATAGGTCAATTCCTAAAAATTCAGCTACATATCCCGCAAAACCCAATGCTACTGTTGCTGCTGAAAGAACTCCTGAAAAAATAATGATCCAACCTAATATAAAAGATAATTTCCTAATTTTAAAAGCTTCTTCCGTATACACAAATTCTGCAGCACTTTTAGGGTACATTGCTGAAAGTTCAGCATAAGATAATCCTGTAAAAGCACCAGTGATTGAAGCTAGAACAAATGCTAACCAAGAGATATTTCCGGTTATACCAACAACTTCACCAACGAGCGCATAGATTCCTGCTCCTAAAACATTACCCACGCCATACATTGTAATACCAAAAAGTGAGATTCTTCTTTTTAGTGCTGGTTTTTTTTCTTCATTCATAATAATAACTTATTCCAAACGATTTTACTAATGAATTTTTCAATAGTTGTGTTTTAGATTTAATTAAAATTTATTGTAGTAATTGAAATAAATAATAAATCCAGAATTTTAATTTTTCTTTAAATTTTCTGGTCTAGCGATGCAAATTTCTGGTTTATGCTTGTGTGATTTACGTGATTTAATTAGAGCTATTCTTGTGTCTCTCCTTTTTTTACCTTCCTCAAAACGCCTTTTTTCATCTACTGTCTCTGGAATGAGCTCATTCACTTCTATTGGTTTATCATCATCATTTAATGCTACAAAAGTTAAATAAGCTGAACCAACATGAGTAAGAGTTCCAGTTTTTAGGCATTCTGCTTCAATTCGCACTCCAATTTCCATCGACGACCGGGAAACGTAATTTAAAGATGCTTGAGCAAATACTAAATTACCAACAAACACAGGAGAGATGAAGTCCATTCTATCTACTGAAGCTGTTACTACATTCTGATGTGTGTGCCTCGAAGCAACAATAGCTGCTGCTTGGTCAACCAACTTCAGAATATGACCCCCGTGTACGTTTCCAGCGGGATTTGCGTGTTCAGGGTACATTACTTGTGCAATTTCCACCCTTGAATCTGCAACCGTTTTTATATCCAATTTTTATCACCTTCTCATTTAATTAGGAAATAATAGATGAAATATAATGATAAAATTTTACGTTTTAATTTATAAGAATAAAGCCATAGCCAATCGACCACATTCGAATAAACATGAATTTTACGATACGTTTTTTAAAGTGAACGAGCAATAAATAAATAATATGAAACAAAAAAAATCAATATTTCTTTATGCTCTCATAATTTCCTCCCTTTTTATGTGTGTTTCAATTGAATTTGCACATGCCGCAGAGTTCAAACAAATTATCAATGCTCATGTTGGACATTATCAACCGTCAGGAGTAAATGTAATGTTTGAAGACGTTGAAATTAATGGTACGTACGCGTATGTATCAGACGCCAATTTACCTGGTTTAAGGGTGATCTCTTTGGCAAATCCTTCTAATCCGTCTCTTATTGCTTCAAGAACAGTAACCGGAACGAACAGTTACGAAATTGAAATCGCTAACGATGTTGCATACTTAAGAGTAGTGGATCAAGACTACGATATCAAATATTTCGATATTTCCTCGCCAACAAATCCCACCTATAAAGGATTATTAGATTTAGGCTACGCGAGGGGATTTGACGCTTCAGAAACTACTCTATTTGTAAATAATTTCACTGAAATTATATCTTTTAATTTTTCAGATGTAGATATCCCCGCCGAATTAGATAGACTTAATTTGACTGACGTTGGCGAATCATTAACATTCATTGATAATTACGTTTACATTTGTACGTCAACCAACCAACTAAAAATTGTTAATACTACTAACCCTTCAAATTTAAATTTAATAAGTTCGTTTGACTTAGGGGACTATTACGCTCAAAGCTATCATGTTGAAGGAAATATATTATATACCTCAGGTTATGATAGTACAAAAACTGTTTCACCAGAAAGAGTTCATAGAGCCCATGTTAAATCAATAGACATCACCAATAAATCTAATCTGATCCTATTATCAAATATTTTCATCGATGGAATCAACGGGGTAGGATTAGCTTTTCATAAAAATAAATTATTCTCAGGAGCCTGTGCAGAAGGGATTTCTGTTATTGATGTTACTAATCCATCCTCTTTACAACCAATAGGATACTATGACGATTATCAGGATATTTATTGCGACGGAGGTTTATATTATGCGATGTATCCAAAACTATACGAAGACGCGACTCTTGGTAATTTGTTGGTATTTGTTTCCATGGGATGTGGTCTAAACATAATTTCAATTGATAATTTGGAATTCGAATTTAGCATCCCGGGATTTGAGATATATAGCTTGATTTTGTCAACAATGATGGGGATCTCTTTCATATACTTAAAATTAAGGAAAAGATCAAAATCATAACATTCAATTTAACCGAATTCTTCGGTTAATTTTTTTTTTTTAACGCATACCATTCTATGATTATATATAATAATGAATAATCATTCGATTATTTAATCAAAAATTTTATATAAACTAAGATGAGAAAAAAATGCCAAGTTTTAAAGAAACGTATGAAGCTATAAAAGCAGATTGGAATGCCGGTGAGAAAAATTTTAACGTAGAGTGTGAGATGTCCCCCGATGGAATGCAAGTTAAATGTACCATGGGGGCAAAACCATTTGAACTCATAATTGATGCTCCTCCGGGATTAGATGGTACCAACGAAGGTCCTTCTCCATTATTAGTAATATTGGCTTCAATTGGAGCTTGTATTGTTGCAGTCACTCGCTTTTGGGCAAAAATTATGGATATAGAAATTGTAGAATTGAAAGTCTTTTCTCGTGGACATATCAACTTAGGTGCCATATTTGGACTTGATGATTCGAAATTAGCGGGGTATGATAAATTAGAACCAATAATTAGAATCAAGGCAAATGCTTCGGATGAAAAAATCAATAAGTTAATGGATAAAGTACTTTCTCATTGTCCAGTTATCACCAATTTGGGCGGAGCTTCACCAATAACCCCCAAAGTACAAATAAGGAAATAATTATGTTTTTACTATTTTTTTTTATTATTAATTAATTTTTATAACCACTATTGGTTTCTAAATTGAGAAAAAAGGAAAAAATATGTCATTGGTATCCAATTTGTCCTATTAAGTATTTTGTTGATAATAATAATCTAGAACGCAAATGGGTTGAAGATTATTGCTTGGTTGGAAATAAAAACTGTAATCGATATCAAATGGAAGAACGTGGTCAAGTTCATCCTGATAACATGCTTCCTAATGGTAAAATAATGGAAGAGCTTTCTTAGAAGATTATAGATTCTATATTTTCTATTTCAATGGATATTTTGGCTTTCTTTTTTTATTTTATGTGAATAAATAATAAACTTGATAGTAAATGGGTTGAATTTTAGCATTTTAATATCTCCTAATCCATATACGAAATTTAATAACAGTAAAATATATTAAGACTTTTATCTATTTTTAAAATATGAAAAAGGGCAATTCACTCATAATTAAAGAGATTGTTATAGCAATAGTATTATCTATTCTTTTTTCTGCACGATTTGTTCGAGCTAATCCTATTGTTATCTACCCCGTTGAAAATCCTTACATTAGAATCATATTTCTCACAATCTTCTTTTTAATAGGAACTGCAGTTGAATATGTTTTCTTCAAAAATTATCTCAAAAAATTTACCACTTATCTTGATGAAAAAAATAAAATATTATCACGTTCGATTATAAAAATTAATTTAGTAACATATCCCATTACTCAGCTCTTTGCTTACATAATTTACCTTTTTATTATAGAATACTTTCTGATTATTATTTTGTTTTTAGAGGTTGGAATTGTTTTTATTGAGTGGAAATTAATAAAATTAGAACTTCACAAAATTGTCGATAGGGCTTTACCATCAAAACAAATATTGGAGGGAACTACCCTAGCAAATATCTTTTCTTTTTTAATTGGACTGATTGGATTCATTCCTGCTCTTATTTAGATTTTTATCTATATTTCTTCTTATTATATTAATAGCAATTACAATTGAAAGGGCACTACTTGCTCCTAAAAAACTATAAACAAAAATCAAACCTATATCGAATTCTTCAAGAGAAGGAGGATACCATCCTGAATAGGGATTTTTGATAAAAATAGAAACATACCAATAAGCATTCCATATATTAATATATTCATAAACCACTATTAAAAACAAATTATCTTGAGAATCTATAATTACTGTAGAAACATCATCAATGTAAGATCCGCCCCAATAATAACGAGAATTAACCACCCCGAGCTTATTTAATTGTAGAATCCCTATATCTCTCTGGTAATCTCCCCTAGTTTCACTAGATCTATATCTATAGATGAGATATATGCTTCCATTTGAATCATAAACAGATTCGATCGGCGGACCAAACCTTTCAGGAGCAAAATACTCCGTTTTAAGATACTGTTGAATTGATAAATTCCATTTTAGATTACAATCATTATCGATATTTACCAAATATGTTTCATCAAATGTATTATAGAAAAGATACGTGTTATTTATGTACCAAACCCAGCAATTCCAGTTTATACCACGTTCCTTATAATTCGATAGAATTTTTATCTCGCGGTTAATCTCCCCTGTAGAATTTAGTTTTAAGATATATAGATTATATCTGGAATAGATACTAGAGAATTGATAATATGCCACCAATGCATTTTCCTGTTCATCAATATTTAAAAATCTGAAACTATCTTTTGAATTTTGTAATTCTAACTTCCATAACAATGAACAAGTACTGTTAAATTTATAGAGAGGTGCCCCAGAACACCAAGGATCTTCATAAACGTCGGGAAGTGAACCAGACACATAAAGATTGTTATAATCATCAATTAAGAGTTCATGATAGAAAGCAGTATCATTTAAGAATATTGAATTTAATAAATTACCATCAACATCTACTTTTAAAAGATATCCCTTATCATTTTGTAAATCATGACCTGTAATGTAAATTGAATCATTCAAATCTTTTGTCATTGAGTCTATAGTACATTCAAGAGATTCATTAATAAATTTTACATATAATTGTTCACCATATTGATCTAATTTCAATAGCATTATTTTCCCTCCAAAATTGTTTCCAACTAAAGTTGATACATAAATATTATTCTCTGAATCGACAACACTTTTTTGATATTTAACATCTAATTCATCTTCCACTCTGAAATCCCATAAATTTGAACCATTTGTATTATATTTTGCAACATAGGTTTCATATGTATGTACGTTATCTCCATAATCCCCTAAAATGATAATGGTATCATTCATTAAGTACATGTCAGGATGTAATAATTCTTGTTCTTGCATTAAAATTCTTGTCCAAGAATTATCCGTATCGTCATTTAAGAATAAAACACTTCGATTTTCTAAATGACTATTTGGTTGGAGATTTAATAGTAATATGATGATAACTAGTGTGATGATTTGTTTTTTATGATCGAGTATAAATTTCACCTTCACAATAAAAAAGATTTTTTGCTATATATTTATTTCAGTGAATAATTTATAACGTTTTTCTCTTTTAAAAATCAAAGAAGTAAAAGAAGAATTCGCTCCTATTTCAATGGATACTTTGGTTTTCTTTTTTGCATGAATGCTGCGGAACCTTCATTCATATCCTTAGAGCAAAAAGATAGTACAATTGAAGTGTTTTCTAATTGCAAAATTGTTTCTAAACTAGGAGAATCCATTGTTAAATTTATCGCTTGTTTTGTCATTCTTAGACCTAAAGGGCTTTTGGTTAGGAGATCATTTGCAATCTCTAGCGCAGAATCCATTAAGTCATCTTTATTAACAATCTTTAAAACAAGACCAATTTCTTCTGCTTCTTTACTTCTAACTTCTCTTCCACTTAATAATATTTCTGAGGCCCGAGACATTCCAATTAATCGTGGTAAAAAGTAGCTTCCACCCACATCAGCACCTGTTAGACCTAAATTAATAGAGCCATTGATGAATTTCACATCTTCAGTAGCTATTCTGATATCTGAGGCCATAGCAAAACCAAATCCCCCTCCAACAGCAGCACCATGTACCATGGCAATTATAGGTTGACTTATTTTGCGCATTTTTACATAAATCTGACTTATTCGCCATTGATGATACAATTTTTTCTTTAAAGGTTCTGGAGTATTAAGCACATAGTATTTTTCATATCCATTCGGTACTTTCTTGGCATTCAAATTCAGACCTTCTTGTAAATCGGTACCAGCACAAAATGCTCTACCATTTCCTCTTAAGATAATTACTCGACAATCTAAATTCGTCGTCAGTGAATCAAAGAGTGAATGTAGTTCCTCTTCCATCTGAAAAGAAATGGCATTTAATCTTTCAGGTCTATTTAATGTTAAAATTCCAATTCCATTATCCTGTAAATCAAATTCAATCGTTTGATAATCCATATTTTATCACATATAAGCTAATTAAATACTAAATAAATATCATTTCATTAGGGTATTTTTGGCAATTAAAAATAATATCTTTAAGTGTTCCTCAGTTAGATGGAAGTGTAGTTCCCACACCTTTTCTGAAAGATAATCACTGATTGTCAATATAGCGCCTGCTTCTACATTTAAATGTTGAGCAACTGCAAATAACGATGCTGCTTCCATTTCGACAGTTAAAACACCTTCTTTTTGATAGTGTTTCACTTCTGCAGTAGTCTCTCTATAAGGAGCATCAATTGTCCAAGTTGATCCTTTAATATAATCGATGTTTAATTTTTTAATTGCATTTACTAATCGCTTAGTCAGAGATTCAGAAGGGTAAGCATATTTTTCAGGTTGTAGGTAATGATGTGAAACGCCCTCATCACGTATTGCTTTGTTGCATACGATAATACTTCCTAATTTTAAATCTGATTGTAGGGATCCAGCAACTCCAATTGAGATAAAATTTTTTATACCAAATGCAGTTAATTCCTCTAGTAATATACCAACGATTGGTCCTCCAATCCCAAATCCCCCACATATTCCAATTTGAAAATCTCCTTCGTCTAAAATATAAAAAAAATTTCCAACAACATGTTCTACCTTTTTTATATTATGATTTTTAATAATAAAATTAAGCAACGTAGGAGAATAACATAGGATCACTCCATTTGGAGGATCTATTTCAGGAACGCTACCAATTTTTTTCTTATAATCCCAAAAATCCTTAGCTTTTAAGAGTGGTTTTTCTTCATATTTATTTGGAAAATTTGGGAATGTCATGTAATTATAGCTTCTTTTAGAATAATTTAATAGTAAAGAAATTTTATTTTTTTGGAACTCTTGATTGAGTTTGGAATATATTCTATTTCATTTCCTTTTATATTTAGATATATTAAATTTTCTAAGGTTGAAATCCATTCTGGAACTTTAATTATGGAATTGTTACTAATATTGAGTTCTTGTAATGAATGTAAATTAATGAGCTCATCAGGTACTTCCTCAAATTCATTCCAACTTAGATCGAGGTTTTTAAGATTTGTTAGGTTCTTAAATTCTATTGGAAGTTCATACAAATTATTGCAACTAAAATTTAAGGTCTCTAAAGTTTTTAGATTTCCTATTGAATGAGGAATTTCAGCGTAAGAAGTAAGATTCATTTCTTTAATATGTTTATTTTCGATAACACACATGAAATTTTCTTGATAAATATAATTTATTTGGTTATTCATTTTAAATAGGGTATTAATACTAATCTGAATTCCCAAATCTAAAAGAAATTGAACTTCTTCAATATTTATATCAAAATTGGAAGCAATAGTTCGTGTCCTTAGGTCTAATGCATTTTTCAATATCGAAGATGGTTTTGTATTTTTATAAAGAATGGATTTGAAGTGACATAAGACTTGAGCCGAGTTTTCATTCATTATCGCCCATTTTAATGTATTCAATCCTTCTTGAACATATTGGTTGAATATTATATCACTAGATAGTGCCCGAATTTCAGGAATCTCATCGGAAATTAGGCTATTTTCTAAAATCCTGAAAATTCGTTCATTTTTATAGCTCATATTCCCGATGATTCTCATGCTATTAATTCTTAATTTGGAATTTTCACTTTTTTCTAAAATCGTAATCAAAAAATTGAGAGCTTCCTCTTTACTTATCTTTTTTTTTGTAAATGATTCAAAAACTTGATCAGGATCCAAGATTTTATTCATTATATTTCGATTAAGTTTTGATTCTATTAATCTATTAAACCCGCATTAATTTAAATTATCAATAAAGTTAATTTTTACGAGTGTTGATAATTCCTTAAATACTTTCTCGATTTCATCCTCTTTTTTCATGTAAATAGGAATATCTAACAATTTTGCGGTTGCTAAACTATAACAATCAGCGAGGGAAATAGCAAAATTACATTTTAAGTAAGCTGCCGTGTCTCTCAATTTTTCTTCAGAATATATCGTAAAATCTTTTAAGAATTCAGAGGTTATCTTGATTGCATTTTCATTCCCTTTTTGTCGACACAATATGTATTTAAGTTCAGTATCCACAATAGGTGCAATGTAAAACTCTTGGATATCTGAATTTGAAAAAATTCTTTGAAAAACCTTATTACCTAAAGCAGTTTCTTCTAAAAGTTCTATTAAAACTGATGTATCAACGACTACTGAATTATTTTGAGATTTTTTCTTCTCGTTCAAATTCAACACTCCTTAATTCTTTAAGTAAAGATTTACCTTCTCCTGATTTAAGAATTCCTTGAAATTTTTTTATATTATTGAGAAATTCTTCTTTATTTACTTTTGTTACTTTTTCTTCAAGTAGGAATTCAATTGCCTCGTCATAAGTAATTCTTCGTCCCCATTTTTTCTCAAGTTTATTTATAAGCTCAAATAACCTATTTTTGATTTTTTTTGAAATCTGAATAGTAGTGGTCGCCATTATTTTTTCTCTTAATTTTTTCTTATAGCTATTATAGTTGCTATAGTTATTATAGATTTCTTATTTAAAAAATTATGTATAATGTTCAAAATATAACCATATGCAGATAAACAAGGTTTTATTCATCAGATTATTCTATTTCATTCTTTCAATTTACATCAATGGATACTTAGGTTTCCTCTTGTCAAAAAAGGATTGAATACCTTCCATGATATCTGAAGATGTAGAACAGAGCATTTGAGTAATATTTTCGATCTGAGCAATAGTATCCAAACTAGGAGAATCCATGGTTGCATTGATAGCTTGTTTCGTCATGCGCAATCCTAAGGGGCTTTTTTCTAAAAAATTCTCCGCTATTTTGAATGCTTCATCAAGGAGTTCACTTTCACTACATACTTTAGACACAATCCCGATTTGTTTAGATTCATTTGCATCTATAAATCGTCCAGTATACAAGATTTCTGCAGCTCTTGACATTCCTATCAGACGAGGTAGAAAATAACTCACTCCCAAGTCCGCTCCTGAAAATCCCACTTTAATGAACGCATTATTCAATCTAGCGTTTTCACTTGCTATTCGGACATCTGAGGCTAGAGCTAAAGCAAAACCTGCTCCTGAAGCAGCTCCATTAATAAGAGCGATAATAGGTTGGGAAATTTTGCGCATTTTTATTATTATTTGACTAGTATACATTTGGGCATAAATCTTCGCTTTAATGATATCTTTTTCTGGAGCATTCATAAAAAAGAATTTCTCTTTTAATTCAGGTGGTTTTTTTTTTTGTTGCAGAATTGTCGATTCTTTAAGATCTAATCCTGCACAAAATGCTTTTCCATTTGCCTTTAAAATAACAACCCTGCAGTCTAAATTTGTCATGAGATGATCTAATATTAAATGAAGATCTTTTATCATTTGAAATGAAAGTGCATTTAATTTTTCTGGTCGATTCAGTGTTATAATACCAATACCATCTGGTTGTAGTTCAAAATTTATTGTTTCAAAATTCATTCTTTTTCACTTTTTTTTTATTAAAACTATTTTTACTTTTTAGTAATATTTAGTCCTAGAGCAATTTCAAGGAAATTAACAAATTACGATTCCATCCTTAATCACTTCTTTCATAAAAGGGGCATCTTCTTTTTTTAGCTTTCTAAATTGTTTTTCTAATAATAATAAAGGTGACCATTCGTATTCTAAAGATAAATCAACTAGGGTTTCATATATCTTTTCAAAATCATTGTTGGCACGTTTTTTTACAACAATTAGCAGATCCACATCGCTACCATAGTGGGGGGTCTTTCTTGAATAAGAACCAAAAAGAATTACTTTCTTGATCGTTGGAACTTTATTGATCAAAAAATCAATATTTTGTTCCAATAAATTAATCAATCTCTTTTCTGAGGGTGGATATCTGATTTTCACAGAATGTGAATAATTTTTCTGCATTAGTTATTGCCTCCTCGGCGTCTTTTTTTATGAAATAATCCTCGGGAGCGCCAGAAGCGAAACCGTTAGGATAACGAGATGTAATATAACATTTGTCTAAATATTTTGCTGCTTGAATTAATTCTTCATTGACATCGAAATTTTTAGGTAACTTCTTTAAGAATTGTAATATTGAATGACCCCAAGGATCACCCCCCATTTCAAAGAATACTGCTTTTATTGCTTTTTCTGCTCCTTGTTGAGCAGCTAGGACTGACCATTCAAAATGTTCGATTTTTAAACTCTCTTTAGAATGAAGTATATCCTTTTTAGCCTGCTTTAACCAATCATCAGAACGTACCAATTAGATCTTCTCTATTAAATTTATAGCAATAATAATTATTTATAATTTGTTGTTGTTTATAAATAAATTGATATGTATTTGATTCTTATAGAATTCATATGCAGAGGAGGTGCAAGATCTAGTTTTTTTAGTATAAAATTAGCAAAAATATCATTATTTTCCTTGTTGTAATGCTCTAAAAAAAAATTTATTATTGATAATTATTTTAGAATTTAGAATTACAAATTTAATTATACTTTATCTTTCTTTTAATAACTAATTATCATTTAATGTGATTCTAAATGGTCGTTGAATTGAAAAGAAATAGTAGGACACTAGCATTAAAAGATGAATTACTTTCTAGCAAATATGAACTATGTATAGAACGAATTCGCTATTATACACAAGCATATAAAAAATATGATAAAGAACCAGAAGTAATAAAGAGGGCATTAGCTCTGGCTCATACTCTTAAACACATGTCTATTTATATTAGAAAAAGTGAATTATTGGTAGGAAATGAGACAAGTAAGAATCTTGGGGAAAAAATCAATTTAGATATTCTCAGATATCAAAATAATTTTAATAAGAAAAGTACGTTCAAGAAATTTGAAAAAAGAAAATTACAACCTTTTTACATTAATGAAGAAGAAATTGAAGAATTATTAGAAATAGCGCCATTTTGGGAAGGAAAAGCCTTAATAGCAGATAGAATCAATACTCGATTAGTAAATGAAGGATTTATTGCTGCAGAAGGCACTATTTCGTCCTTAGCGCCAAATATCAGCATTCATATAGGTACAACTGAAGGACATGTTTCTGCCGGATATGGAAAATTATTAAAATTAGGATATAAAGGAATTTTAAAAGAAGCTGAGGATTATCAATCTAAGTTAGATAAAAATCTTGCTGATTTTAGAGAAAAGTATGAATTTTATGAAGCCGTAAAAATATATTATCAAGCAGCTATCGATTTTTCCAAAAGATTCGCTTTACTTGCCATTGAAAAATCAAATATAGCAGTTACTGAATTGAGAAAACAAGAGTTACTCCATATTTCTAAATTGATGTATAATTTATGCGATTCACCACCTAATTCATTTTATGAAGCGGTACAGTTAATTTGGTTTTCTCAAAATATTGCAAACATCATTTATCAAAGAAGTGTGGTAGCTCTTGGAAGATTGGATCAAATTTTATGGCCTTTTTATGAAAAAGATCTTGACTCTGGGAAAATAACTAGAGATTTTGCATTAGATCTCGTTGAAGAATTAAATTTAAAACTTACATGGAATGTAACCTTATTACCAACTGATTTTACAATGGTAGCAAATGCGATTGGTCAAAATACTCAAACCATAACAATTTCTGGAATAGATAAAGATGGAAATGATGTTACTAATGACTTATCTTATCTATTTTTAGAAGCTTATAAGAATATTAAAGTATTCACTACTGATCTATCGATAAGGGTACATACAAACACTTCAAATGAATTTCTCATGGAAGCAATGAAGGTTTTTCGATCAACATCGGGAATTGCATTTTATAATGATGAAATAATCATACCAAGTCTGATTAAAACGGGATATTCTCCTGAAGATGCAAGTGATTATGTTATAATTGGATGCGTTGAACCTACGGGTCAAGGAAATAGTTTTGCCGCAACGGGGAGGGTATTTATGAATTTGCCTGGTGTATTAGAATTGGTTCTTAATAATGGTTATTGTAACCTAACTAAAAGAATAGGTGGTCTCCAAACTGGTGAACTGAATAATTTTTCTACCTTTGATGCCTTTTATGATGCCTTTTATCGTCAACTTCAATTTAATATCAAGAATTTAGTAGAAATTGCCAAGATTGGAGACGAGGAGGCAATAAAATATTTCCATCATCCCTTTATTTCCGCTATAATAGATGGATGCATGGAAAACGGAAAGGATCACGTTTGTGGAGGAGCAAAGTATAATTTTTCTTCAATAACTGCATATGGTTTTGCAACTTTAGTTGATTCATTATTTAATATTAAAAAACTTGTTTATGAACAAAATTTATTAAGTCTTGAAGATCTAGCGTTAATTTTATCAAATAACTTCAAGGATGAAGATTCTCTTCGTCTTAAATTAATTAATAAATTTCAAAAATGGGGAAATGATGAAAGTGAAATTGATGAGTTTGCTGCAAAAATTTGGGATTTATTTACCTCAGAAGTCTCAAAATATGCTCCAATAAGAGGAGGACATTATAATGCAGGCGCTTATTCGATGGGAATCCATGTCATGGAAGGTCTTTTTACGCAAGCAACTGCTGACGGAAGAAAAGCACTTGAGCCTATATCTAATAGCTTATCACCCGTAAACAATGCAGTGAAAAACGGAATTACTGCAATTTTGAATTCTCTAACCAAGTTGAATTATGAGAAAGCGACTAATGGAGTCGCTGTAAACGTAAGAATTCATCCTCAAAACCTAAACTCAGAAGAAAACTTGGAAAAATTAAGTTCTTTATTGAAAGGATATTTTAAAGCTGGTGGAATGCAACTACAACCAAATGTTGTATCTTCAGAAACGTTAAAAGATGCTCAAGCGCATCCAGATAATTATAAGGACTTAATTGTAAAAGTGGGAGGTTACAACGCAAGTTTCATAGATCTGGGTGCATTAATTCAAAACGATATAATTGATCGATTTGAGCACTCTCTATGATTTTAAATAATCTAAAAAATCATAAATAAAATAAATTTTGAAATCCTATAATTATTGGTGTCATCATAAAATTGCGACAAATTGCTCTTAAACTCTTGATTTTAGGAGACGGAGGTTGTGGTAAAACAACTCTCCTTCATCGTTACATTAAAAGAGAATTTATCGACACTACGACCATGACAATTGGAGTAGAATTTTTTACCAAACAAGCAATATTGGATTCCACAAATGTATCAATGATATTATGGGATATAACAGGTCAAGAACGCTTCAGACACATGATTCCAAGCTACATGAGAGGTGCCAGTGGAGCTTTACTACTTTTTGATGTAACTAACATGGTTAGTTTTGTGAACATAGGTAAATGGATGAGCATAGTCAACAAATTTTATGAAAATTTACCAGTTGTCTTAATTGCTGCAAAATGTGATTTAGAAGAATTTTCGATAGTCAGTGATATTTACGCCAAGAAAACGAAAGAAAAGTTTAAAATGGCGGATTTTATAAAAACATCCTCTAAAACAGGCCAAAATATTGATTTATCTTTTGAAACCTTAGCTCAACTTGCAATTAAAGCTAAAAGTCCAATATCAAAATGAATTTAAATTCTGATTATATTTGATATCTTTTTATCTATTATTTTTTTGGATAATCATTCAAAATACTTAAATACTTTATTTGATATTTAAATAATAATGAACAGATAATGAATGATCATTCAAAATCTATATTTTTAAAATATAAAAAACCAATAAAAATGAGATGGTGTTAAAAAAATGCCCGGTGGAGATAGAACTGGACCTAGAGGTTTAGGTTCAATGACAGGAAGAGGTTTAGGATATTGTGCGGGATATAACAGTCCTGGCTATACAATAGGCCTAGGTTTAGGTTATGGTCGCGGTTATGGTCGAGGGATGGGTTGGGGTGCTGGACGCGGAAGAGGTTATGGAAGAGGATATGGTAGAGGGTATGGGTATGGAGATCCTATTTATCCTCCATATGTAGCTCCTGCACCAGTTTATGCGCC
>Ga0307379_10007132_pt1 | contig 15248 bp, 14 predicted proteins | sample UN2MG_FD_202237 | JGI IMG/M metagenome (GOLD analysis project Ga0307379, IMG submission 202237) | Soil microbial communities from Risofladan, Vaasa, Finland - UN-2 | ecosystem: Environmental > Terrestrial > Soil > Coastal area > Acid sulfate soil | place: Finland: Risofladan, Vaasa | collected... | reverse complement strand
AGGTTTTTTGGGGAGTCGGCGGCGGGGGAAGGTGACCGCCCGCAAAGCGGGTGGCTCCCGCCTTCGTCCCGATGGATCGGGACTACGGCGTGGCAAGCGAACCGCGCGAGATTGGCGTTGCTTGACAGGGGGCGGGGTGCGGCCGACAATGGGCCTTCCTCGTTCCCGGGTTTGGGGTTCGCGCATGGCGAAGGAGAAACAGGGAGAGCGTCGTGCCGGTCAGGCGGCGGCGAAGGCGGGTCGGCGTCCGCTTGGGCGGGCACGGACGGCGTACCTTCTGGCGGCGGTGTCGGCACTGATGCTGTCGCTGGCGTTTCCGCCGGCGGAGATCTCGTGGCTGGCCTATTTGGCCCTCGTGCCGCTGCTGGTGATGGCGGCAGGCGCGGCGTCGCGTCGGCAGGTGTTCTGGGCGGCGTACCTGGGCGGCTTCATTTTCTTCGGGGCGAACCTGCGCTGGGTGATTCCGATTACGGCGGTGGGGTGGTTCGCCCTGGTCGCGTACATGGGCCTGTACTGGGCGGTGTTCGCGTGGGGCGCGAGAAGCCTCGGAGAAATGTTCCGCGTGCCCGCGTCGCCGCGAGGCGTGCCGCTGACGCTGGCCGCGCCGGTCCTGTGGGTTGCGCTGGAGTTCGTGCGCGGGTGGCTGCTGACGGGCCTGCCGTGGCTCTACGTCGGCCACACGCAGTACGAGAACCTGGCGCTGATTCAGACGGCGGACGCGCTCGGCGTCTATGGGCCGAGTTTCCTGGCGCTCGCGACGGCGGGTTTCATCGCGGACGTGCTATCGCGTCCGCTGTTCGTCCGGTCCGGGGAAGGCTCCGCGCGACGCCTGAGCCGCGCGATTGTGGCGATGGGGGTGCTGCTCGTTGCGGCGTGGGTGGGGACGGTGGGATACGGTCTGTGGCGTCTGGGTCAGGCGACGACGCGGCCGGGGCCGGTTGTCGCGGCGATCCAGACGAGCATTCCGCAGGAGGTGAAGAACATCGCCCGGGCCGGCGGCCGCGGGGAAGGGGCCGACGACGAAAAGCCTGTGCCTATTCCGCGCCAGGAGGCCGAACGGCTTGTCGAAGCGATTATCGAGCACCGTTCGCCGAACTGGGGAGGGCAGGACCTCGGGGCGAACGTGGCCGGTCTGGGCAAGAAGGTTGTGGCGGACACGATCGAGGAGTTGCGAGAAGAACTCGTTCGGAGACTCGTCGAGGGAGACTCGACCGAGGACCGGGCGGAGGACTTTGCGGAAGCGGTGTCGCAGGAGTTGCAGATGCTGCTTTCCCAGGTTCGGCTGACGGGCGAAGCGTTTCCCGGCGCGCCGGGACAGGAATCGCCGGACCTCGTCGTCTGGCCGGAGACGATGGTTCCCACGTCGCTGAACCCCGAGTTTCTGACGGCGGACCTGGCGACGCTGCTGAAGTACAAGGGCCTGACGGCCCATTTCGCGTTTCTTCAGGAACGGGCCCGGCGGTACGGGGAGTTGATAAGACAGGTGGGTGCGTTGGGTCCGGCGCCGATGCTCGTGGGCACCTCCAGCCTCGAGGTGCTGGGCGTCCGGTGCCTGGAGGGCGATTATGTGACGGCCCGCACGGCGAGCCGCAACGAAGCCTTGCTGATCGAACCCCACTCCCCCGTGGACGTGGTGGCCGGGAGGTATGCGAAAGCCCATCTCGTTCCGTTCGGCGAGTACGTGCCCTTCAAGGATTCCTGGCCGTGGCTCTACGAGCGTTTGCACGCGCTGACGCCGTACCGGGGGATGGAATACAGCCTCACGCCCGGCGCGCATGACCAGGCGCCGATGGTGCTGTCGTACGACGGGCGGGAGGCGCGGTTCCAGGTGGCGATCTGCTATGAGGACGCGTTCGCGTACCGCGTGCGCGAGATGGTCCGTCCCCGCCGCGCCGGGGGCGCCGCACGCAAGGCCATTGATTTCCTCGTAAACATTTCCAATGACGGGTGGTTCACGGCCAAAAGGGGTGAAGACCCCTGGGGTCTGGCGCAGACGGCCGAGCACCGACAGCACCTGAACCTGTGCGTGTTCCGGGCGATTGAGAACCGCGTGCCGGTCGTGCGGTCGGTGAACACAGGTGTGAGCGCGGTGATTGATTCGAGCGGGCGGATTGTCGCGGCGGTGGCGGGGGCGGACCCGGCGAGGGGCGATCTGAGCGGCTGGCTGGTCCAGCGCCTCGCGCTGGACCAGCGGGTCGCGCCGTACACGGCTGCGGGCGACGCCTTCGCCCTGGCGTGCGTGGCTGCGTCGGCAGTTGGAGCGATTGCTTTGGCCGTGGCCTGGTTGCGCAAGCGAAAGGAGGCCAAGCTGTGAGATGGCTCGCGATTCTGGCGACGACGGTGACGGTGGCGGTGGCCGGATGCCAGCCTCAGGTTGCCCGCGACGCCCAGCCGGGGGCCCGTGTCGGCGTGCCTGCGCAGCATCCTGCGGAGGGAGCGGACCCCTATGGGGTGCTAATCGAGGCGGTGCGCTCCGGCCAGCCGCCGATCCAATCGCTGGCCGCCGAGACGTTCCTGGAGTCGGATCGGTTGCTCTCGCGCGAGGACCTCCTGGTCCTGGCCCAGGCGCCGGACGTGCGGGTGCGGACGATGGGCCTGGCGCTGGGGGGTGCGTCGCGGCAGCGGGAGTTTCTGGAGGTGGCGCGGCGCGCGGTGCGTGACCCGCAGGAGGTGGTGCGGGTGTCGGCGGCGTTTGCGATGGCGATGTGCGGCGACGCCTCGCAGGTGACCGCGTTGCGCGACGGCCTCTTGTCGCCGGACGTCACGGTCCGGCGGACGAGTGTGTGGCTGCTGGGGCTGATGGGGAACGCGAGCGGGGTGGGCCTCTTGCGCGTGAAACTGAGCGACCCCGACGCGGTGGTGGTGCTGCGTGCGGCCGAGGCGATGGGGCGTCTGGGTTCCTCGGACGGTCTGGAGCGCGTGCGGGCGATGACGGAGCATCCGCGCCACCCGATCCGGGTGTTTGCGGTGCGGCTGCTGGGGCGCCTGGGGGAAACGGGTGACATCCCACGGCTGGAGCGGCTCTACCAGAGCCGGTTCCTGGACGTGCGGTTTGCGGCGGTGGCATCGCTGGCCCGGTTGGGCGACTGGAAACGGATCAGCCTCTTGGTGGAGTTTCTGGACTCGGAGGAGGCGGAGTTGCGGCTCGTTGCGGCCCGGGAACTGGCGGAGACGGGCTACCGGCCGGCGCTGGAGCGCCTCGGGAAGCATCTGGGGGCGGCGGACCCGATGGAACGGGCGACGATTGCCGCGGCGATGGTGCGGATCCAGTCGGCGGGGGAGACCTGGCGGAGCCGCATCCTGGCCGATGAGCGCCCGCCCTCCCTCGACGCCGATAGGCCTGCCGTCATCCCCCGGACGACGCCATAGGTGCATCGGGCCGTGCCCGGGCCCTCGAACAGGCTGGACGGACCGCCCGGAGAGTCGTAATCCCTTTTGGGCACTGAATTTTTGCTTGACGGTTTCCCGGCAGCCACTAGAATCGTGGGACGCAGTTTCAGAACGGAGAGGCACAAGGCGTCCTGCTGCACCGGAAGCACACGGTTGGGGTTCCGCCCCGGGGCCGTGCGCCTTTTGAAAGGAGTGGACCTTGAGTACCCTTGGGAAGATCCTGACGGTCCTGGTCGTGGTGGTATCCATTGCGGTGGCGGTTCTCGTGAGCCGCGAGTTCGCCCTCAGCGAGAACTGGCGCAACCTGTATGAGAAGGAGGCGACGCAGTTCCAGAAAGCGCTGGGGCAGCGCGACAGCGCGATCCAGCAGCGGGACCTGGCGAAGAGCCAGGCCGACTCCAAGGCCCTCCTCGACCAGCAGAAGATCGACACGCTCAATAAGGATGTCGCGGCGCGCAACGACCGCATAACGGTCCTCCAGCAGAAGGAAGCGAGCCAGGAGCAGCGGCTCCAGACGTTGACGACGGAACTGGGCGGCCTGAATGACTCGTTCGCGGCGCTGATGAAGGAGCGGGACGGATGGCGCCAGGAGCGCGACGACGCCCGCAAGGATGCCGACACGCTCCGCACGATGTACACGGAACTGGAGGGGAAGCAAACGGTGCTGCTGGGCCAGTTCGCCGACGCGAAGGAAACGCTCCGCCAGGCCGATGAGCGAATCAAGACGCTTCAAGGCCAGGTGGCGTACCTTCTGCAGGAGACGGGGGCCAAGTTGCCGCCCGAAGCCGCGCCCCTCCCTCCGCTGACTCCGATCAATGGCATCGTGACGGCGGTGGACGCGGCGGCGGGAATCGCCCAGATCAGCCTTGGCTCCGACGACGGCGTCGTCAAGGGCATGAAACTGTACGTGTACGATAAGGCGCAAGGCAAATACCTGGCGACGCTGACGGTGGACAAGGTGTCGCACGACAGCGCCGCGGGGCAGTTGAGCATCATCCGCGGCACGGTGGGAAAGGACAGCCATGTCACGAATCGCTTCGTCGAGTAGCGCCAGCGGGGTTCGGATCGCCGCCCAGCCTTTGAGCAATGTGTACACGGTGCTGCTGATGGTGGCGGCGCTGGCGCTGGTGGTGGCGCTGGTCTTCGTGTGCTTGCCTCCGCGCGGACGGCAGGGCTCGATCCTGCCGGTCGGGGCGGCGGGCGAGCAGACCCGGCGCGACATCGAGGACGCCCAAAGCCGCCAGAAGGCCGCCGACGCCGAATTGAACCAAATGCAGCAGAACCTGGGGCAGTGGCCCCAGGGGGGCGGTGGCGCCCCGGCGCCGGCTGCGGCGCCAGAAGTCAGCACAGACTGATCCCGGCGCGCCGGGACCGGTCGCCGGATGATGCGTGGGGAAGAGGCGTCCGGCTGCCATATCGGGGACCGCTATGATTTTCGACCGCCTCATCGGCCTGTTCTCGGCCGACATGGGCATTGACCTGGGGACCGCCACGACGCTGGTCTATGTGCGCGGCCAGGGGATCGTCCTGTGCGAGCCGAGCGTCGTCGCCGTCCATCGCGACACCGGCAAGGTGCTCCTGGACGGGATGGCGGTCGGCGAGATGGCCAAGAAGATGCTCGGCAAGACGCCGGGCTCCATCCAGGCCATCCGGCCGCTGCGCGACGGCGTCATCGCCGACTTCGACATCACCGAGGCGATGCTCAGTTACTTCATCCGCAAGGTCCACGGTCGCCGCAGCCTTATCCGCCCGAGGGTCGTCATCGCCATTCCGTCGGGTATCACGGCGGTGGAGAAACGGGCCGTCCTCTCCAGCGCCGCCCGCGCGGGCGCCCGCAAGGTGTACCTGATTCAGGAACCGATGGCGGCGGCCATCGGCGCGGGCCTGCCCATTGAGGAGCCCACCGCGAGCATGGTGGTGGACGTGGGCGGCGGAACGACCGAAGTCGCCGTCATCAGCCTGGCCGACATCGCCTGCTCCGAATCCATCCGCGTGGCCGGTGACGACCTCGACGCCGCCATCATCGAGTACATGAAACGCACCTACAGCCTCCTGATTGGGGAGCAGACGGCCGAACGCATCAAGATCGAGATCGGCAGCGCGTGCCCCGTCGGCGAGGAAATGGAGATGGAAGTCGGCGGCCGGGACCTCATCGCCGGACTGCCCCGCACGACCGTCGTCACGAGCCAGGAAATCCGCGAGGCCATCGCCGAACCCATCCAGGCCATGATCGAAGCCCTCAAGCGCACCCTCGAGCGCACCGAGCCGGAACTGTCGGCCGACCTCGTGCACAATGGCATCTGCTTGTGCGGAGGCGGGGCGCTTTTGCGGGGCCTCGACACCGTCATCGCCCAGGCCACGGGCCTGCGGGTCCGCGTTGCGGACGACCCGATGACGGTGGTGGCGCGCGGCACGGGGATCTTCCTGGACCACCTGAAACGTTGGCGCGCGACCAGCGCCATCGAGACCAGCGACGAGGAACTCTGACGGCGCCGCGGCGCATCGCCCGCCTGGGCAGGCCCGCCGCCGTCTCATACTACGCATCCGCCTTCGCCCTGAGCCTGTCGAAGGGGCGAAGGCGGACAAGCGGAGCGACCTGACGCATGGCACGGCGACCTCGACGGCCGCGAGCGATTCCTGTGGCGCGCGAGACGCGCCGTCGGATCGTCATGGCTGTGCTGGTCCTCGTTGCTTCCGGGTTGGTCCTCCTTCCTTCCGAGCAGACAAAGAAGGCTCGTCTCCTGGCCGGGCCTGTCTTCGCCCCCCTCCAGGACGTGACGGGAGCGTGGGCGCTGGACCTGGCCCAGGAAATCCGCCAGGAGCGCCGCCCGGGACCGGTTCCGCAGCAGGACATTGCCCGCCTCGTTGCCGAGGTCGCCGTACTCCAGGACACGCTCGCCCAGTCGGCGGCGCGTCTGGGCGAATACGAGCGCCGGCTGCGCGACCTGGCCCAAATCCGCAAGGGGCTCGACCCCTTGCCGTGCCGACTCATCCCCGCTCGCCTCATGGCCCCGGAGGTCGCCGGCGGCCGGGCGGGCGCGCGCCTTCTCGGCGGCGCCGAAGCGGGCGTCCGCAAAGGCCAGCCCGTCGTCCTGCGACACGTGACAGGTGGGGCCGACGCGGGACTCTTCCGCGGCGACCCGGTCCTGACGGCTGCGGGGCTCGTTGGCGTCGTGGAGGAGGTCGGGTCCCTCTCCAGCGCCGTCCGCCTGCTCACCGATCCGCGCTCCAGCCTCATGATTCAGATCGTCACGTGCCGCGACGGCAAATGGCTGGCCGGTCCCACGGGCGTCGCGCGCGGGACGGAGGACGGGACCGCGCTTCGCCTGGAAGGCGTCCCGCGGACGGCGGACGTGCGGGCGGGGGACTTCGTCGTGACGAGCCCCTCGCCGGAATCGCCGCTGCCGGCGTACCTGATTGTGGGACGAATCGCGAAGTGCGAACTGAAACCGGCGGGCCTGTTCTTCGAGATCGCGGTTGAGCCTCGGGTCGCACCGGCCGAGGCGAACGAAGTCTTCGTCGTCGCGCCGGCGCAGGCGCCGTAGCGGGCGGCCGGTCCGTCGTGCAAGGCCCCGCAGGCGCCCTCGCCCGGTTCCATTCGGAGTCGCTTGTGCGCTGGCTTCTGGTGGCCATCCTGGCCTATATGTCGGTCGTGGCGGAGATGCTCCTCTTCCGGCCGGGAGTCCTGGCCGTTCAGGTGGACGGGCACTGGGCCCGGCCGGACCTCGTGCTCGTCCTGGGCGTCTTCCTCGCCCTCGCCCTTGAGGCGCACGAAACGTTTATCGTCGGGTGGTGCCTTGGCCTGGCGTCGGACCTCGTGGCGGTGGCGGGGCGCCTCGGCGTCGGGGCCCTGCTGTTCGCCGTGGTGTTGTACGTGGTTGGGCTCTTTCGCAAGACGGTGGTCGGCGGTCGCGTGCCGGCCCAGTTCCTCCTTTGTTTTGGCGCCTGTTTCGCGGTTCATTGGGCGTGGTACGTGGCGACGCGGCACCTGGAGGCGGCGCCGCTGTGGGTCTGGCGGTCCGCCGAGGAAGCCGCCCTCGACGCCCTGTACTCGGCGTTCCTGGCGCCGTACCTGTTCTGGGGGCTGGCGCGTCTGCGGGGCCCGCTTGGGCTGGCGCCGGCCGCGACCGCCGAGTGACTCCCCGCCGCGCCCGCCTTGATTTTGCCCGCCTGTCGGCGTAGGATGCCCGCCCGACGCCAATGCCCTGCGGACCCTTGCGATGTATGCGACGCGCCTGAAATCCGTCCTCATTCTGCTCGGCCTCGGAGCCGCCGTCCTCCTGGTGTTTCTGTTTCGCCTCCAGGTGCTCCAGGGCGACCGCTACCGCGAGGCGGCCGAGGAACGCCTCAAGCGCCCGCCCGGGTTCCATCCGACGATCCGCGGCACGATCTACGACCGCCACGGCGTGGCGCTGGCCCAGGACACCGGCGCGTTCGACGTGGCGATCTACTTCCCGTTCATCGGGATGAAGGAGGAGTTCGTTGCGCGGCAGGCGCGGGCGTGGGGCGTGGCCGAGGCCGAGGTCCGCCTCCGCATGGAACGCATGTGGCAGGAACTGGCCCGTCTGACGAATATCCCTCCGGAGGAACTTGCCCGCCGCGTCGAAATCATCCGCCGGCGGGTCGAGGTCATCCGCCAGATGGTGGCCGAGACCCACGGCCGGCAAATCCTCGTCCGCGAGGAAACCTACGGCCAGGAGACGAGCATCCCCCATCCGCTCGTGTACGACGTGGACCTTGCGATTGTCAGCGTCATCGGTTCGCAGCCCGAGCAGTTCCCCGGCCTGGCGCTCCTGCCCACAAGCAAGCGCGAGTATCCCTACGGCGGCGTCGCGCCGCACCTGATGGGCAGCCTCGGCGAAGTGACCCAGGAGGAACTCCAGGGCCGTCTCGGGGCCGAGTACCCGCCCGGCCACCTCAAGCGCTACTGGCCGGGCGACCTCGTCGGCCGCGGAGGCGTCGAGGCCGCCGCCGAGCCTCTCCTGCGCGGGGAGCGCGGCCTGTACCGCAAGGGCATCGAGGGCGATTTCCTCGAAGACATCCCACCCAAGCCGGGAGGCGACGTGCACCTGACGCTCGACATCGCCCTTCAGGCCGACGTCGAGGTGATCCTCGACCGCGCCGCCGCCGGACGCCGCGCCGTCGGTGCCGCCGTCGTCCTCGATTGCACGACGGGTGAAGTGCTCGTGCTGGCGTCCGCGCCGCGCTACGACGTCCGCCATTTCGAAGCCGACTATCCCGACCTCGTCCGCGACCCCGCCAAGCCGCTTTTCCACCGTGCTGTCGCCGGACAATATCCGCTCGGCTCCGTTTTCAAGGCCGTGACCTCCACGGCCGCGCTCCACGAAGGCGTTCTGGTGCCCCACACGCCCCTGACGTGCAACGGCATTCTCGACCCGGCCCACCCTAACCGCTTCCGGTGCCACATCTATCCGAGCGGCCACGGGACGATCGAACTGAGGACCGCCATCAAAAAGTCCTGCAACGTCTTCTTCTACCAGGTGGGGATGCTGCTGGGCCGGCGCGAGGGCCTGACGGCCGCGCGCGACTGTCTCGTCGGGTGGGCCGAACGCATGGGCCTCGGGCAGCCCCCTGGCACGGGCCTGCCGGGCGAGGCGAGCGGGTCCATCCAGGTCAACGACCCGCGGAACCTCGCCGTCGGACAGGGTGAACTCCTGGTCACCCCCATCCAGGTGGCGCAACTGTACGGCCTGGTGGCGACGGACGGACGGATGCCTCCCTTGAGGCTCGTTCGGGAACTCGCGCCACCTCCGGACGCGGGACGCCCGGGCCTGAACCTGAACCCCAAATACATGGCCGTCATCCGCGATGCGTTCGCGGCGGTGGTGAACGAGGAAGGCGGTACGGGGTACAACTATGCGAGGTCGCCGGAGGTGCGCATCGCCGGCAAGACGGGCACCGCCCAGGCGGGCTCCGGCGCCGACCACGCGTGGTTCGCGGGCTTTGCGCCCGCGGAGAATCCGAAGATCGCCTTCTCGGTAATCATTGAGCACGGCGGGCACGGGGGCGAGACGGCCGGGCCCGTCGCCCGCGAGATCGTCGAGGCCTGCAAGACCCACGGATACCTGGACGACCGGCCGACCGGAAATCCGCGGCCTGTTCCGACGAGTTCGCCGTCCGACCCGCCGGTCCGCAAGCCGCTCGGCTAGCGTTCTTGGTCCAGCCGTGCCAAGAGATCCCGAACCGCAAGGCCGGTCACGGGGTCGCGGGCGTCGGGGGCGATCTCGGCGAGCGGCTCCAGAACAAATCGCCGCTCGCGCAGCCGCGGGTGCGGAATCACAAGCGAGTCGGTTTCCAAAATGGTCTCGCCGTAGAGCAGGATGTCGAGGTCCATCTGGCGCGGTCCCCAGCGCGGTCCCGGCTTGCGTCCGAGCGCGCGTTCGATGCGCTTCAGTTCCTCCAGGAGCGCCTCGGGTGCAAGGTCGGTTTCGATTTCCGCGGCGGCGTTGAGAAACTCCCCCTGGCCGGGAGGGCCGCCGACGGGCTCGGTTTCGAGGAAGGAACTGACGGCCGAGACGGTGATTTGCGGATGGGCGCGGAGCGCCTCGATCGCCGCTTCGAGGTTCCGCCGGCGGTCGCCGAGATTGGAACCCAAGCCGAGGTATACCGTCGTCATGGCCGATGCTCGAAGGTTTGGAAGCCTCCAACAAGAAGGGTGGCACGGGCAGCTTGTCTGCCCGTGCACTGGCGGACAAGCCGCCAGTGCCACCCCGGCTACGATCGTTTAGAGTCTGAGCCGTTGGATGCGTTCGGCGGCTTCGGCCAGGCGCGCTTCGTCCACGCAGAGGGCGAACCGGACGTACCCTTCGCCGTGCGGCCCGTAGCCGATGCCCGGCGTCGCGACGATGTCCGCCTCCTCCAGCAGCCGCGCGGCAAACGTCGCCGAATCCAGCCCCTTCGGGCACGTCACCCAGACGTAGAAAGTTGCCTCAGGCCGGTTGACCTTGAGGCCGGCGTCCTGGAGGGCGCGGATGAGGAGGTCGCGCCGCCGGCGATACATCGCGCGCAAGGCGTGGATTTCCGGGCGGTCGTAGCCTTCGAGCGCCGCCGCCCCCGCCCGCTGGATCGCGCCGAAGACGCCGTTGTCCATGTTGCTCTTGATCTGGACGAGGCTCGCGATCGCCTGGGCGTTGCCCGCCACCCATCCGCACCGCCACCCCGTCATGTTGAACGTTTTGGAGCAGGAATGGAACTCCAGCGCGACGTCCTTCGCCCCGTCCACCTGGAGGATGCTGACGGGCGGCTCCTCGAAATAGACCTCGCTGTAGGCGGCGTCCTGGGCGACGAGGATGCGGTGCTTGCGAGCCCACGCGACCGCCTTTTCGTAGAACTCCAGAGGCGCCGCCGCGGCCGTCGGATTGTTGGGATAGTTGAGGTAAATAAGTTTCGCCCGTGCGAGCGTCTTCGCGTCGATTGCCGCCAGGTCCGGCAGGTAATGGCGCTCGGCCGTGATGGGAAACCGCACGACCTCGCCCCCCGCGAACTGGATGCTGGAGTTATAGACGGGGTACCCCGGGTCGGGCGCTAGACCGACGTCGCCCGGGTTCATCACCGCCAGCGGCAGGTGCGAGAGCGTCTCTTTGGAGCCCTGGGCCGGCAGGATCTCCGTCGCCGGGTCCAGGCCGACGCCGAAACGCTTCCGGAACCACCGCGCGATGGTCTCGCGAAAATGCGCATCGCCCCGGTCGAGGGCGTACTGGTGCGTGGCGGGGTCCTCGACGGCCCTTTGCATGGCCTCGATGATGAACTGCGGCGTGGGGGTGTCGGGGTCGCCTATGCCTAAGTTGATGACGGGCCTGCCTGCCGCGACGGCCGCCTTCTTCTTGCGGTCAATTTCGGCGAAGAGGTACGGCGGCAGGGCCTTCAGCCGGTCGCTCTGCGTTTGCATGGTCGCTTGCCTTATTTGCGCTATGGACGGCGCGAGGGCAGGCATTCTAGATGGCCGGCGGCCGAGCGGCAAGCCGAAAACGACTTGCGGGCGGGAGGGCTAGAGCGTGGACTGCGGGTCCACGTCAATCGCCAGTTCCGCCCCGGAGGGGACGGCTTCGTCGGCGGGAGAAAAGAGTTGCCGCCAGGCCACGGTTGGCGTAATGTTGCCAGCGAGGAGGACGCGGTGTCATGGCTCCTGCGATTCGCGTGGACCCAGACCGGGTGGCGCAGTTCTGCCGCAAGTGGAAGATCGCCGAACTCGCCCTGTTCGGATCCGTCTTGAGGCCGGATTTTAAGGCGGACAGCGACGTGGACGTGCTGGTGCGTTTTGCCCCCGACGCCGACGTGGGCCTTCTGGACCACTTGGCCATGGAGGAAGAACTGTCGGCGATTCTGGGGCGCCCGGTGGACTTGGTGAGCCGGCGGGCTGTGGAGCGCAGCCGCAACCAAATCCGGCGCGAGGCGATCCTTTCGCGGGCGGAGCCAATCTATGGCGCGCGATGAAGCGACGGTCGTGGATATTCTGAACGCCGCTCGACTCGCCCGGACCTTTGTGGAAGGGATGGACAAAGCCGCCTTCCTGAAAGATGCGAAGACCCAGTCGGCCGTCCTGCATCAGTTGCTGGTTCTCGGCGAAGCGGTGCGGCGCCTCAGCGAACCTTTCCGCGCGCGCCACCCGCGGATTCCGTGGCGCTTGATGGGCGGCATGCGCAACAAACTCATCCACGAATATGACGACGTGGATTTGGAAGAGGTGTGGAAGACGCTGACCGCCGACGTCCCGGCCGTCCAGGCGGCGCTTGAAACGGAACCGCACGGCACGGTCTAGCCCCCCCACGCATCTGCCTCGCAGGGCTTCCCTACAGCGTGGACTGCGGGTCCACGTCGATCGCCAGTTCTGCCCCGGCGGGGGCGGCCAGGTCGGCGCGCACCGAGTCCCACAGGTGCAGGAGCGCCTTGGCCGAGCGCGCCTTCAGAAGCAGGTGGTACCGCCAATACCGGCTGTGTTTGGCGACGGGGCACGGCTGCGGGCCGAGGATTGTCAGGCCCGCGATGCGCGCCGGCTCAGCCAGGCGCTCGGCGACCTGGCGGATGCCTTCGGCCGCTTTCGACCGCGACTTCGAGCGGACGATGATCCGCGCGAGTCGGCCGAACGGCGGATACCCGCGCGCCCGGCGGGCCGCCAGTTCGTCCTTGGCGAACGATTCGTAGTCGTGCTTGGCCGCCAACTGGATCGCCAGGTGTTCCGGCTGGAAGGTCTGGACGAAGACCTGGCCGCCCTTGGGTCCGCGTCCTGCGCGGCCGGCGACCTGCATGATGAGTTGGAACGTCCGCTCGTTGGCGCGGAAGTCGGGCAGGCTGAGGGCGGTGTCCGCGTTCACCACGCCGACGACCGTCACGTTCGGGAAGTCCAGTCCCTTGGCCACCATCTGGGTGCCCAGGAGGACGTCCAGTTCGCCGTCGCGGAACGCCGCCAGGACGCTCTCGTGGCCGCCGCGCTTGCGCATGGCGTCGGCGTCCATCCGGCCGACGCGGATCTCCGGGAACTTCCGCAGGACCTCTTCCTCGACGCGCTGGGTTCCCATGCCCCAGTAGTTGACCGTCTCGGCCGAGCAGGCGGGGCACGCGGCGGGGGGCTTGGCGGTCTTTCCGCACCAGTGGCACTGGGCGACGGCGGGCTTGGCGTGGTACGTCATGCCCACGTCGCAGTCCGGGCATCGAAGAATCCACCCGCACCGGACGCAGAACAGGTGCGTCGCCCATCCGCGGCGGTTCAGAAAGAGGATCGTCTGCTCGCCGCTATGTCGGGCCTTGGTGATAGCCGTCTCCAGCGCGCGGGAGAGGATGTGGCTGCCCTTGCGCTGGCCCGCCTCTTGGCGCATGTCCACAATGTGGACGGGCGGCATCGGCCGGCCGCCGATCCGCCGGGTCAGGCGCGCCTCCTGGTAATGGTCGCTCTTGCGGCAGTTGTGGTACGATTCGAGGCTGGGGGTGGCGCTACCGAGGACGACCGGCACGCCGACCAGGTGCGCCCGCATGACGGCGACGTCGCGCGCATGGTACCGCGGCGCGGTTTCCTGCTTGAACGAGTTCTCGTGTTCCTCGTCAATAACCACGAGCCCTAAGTCGCGGACCGGTGCGAAGACGGCGCTTCGGGCGCCGATGACGATGTCGGCCCGGCCTTCGGCGATGTCGCGCCATTGCCGGTGCCGCTCCACCTCCGTCAGGTGCGAGTGCAGGACCGCCACCTGCGTAAACCGCGCGCGGAACCGGCGAATGGTCTGCGGCGTCAGCGCGATCTCCGGCACCAGCATGATCGCCTGCCGGCCCTGCGCCACCACCTCCGCAATCGCCTCCAGGTACACTTCGGTCTTGCCGGAGCCTGTCACGCCGTTCAGCACCACCACGCCGAACGCGTCGGCGGCGAGTTGATTCTTGATCCGCTGGAGGGCCAACTGCTGTTCGCTCGTCAGGTGGATCGGTTTCGGCTCTTCCAGGGGGATGAACAGGTCCCGCGAGAACTCGTCCACTTGGCGGGTCTCAATTCGCACGAGGCCCTTCTCTGCGAGGCTCTTGATGACGGCGGCGGTGCAGCCGGCCTGGCGCGCCAGTTCCCGCGGCGCGAGCGCCGTGCTGCCCTCGGCCAGGAGGTCAAGCACGCGCCGCTGCTTGGACAGGATCCGGCCCGCCTCCGACTCCGGCTTCTCGGTCCGGACCACGAGTTGGACTGTCCGGAACCCCGCACGCCGCTTCACCGCCGCCGGCAGGATCCCCTCGAACACTTGGCCGATAGGCGTCACGTAGTAACGGCTCATCCAGAAGGCCAGGTTCACGAGGTCCTCGGAAAGGAGCGGTTCGGCGTCCACGGCCTCGGCGACTTCCTTGACCTTTGCCAGGTCCGTCGTCTCTACGCCCGCGACGACCCAGCCGACCTGCTTGCGGTTCTTCGGCCCGAAGGGGACGCGGACGCGCTGGCCCGCGAAGAGCCGGCCGCGGAGCGCCTCCGGAACAGCGTAGGTAAAGGTGCGGTCCAGGCCGATCGGCAGGGCCACCTGGACCAACGGAGTTTCCAGGGGCGTACGGACGGTCTGGTCGGTTTCGGGCATGGTTAGTGTGCTCATGGCGCTAGGAGACATCGGCACAGTCGAGGCGGCGACTTGAGCCGCTCATTGTCCGCGGCCCCGGTGCCGACGCGCCAGTTCGCGCGCGACGTCTCGCTGGCTCTCGCGCTGCTTGATGGCCTCGCGCTTGTCGTACTGGCGCTTGCCGCGGGCCACCGCCAGATCGACTTTCGCCCACCCGCGCTTAAAGTACACCGCCAGGGGGACGAGGGTCATCCCCTTTTCGACGGCCCGTCCGAGAAAGCGCGAGATCTCGCGCCGCTTCAGCAACAACTTCCGCGCCCGACGCGGATCGTGGCCGAACTGGCCCGCTTGGGTGTACGGGCCGATGTGCACGTTGTAGAGCCACACCTCGCCGTTCTGCACCCGTGCGAACGCTTCGTCCAGACTGCACTTGCCCTCCCGGAGGGCCTTGACCTCCGACCCTTCCAGGACGAGGCCCGCTTCGATCGTCTCGTCAATCGTGTAATTGAAACGGGCCTTCCTGTTTCGGATCTTCGGCGTCTTGGCGGCCATGGCGGCATTATAGCGGAAAGGGGCCGCTTGCGCCGACGCCCTTTCCCGCAAAAACCGGCCTTGCGTCCTCCGCGTTTTCGGCTTAGAATACCTTTGGGCTGTGGGGGCATGTCCGGCCGGAAAGGGTGGCGCGATGCGCACAGTCGTTCTGGTGCTGGCGGGGCTTCTTTTGACCGGGTGGGCCGTGGCTGCCGAGGCGCCCGAGGCCGCAGGCTCCGACGCCCAGTTCTTCAGCGAACTGGGCTATAAGGACGTCGCCACCGTTGCCGA
>Ga0307379_10007128_pt1 | contig 15255 bp, 15 predicted proteins | sample UN2MG_FD_202237 | JGI IMG/M metagenome (GOLD analysis project Ga0307379, IMG submission 202237) | Soil microbial communities from Risofladan, Vaasa, Finland - UN-2 | ecosystem: Environmental > Terrestrial > Soil > Coastal area > Acid sulfate soil | place: Finland: Risofladan, Vaasa | collected... | reverse complement strand
GATGCTTTAATTCTTCTTTCAACAAAATACTTTTAGCCTTTTTAGAAATATCTTCAAATAAATCATCGTAATTCAAATCATCTTTAATGTGCATCAAAAATGCAGCCGCGGCTGTCAATGTAGAAAGAAATCTAATTGCTTTATTTATTATCTTCATAGCTTTCTCCGTCTACCAGAAGATCTTCCAATTTTTTGGAACTTATCAATCTTGAAAGTCTATCGGCATCAATACGCTTGATTATATCATGATTTCTTCTCTCAATCTCTTCAAACACATTTCTCTCATTATATTCTTTTGTACAAGGGTCTCCTACGATTGTTTTGGAAGATATGATTTCTTCGTCTTTTTCAACCATATTTTCAGAAAGTTTGGTTAATTTGTTTAAATTTTCTGCCATTTCATGAATCTTCATGATTTTATCACTCTCATGTTCTTCCACTCCCCAGCAGCAATCAACAATTTCCTTGCACGATGGAAAATAAGAACGTTCTGGCAATTTTGAAATTTCACCTTTATCAAATTTTGAAATACCACGTTTGTCATTTTCTTTCAATTTTTCCGTCATGGACCTGTAATCAATACCACTTTTGAATGCCTTCCTGTAACCCAAAAGTTTATTGTTGAATTCGTCCCATACAGCTTTTTCTTTACCTGCTTGAACGATCATCGGCAAATCCGCTACAACAGACTTCATCTCAGAACTTATTTTCATTGAACATATGAGCCTGTCATATTCATCCTTGGAATATGTGTTCAATTTGTTCAGCATACGCAATATACGAATTGTCCCAGGCTTCATCAAAAAATCTATGATTTCATTTATTTCATATATAGAAATATCATTTTCATATATCCCAATTTGTTTTGTAGCTGTTTTTACCAAACTATCTCTAACCTTTTTTATAATCTTACCAACAATCATTTTTTCCTCCTTTATCAAATATTTCAACATCTGAAATACTTGAGTATATTTCTATGCGTCATATTTGATATATATCAATCAGAATCATCAACGCACAACAATAATTCATTTTCTATATCTAATGACGACTTATGTCTACAATTTTTCGAAGTCACTGATGAGATGACAATTGTTTTTTGAATCTTGTCTTTAGGCATTTCTTTCGGCAGACATATTTCATAGAAATCAGAAGCTATCAACGACACTTCATTGTTGTATCTGCTTACAGTTCCGGAGATTCTGGCTCCAAAACCTTTTTCTAGTTTAGCCTTGTCAAAATGTGTTTCGAACATATAACGCAACGTATCCAATTCTTCTGGAAAAATCACCAAGCCGATCTGGTCCCCGCGCAGATCTTCCAGGAGCATCCTGGAGCATTCTTGTCCAAAAATCTTACTGTCCTTTTTCTTTACTTTGAAAAAAAACATGTCTTTTATTTCGGCTTCTACGACGACAGGAGTTTTGTTTTTCATTTCTACGATTGATTCGATATCTGTTACTGACGGATGATTTGAAAACAAACCTTCGAATGATTCTTTTTTGGAACCGCTCAATGCTTCGCCTATGAAATGTGCTTCCAAGGCTCTAAGTTCTCCAGAATTCCATTCATCATCTGGTAGTTTATATGAAAATTCCTCTGTTTGTTTGGTTTTCAACCAATTCTTGTATTTCTTCCTCAAATCAGAACAATACAGATACATGGACTTGCGCGTGTGTTTGAACGAGTCCAGCGCACCACAAGCAGCCAACGCCTGTACTACAGGAGCCCTTACTTTAGAACTATCCGTACGCACCAGAAAATCTTCAAAACTCTTGAAAGGTCTATTTGCGAGTATATTATCTGCTGCGGGTTGTTTTACCCCATGCATTGCCGCAAAACCTGTAAGCAATTTGTTTTCGCTAACCAGTCTGTAATTTGGAAAAGATTCGTTTATATCTGGAGGACATATTTCAACGCCATGCTTTTTCAGTGCATATCTTATCTTCAAGATATTTTCTTTTGCTTTTGGTGCATTGCTGTTTGTCTCAGATATCAAGTTGGCTGTCATGAATTCTTTATAATGGAAAGCTTTCAGGTAAGCTGTGTGGAATGAAGTCATTGAATACAATACAGAATGTGACTTGTTGAAAGCATATCCTGATAACGGAATAACCCATTCGTTCCATATCTTTTCAGCAAATTCCCTGCTCACTTTAGAATGTGACATTGCACTTTCTATATAATCTTCAAACAGTTCATCCAACAAATGTTTGCCTTTTGCTTTCAATTTTGATATTTTACGCATCTTGTCGGCTTTTTGTAGATCCCATCCGCAAAAATCATATGCAAGCCACAAGAAACTTTCTTCAAAAATACAATAACCCATAGTAGACTTTATAGCTCTTTCAAGGTTGGGATGTGGTATTTCAATATCTTCCCTACCAAATTTCCTGTTTATGTATGATTTTTTGACATCAACAGGAACACCAGGTCTAGCTAAAGCATTGATAACAGCCAGGTCTTCTACTGATTTTGGTTTTGTCATGTTGCACAAACCTATCGTGCCACCAGAAGCTCCCAACTGAAATACTCCAAAAGTATCGCCGTTTGTTATAAGATCATAAACTTTAGAATGATATTTATAACAATCAGGAGCGCTGGTAATGGTTTTTCCAAGACTTTTTGCTATCTTTTCCGTTGTTTTTATTATATTCAAAGTTTCAAGACCAAGAAAGTCAATTTTTACCAAACCATTTTCTTCTGCTCTTGTCTTGTCCCATTCCAACGCCAGAACATTATTGTCATCCATTCTCAAAGGCACAAGACCATATAAATCATATTTACCTATGACGACGCCAGCAGCATGAGTAGCCCAACTTCTTATCAATCCGAGGATGGCTTCGGCATATTCAACAACATCAGGACGTTCTTTTGCAAATTCTTCAAAAAGTTTTGATTCCTCTATTGCCTCTTGGATATTCCTGACAGTAGCAGGTATTGTTTCTGTTATATTCTTTGCAAACTTGAATGCATCTTGTCTGCTTCCACCAATTTCCATACATGTCATTACATCTGTTATTGCAACTTTTGGTGTGAAAGTAATGAAATTACTTACATGAGCAACGGAATTGACGCCATATTTACAAGTTACATATTGTAACACCAAATCCCTGCTGTTGGAATCTACATCGTTATCCACATCTGGAAACTCATTTTTGGAAGTGTTCAAAAACCTTTCAAAAATCAAACCATGCTTTATAGGATCTGCTTGATGTATGCCCAATAAATAAGCTACAAGACTCCCGCCGACGCTTCCTCGCCCATATCCGCACAATATATTGTTTTTTCTAGCCCAATTCAAAAAATCTGCTGTAATTAACATATATGAACTAAATCCCAATTTTTCATATACATCAAGCTCTGTTTCATATCTTTTCCTGTATTTTTCATACTTACCCAAAGGAACTCTATCAAACCAAGCCTTTTCGCATAAGAATCTCATATATTGTTTGTCTTCATCCAATGAAGTTATTTCAGGATTTTTTTTCATCCAATCAAGAAATTCTTCATAACATTCTTCATCTTTGACAGGGAATGTAGGGAGTTGAACTTTATCTCCTGTTACTATATCTGGGCTGATCCATTCTGGTTCTTCACACATTTTAGCAAAATACAATGTATTGTTGCATAGTTCCTTACTGAAATCTTCTCCAAAATTACGTTTGAAAAATAATGCGATTTCATCTCCGGTATGGAGATATAGCTGATCTAATTCAAATCTAGGTCTGTTTCTGCTTTCAAGACTTCTTCCATTCTTCACAGCCATCAACAAATCCAGATATTTGGCATGTTCTTTTTTCAAATATCTGGAACTACAAGCTGCTATTGATTTGATGCCGAGTTTTAAAGACAGTTTCTTCAAACCCATATTCGACATGACTTGATCTACATCGGAATATCTCAGATTGTTTGGACAAAGCTCCAATGCAAGATTGTCTCCAAAGATTTCCCTCAATTTAACAGCATCAGCTTCCGCTCCATCAAAATCGCATTTGCTTAATTTATATGACAATATACCGGCAGCATCGCCTGTAAGACAGATTACACCTTTGGATCTTTCTTTCAACATTTCCCAATCAACAAGTGGCAACTTGTTGAACTTGTGTTTGAAGGATTCAATGTTCAGTTTCAGTATGTTTCTATACCCTTCAGCGTTTTTTGCAATCAAAACAAAATTTCGCGGATGAATATCTTGTTTTTGTTTCTTGCCGTCGATGATTTCATCTTCAAGCAACTGCACGCTGTCTATAAAGAAATATTGACAGCCGACTATGAGTTTGATTTTTTTCTTTTTAGCTGCTTTATATGCGTCATAGACCCCACCGAAAGTGACGGAATCTGTTATCGCAACAGATTTCATCCCTATTTCAGCTGCCCTGTTGACTAGATCCACGGGTCTTGTCGCGGAACCCATCATTGAATACATTGTATGATTATGTAACGAAATATATTTCATTTTCCACCTTTGATACTTTCAAATCATGATTGAATTCATGAGTTTGATTTGATATTTTTGTTTTTTTATTTATATTTTGCCGGATTTTTCCAGCAGGATCAATGCATATTTGATTTTTGCCGTCTGATATGCAATCGTTTCTTTATGAGGCATTTCAAGGTCTTTGACCCATTCTTTTGCTTCTTTCAATTTTGTATTTTCTTCCCTGAGCTTCTCCTGTTCCGAGATGGCATTTGAAGAGTCGATTACCGCCTTCTTCAAATCATCTTCATTCATCGCGTCTGCTTCGTCCATCCAACCAGTATTCAACCATTTGGCATGCTTTTCAGCCAGTCCATGCCTACCTATCGCACCCTTCTTCCTCGCCATTGTTTTCTCCTTCTTTGTTTTCTTCTGTAAGATTTTCCTCTGTATCAGCTTGCTTCGTCTCTATTTCTTCTTCGCTGTTTTCTTCTTCAACGATTTCTGAATTATCTATAACCCATTTTATCACATGCTCGTCTTGTATTTCACTACTCAACTGAGCCAACATATTGATATCTTGACCCTTCACCAGCCTCTCCCTCATGTTTTCAGGAAATTTACCCATGTTTGTATTTATTACATTTATTATTTCTTCATTGGATAAAACAGTTTCCACTTCTTCATCTTTGATCTTTTCAAAGATGAACGACAATCTTATTTTCTTTGTCGCTTCCCATTTCAACTCTTCTCTTTCACCGTCTTGTATCTTGGATAGATCCAATTTCTTTTCTTTTGAAAGAGCCGTGACTATTTCATTGATCATCCAAACAGGTACTTCGAAATCATTTTTTTCTATGAGTTGGTCTAACATGACGTTCCTCAACATCGAATTTTTCATGTTGTCGAGTTGTGATTGTGCATTCTTTTCTATTATATCATTCAACTCATTCAAGGAGGAAACTCCGATTTTCTTTGCAAGTTCCTCATTCAACTCAGATTTTTCCCTTTTCTGTGCGCTTGCGACATCAACACTGAACAAAACTTTCTTACCCGCGATTTGAGTCACCTTGAAATCAGTCGGGAACTCTATTTCAAATTCCCTGTTCTCGCCTGGTTTCATCCCTATCAAATTTTCCTCGAACCCGTCCACAGCCATATTGGTACCAATGACCAGCTTGATGTTCTTTCCTTCATTTCCCTTGAACGTCTTCCCCTCAATAGTCCCGGTAAAGTTCACGATACAAATATCTTCCATCAAAACTATATCATCTTCAGTGAAGTCCCTTGGAGTACCGTGTTGTTCGCATAGGTTGTTTGTTATCTTTTCAATTACGAAATTCTTGTCGGGAAGAGATTCTGGAGACTTCAACTTCAATCCCTTGTATTGTTCCAATTTGAAATCCGGAGCGTATCCTATCGTCATGTCGGCACTGAAATTCTTGTATGTAACATTTATATTTTCTACTTTTGGTTGACCAAATGGTTTCCATTTGTTTTCAAACAAGATATCTTCATACGCCTCTGAAACGAGTTTCTGTTTGGCGGCGTCCAAGATGTATTTTCTGGAAGATGCTTTTATCGCCGACACAGGAGCCTTTCCTTTGCGGAAACCTGCTATTTTATAGTTCTTTCCTATATCTCTCGCTATTTCGTCGACAATACTTGAAACCTTGTCTTCGTCAAACACAATCGATACCTTGCTCTTGCACCTGTCTACTTCTTGCTGATTTGTTATAGCCATTTTATTCTCCTGTTCACCAAGAAACCTTACCAAAAAATTTCTTGTCTCTTTGCATCATTTTTTTACCACTGTCACAATGTTCTAGAAAATCACACATGTTGCATCTGAACTTTATTGGTTTCGCCCTGAATAGATTGTCATTGACAATATTACGCCATGTGGATACGAATGCGTCCTTTGTTTTTATAGCCTCTTCTCTTGTATGCTCCTGCATCATGGGTTTCATGCCGTGTTTCAACAACATATATGAACTTCTTATCTTTTCCATCTTGTCATCATCTTTCATCAAACTATAACAATATAAAAGAAGCTGTGTTTTATCTGAAAGATATTTGGGATCTTTTGTCGTCTTGTAATCAACAACATGTATCATCCCGTCCTTGTCACGCTGCACCCTGTCTATATATCCATACAGGATCAATTCGTCGTCTATCTCCGCCCATATCTTCTTTTCAACAGCAATCACTTCCGGCAGATCATCTTTGTCAGCTTCTGACAACAACAACAGATATGTCAACATTATGTTGTATGCCTCCGCAATCTGCTCCTTTGTCATCTTGTCCCCCCACTTTTCTCTTGTCTTATCAAATGATGTTTTCATGACGTCTATAAAAGGAGCGTTGCTGTCTTCATTTTCATCTAGATAAAAAGAATGAAACCTCTCTAGAACCTCGTGACAAAATTGACCGAATATTGTATATGGTTTATCTTTTCTTGGCAATTTGTCTATATAAGCGAATTTATATTTCCGTGGGCACTCCTTGTATGAAGTTATCTTGCTGTAGCTCACAACCGGTAGTTTTTTTTCTTTATCACACATTTTTTCCTTACAAGGGTAATATAACGAGTTGATTGCTCTTGTCAAAAAAAACCAATATCATCGCATATGTTCATGGACCATGAGAAATTACTGAAGCTTGCAAATATATTTGCTTCGACAAAACACCATGAATTCAAAAAAGTAGATAAACTTATGGAATTTTATTATGAAAATGAATTTGCTGAAAAACTATTGAAAAAATACAAATCAAATACAAAGATTGGAAAGATTATAAAAGCCATGCTTCATTTTGGTGATTTGCGTCTTGGAATGTTGTTGAAAAAATTAGAAGGCGAAGATGGTCTCTATTTGGATTGGTTGGAACAATTTTGCAAAGAATATTCGTCTCTCGGGTTACCGCCATTCGAAGACGATATTGAAAAAAAATTCGGAACCAAGCTTGATAGATTCATAGAACAAGCCGTGTCAGATGATTCCAGTTCTCTTGAATAAATTCCATTTATATATGAACTTGTGCCCGGTCGTTGGCATTATATATTTGCCCATATAAGATTCCAGTGAAGATGCATTTGATATGCTCGTTGGGTTATATGGCTCTGTTGATATGATCCATTGATTGGTTATCGTATCACGATAGTAAAATGTTATGGTGTTCTCTCTCTCATTATATAAATACCGCAACAATGTTCCTCTTGGAGCAGAGCCACCGTCTCTGATTATAGATTGATTGAATGAAGAACCATACATGTTTTTTTCAAGATTTTCTGATTCAAAGAACTGCCTGTTTATCAAAAAATCATTTTCATCTGTTTTTCGTGAATCCTGAAACATCACCATGGCTCTTGGAGAAAATGTCGCTTTGTTTGCATCGGTTTCTTCTGGTGGTTCTGGAATGTATAAAACCTCAACTTCAGGCAATGTTCCTATTCCAGGACCAGTTTGCCCTTTACTATCCGTATCTGAATGTATCACATCGAAAAATGACACAGGCACATCAGATCCTCTCATTGGATAAACACTTGGGTCATATCCGAAACCGTCAGAAGATGTATTCGCAACAGCAGCAGAATCCACGGTATATGTGGCTGGCTGACTATAGATTACTTCTTGTGGTTCTCCTCTGCTTCCACACCACCCCATAGTTGCAGGATTCAAAATAGTTACTTTGGCGTGGGATAATCTATCAGCCGTCATTACAGGATGATATGATACATTGACTCTTGCATCTGTATCAATGCCATTCGTCGCATATACCCTCAAAGTGACGCTTGAAACTTTTGTAGGCATGTCTATTGAGCTTACATATACATTCGAACTTGTTGTCGGGGCTGTGCCGTCAACGGTATAGAATATCATTGAAGCAATATTTGTTGTTATTGTGACTGTTGCCGGTATACCCGCGACATATTGTTTAGTAGCCGGGATCAACGTTATCGATATTACTGCCATCAAACTCCTGACTTGATACCGAAATATTCATCTGTGATTTCCTCCGCCGCCTCTTCCAAAGATTTTATGCTATAATTTATCACAGCTTTATCATAATCACGTAAATGAACATCATCCAAATCTATTTCCGATTCATCCTTTACAACCGCTTCAACATCCGGTCTTATTATCCTTATTACTTTACCTCCAAAATCTTCCACGGCTTTCTTTTCATTTTTGAATCTCATATCACTTATCACAACAAAACAACCCTCGACCAACATCTGCTTTGCCGTGAACATCGTAGCGTCAATCCAACAATTTGGATTATACCGTCTACCCATCTTGCCTATATCCAACAAGACATCTCTGATTGTCAATATATTGCCTGTTGCTGGATTCGTGTATCCATTTATCGGTCGGCTTCTGTTCTCGCTTGGACCCCACAAGTCACTATATGACAAATGTGGAAACATTTCATTGACAGCTTTTTTTATTGGATCGGCAAAAGCAATCTTTTCCGCTCTCGAATATATATAATGCGACCAATAATCCAACTTCTTCTCACATATCCTTTTTGTTATCAAGTCTGCCAACGTATCTTTACCGTGCCTGCTTTTACCACTTATTGCTATTAAATTCACCATCAGACTTTCACCCCCGCAACTCCATTTCGTTTTTCAACAACTATGAATGAATTGAATTTTCTGCTAAGCTGCTCGTTATGTGTTATCACCAATATATACAACTCGTCACTCCACTTCTTTATCACTTCGTAAAAAGCATCTATGCCATCCTGATCCAATGCTTGGTCTACTTCATCAAGCAACAACATCTTTATATCCGCCCCACATCTGTTCCTGTTGACAACAGCCACTGCAAGCTTCAAAGCAAGAGCGACACAAGCTTTCTGTCCTCCAGACAAATCATCATAATCCCATTCGGAATTACCTACAAAAAACCTCATACCAAGAGTATCTACCGGCTCCCCGTTGCTGTTCTCTTTTTCTATGAAAAATTGCACCTGGATTCCTCTTCTCAAAACATCCAAGACATCATTTGTTTCTTTTTGCAAACCATCCAAAACCGTGGTGACAATCATTGCCGGAATACCAGATGACCCAAAAGCGGTGACAACAGCTTCGTATATTTTCAATTCATGACTGATCTCACCCAACTTGTCTTTGAATCCAGTTTTCTTTACAAGATCAATTTTCCTGGTCTCCAAAGCATTCTCCAACATACCCTTTTTTCGTATCGAATCATTGATGTCTTCTCTTATACTTTCAAATACAAATGATTCTTTTTTCAATATCAAAGCAAGATCATCCAATCTGTCACTGCTGTCGTTGTCACATAATTCTTTTATTCTTTTACTTGCTGAAACAATATTTTCAACAAGAACATCCCTGCTGATCTTCTTGGCTTCAATGTCGTCTTTTAAAGATGCAAGTTGTTCATCCAACATCTCAATCTGTGAATTTGTCATCTTCATCACATTATCTAGCTTCGAAATATTGTTTTCCGCAAACATGTACGCGCGCGCATATGCCCTGTACGTGTTTATTTTATTATCAAACATATCTTTACGGTTTTCATTATAAGATAATTCCTTCCTTGCTTTGCTTATCACAGAAGCTATCTCATCTAGATTTTGTTGCTTGGTTGCTGCGATTTTCTTTCTTGTTTTCTCATCAAGTTCGGTATAGCAAACAGGGCACGAATCATCTTCTGGAAGGCTTGTGGCGGTTTTCTTGAAAAGAACTTCGTTGTATTTTATTTCTGTTTTGTTTTTTGATATAGATGAGACCACTTCGTTGTATTCTTCGTCCAATATATTTTCAGGGACATTGCTTTTGAGTTGTTCCAATCTGGCATTGTTGTCTATATGATCTTGTTTACAAGTCGGTAATATATTTATCTTCAATTCTTTTTCTTTCATCTTCATATCGAAACCATGTTTTGATTTGGATATCATGTTTTCGATTTTCAATAATTCATTTTTTTCATTTTTCAATTTTTCAATGAGTCCCGGATATTCAGAATCGTATGTTTTTTTCAACAATGTGAATTCTTTTTTTATATGATCCAATTCTTTGGATTTCTCTTCTCTTTTGTTGTTGAGGTTTTCTATTTCCAATTCATATGCCGACAATTCTATTGAAAACTTTTCTATATCTATTTCGGGCTCACCTGTTGTATCCAACAATCTTTTTGTCACATCCATGTCTTTTGATTTTTCATTACGCAATATCTTGGAATGTTTTTCATATTTGCCCCATATATCAAGCTGAAGCATGTTCCTTATTATTTCTTTCCTTCTTTCTGGTGTTGCCGACGCAAGATTCATTCTATCATCTTGTTTGAAATAAGAACTGTTTTCAAAAGTTTTTTGATTTATCTTTATTATTTTTGAAAGCAATTCATCTGTATGTGTATTCGTTCTTCCAGAGATATCCATCCAGTTATCGTCTTCTTTTTTGAACAAAAGCATATTCTTTGTAGATTTCGTTCTAGTACGTATTATCTTGTACTGTGTCTCGTCTGAAAGTTCAAAAACAAACTCAACCACGCATTTTTTTGCATTTTCTCTTATTATCTTTGATTTTTTAGTAACGCTTGCATCGAACAAGGCAAATCTTATTGCGCTGAAAAGCGTTGTCTTGCCTGTGGCGTTGCTTTTGGTAAAAGAACCATCTTCTTTTCCTATTATCAAAGAAGCGGTAGGCACCTTGGAAAAGTCTATCGAAGAGTTCCCATGGCTCATGAAGTTTTTCAATTTCATACTTATTGGTTTCATCATTCTCCTTCAGCAACGTCTTTTATTATTTTCTTACATGTCGTAGACACTTCTTTCTTGAAAAAATCTTCGGCTTCGATGAACTCCATGAATTTATCAACAGCCTTCTCGTGATTCATGTATTCATCTATATCAATGTCCTGGCTCAACACGCGTTCGCTACATTTTATCTCGCTGAATGATGACACGTGAGAGATCCCCATCTTGTTCAATTCAGCTGTTATCATTTCTTTATCAACACCATTAGAATCTGATGACGATAATTTCACCTTTATCCTTACAATCGAATTTTCCATTGATGATTGTTTTTCAATTATGTTCTTCAGATAAAGAGTGCTGTCCTTTACATCTTCGGGTATACGCACGTCGATGTCCACCAACTTCCTGCACGGAAGTTTTATCTTCTCGTGTTTGTATGATGAAGAATCAAACAGAACCATGCTTTTACTCAAAGAATCTTCTTTGGAGAAAGTGGTACGTTCCACGCTTCCTACGTGACACATGAATGGTTTTGATTTGTTTGTTACTTGTGATTTATGGATATGTCCCATGAATACATGTGTGAAATCTTCAAACATTTCGACAGGACAGAATATCTCGTTGGAGTCGTCACCTATCTCGTCACCTATCCACAAACTTCCTTTCAAAGCAAGATGCCCGACAGCAATCTTGTTTTTATTTTTTGAAATATTTTCTTTTATCTGTTCAGATAATTTTGCAACCGCCTCATCAATAGTATCAACACCGAGTTGACGTCTGTCCGTGAATGGAATGAAAGTTATATCGATATCATCAAAATCAATTGTATTTATTGTTGAATGTATTTTACACCCATCAAGCGAAAGCACGGCAACACAATCAAGCATTGAAATCTTGTCCTTGCCGGAACGCACGTAATCATGATTACCATGTATGATATGTACTTTGATCTTGCTTTCAATACATCTCCTCAACCAAGATAAAAATACAAATACTACATTTGGCTTTGGGTTCACATCATCCCATATGTCACCAAGAAGTATTATCGTATCAACATTGTTTTCAATTGCTTTGGCGTGTATGAAATCCAAAAGATTCTTCTGGTCTTCCACCCTGGAATTCAAACCGACACCAACAGGATCCACACCTATATTCGATCCTTTCCCCAGATGTATATCTGGAACCATGAGTAATTTCATTCACCTACTCCTCGTCGTATTTTGAAAAATATAATTCAAACTGCATAAGGATGTTGCTCATCGATTTCATGACTCCATCAGGTTTTTTCAACATGAGATTGTCAAAACCAATCATCACCTTGTCCATGTAAGATATGGCATCATCATCGTCTGCATGCTTTCTGATAAATTTACGGCACATATCAGACAACATCAACATAGCAGTTTCAAAACGTTCCCTTTCTTTTATTCTTGATATCTTGTCATAATCAATCTTGGCATTACCATTGAAACATTTCAAGATATGTTCTGCTATCAAAACTGGAGAACGTTTGTATTTCCTTGAAATGAATTCAACAACGCTTCCAGAAGCAGAACATCCTTGACAATAAAATCTGTTGTATGTCGGATTTACATAGAACGATGGCGTTCTTTCATTGCCGCCCTTATGGAACGGACAACAAGCTTTATAAGCCCATCCGGATGATGACGAAGATTCTTGTAAATCCAGATACCTGTCGAGATATTCAACGATGTCTACAAGATCATTTGCTTTTGATATCAAGGAAATCATCCCGTCACGGGATGACGTTATATCTCTCCAGCCATTTTGTACAATTGATACAGGAGATTCAATCTGTTTATAGATATCTTCTGAACTACTTGATCCGGATCTACTTCGTATCTTTGACATAATTTACAATATCCTTGATATGCTTCTTTCTCCTCGACTATCATGGTAAAGATATGTGATGCAAATGTCTTGTCGTTGTTTTCCATTGTACCTGGAACAAATATCATGTATTTTTATTGTTTTCAGCTTCCATTCGTTTTATGATCTTGCTTAGGTTGAAGACTTCAAACTCAAGTTCGTTGATCCGATCTCTTTGTATCAAAGCACATTTTACGATTGCAACCGCAAAACTGACACTTCCGTTTCCTTCCGGCTGTTTTTCATCGCCATTGATAAGCATTGCAAATTTTGCAAAATCCAGCAACGCCAAGCCTTCCTCTTCTTTTTCTTTATGAGATTTGTTCTCTTGTAATGTCTTGTCTTTGAATATGGACAATAGTTTGGTTGTCAAACCCCAAGCCGCCTTGTGCTGCTCTTGATGCGAAGATAATATGGCTTTGGCATTTTTTTCCGGATCTATTCTTGGTATTGGCTTGCTTATTTCAGAATTTGAATTGTTTATCTTCAATCCTTTCAAATTTTTGGCTTCAACGACTTCTTGCCGAGAATCTTCTTCTCTTGTTTTTATTAAATCTCTTATACTATTCATCATCAAGTTCCATTTCTATCACAAGTTCTTCCTCAATATCATCATCGTCATCATCGTCATCATCGTCATCGTCATCGTCGTCATCGTCATCGTCGGCATCGTCACTACTGAAAAGACCACGATCTTCTCCTGGAGTTTCCGGTTCGAATGGTCCGACAGCTTTCTTGATCATCGAATCGAAATATTCAACAAGATTTTCTGACTCAAAAGCCGCAATTTTTTCAATATCCCTGGCGTCAGGGATTTCATCATAATAATCGAACACGCGGGATGCTGCGACCCACATGAGTTCTTTTACATCTTCAAGCATCGCTTCTTTTGTATAGATATAGCCTTCATCTGTTTCCCTGACACTGCCCGCATATTTTTCCAATTGCATCGTAAGAGAATTGGCTACAGATTCATGTCCGCACAAATCAGCTTCATTTGCTTGCAGTTCGATTCTTTTGAATACTTTTTTTGAAATTGTCTTGTTCATTGTTCTCCACCATCAATTCTTATTCTTTAGATTATTTCAAATCTTCACTAGAGGATGTCAAAAAATTACTTTTACCTGACGACAATTTCAAACAATATAACTTGTTCATGAAATGTTTCCTCATATTCTTTTCTGTCACATAAGTTTGACCAATCCAATCACCCACCTTGAAGGTAAGCTCATCATTCAATTTATATTCTTTGTGAAAAGATATTATGATGTTTTTAATCAATCTGAAATTCTTTTCATCGAATGACGGATTGATAAATGCTTCGTGAGGAATGATTTCTACAAATTGGTCATAATTCAAAAAAGCCTTACGCAAATAATATATTGCTTGCGCAATGCTTCTACCACTTCCCCTGTAGAATTCATTGTCTGAAAACAACCATCTCTCAACCTCCTTCGCTGCTTCTAGATAATTATGACACGGTTCTTTTGTACGATCACAACATTCAAATGTATTGACCATGTTTTTTTGTAGTATGTTAAATTTCATTGATATCCTTCAAAAACTTTCAATAATTCTATATATCATAAAGGAGTTGCATGAAAAAACTGTACAAGGTTGCTCAAGAAATAGAAAAAGACAATAAATCAAAAATGTCGGCAGGGAAATTACTGGCACAAAGTGTGGGTTTGCTTAGAGGTTTAGCGATATTACATCAACAAGCTCATTGGACAAGCGCCGGTAATGAATATTACGGAGACCATTTATTGTTCCAAAGATTATATGATGCCGTATCTGAAGACATAGATTCTGTAGCGGAAAAACTTGCCGGAGTTTTTGATCCTAGTTTTCTTGATGTTGGATATCATGCAAACATAACAAAGAAATTTATAGATACAATGAATACCACAGACAACTTGGTGGAAAGGAACTTGAAAGCAGAAAAAGCATTCGTCACATTCAACTCCAAAATTTATGAAAAAATAAAAGAAAGCGGAGAAATGACGCTTGGTTTGGATGACCTGATCATGTCGGTTTCAAGCAAACACGAAGAAAATATATATCTATTACAGCAAAGATTACGACAGAACTCAAATTCTTCGTAAATAATCAAAAATCATTTCTCTTTTCCTGTCAACCAATTCTCTATCTATCTGTGCATTTCGCGTAGCTTTGCGAAGTCTTGCACCATTGATATCTGGACATGTTGTTTT
>Ga0307379_10007127_pt1 | contig 15255 bp, 13 predicted proteins | sample UN2MG_FD_202237 | JGI IMG/M metagenome (GOLD analysis project Ga0307379, IMG submission 202237) | Soil microbial communities from Risofladan, Vaasa, Finland - UN-2 | ecosystem: Environmental > Terrestrial > Soil > Coastal area > Acid sulfate soil | place: Finland: Risofladan, Vaasa | collected... | reverse complement strand
AATCAAAAGCTGCATATAATCTCATACGGCACCTCCTCAAGGTTAAGATTGGTTTCTTTACCTCGAGCATAGCACTAACCGATATGCTCGGGAGTTGCCCTCTATATGATTATCAGGTGTACCCAACAAAAAAAGGGCCTGGATAGACAGGCCCCACGCAACTGTGCCTTTTTTGTGCCCATGGGGGTCTCCCTTTACCCGATTTCAGCCGACTTGAGCCGATTTCAAGAGTAAAGGGAAACCCCTCGTTAATACTGATAAAACCTTTAAAATAAGGCTACTGCAGGGAGAGCGGAAAACGTCTTTTTTTGTACTCAAAATCCGGTGGGGGCAACTCCGTGTGGGTTCGACTCCCACCACCGGCACCAGGATTAGAATCCCCGCAGCCACCTGGCCAGATTTTTCCCCAGTGCCATATTCTCCCCCTTAAGAAAGACATTCTGAAAAATCGCGTCGTCTCCAAAGACAACATACTTTCCTTTGCCATAGGTGCCTGCGATAGCCACACCGAATGATTGTTGTGCATCCGTACTGTTGAATTTCCCGTCCCGATTCAAATCAATCCATGCGTGCGAACCAGTTCTGGCAATGATCTTCCCCTGCTTGCTATCGCTGATGAGTGCCCATCCGCCATGAACAGCAAATTTCTGTATTCCTTTCGTGATTGCGTGCTGGTCCATTTTCGTTATCAGGAAATTTTTTGGTTCATTTTCAATCAGGTTGTCCTTTCCCAGAATGACACCATTGGAAGCATATACCTGAAGCCGGTTCAAGAGTCCTGCGACTGGCTGCGGGATATGAAGCATGATACAGAGCTTGCCTCCTGCATCCAAAAACCGTATGATTGCATCGATTTCAGCGGCATTAAGGGGGGCAAATGCGCCCGAAATTACCAAAACGCTAATGCCTTTTACTGCCTCATCGGTAATCAGACCCGCACCGGTTTTCACAATATACCCTTCATCCCTGAACAGTCCTGATAGTTTTGAAAGCTGGAGGTCTCCTTCTTTTTCGATGAGAAATTTCTGCCCGTGTCCCTGGTCAAACATCACCGTGGGCTTTTTGTCATCTGCCTGAGCTCCCGGAATAAAGGAATGTATCAGCATGAATAAAGCCACCATTGATATCAATTGTTTGTGCATAATCATCTCTCCTCTCTAAAGATAAACCCGATTATTACGAGTCTCTGCTCTATTTTCTCTCTGTTAACCGGGCGCCTGAGATTTCTTGTTCGTGCGCTCTCGCCTCAGTTTTTCGACCGCAATCATCAGAAGAGAGATTGCTGCTGGAGTAATCCCGGGGATTCTGCTTGCCTGGCCGAGGTTTATTGGCTTGACTTCCAGCAATTTCATCAGGACTTCTCGTGAAAGTCCGTTTATTGACTGGTAATCAAAGTTATCGGGAATTTTTTTCCCTTCAACCTTCTTCAGTTTCTCGGCCATCTCCATCTGGCGAATAATGTAGCCATCATACTTGACCTGTATCTCAACCTGCTTCTTCATTTCAGGCGTCAGAGGCTGGTCAGAGGATGAATGTTCATCGATGAATGTATAGGTAATCTCAGGCCTTTTTAAAAGCTGTTCCAGAGTTTCAGACCTGTTTTCATCCACCTTAATCCTCATTTTTTTCAGTCGTTGCAACTCACCTGCAACCAGTCTCTTCTTTTCAAGAAATTTTTCATAGATAGCCTCATTGAGAAGCCCGATGCCGTATCCTTTGTCCATCAACCTAAGATCAGCATTATCGTGACGTAACAGGAGCCTGTATTCTGCCCTCGAGGTGAACATCCTGTAAGGTTCACTTGTTCCTTTTGTTGTGAGGTCGTCAATGAGAACACCGGTATATGCTTCATGGCGTCCGAGGATGAAAGGTTCCCCGCCCCGGAGTTTCACCGCCGCATTAATTCCTGCCATGAGTCCCTGCGCAGCAGCTTCTTCATATCCGGACGTCCCGTTGATCTGACCGGCTAAATAAAGTCCGGAAATGATTTTTGTTTCGAGGTTTTGCTGAAGCTGAGTGGGGTATACAAAGTCGTATTCTATGGCATATCCGGGCCGCATGATTTCTGCCTCCTCAAGACCCGGAATGGTCCGAACAAATTTTACCTGCACATCATACGGGAGGCTGGTTGGTATCCCATTCGCATAATATTCATTAGTCTCAAGACCCTCGGGCTCAAGAAATACCTGGTGCCGATCTCGCTCTGCAAAGCGCACGACCTTGTCTTCGATTGATGGACAATAGCGTGCCCCTATCCCCTTGATCTTGCCGCTATACAGGGGTGAACGATCCAGATTTGATAAAATGATCCTGTGAGTCTCAGCATTTGTATAGGTTATGAAGCAGGGAAGCTGCGGGTTCGCGATTTTGTCAGTGCTGTGGGAAAAAGGCAAGGGAGGTTCATCGCCATATTGCGGTTCTGTCTTTGAAAAGTCTATGGTTTTTGCATCGAGCCTCGGCGGTGTACCTGTCTTTAAACGTCCGATTTTGAGGCCAAAACTTCCAAGTGACTCAGACAATCCGTTTGATGGGAATTCACCTGCCCTTCCGGCAGAGAAATTCTCAAGCCCGATATGGATCAATCCCTTGAGGAAAGTCCCGGTTGTAACAATGACCGCCCGTGCTCCATAGAAAATCCCCAGTGACGTGAGAACACCCTTCACCTCCCCATTCTCGGTGATGATTTTTTCTGCCATTGCCTGCTTTATATCAAGGTGCTCCTGATACTCAAGAACCTTTCGCATGATAAGCTTGTATAAAACTCTGTCCGCCTGAGCGCGGAGAGACCATACCGCTGGCCCTTTCGACATGTTGAGCATCCTGAACTGGATTCCTGCCCGATCCGTGACCTTGGCCATTTCACCACCGAGCGCATCGATCTCCCGGACAAGATGTCCTTTTGCAAGCCCGCCGATTGCAGGATTGCATGACATCTGCGCAATGGTATCGAGGTTGATGGTGAAAAGGCAGGTTGAGAACCCCAAGCGCGCAGCAGCAAGGGCAGCCTCGCAGCCGGCATGTCCTGCACCTATGACGACTATGTCATAATCACGGTCTTTATACATGAATTTACTATAAAGGATTCTTTTGGGCTTATTCAATGAAGTGCCTCAAACAGCTTGTGTTATAATTTACGATATATGCAACCTACGGCAGCTTTCTGAAAACTCTTTGCAGCATTTACAGGTAAAGGAAGTCTTTGCTTCGATATAAAAAAATATTTCTGGGCGGCCCGTGCAACAACAACTGCCTGTATTGTCCTCCTGACCATAAAAACTCGCCACAGGTTGATTTCAGCACAATCAGGAATTCATTGGATCAGAAAGAGTCTGACAGTGTCGTATTGTATGGCGGGGAACCAACACTCAGAAACGATCTTCTGGATATTGTCAATGCAGCACGGGGCAAGAGCTACAGACGAATTAAACTCCTCACAAACGGACGCGCTTTTTCTAACACCCATTATCTCCAGCAAGTAATGAAAGCAGGGTGTTCTTTGTTTGAAATCACCTTGTGGGGATCCAATCCAAATCTCCATGAGTATCTGAGCAGTGCAGCCGGCAGTTTCCGGGAAACGATTAATGGGATAGAAAATGTATCAGAAGTCCCCCATGATAAATTCGTTTGCTTACGAATCCCGATATGCAAGGAAAACCTCTCAGATCTTGAAAATATCGTTATAATGGCCCTGAATTTGGGTACCAACCGCATCATCCTCTCCATGCAGGATCCAGCACTGTCATTTCAAGCGGTACTTCCCCATATTATCAACAGTATTAATATCAGCATCTTCAACCGGGTCTGGATACTGACCGAGGGTCTCCCCTTCTGCCTCATGCAGGGACTTGAACAGCATATCAGTGAAATTTATTCCGGCTGGGATACCATGTACGAAAGGATGTATCAGCAGGACAAACAGTGCGCCGAATGCATATATAAGGAACTCTGTCCCGGAGCAGAAGTCCGTTATATAAAGGAGTTTGGAGATCGTGAATTTGCGCCGGTGAGGGCAGGGAAATGCTTCCAGGATATCAAGGTACTCTATGACTAAAAAGAAAATTGCCCTGATTTCCTATAACTGGGCAAATCATTTTTCTCTGGCCCTCGGATATCTCAAGGCATACGCTCTAAAGAATAATTTTATCAGACAGAATACCGATATCGAGATTATTGATTTCGATACTGAGGGACTCAATGTACAGCAGGTCATCTATTACCTTTCACAGCGCAAGCCGGATATCATCGGATTTTCCAGTTACTGCTGGAATATAGAAAAGGTATTGGATACCGCAAGAATTTTGAAGACTCTCCATCCACACATAAAAATAGCCCTCGGCGGGCCCGAGGTCGGACCGATCGGTTCAAAATATCTCGGGGAATATGCATTTCTTGATGTGGTTATTAAAGGAGAGGGAGAAGTCACCTTTGCTGAATTGCTGAAATATTATCTCGGTCAGGGCAGTCTTGAGGAGATAGCAGGGATCAGTTACCGTTTGAATGGGCAGGTTATTGAAAATCCCGACAGACCGCCTATCGAGAATTTAAGTGAAATCCCTTCTCCGTATCTGGAAGGAATCCTGATTCCAAGGGACAAAGTAACCTACATCGAAACATACCGCGGATGCATCTTCAGATGCCATTACTGCTTTGAAGGAAAAAACCTCCCGAAACTCCGTTTTTTCCCTGACGAACGGGTAAAGAGAGAAATCGAACTTGTCATGAGTCATCCCGATATAAAGAGTTTCCATTTTGTTGATACCGTCTTCAATTTCAGAAAAGAGCGTCTTAAAAAAATAGCAGGCATGATTGCTTCTGCCAATAGATACGGGACAGAACTTCGCACTGTCGAGATTATTGCAGAATTTGTGGATGAGGAGACGGTTGAACTCTTCAAAAAAGCACATGTGCGAAGCATTGAGACCGGTCCGCAGACAGTGAATGAAGATACGCTCAAAAATGTTAACCGGTATTACAAAGCAGAACAGTTCAGGAATGGTGTCAGACTCCTTGAAGAAAACGGGATTGAAGTGACTACCGACCTTATTATCGGGCTGCCGGGTGATACCTTTTTTAAATTTGTGAAATCAGTAAAGACTTTGATGGACATGCACCCTACAACACTTGTCTTCAGTATCCTGCACGTGCTACCCGGGACCATCCTTTACGAAAAGAGCAAGGAATTCGGCCTTAAGTTCGATGACAAGCCTCCCCATCTTGTTCTGAGTGCTCCCGATTTTCCCTTTGAAGATATCGACAAAGCAGTGATCATGGCCTTCAGCCTGGACAAGGAATACAATATCAGACCTTTTTCCGCCTGAAGTATCATCTGACTTCAAGGGTGAGTTTAAGGCAGGATCAAGTAAGGTAAAATAAACCATGCGTTTGATACTCTTTGACATTGACGGCACGTTAATCGATTCTGGTGGAGCCGGCGTCAGGGCACTCGATCTGGCAATGAAAGAACTCTTTGCTGTTGAGAATGCTTTCCAGGGAATCAGCATGGCCGGCAAGACAGACACGCAGATCATCAGGGAAGGATTCATGAAACATGACCTTTCAACAGACGGAACAATCGATGCGGTCATTAATGCTTATCTCAGATATCTCGCTCAGGAGATCAACAACGACAGGAAACACGTCAAGCCCGGCATCTATGAAATACTGGTGGAATTACAAACACTGAGCAATGTGGGGATGGGGCTGCTCACGGGCAATCTCGAAAAAGGAGCCCGGATAAAGCTCGAACCTTTCGGACTAAATGAATATTTCCCCAGTGGTGCATTTGGCAGTGACGACGAAAATAGAAATAACCTCCTTCCATTTGCGGTAAAGCGGTTTGAAAATATATTCCAGAAAAAAATAGAGATGGGGAAATGCATCATCGTGGGTGATACACCCCGTGATGTCGAATGCGCTCACATTTACGGGGCCATCTGTATCGGTGTTGCGACAGGCCCTTATTCCTATGATGTCCTGGTAGAGGCAGGCGCAGATCATGTGCTGAAGGATTTGACTGATCATCAACCCATACAGTATTTATTCAGTCTTTAATCGCTCATTCCCTCATCTCTTAACTTTCGCACCCGCTCCTTGACCTCATTCATGAAGAATTGATAGCTATCCATACCTTCAGGTTTTTTCGACATATCGATATCTGAAGGATAGAGGGGTTTCCCGAATTTCACCGTTATCCCGGTAAACTTCGGCCATGCTGAGCCCCGGGGAAGTGCCTCAAAGGCACCTTCGATACATGCCGGGACAACCGGAATATCCAACTCTCTTGAAAGTATGCCTACACCCTTTTTGAATTCCATCAGTGCACCATCGAAAGATCTGCCGCCTTCGGGAAAAATCAGAAGCGATTTCCCGTTCCGCAGGACATAGGAAGAGAGCTGCAAAGCCTTATTGAGATAGATCTCCGTGTCTATTGGAATAACGTGTGCCAGCCTGGCAAAAGATTCTCCGAATCGTCCGGTAAAGAATCTCTGCATACCAAGGGAATAAAGATAGGTAAATATCTTTGAGGTCAGTGCGCCTCCAATACAGAATGCATCAAGGTAACTCGTATGATTCGGTGTGATAATATAAGGCCCTTTTTCAGGCAGATTCTCCAAACCCTCTGCCTTTAATCTGAAAAATACTTTCAGGGCTATCTTTGTCAGTCCCAATCCCAGGAAAACTATCAGCCGGTCAAGGAGACCATGTTGAAGACCAATCTTCTTTCTTTCATCCAAATCTGGATCAGTTCTGAGGATGTCTTTCCACACCGGCATCTTTTCGATTCCTCTGATACCTGTAGTGCCGAATTCTTTTACCTTTGTGATAAGTTCCTCCACAGTCTGGATTTCCAAAGTAAATGTTTCAGGGAGTTTTAATGAGAATGCGTTTTCAAGTGCAACAACCAGCTCTATCCTTGCAAGGGAGTCAAGACCAAGATCGAGTTCAAGATTATCCGTTGCCTGAATGGGAAGCTGCTCTTTGAGAAGTGGCTTTAGACACTCAACAACAGTAATCCCAACTTCGTCTTCCAAGAGTCTTTTGTCTTCACTTTTCTCCCTCACTTTCTCGCGTTTTATGCTTAGGAGGTCTTTTACCATAAACCGTCTGAGTTTCCCGAGAGGAGTTCTTGGCAGTGGTTCAGGGTACAGGGCATATCCTTTTATCCTCATATATTGTGGGAGCTGGGCAGATATATTCTGGATCTCCCATTTCAGTGTCTCCTGAAGATTGGCGATTTGGGATTTCTTAGCATATTCAAAGTCAGGGACAACGATTGCCTGGAGAGACTCAACCATTCCCTTCTCTTCGAGGCCCATGACACATATTTCCTTTATGAGCGGTATTTTCAGATATTGTTTCTCCACTTCATCAGGATAGATATTTTTCCCGGAACTCAAAACAATCACCTCTTTTAATCTTCCGGTTATAAAGAGATACCCATCATTATCCAGGTATCCGATGTCCCCGCTATAAAACCATCCCTCCTTTAATACCTCCGAAGTGGTTTCGGGGTTTTTGTAATACCCCTTCATTACCATGGGCCCTCTTATGAGAATTTCACCCTCCTGCAGAACACCCAGTTCTTTATTATTTTCAGGATTAATGATTTTTACCTCTGCAGATGGCAAAGGCTTTCCAACAGAGCCTGGTTTCCTCTTTTCAATTGGATTAAAGGTAACAATTGGGGATGTCTCTGTCAGACCATATCCTTCAAGGATGGTCAGACCGAGGGCTTCAAGGTCTTTCATGACCTCGGGATCGAGCTTCGCTCCTCCGCAGGCAGAGAACCTGAACCGTTCACCAAGAGCCCTGTGGACTGACTTAAAAATAATTTTGCCCGGATTGATAGAGAACTTCCGCCGCAGACTCCCGCAGAGAGATAAAATCCTGAACATAATTTTTGGTAATGGTCCATGCAATTGCTTTATCTTGTTGAAAATTCCATTCCGGATTAATTCAAGCAGCTGCGGGACACTGACAAGGATAGTTACCCCGTTTTCGCTCATGGTTGCCATAATATCAGGGCCTTTCAGGCTTGGAGGGAATGATACAGGAATGCCGAGGAATACAGGGATAAGACAATTCCCCATGAACGGATAGGTATGATGTAAAGGAAGCACGCCGATAACACTGTCATCATGAGAGAGGATTCCCGCTTCAATGAGGGCCTCGGCATCCGAACAGAAATTTTTGTGCGTGAGCATTACACCTTTAGGTTTGCCCGTTGTCCCTGATGTATAAATGATTGATGCAATATCTTCTTCAGAAACTTCCGGATATTTGTCCGCTGCCGGAGTTTTCAATATATCCTTGAAATCCGGCAAATCAAGATTGATCAACATAACAGATAACGGGAAATGGGCACCCGATTCTCCGGCAGCTTTCCTTACGTGCTCCGATGTCTTTTCACTGTGAAAGACTGCCTTCGTCTCGGAGTCAGCAAGCAGATTTTTTATTTCATCCGCTCCGAGCTGTACATCTATGGGGATCGCAATTCCACCTGAGAGCGAGATCCCGATATACGCCATGCACCACTCAGGCCTGTTCTCGGAGACGATCGCAACCCTGTCACCTTTTTGTATCCCGATTTTTATCAGATACGAGGCAAGGCTTTTTGTATATGTGAGGAGCTCATGATAGGTAATGGTCTTCCATGTCTGGTCAAAATAATTGAATGCAATTTTGTCTTTATGCGCGGCAGCTTTTTCGAGAAATATACGGGGAATGACTTTTTCCATATGGTAACCCGGCCCTTCCGTCCTCAGTAATCAATACCCTTCTGAGGCTTTATGCCCTGGCGGTAGGCGTGCTTTATCTCTTTCATTTCTGTGACAGTATGAGCCCTCTTCATAATTTCCGGATGGGCATCTCTGCCGGTCAGCACCATATGCAAAAGAAGAGGTTTTTCATCAATCAGGGCTAATACCTGAGGGAGATCAACAAGGTTTAACTTGATGGCATTATTAATCTCGTCAAGTATGAGGATATCATATGTACTGGAGGACATCTTCTCCTTTGCGAGTTTCATCGCATTCTGAGCATTTGCCCGGTGTTCTTCAAACGGATACGGATCTCCCATAATCCCGCAGAAACCCCTGCCCGCAAAGTGAAGTTCGACATTCGGTGCAAGCCTTTTTATGCCATCGATCTCGCCTGAATACAGGACACCCTTCATAAACCCGATAATACAGGTCTTCATATCATATCCGGCAGCCCTCAGGGTAATGCCTAATGCAGAAGTGGTCTTGCCTTTGCCCTTACCGGTTAGCACAACAATAAGACCAACCTTTTCTTTTGGCAACAGAACCTTCAGTTCAGGGTCTTCCATACATTACGCGTTCGCTTTTTGCATTTATCAGCACTTTTTTATAATATGAAGGAAGAATATTCAATGCTGTTTCAGCCCCCTGTCTTTCTGTACCGTCTATTGTAAAGGATATTATCAAAAATGGACATAAAGCATATACGGGAAATCGCGAAGAAATATGCTCCTGAACAAATAGAAGGCTGTATTACACAGCAAATAGAGATAGGGAAAAACATATGTCTTACGGATGAGACAAGTGAAAAGATAATCAACGAGCTCTCCAAAGCAGAAGTAGTGAGAGAATTAATGGATCAGGGCATGGATCTTGCCGATGCACTGAGGGAGCTTGCAAGACGAATAAGGCTTGTTCAGTCAGGATTTAAAAAAGATACATAAAAATACGTCCTGTACAGATTATTCTAAAAATTTTCCGATGAACCGGTTAGCAAAAGAAAAATCACCATATCTGAGACATGCCGCCAGTCAGAAGATCGATTGGTATCCCTGGTCTGATCGTGCATTTGATAAAGCAAGGGAACAAGATAAGCCCGTATTTCTTAGTTCCGGCGCTATCTGGTGTCACTGGTGCCATGTCATGGCAACGGAATGCTTCGAAGATGAAGAGATAGCAGAACTCCTCAATGAACATTTTATAAGTATCAAGCTTGACAGGGATGAAAGACCTGATATCGACAGGCGATACCAGAATGCCGTGTCTGCTATGGGCTTTGGCGGAGGCTGGCCCCTCAGCGTATTTCTGACGCCGGAGAAAAAGCCTTTCTTCGGTGGGACATATTTCCCCCCTGATGATAGCCTTGGAAGGCCGGGATTTAAAAAGGTTTTAAAGTCCGTGGCTGATTTTTATTCATCAAAGAGGGATCTCATTGCTGAATACAGCCAGAAACTGACAGATTCACTCAAACAAAAATCCTTCACAGAAGGGGATATACAAGAGGTCGCCGTACAGGACGCTGTCATCAAAATCCTTTCACAGTTCGATACAACACATGGCGGTTTTGGATCTGCTCCAAAATTTCCAATGCCTGGCGCTATCCAGCTTCTGATGAACAGATACTACCTTCAGCGGATGCATTCCTTTGGGTATGCGATCAACAAGACACTTGAATCAATGGCAAAAGGTGGATTCCATGACCAGCTCGGAGGCGGATTCCACCGGTATTCTGTTGACGAGGCGTGGATTGTACCGCACTTTGAAAAGATGGCTGATGACAATGCCTGGCTTCTCAGAAATTATCTTGATGCATTCAGCATCTTCAGCAATGAGTATTTCAAAGATGTTGCCCGGGGAATTATCCATTTTTTGACAGACACCCTTTCTGATCCGGAAGGTGGATTTTATGCCAGTCAGGATGCGGATGTTACGCCGGAGGATGAAGGGGGATATTTCACCTGGACGGAAACAGATTTCAGGAATGTATTGAACCAGGAAGAATATCAGGTTTTGACTCTTCATCTCCTGCATGACCGGGGTTCCATGCATCATGACAAATCAAAGAAAGTCCTCTTTATTTCAACGGAACCAGGAGCAATTGCCAAAAACCTTGGAATAGATCAACAGACCGTCGCTGACAGGATAAACTCCGGGAAGAAGAAGCTCCTCAAGGAAAGAAATAAACGGGTATCACCTTTTATCGACACAACATTGTATACGTCTTTGAACGGATTAGTGATTACTTCTTTTCTCAAGGCTTTTAAAGTATTGAAGGATAGCAGTCTGAAAGAATTTGCCATGAAGAGCCTCCAAAGGATATTACAAGAGCATAATGTGGATAATGATCTTTTTCATACAGGGCAGGTAAAAGCGCTCCTGGATGACTATATTTACCTTATTGAGGCACTGATCAGTGCCTATGAAGTAACAGGAGATGCCTATTATGCGAATCATGCAGTAAATCTGACGGACTTGTGTGTAGAGAAATTTTGGGATAAGGATGAGGGAGGGTTCTTTGATACAGACGGTGAGGTACTCGGCATAAGGCTCAAAGGAATTGAAGATATCCCTCATCCCTCAGCAAACGCGGTCGGCAATCTCCTCCTGCAGAAACTGTATTGCATAACCGGAGAAAAGAAATATGACCGGTTTGCGGAAATGTCATTGAAAATTTTCTCTCCCCAGACCAAAGATATTGGCATTCACGCAGGATACTATTTCTGTGCCATGGATGCATATTTTCATATGCTCAAGCTTACTGTGCAGACAACACCAACGCATGCCCTTGCTGAAGCAGCACGCTCTCTGTCGTATCCGTATGTGAGCTATGTATATCAAGCAGATAAGGGATGTATTATTCCATGTCTCAGGGAAGTCTGTTATGAGCCTCTCAAAAGTCCTGAGGGCTTTCAGGATTTTTTCAGAAAACACCTGAAGATTGAACCAGGATAGTTCTCATGGTAATGAAGATACCCTGCGGCAGAGACCGCAGGGTATCTTAACGTTATGTTAACATTAAGTGCCTTATGGATATACCATTCAGGAAGACGAAGAAAGGGATATCCTTTCGGGTAAAAGTAGAGCCAAGGTCTTCGAGAAAAGGGATATCGGGGACAATCGGTGATGCCCTGAAAGTAAAAGTACATGCACCACCGGTTGGAGGAGCAGCAAATGATGAACTCGCAGAGATTCTTGCAGAGGAGTTTCATGTAAAAAAAACTGCCATAAAAATCATCAGAGGGCATTCATCAAAAGACAAAATCGTTGAGATAGAAGGGATAGATGCAATTCCCTGACTTCATCCTGAAGAGGGAGCAGGTCATTGTGAAAGGAGGAGCATAGATGCTTGACTCAAAGTTTGTGCGAGAGAATATTGAGATCATAAAAGAATCTCTGAGAAACAGAAATTACGCTCTCTCCCTTGACGAGTTCCTGAAATTTGAAGAACAAAGACGCTCTCTCCTGAAAGAAGCTGAAGAACTGAGAAACCGGAGGAACGTTGTTTCTGAAGAAATCGGAAGATTGAGGATTCAAAAGCAGGATGCATCAAACCTGATTGACGAAATGAAACTGGTGTCTGATAAGATCAAAGCGTTTGATGCTCAATTGAAAATGCTGGAAGAGAATACCAATGAATTTTTGCTGAATATGCCCAATGTCCCCCATCATTCGGTTCCTGTCGGGAAAGACGAGACCGGGAATGTGGAGATAAGAAGATGGGGGGAGCCGAGACAGTTTGATTTTGAACCATTGAATCACTGGGATATCGGTACAATTCTCGATATTCTTGACTTTGACAGGGCATCAAAGATCGCAGGCGCGCGGTTTTCTCTTACAAAGGGTGCCGGCGCGAAACTCGAGCGGGCGCTGATGAACTTCATGCTGGATCTGAATACAGCAAAAGGATATACAGAGGTATTTCCTCCGATCATCGTGAATAAAGAGAGTATGAGGGGTACTGGACAATTACCGAAATTTGAAATGGAGCTTTTCAAAATCTCCGACCCCGAGTTCTATCTCATACCAACAGCAGAAGTGCCGGTAACAAATATTCACAGGAATGAGATCCTGCAGGAAAAAGAGCTTCCGATTTCCTATACCGCTTATACGCCGTGTTTCAGACGTGAAGCAGGCTCATATGGGAAAGATGTAAGGGGCCTGATCAGACAGCATCAGTTCAACAAGGTGGAGCTCGTGAAATTCGTCAGGCCTGAAGATTCGTATCATGAATTAGAATCTTTAACAAACGCCGCCGAGGATATCCTGCAGAAATTGGGACTCCCTTACAGAGTTGTCGCACTCTGCACCGGTGATATCGGCTTTGCCGCCTCAAAAACCTATGACCTGGAGGTGTGGCTTCCCGGTCAGCAGAAATACAGGGAAATCTCTTCCTGTTCGAATTTTATTGATTTTCAGGCGCGGAGAGCAAATATACGGTTCAGGAGAGAAGGAAAGAAGGGAACGGAGTTTGTTCATACCCTGAACGGCTCAAGCCTCGCAATCGGGCGTACTCTTGTTGCGATCCTTGAGAACTACCAGCAGAAAGATGGTAGTGTAGTTGTACCGGAGGTGCTGAGAACGTATATGGGCATGGAGGTAATAAAATAATTTTTGCATTAGTGCACTTGAACCCTTTTTAACATAATGACTATTCGCGAGCAGACAGAAGAGATCGAAAGAAAAATCCTTCATCCGAAGGCATGTCTGAGTTCACAGAGCAGGGGGAGATCGAAGCCTGAGAAGGAAGGGGAGATCCGGACATGCTTTCAGCGGGACAGGGACAGGATTATTCATTCAAAAGCATTCAGACGGCTCAAGCATAAAACACAGGTTTTCCTTGCACCGAAAGGCGACCACTATAGGACACGCCTCACCCATGTGCTTGAGGTATCGCAAATCGCACGGACAATAGCAAAGGCATTGCGCTTGAATGAAGACCTGACAGAAGCGATTGCGCTTGGACACGACCTCGGCCATACGCCGTTCGGTCATGCAGGAGAGGACATCTTGCGGGAAATACATCCCGGCGGGTTTGACCATTATAAACAGAGTCTCAGAGTTGTTGATTTTCTCGAAAAAGATGGTGAAGGCCTGAATCTTACCTATGAAGTGAGAAACGGTATTCTGAAGCATTCAAAAGGCAAAGGCCTGATAATCCCTGAGACAAAAGCTGATAGGGCAGATACTTTTGAAGGACAGGTGGTCCGCGTTTCTGACATTATCGCATATGTTAATCATGACCTTGACGATGCACTGAGAGCCGGGGTCATGAAGAGATCGGATATCCCGAAGAACATTATCAAAACTCTTGGTGATACGCATGCGAAAAGGATAGATACGATGGTAAAGGATGTGATCTATCAGTCTGCCCTGCTTGACCTTGAGACAATCCTGATGAGCGGCGCTATTTTGGCATCCACGACAATGCTCAGGGATTTTCTCTATAAACGGGTATACGAAAGCGACAAGATAATCAGAGAGTTTAAAAAGGCTCAAAAGATTCTTCGCGATTTATATGCTTATTATCTCGAACATATGGAAGAGGTGTTCGTAGACATTCCGAAGGAAGAAAAACTCAACAAGCACCGCATGGTATGTGACTTCATTGCCGGGATGACGGATCGATTTGCGCTTATGACCTATGAGAGGCTTTTCCTCCCGCAGCAGTGGACAGTCATATAACGCGCTTCAGGTATCTGTCTTACTTATCATATGCTTAAATTCTGAAAGATATATTATAATAGCAACGTATGACATTCGGTGAGGAACTCAGGAAAATCATGAAGGCGCAGGGTGTAAAGGCTATAACGCTCGCCCAGAGAATGGGAGTTAGCTGTGCTTATGTCAGTCAGTTGCTTACCGGCATTAGAAGGCCTGGTCGGGAAACGTTGCTCAAACTGTCCAAAGCACTCGAAGTACCTCCGGAAAGTCTTCTGATGATAGAGTCAGACCTCCCCACGACAACGAAAATCCCGAGAAAAATACCGATTGTGGATGAGGCCAAAATTCATGAATGGTCTGACTGGGTCGATTTAGCCTATCCTGTACTCATTGCAAATGCATATGAGTACGCGACAACAGATGATCCCTATGCTTTTTATATAACACCGAAGGGGCTTTTGTCATGTTGCGGACTGGAGATGTGCGATCTCATACTGGTCGAACCAAGCAAAGATATTATGAATGGCAATACAGTTCTGCTTCGTTCTCCCCATGGTTTTTCGATCAGGAAATATATTATCAAAGATACGATGACCATACTCGCAGGTGACAAAGAGGACCCCATTATTTTTACAGAAAAAAATAAAGAAGAACTGAAATCGTACAAGATAAGCCTCTGTCTCAAAAAGTTATGACCTTTTCCCTATTTACACAATTTCCTCTTGACTTTATATTTAGCATATGCTAATTTAAACCCATTAGGATTTCCAAAGCTCCCCCCTTGATAGTGGCAGGAGCTCAGCTTCTGTCACTATCTTTTTTTATTACAACAAAG
>Ga0307379_10007125_pt1 | contig 15256 bp, 10 predicted proteins | sample UN2MG_FD_202237 | JGI IMG/M metagenome (GOLD analysis project Ga0307379, IMG submission 202237) | Soil microbial communities from Risofladan, Vaasa, Finland - UN-2 | ecosystem: Environmental > Terrestrial > Soil > Coastal area > Acid sulfate soil | place: Finland: Risofladan, Vaasa | collected... | reverse complement strand
CGGGTCAACCGCGCCGGCTCGGCCTCGGCCAGCGGTTTGCCGTCGACCAGGATCATATCGCGCTGGGTAACATTCAGCGCCGCGCTGGTCAGCAACCGGCCATTGACCCGCACTCGCCCGGCCTCGATCATCCGCTCGGCCTCACGGCGCGAGGCGACTCCGGCGCGGGCCATCCGCTTGGCGATACGCTCGCCCTCTATCTTGTTCTCGGTCATGGCCTCCCTCTATCCTGCCGCGCGGCGCAGCGGAAGGGGGCTTGCAGCTTTGGCGCCGGGGGGGATACTTGGCCAATGCCGAATTTCACCAGCCATATGAACCACGCCCTGGCCGAGGCCAAGGCTGCCGCCGGGCGCGGCGAGACCCCGGTCGGCGCGGTGCTCGTCGGTCCGAATGGAGCGGTGCTTGCGGCCGGCGGAAACCGGGTGCGCGAATTCTCGGACCCATCGGCCCATGCCGAGATGCTGGTCCTGCGCGCCGCCGCGCGGTTGCTCGGGTCCGAGCGCCTGACCGGCTGCGATCTCTACGTGACGTTGGAGCCCTGCCCGATGTGCGCCGGCGCAATCTCGCTGGCCCGCATCCGGCGACTTTACTACGGCGCGCCGGACCTGAAAACCGGCGGCGTCGATCATGGGCCGAGGGTATTCGCGCACCCAACTTGCCATCATGTGCCCGAGGTCTACGGCGCGATCGCCGAGGCGGAATGCGCCGCCCTGCTGCGACAGTTTTTCCGGTCCCATCGGGATTGAGCCGGGTGTCTCAGGAGCCTAAGCTGACCGGCATGAAGATCATCGACACCGACATCCTGGTCGCCGGGGGCGGCATTGCCGGTCTTGCCGCCACCGCACGGCTGGCCGCAGCGGGGCACGATGTGATCTGCGTTGATCCTGCTCCGGCCAAATCAGCGGGAACGGATTACCGAACGACGGCGTTTCTGGAACCCGCCATTGCAACGCTCGAGCACGCCGGGGCCTGGGCGGGGATGGCGCCTGGAGCGGCTCCGATGTGGACCATGCGATTGGTCGATGCCGGCGGTCAGGCCCGCGAGGTCCGCGAGACCGCGAATTTCGAGGCCCGCGAGATGATGGACCGGCCCTTCGGCTGGAACGTCGCCAACATTGCCATCCGCGATGCACTGCTGTCCCGGTTGGCGCGACTGCCCGGCGCCCGGCTGGTCAATGGCCAGACAGTCGCCGGGCTGCTGCCCCGCAGCGCCGAGGCATTGGCCCGACTGTCTGGCGGTGACCAGATCCGGGCGCGGCTGGTGCTTGCGGCGGACGGACGCGATTCCAGCCTGCGCACTGGCGCTGGAATCGAGGTTCGGCGCTGGCATTACGGCCAGAAAGCATTGGTCTTCGCGGTGACCCATGCGCGACCGCATAGCGGCATCTCGACCGAAATTCACCGGACCGGCGGGCCGCTGACCTTGGTGCCGATGCCGGACCGCGACGGCCGCCCCTGCTCGTCGGTGGTCTGGATGGCGCCGGGGCCGCGCGTCACCCAGCTGAACGCCCTCGACGACACCGCGCTCGGCGCCGAGGTGACCACCGAGACCATGCAACTGTTCGGCCCACTGGAGGTGACCGGCCCACGCGCCCTGTGGCCGATCATCGGCCAGCTTGCCGCCCGGCTGACCAGCGAGCGGCTGGCGCTGATCGCCGAGGCGGCCCATGTGATCCCGCCGATCGGTGCCCAGGGCCTGAACATGAGCCTGGCCGATATCGAGACCATCGCCGAGCTGACCGGGGAGGCCCACGCCGCCGGCCGGGATATCGGCGGGCCCGACCTGTTGGCGGCCTACCAGCGGCAACGCTATCCGGAAATGGCGGCCCGCGTCGCCGGGATCGACCTTCTGAACCGCGCCGCGCAAGCCAGCGGGCAACCGCTGCGCGACCTGCGCCGGGCCGGGCTGAAGGCGATCCACGAAATCGCGCCGCTCCGCCGGTTGGCGATGCGGCTGGGGTTGGGGATACGGTAGGGTGCTGTAGGGCGGGGTTCACCCCGCCATCATTGCTCGGATCGAATTCGTGGTGGGGTGAAACCCCACCCTACGGGAGAACACATCAAATTGCGCACCCTCAGACAAAAAAATGGAGGGCATTGAGCCCCCCAGTTTGATATTCAGACCTAGTGTTTTTTTTCTGCCCGGTAGTGTTTTGCCTGCGGCCTGTTATTCCGTTTGCGCGTCCCGATTCAGGGGTGCGCGATTTCTGGTCCAGGTGGCGAAACTCACGGCGCCGCCAACCGAAATAAATCTGTGCTAGCTACATCCCGAGGTCGCCCCGCAGGTGTCGCATTTCATGCAGGTTCCGTTGCGGACCAGGGTGAAGTTTCCGCAGTCGCCGCAGGAATCGCCCTGGTAGCCCTTCATCTTCGCCTCGGCGACTCGGCCCATCACTGCGGTGGCGACCGAGCCGACCGCGGTCGCCGTTGCCATCGAGACCCCGACCGACTCGACCGCCATCGTGGCCGCAATCGTGGCCGCCGCCGCGCTGCGTCCCGACATGCCGCCGGTCAGAACCAACAGCTCGTTCGGCAGGCGTTTGCGCAGATAGCCGGTCGACGAGAACTGCTTGATCATCGCAATCGCCGGATCGGCCACTTCCTGCCGGGCGGGCTGGACATTCGGGCGCCCCTCGTCGATGCCGCCGCCGATATCGTCGAAATGGGTGCCCACCGGCTCGACATGCGAGAGATCGGTGCGGTCAAGGTATGAGATCGCCAGTTCGCGGAAGATGTAGTCGAGGATCGAGGTGGCGTTCTTGATCGAGTCGTTGCCCTGCACGATGCCGGCCGGTTCGAACCGGGTGAAGGTGAATGCCTCGACGAACTGCTCCAGTGGCACACCGTATTGCAGGCCCATCGAGACGGCGATGGCAAAGCTGTCCATCATCGCCCGGAAGGCCGAGCCTTCCTTGTGCATGTCGATGAAGATCTCGCCAAGGCTGCCGTCTTCGTACTCGCCGGTGCGCAGATAGACCTTGTGTCCGCCGACGACCGATTTCTGGGTATAGCCCCGCCGTCGGTCGGCCAGTTTCTCGCGCCTTGAGCGGACCTCCTTGATGATCACCTTCTCGACCATCTTCTCGGCCAGGATAGCGGCACGCTCGGCCGGCGCGGCCTCGATCAGATCGTCCTCGTCCTCCTCGTCGATCAGTGACGACGACAGCGGTTGGCTGAGTTTCGAGCCATCGCGGTACAGCGCGTTGGCCTTTACGCCGAGACGCCAGGACAGCAGGTAGGCTTCCTTGCAGTCCTCGATGGTGGCGTCATTCGGCATGTTGATGGTCTTCGAGATAGCGCCAGAGATGAAGCTCTGCGCCGCCGCCATCATATGGATGTGGCTGTCGACCGAGAGGTAGCGCTTGCCGATCCGGCCGCAGGGATTGGCACAGTCGAATACCGACAGATGCTCGCCCAATAGGCCCGGCGCGCCTTCCAGCGTCATGGTTCCGCAGACATAGGTGTTGGCGACCTCGATCTCGCGGCTGTTGAAGCCAAGCTCGCGCAGCAGGTCGAAGCCCGGATCGGCCAGCTTGGCCTCCGGGATGCCGAGCACGCCGGTGCAGAAATCGGCCCCCAGCGTCCACTGGTTGAAGACGAACCGGATGTCGAAGGCGGTGCCGAGTGCGGCCTCGACCTTCTCGAGCTCGGCCGGGCCAAAGCCCAAGCCGATCAGCCGGTCGATTTCAATTCCCGGCGCACCCGACAGCGTGCCGTGCCCGACCGCATAGTCGATGATGCCACGAACCGCGTCGTCGGAATAACCCAGCCGTGACAGCGCCCTCGGCACCCCGCGGTTGATGATCTTGAAGTAACCGCCACCGGCCAGCTTCTTGAACTTCACCAACGCGAAGTCGGGCTCGATCCCGGTCGTGTCGCAGTCCATCACCAGCCCGATCGTGCCGGTCGGCGCAATGACGGTCGACTGGGCGTTGCGGTAGCCGTGCTTCTGCCCAAGCTCCAGCGCACGGTCCCACGAGGCCCGGGCGCGCTCGACTAAGAACGCGTCCGGGCAGTTGGCCGCATCGAGCGGCTGAGGGAGAGTGCGAAGCTTCTCGTAGCCCATGGTCTCGCCATGGGCAGCGCGGCGGTGATTGCGGATGACCCGCAACATGTCATCGGCATTCGCGTGGTAGCCGGGGAATGCGCCCAGTTCGGCCGCCATCTCAGCCGAGGTGGAATAGGCGACGCCGGTCATGACCGCGGTCAGCACGCCACACAGCGCCCGGCCTTCGGTCGAATCGTAGCCGTGACCCAGCATCATCAGCAACCCGCCGATATTGGCGTAGCCGAGGCCGAGGGTCCGGTAGCGGTATGACAGCCGGGCGATCTCGGCGCTGGGGAACTGCGCCATGGTGACCGAGACCTCGAGCGTCACGGTCCACAGCCGGACCGCATGCTCGTATGCCGCCACATCGAACGTGCCGTCATCGAGGAAGGTCAACAGGTTGAGCGATGCCAGATTGCAGGCGGTATCGTCGAGGAACATGTACTCCGAGCACGGGTTCGACGCCCGGATCGGCCCGGAGACCGGGCAAGTGTGCCAGTCGTTGATGGTGTCATGGTACTGCACGCCGGGATCGGCGCAGGCCCAGGCGGCATGGCCAATCTGCTCCCACAAGTCGCGGGCCTTGACGGTCTTAGACACCTTGGCGTCGGTGCGCCGAACCAGCTCCCAGTCCGCATCGGTCTCGACCGCCTTGAGGTAGGCATCGGTGACCCGGACCGAGTTGTTCGAGTTCTGGCCCGAGACGGTGACGTAGGCCTCGCTGTCCCAGTCGGTGTCGTAAGTCGGGAACTCGATTGAGGCAAAACCCTGAGCCGCATATTGCAGCACGCGTTTGACGTAGGTCTCCGGGATCAACGCTCTGCGGGCATCCTTGATCACCGCCTTCAGCGCCGGGTTGACCTTGGGATCGAAAGCATCGGCCTCAGCCCCGTCCCAGGAACGGATCGCGGCGAAAATGGCATTCAGCTTCTGCTCATGCAGCTTCGATCCGGCGACCAGACTAGCGACCTTCTGCTCTTCCTTGACCTTCCAGTTGATGAAGGCTTCGATATCCGGATGATCCATGTCGCAGATCACCATCTTGGCGGCCCGGCGCGTGGTGCCGCCCGATTTAATGGCGCCGGCGGCCCGGTCCCCGATCTTCAGGAAGCTCATGAGCCCGGATGATTTGCCGCCGCCGCCCAACGACTCGTTTGCAGCACGCAACAGGGAGAAGTTGGTGCCGGTGCCGGAGCCGTATTTGAACAGCCGTGCCTCGCGGGTCCAGAGGTCCATGATGCCGCCCTCGTTGACGAGGTCGTCGGTGACCGACTGGATGAAACAGGCATGGGGCTGTGGGTGTTCGTAGGCCGTTTTCGACTTCACCAGCTCGCCGGTGATATGGTCGACGTAATAGTGGCCCTGGCTGGGGCCATCGATGCCGTAGGCCCAGTGCAGTCCGGTGTTGAACCACTGCGGCGAATTCGGTGCCGCCATCTGGCGCGCCAGCATGTAGCGCATCTCGTCGAAATAGGCCTGCGCGTCCGCCTCGGTGGTGAAATAGCCGCCCTTCCAACCCCAATAGGCCCAGGTGCCGGCCAGCCGGTCGAACACATCCTGAGCCGAGGTCTCGCTGCCGTAACGTTCGCCTTCAGGCAGCTTCGCGAGCGCCTTTTGGTCAGGCTCGGAGCGCCACAGGAACTCAGGGACGTCTTTTTCTTCGACCTTTTTCAGACGCTTAGCGACGCCAGCCTTGCGGAAATACTTCTGCGCCAGCACATCGGCCGCGACCTGACTCCAGGCCTGCGGCACGCCAATCGACTCGAGCCGGAACACCACCGAGCCGTCCGGATTCCGGATCTCGGATGTTGTCTCGCGAAAGGCAATTGTAGCATAGGGCGACTTGCCCGCCTCGGTGAATTTACGCTCGATCTGCATCTTGTAGTGTCCCTCGTTCCCGCGTCGTCGGCGAATCGTTTCCCGCCCAAAGCCATTGCTCCGTAGAGGTCGCCCCCCCTTGGTCTTGTTATGGTATTTGCGATTTGGGCACCTGGCCCAAGCCCCCACCGTCACGTCACACCGACACCAGATGTTGTGGTTACCAACGCAACGCACATCACCATATTGCGAGTTTGTGACAGGTCAATGATTTTATTTGCAGGTGGCCGCACATTTTGTGGTTGACTGGTATTCTGGCACTAACTGTGGGGGAACGAATTAGGAACAATCGCTTAATTTGAGGTTTAATGCCAGGCATCAATCGGACCCAAAATCTCAGCTGAACAGCAGCGTCGATGCCGGTAAACCCGCGATGCAGCGGGGAAATCGTCCCGCGGCACGGCTAAAATCCCGCAGGACTTTTCCAGATTCGAGATCGGTCGATCTTAAGAAATTCCTGGAAGTATTTTTTTCTGATCGGGGCGAGTTTCAGGTCAGAAGCGCGGCACTCGCTTCTCTCTGCGCGAACTGGGCATCGTTAATCGCCAGGACACCCAGCGTTGGTCCATGCCCGGAGCGCCGCCAACGTCCGCGCGTCAAACTCCGTGCCGACCGCTCCGCGCAGGTAACCGCGAGCCCATAGCATGTCCCGCACATAACTGGCGCCCCCAGGGGTGGCGGCCAGCCAAACTTGCCAACCAATAGCCGCCGCGTCCGCCTCGCCATTCTGGCAGTGAACCATGGCCCGGTCGCGGTAGGCATCCGGGTATGCGGCGAGCATTTCCGGGTCGGCGAGAATATTGTCGTAGTCAACGATCGCGGCTTCGAATTCGCCCAGCGCAATGCGCGAGCGCGCCTGCGCCAAGCGGCCCTCCGTGAGTTTCGGTGCGGCTGAGATCGCCCGGTTGAAATCAGAAATTGCGGCCCTGTGATCACCCGCCCGGGCTCGCATCCGGCCACGACCGATCAACCCACGCGGCTCATTGGATTCGATCTGGAGCGAAGTTTCATAGTCCGTCAGCGCCCGGTCGTGTTCGCCGAGACGGAGATAGGCGTTACCGCGGTTGGCCACCATTTGGGCCAGTCTCCCGCGATCGAAACGGGACGAGCCGATCGCCAGGGTACAGGCGCGGATAATCTGGGCAGCGGGTTCGGTCAGCTCACAGATACGGGCGAGATCACCCTGGGGGCTCTCATCGATCCCCCCGTTCAATGCCTGATTTGGCCACAGTACGAGCGACAGCGCGGCCGCAAACTCGTCAACGGCGCCAGCGATATCGCCGGCTGATTCGAGACCGAGGCCAAGCCGACGATGCGCCACGGCCTCTTGCCGGTCCAGAGATTGCGGCAATTCAGATACCGGCCCGACACTCGGCTTAACGGCGCCAGAATCAGGGGCATGGAGGCATGCGGCGACAAAGAGACAGATCGACAGGCTGGGGAAGAAGCGCTGGGGGTACCTCAGCCAAGGGACTTGCATCATTCGGAAATCTGGCTCGGGTTTCGAGCCGATACGACCCAGGAGCTTGACGCCATGAAGACGCCGTCATCGCTGGCGTGCGGCTCTAACAATCGGGTCAGATCGGCAACCAGGGCGTCATGCTTCACCGCCGCCTTGTCACCCGCCTCGCGGTAGACCTCGCCGGCCGGGCCAAGCGCCAGCTGGAAACCGATCGCGTCCTCGATCGAATCGCCCATGCGAACCGGGGCATCGACGCGTTCGAAGGTGATGTCGGCAAAACCGGCCGCCTTCATCTGCGCGGTCACCAGCTCCTGATCCGCCATCGAGAACGGTCCGGGGCCGCAGGTGCGCGCGTCGGCGCCAGGCTGCGGCAGATGTTTGAGCGCGACTTTCTTGGCCGCGCCGAGCCAGGGGTTGTCGGTCACGTCACGCCAAACGATCATGGTGAAACGGCCACCGGGCCTCAACGCCTTGCGCATGTTACGCATCGCCGCCACCGGGTTCTCGAAGAACATGGTGCCGAAGCGCGAGAACACCAGATCATATTCCGGGGCGAACGGGGTGAATTGAATATCCGCTTCGACAAAGCCGACATTGATAACGCCTGCGGCGGCGGCGTCCTTGCGGCCATAGTCGAGGAAGGCGTCGCAGCAGTCGATGGCAGTGACATGGCCCTTGGGTCCAACCCGCTTCGCCAGCATGATCGCGGTGTCGCCGAACCCGGCGCCCGCATCCATCACTTTCTCGCCGACGTTGACCTCGAGCTTCGGGAAGATCGCCGCGCTGTGCTTGCCCAGGCCGCCGACCAGCACATGCTTGTATTTGACGAACTTCGGCACAAGGATCTCGTTCCAGAACTGGACGAATTCTGACGGCGGCGGAACGATGGTGTCGGTCATGACGCAGGGGTCTCCGTTGGGCAGTGGGGCGGATTCGTGTGACCTTAACAGAATCGTGGACTGGCGGAAATGCCAGAGCGGGCGGGCGCGTTTCAAAGTTCTAAGCGGCGTGGACCGTGTGCTGACCACGGGCTTTTGTCGCGCGGGTTTCACCCATCAGAACCTGGCCCAGCGTCGCGGCACAACCGTCCCGGATTCGGGTAAGGCGCGAGAGTTGGGGAACTGGACACTCCAATCCCCAATGACTAGAGTTTTGGTGATTGGTGGCCCGGTTTCCCAAGCGAGCGGAGGGGAATGGGGTATCTCGTGCCTAACAAAGTCCGCCTCAGGGATCAACCGATGTCCGATGTTGCCGAAGATCGCAGCCGCCAAGTGCAAGCACTGATCCGCGATACTCGCGAAATCCTTGATGCCACGCCACTGAGCCGCGCTGCGTTGGACGGCATTCGCGCGAACATTCTAGAGATTGCCGCGCGCAAGGATCTGTGGAGCGAAGCGGACTACTCTTCGCCGGAACCGGGCGAGCAGCAGAACCGATTCCTGATCGGGCAAGAGGGCGAGGGCGGCATCTCGCTCTATCTGAACGTGCTGCGCGCCGGCAAAAAGATCCCGCCGCACAACCACACCACCTGGGCCTGTATCGCGGCGGTCGATGGGGTCGAGCACAACACGCTCTACGACCGCCTCGACGACGGCGCGATCCCCGGCCAGGCGGAGATCCGGGTGCGCGAGGTCGTGGCCATCGAGCCCGGTAATGCGCTGACGATGTTGCCCGACGACGTCCACAGTGTCGAGATCAAGGGCGACCAGATCATCCGCCACCTGCATTTCTATGGCCGCCCGCTGGAGACGCTGGACAAGCGCGTGGTTTTCGACATGGAGAACGGCACCTGCAAGATCATGCAGATGGCCGTGAAGACCAAGGTTTAAGGGCGGCGAATGCGTTATGCTGATGCCGAACAGGTTAAGCCAACTCTGACCGATGGCGGCGAGATCGCATTTCTCGATGTCCGCGAAGCAGGCCAGTATGGCGAGGGCCACCCGTTCTTCGCCGTCAACGTCCCCTACAGCCGCCTCGAGGCGCTCGCCCCGGCGCTGTTGCCGCGTCGCACGGTGCGCTGCGTGCTGTTCGATGATGGCGACGGGGTTGCGGAACGGGCGGCGACGCGTTTGTCGGCGCTCGGCTACACCGCCCTGACCATCATGCGGGGCGGCGCACCCGCCTGGGCGGCGGCCGGGTTCACGCTTTTCAAGGGCGTCAACCTGCCTTCCAAGACCTTCGGCGAGCTGGTCGAACACGCGATGGACACGCCATCGATTTCGGCGGGCGAGCTGAAAGCGGCGCAGGAGGCTGGCGACGACTTTGTCCTCCTCGACGGCCGCACGCCGGGGGAGTTCCGCAAGATGACCCTGCCTGGCGCACGGTCTTGCCCCAATGCCGAGCTTGGCTACCGCATCGGTGCCCTCGGCCTCGGCCCGGCGACCCGCGTCGTGGTCAGCTGCGCGGGGCGCACCCGGTCGATCATCGGGGCGCAGACCCTGCGCAATCTTGGCGTGGCAAACGATGTGGTGGCGCTGCGCAATGGCACCCAGGGCTGGATGTTGGCGGGGTTCGACCTCGCCCGTCACCGCGACCCCGACCCTCTGCCTGCCTTGACGGCGGCGCTTCTCGAGGACAGCGGCCACACCGCCCGCCGCCTGATCGCCTCGGCCGGGCTCAGATTGATCGGCGCCGATGACCTGGCCCGGCAGCGCGCCGATACCAGCCGCACGTCCTACCTGTTCGATGTCCGCAGCGCCGGGGAATACGCCTCGGGCCATGTCCCCGGGGCTGTCCATGCCCCCGGCGGGCAACTGGTGCAGGCGACCGACCAATGGGTCGCCGCGCGCAACGCGCAGATCGTACTCAGCGACGATACCGGGCTGCGCGCCGCGACCACCGCCTTGTGGTTGCGCGGCATGGGGCACAAGATCGCGATCCTTGACGACGACGCCGCGCGCCAGGCACAAGCCCCTGTTGTTGCGCCCGCGCCGCTGTCGAAGCTGACGCTGGTCGCCTCCGGCGAGGTGCCGCTGGTCGCCCCCGCCGAGGTGCCGGGCCGCCTTGCCGCCGGGGCGGTGCTGCTCGACCTTTCGCCCTCGATGGCCTACCGGGCGGCGCATATCGTCGGCGCACGCTGGGCGATCCGGCCCCGGCTAGGAGACGTCGATTTCGACGGCGCCAGCGAAATTCTGCTGGCGGCGCGCGACCGGGAGGTTGGGGTGTCGGACGATGGCGGCGCCAGCCCCGCGACTGGCGCGACAATCGCCGAGGCCGCGGCCATCGATCTGGCGGAACTCACCGACCTGCCTATTTCACGCCTCGCCGGCACCCCGGAGACCTGGCGCGCCGCCGGGCTCGACGTGGTCGCGACGCCGGAATGCCCAGCGGATACCGACTGCATCGACTACCTGTTCTTCGTCCACGACCGCCACGGCACGAACATGGCCGCGGCGCAGGCCTATCTCGACTGGGAAACCGGTCTTATCGCACAACTCGACCCCCAGGAACGCGCCGTCCTCAAACCGGAGCGATCGTTGCCGGGGTAGCCGGTCATGGCGGCACCGGCGCGAAGGTGTGGATGTAGCGGATAGACTCGCTCGGTTCAGCGTTCGGGAAGGTGGCCTCGAAGATATCCGCCATGCGGCCCGAGGTGTAAAGCTGGCTGAGCGCCCGGTCGACTTCGAGCCGGAAGCTGTGGTCACCGAGCGGCAGGGCGAGGCCGTGGAGTTCGAGCGTAAGCGTGTTGCCGGCGACGACAAGGCGGTCCTTTTGCGCACTTGTATCCCGGAGCGCGTACAGAATCGACTGATCGCCGAAATAGGCGTCAATCTCACCGGTCTCGACGGCACGCAGACCCTCGGCATGATCCGCGACCGGGTGCACCTCTGCCTCGATCGCATTGCTCCGAAGCGAGGCGATCAGGGCCTGCTCGGTGGTGGTGGCGGCGCGGACACCGATGCGTTTTCCCGCCAGCGCGGTGAAATCCTGGCTTGTTCCGGTCAATGTGAGCACGCTGGCGCCGTCGACAAAGGTGGGGATCGAAAAGTCGACGATTTCGCGGCGCGAGAGTGTGATGGTCGCGGCTCCACACAGCAGGTCGATCCGGCCTTCCGCCACGGCCTGGAAGCGGTCGGTGGCGTCCACCGGTACGAAACGCATCCTCAGTTGGGTGATGCCAAGCTGCGCCCGCAGGCGGCCGACGACCGATTGGCAGACTTCAATGGTGTAGCCGGCCGGGTTGCCGTTGGCGTCGAGATAGGAGTGCGGTCGGGCGTCACGCCGGACACCGAGAATAATCTCGCCGGTGGCTCGAATACGGTCGATGGCGCTTTGCTCCGCCGCGATGCCTATGCGCGGCGTTGCGAGGCAAAGGCAGGCGATCACGGTGGTGGTGAAAAGGCGCGCAATTGGGGTCATGGCTCCGTCTCCGGTGCATCCGGGCCGCAAGGTTGGCTCGTTACCAAGGCTATGACGCGAGGCCCGGCCCGGCAAGCCGCTGATCGCGTGCTTACTCTCGCATCAGCAGCTGCATGGCCCGGATCCCGATAGCGGGGCCCAGCGACATGATCATCAGGACCCAGGGCCAGCCGATCTGGGCCGCCAGCGCCGGCGCGGCCTGGACGGTCATCGCGGTCAGCAGGAAACCAAGTGCTGTTTGCAGGGTCAGCAGCGAGCCCGCGCGTTCCGGCGGCGCGGCGTCGGCGACCAGGGTGGAATACAGCGCCGAGTCGGGGATGATGGCGATGCCCCAGACGATCAGTGCCGCCATCATCGGCCAGATCGGCCCACCATAAAGCGCCGCCGAGGCCAGGGCGCCGCCGCCGCTGGCGATCAGGCAAAACATCGCCACCCGGGCGCGGCCGATGCGGTCGGCGATCCAGCCAGCGGGCACGCAGGCCAGCCCGCCGAGCGCGATGGCGGCGAAGGCGGTGAGCTTGCCCAGGCTTTCGGCGCCCGGTGTCCCGGCGAGCGCATAGGAGCCGGTGGCGAAGACCGCGACCCAGGCCCAGAATGCATACAATTCCCACATATGGCCGATATAGCCGATGACTGCGAGGCGGATGCGGCGGTCGGTCCAGACCAGGCCAACGGCGGAGATGTCGAGGCGCGGGGCGCGGGCGTGATACGGGCCGAGGCCGATGGTCAAGATGGCAAAGGCACCGGCGACAGCCAGCAGGGTGCTGGTCCAGATGGTGAACCGCCACTCGGCACCGCCGATGAACGAAATCAGATGCGGGCTGGCCGAGCCGATGGTCAGCGCCCCGACCAGCAGGCCGACCAGCAGCGCCCGGTCGGCTTTGCCCCAGCCAGTGGCGATCTTCATGCCGACCGGATAGACCCCGGCCATCGCCGCGCCGGTGAGGGCGCGCAGGGCGATCGATTCCCAACCGCCGATCGGAACCGCCAGCAGCGCGAGGTTAGTCGCCGCCCCGGCCAAAGCCGACAGCATGAAGACCCGGCGCGGGTCAAACCGGTCCGCCAGACCCAGAAACGCGAATACCAATGCGCCAATGCCGAAGCCTAGCTGCACGGCGGTGGATAGCCAGGCGAGGCGGGCGGCGGACAGCCCGGCCTCGCGCGCCATCTCGGGCAGCACGGCGGCGGATGAAAACCACAGCGACAGCACCGCGATCTGGGTGACGATCAGCACCGTCACCGAGGCGCGCTTGGTAGTGAAGGCTGGCATCGAGGCTCCCGCGCATACGCCGAATTGACGCGGGCTGATCTTCCGGGTTCAATCCCCTCCCGTCCAGCCGAAAAAGGAATCCTCGCCGATGCCCGATGACCACCGTTCGATCGTGCGCCGGGGGAGGCAGCCGCAATCGGTGTCGCGCCCGGTGGTCAGCCCGATTTCGCCATCGGTGGCCTATGCCAGCCCCGACGCGGATACGCTGGACGCGCAGTACGAGGGACGGGCGCAGGGCTATACCTATGGCCGCGAGGGGCATCCAAACTGGACCATCCTGGCCGACAAGCTGGACTGGATGGAGGGCGCCAAGGGGGGCGTGGTCACGGCGTCTGGCATGGCGGCGGTGGGCGCGGTGTTCCAGGCGGTGCTGAAGACCGGCGACCATCTGGTGGCGGGCAATCAACTGTATGGCCGAACGCTGCGGATGCTGCGTGATGAGATGCCGAGGATCGGCGTCGGCGTAACCCTGGCCGACCCGACCGACGGCAAGGCTTTCGCCGCCGCGATCCGGCCGGAGACCCGGCTGGTGTTGGTCGAGGTGGTGTCGAACCCGACGTTGCGGGTGGCGGATATGGCGGCGATCACCGCTGCCTGCCGCGACCGCGATGTGGTGCTGGTGGTCGACAACACCTTCACCACGCCGCGGCTGTACCATCCGTTCCAGCAGGGCGCCGATGTGGTGATCCATTCGGTGACCAAGATGCTGGCCGGACATTCCGACGTGACGCTGGGCTATACAGCGGCGCGCGACCCGGTGTTGGCGCGGCGGCTTTATGATGTGGTGGTGACCTGGGGGCTGACCCCCAGCCCGTTCGACTGCTGGCTGGCCGAGCGGGGATTGCACAGCTTCGATATCCGGTTTGACCGGGCGCAAGCCAATGCGGCGGCACTAGCCGATCATCTGGCCGGGCTGGAGGGGGTCGAGGCGGTGCTATATCCGGCCCGTCCCGATCATCCGGACCACAACCGCGCCGTGAGCCTGCTGGGCGGACAGGGCGGCAACATGGTCAGCTTCCGCCTGAAGGGCGGGCGGGCCGAGGTCAACCGGTTCCTGCGGGCGGCTGAGCATATCCCGTTCGCACCGACCCTGGGCGATATCGGCACGACGCTGTCGCATCCGGCTTCAAGCTCGCACCGGGGATTGACCCCTGAAGGGCGGGCCGAGCTGGGGATCACCGAGGGGTTCATCCGGGTCTCGGTCGGCATCGAGGAGATCGGCCAGCTTGAGGGCGAGTTCGCGACTGCGGTTGCGGCGAGTCAAAAAGAGTGAGATGGCCGGACTTTCGGGCTATGACGCGCAGCGCGCACCCGATCAGATGCAACCCAGACGATCAGGCGTGGCGAGATACACCTGAGAGGCACGACTGATGCAGGATTTCAAGGAATGGGTCCGGTCCTGGGCTCCCGGCCCGGTCTGGATCACGGCGCGGCGGGTCGCGGTATACTTCGGGCGACTGCGCATATGGCTGTCGGTCGTGATCGAAGTTCGAGGCGGCGGGCCGGTCGAGGCCGCGAAACTATACGCGAGCGCTGTTTGTGCATCGGTCACGGCGCTCCGTAGCCTGGACCGCTGGAAGGATCCGTATCTGATTTTCGATACGCTGATCGTGGTGCCGGGAACTGGCCGGTTCCATTGCCGGCGCGGCACGGATGATCTGTTCCACATTCTTCCCTCGGGGCAAAGGCCGGTACGCGAGGTTCTGGAGGCTACCCTCAAGCCAGGTGATGTGTTCATCGACGCCGGCGCGAATATCGGTGCGTTTACGCTGCTGGGCGCGCGGTTGGTCGGACCGGAGGGGCGCGTGATCGCGGTGGAAATGATGCCGGATACCGCCGCGCTCTTGCGTAACCATATCGCGATCAACGGATTGGGATGGGTGGAGGTCGTCGAGCAGGCGCTGTCCGATCAATCCGGGGTGGAGCTGATCGCGCGCGTACCCCGCCTGCTTGCCGGGCAGGCCAGCATTGTCCGCGATACCTTCCGTACCGACGACTTGATCGAACATCGGGTCCGAACGACGACCTTGGACGATCTGGCGGCTGGGTTGGACCAGATTGCCTTGATGAAAATCGACGTTGAAGGCGCTGAAGCCAAAGCGTTTTTAGAGCATTTCGATCAAATGTTGAATCTTTTGGGATTCCCACTGGCTTGGTTTTGTGATTCGTCCTTTTCAGGAGGATCTGCCGATGCCCATGCCGCTTTCGCTCGACATTCGCCGTCGCTTTCATCGCTGCA
>Ga0307379_10007120_pt1 | contig 15261 bp, 8 predicted proteins | sample UN2MG_FD_202237 | JGI IMG/M metagenome (GOLD analysis project Ga0307379, IMG submission 202237) | Soil microbial communities from Risofladan, Vaasa, Finland - UN-2 | ecosystem: Environmental > Terrestrial > Soil > Coastal area > Acid sulfate soil | place: Finland: Risofladan, Vaasa | collected... | reverse complement strand
CGCATGCGAGCTTGTATTAAACGGTCGAATCGGCAAGGTGCATACAATTCGTACGGGAGTGCCCGCCGGTGACGTAGGATGTGAGCCGCAACAGGAAATGTCGGTACCGAAGGAGCTTGATTATGAGTTGTGGCTTGGGCCGGCACCATCGGCGCCATACACCGAGAAACGTGTTCATACTCCAAATAGTTATGAGCGTCCCGGCTGGATGCGGGTCCTGGACTACTGTGAAGGAATGGTTACTAACTGGGGTGCGCACCTGAACGACATCGCCCAGTGGGGCAACGGCACCGAACGCACAGGCCCGGTGGAAGTCGAGGGCTCAGGCCGCTTTCCTTCAGAGGGCCTGTGGAACGTGCTGCTGAATTTTGAACTTAGGTACAGATACGCTAATGGTGTCCGCCTGTTTTACAATATCAGTCACCCTTACGTGAGGTTCGAAGGCACCGACGGATGGATCGAAGCCGATTATAACAGCCGTTCTCTGAAGGCTCATCCGGAGTCAATTCTGAAATCAACGATTGGTCCGGATGAAATCCATCTGCCTCTTAAAAGCGAAAAGAGGGACTTCATCGATGCCGTTAAAACGCGCGGGCAGACGCTGGCGGACGCCGAGGTAGGTCACCGAACCACATCTCTTTGTCAATTGGGACATATTGCTATACAGGTCGGACGAAAATTAAAATGGGACCCGGACACTGAACGGTTCACAAATGATGAGACTGCCAATCGTCTCCTCAGCCGGCCGATGCGCAGCCCATGGCGTCTTTAAAAAGTTTATTGAAAACTTATTATAGGATTGGGATATGAAAAACAAAAAAGCCAACAAGACAAGTATAATAACCCGCCGGCATTTTCTGAAAAATTCGGCGGCTGCCGCGACAGGAACGTTTCTATTAGCTCCGACAATCGTGCCGTCTTCGGTTTTCGGCGCTGGCGCTCCGAGCAATCGCATAACATTCGGCTGTATCGGCGTCGGGCGTATGGGGCTCGGCGATTTGAGGGAAATCCTGGGATTCAAACAGGCCCGGGTCATCGCTGTGTGCGACGTCGATTCCAACAGGGTAAAATACGCTCAGCAGCTTGTAGATAAGCATTACAGCACAAAGGGTGATTGTGCGACGTACAAAGATTTCAGGGACCTGATTGCACAGGATGATATTGACGCGGTTTCAATTGTTACGCCCGACCAATGGCATGCTCTGCCCGCGATTGCCGCCGCCAAAGCCGGCAAAGATATCTTTCTGCAAAAACCCCTGACTCTGACTATCAAAGAGGGACGCGTGTTAAGCGATACGGTTCGCCGTTATAACCGCATCTTTCAGGTAGGAAGCCAGCAGCGCTCCGACACGAAATTCAGGACCGCCTGCGAGCTGGTACGAAACGGCCGCATCGGCAAGCTGCACACCGTCAAGGTCGGCTTCGGCACAGACCCGCCCACAACCCCGGAACCACCAATGCCAATCCCTGATGCGCTCGATTATGATATGTGGTTAGGCCCTGCACCTTGGGCCGATTACACGGAAAAACGTGTCCATCCGCAAAAAGGCTACGACCGGCCTGGCTGGCTGCGCATCCAGGACTATGGCGCCGGCATGATTACAGGCTGGGGCGCCCACCATAACGATATCGCACAGTGGGGAATGGGCACCGAATACACAGGCCCTGTTGAAATCGAAGGCCGGGCCGAATATCCGAAGGACGGACTCTGGAACGTGCACGGTGACTTTTCCATCGAGTACACTTATGCTAACGGAGTAAAGGTTATTTGCGCAGATAATAAAAAGAACAAACAAGGGATTCTTTTCGAGGGGACGGAAGGCTGGGTCGGTGTCATGCGAGGCCGCATCGATGCCGAGCCGAAGTCATTATTGAACTCGACTATCGGCCCGGACGAAATCCATCTCTACAAGAGCAACAACCACAAGGCAAATTTCCTTGAGTGTATCAAATCGCGTACTCAAACTATCGCGCCCGTCGAAATCGGCCACCGTTCGTGCAGCGTATGTCTGCTGGGTGACATTTCGATGAGGCTTGGCAGAAAATTGAAATGGGACCCCGAACAGGAACAATTCACCAATGATAACGGGGCTAATCGGATGCTCTCAAGACCGATGCGCAGCCCATGGTGTCTGTGAATTTGATTATTAGATAACAGGAGACTTTTATGAATCACCGGATATTTGTTGCCGCAGTTTCACTTTTAATTATTGGTGCCTGTTCTCTGTCTCCTGCAGAATATGACGCTCGAACACAGAAAGGCCCGCAGGAGATAACAGCGAAACTCGAAAAAAATCATATCGCAGTTACGGTCGGTGGAAAACTATTCACTCGTTATAAATTCGATGCTTCTCAAAAGTACCCGTATTTCTGGCCGGTATGTGGGCCGGCATCGAATAAGTCAGTCACTACCGAAACATCAGAGCCGTATCCACACCATCATTCGCTGTTCTTCGGCTGCGACCGCGTCAACGGGGGCAACTACTGGCAGGATGTTAATGAACGCGGCCAGATAGTCTCACAAGGTCCGAAACTCATCAAGGCATCCGGCAACAGGGTAGTTTTTACCGATACGTGCTTGTGGCGGCAGCCGGGAAAAGAACCGGTCATTCGTGACACGCGTCGAATCACCATCAGTGCGCCGAACAAAGACATTCGAATTATTGATTTCAGGATTAGCCTGAAAGCACTGACGGATATTCGTATCCTCAAGACGAACCACTCTTTGTTTTCGGTGCGCGTTGTACCGGAGTTAAGTGTAAGGTCAGGCGGCACGCTTATCAACGCCGAAGGCAAGACCACTGAAAAAAATACATTTGGTGTTGCTTCGCCATGGTGCGATTACTGGGGCACCCGCAGTGGTGTTACAGAAGGCATCGCGATTTTACAGAATCCGGACAATCGCTGGTACCCGAGCGAATGGTTTACTCGTGATTACGGCTTTTTCTCGCCAACACCGATGTACTGGCTTGAAGACGACCATTTCGATTTGGCTAAGGAGCACATACTTACCTTGCGATATCAAGTTGTTGTTCATGCCGGAGACGAAAAAACTGCTGGAATCCAGGAGATATTCGATCAGTACAAAAAAACCGCCAGACGCTCCAGGGCACAAGAAGTACAAATGGAATTTTTACAGCGTCAAGTTCTGTCTGGATTGCATAGCAACCGGTATGGATTTTAATTTTCAGTAAGACGGTCCTTTTATGCCGAATCATCGGACAATCTGCATAAATATCTGAAAAGAAGGAGGATTTGCACAATGAGACACTGTTCTACAATAAAGCTGTGGATGCTGATACTCGCGGCTGTTTGCCTGTTCGTTGGCACGTCCCAGGCAACAAGGATTGATGCGACAACACAGGCCAAAGAGATTATCGATATGACCGGCGTTCAGGGCGGCATCGTCGTCCATCTTGGTTGCGGTAATGGAAAATTAACCGCGGCCCTGCGCATAAGTGACAGCTATACGGTTCACGGACTCGAAGCAGACCCCGCCAGGGTGCTACAAGCGAGAAGTTATATTAAAGAAAAAGGCATCTATGGGCCGGTTTCCGTTGAACAGTATTCAGGTTCGGTGCTTCCTTACACGGACAATCTAATCAACCTGGTTATCGTACAGGATGCCGGTGATGTCACCCGGGATGAAGTGATGCGGGTCCTGGCTCCCGGAGGTGTGGCGTGCGCCTGGCGCAGAAGTGGGTGGGAAAAAATCGTTAAATCCTGGCCCGACAATATTGACCAGTGGACCCATTTTCTGCACGACGCAAGTAACAACGCGGTCGCCAACGATTCCGTTGTCGGACCGCCTCGAAGTCTCCAGTGGATTGCGCCGCCACTTTGGCTTCGAAGCCATGAAACACCATCCGGAATTCAATCACCGGTCTCGGCCGCCGGCCGGCTGTTCTACTTCTTTGATGAAGGGCTGATAGGCATTACCGACGAGCGTCTGCCTGATCGCTGGTCTCTTGTTGCGCGAGACGCTTTCAATGGCCGGCTGCTCTGGAAACGCTCGCTTGATAAATGGGGCTGGCGCGAGTGGAGCCCCGAGCAATACCAGGGCAAAGACTGGACCACGTTACGCGGCAGGCGAACCGACGTGCCCGGCGAGAACCAGCGCCGAATTGTCGCTGATGGTGACCGGCTTTACACGACTCTCAGCTACCGCGCTGCGATGTCTATCCTGGACGCGGCCACGGGTGATATCATTGATACGGTCGAAGCGACGCAGGGAACGAGTGAGATTCTTCTCAGCGACGGTGTCGCCGTAGCATATACTCGACAAATTCCGGAAGGCATTGCAAAGCGCAGAGGCCTTCAAGATGCCGGAGCTGCTCTGGTTGCTGTTAATAGCCGGACGGGTAAGGTGCTCTGGGAGAAACAGGTAGGTCAGATCCGCCCTCTGGCATTGGCGATCGACAACGGACGCATTATCTATTTGAGCGGGAAAAATCTGGTCTCGCTCGACTTGAAAGACGGCCGCCAGTTATGGAGTGTTCAACCGAAATTGACCACGCCGAAAACGCTGCTTATTGTAAACAATGTTGTCGTCATGCAGGGCGGAAAGTTTGTAGCCGCCCATGATGCGACGGACGGCAGACGGCTCTGGGAAAAAACTGTTTCACCGATAGGCGGTGGTGAAGGAGATGACTTGTTCGTAGTCGATGGACTGGTGTGGCGCGGGATGCTCAGCGTGGACGACGATGGTAAGGTGGTACGCAAGAGCCCGAATGCACTGGTCATCGGCTGGGACCTTCGCTCGGGCGCCGAGAAAAAGCGTATCCTCGTCAATAACCTACGAAGTCCGGAGCACCATCATCGCTGCTATCGCAACAAGGCAACCACTCGGTATCTAATCAGTTCTTACGAAGGTGCTGAGTACCTCGATTTCCAGGCGGATAACCATTCCCAGAACAACTGGCTTCGCGGCGCATGCAAGTACGGAATGATGCCCGCGAATGGGATGCTGTACGTTCCGTCGGATCAGTGTTTTTGTCAGCCCGGTTCGAAATTTCTGGGATATGCAGCAGTAAATGCCGGGTCGGATGTTGCTCCTGAGGCAGTCCCGGATAATGAGCGTCTCGAAAAGGGCCCCGCTTACGGAACACTTACCGACGTGGAAATTGGCTCTGGCAGTGACTGGCCGACGTATCGCCACGATGCTTCTCGCAGCGGCTCAACGGATAGCCGTGTCCGCCCTGATGTGGCTGTCAGTTGGCAGACCGCTCTTAAGGGAACATTAACAGCTCCTGTAGCCGCAATAGGTAAGGTGTTTGTTGCCAAGCCGGATGCTCACACACTATATACTTTGGATATGGCAGGCGGAAAAGAGATTTGGCAGTTCACTGCAAACGGGCGTATCGACTCGCCCCCGACAATCTACCAAGGGATGGTGCTTGTAGGCTCTAAAGACGGATATGTTTACTGTCTGAAAGCATCAGACGGCCAATTAATTTGGCGATTCTTAGCGGCGCCGACTGACAGACGAATTGCCTATTTCGACCAGGTGGAGTCAACCTGGCCGGTCCACGGCAGTGTGCTGGTCAACAAGGGCGTGGCCTATTTCACCGCGGGACGTTCGACCTATCTCGACGGAGGTATCCGAGTCTATGGGCTGGATGCGGTTAGTGGAAAGATTCTCCACAAAGGCCTGTTGGAAGGACCGCATCGAAACGTGGATAAAGATCGCGACCTTGCCTTCTTTATCCTGGGGGCCAATTCGGATGTGCTCGTAAGTGAAGGCGGATACGTCTATATGCGCCAGAAGAAGATGACGCCGGAGCTGGAGGAGATTGAAGTGGATGTCCTTTCGAGCAAAGGCGCTCAGGATGTGGGAATGCATATCTTCTCGACGTCCGGTCTGCTGGACGACTCGTGGTACAACCGTACGTTCTGGATGTACTCGAAGCGATGGCCCGGCTTCCAGTTGGCAAATCAGGCCCCGAAGACCGGACAGCTCCTTGTTGTTGATGATGAGAAAACTTATGCCGTCCGCGTGTTCTATCGCCGGAACGTGCACAGCTTGATGTTCTTCCCGGGCAAGGAGGGCTATCTGCTGTTTTCAGACTTCAATACGACTGAGCCGCAGATTGTAGGAGACCTGGGCTGGCGCAAGCCGCTTGCATGGTTACCCCAATCGCACATCCCTCGCGAAGGCAATCCCGGCCTGGACGAAGTGAGGTGGGGATTCGGAGCGGATAAGGGTATCGGCTATACGCGAGCCGAACAGCCGGTCTGGATGAAGTGGATGCCGGTACGAATCCGTGCGATGGTCAAAGCAGGCGATACCCTGTTTGTAGCCGGCGCACCGGATGTTTTTGACGAGAAAGATCCCTACGCTGCTTTCGAAGCGCGCAAGGGAGCCCGGCTTGTAGCCGTTTCAGCCAAAGATGGAAAACAACTCTCTGAAACAGCACTTGAGTATCCCCCTGTGTTCGACGGCATAATTGCAGCGAATGGCTGCCTGTTTGCTTCCTTACGAGACGGAAGTGTTGTGTGCCTGGCGGGGAATATAGCAGCAGCTTCGCGTCAATAAGCAGGAGGTAGTAAAATTGAAGGTTCGAAATAATGCTCGACAGCCTAATTGCAGCCGGCGAGAGTTTCTCAGATTGGCTGGCCGCAGTACGGCCGCTTTGGCCTTTTTTGGTACCGCCGGGCAATGTCTTTTAGCCGCTCGAAACGAAAAGACAGCTATGCGAAACATTGTCTTTGTGCTCAGCGACGACCATCGCTACGACTTTATGAGATTCATCAAAGGTGCGCCGGAGTTCCTGGAAACGCCGAACATGGACCGCATGGCGCAGCAGGGAGCGCACCTTGTCAACGCGTTTGTCAGCACTTCGTTATGCTCACCGAGCCGGGCTTCGATACTCACCGGGCAATATATGCATCACCATCGCATCGTTGACAATCAACGGCCGGAACCGGAGGGGACCGTATTCTTCCCGCAGTACCTCCAGAAAGCCGGTTACCAGACGGCCTTCATAGGCAAGTGGCATATGGGTCACGAACACGATGCCCCGAGACCCGGCTTCGATCACTGGGCCGGCTTCAAGGGCCAGGGAACCTATTTTGACCCGACGCTCAACATCAATAACAATCGCCGACAGCTTGAAGGATACACAACCGACGTGCTGACAGACCAGGCGCTCGAATGGCTTAAGGACGGCAGAGATACCAACCGGCCGTTCTTTCTATATCTGTCGTTCAAGGCCGTACATTATCCCTTCCAACCTGCAAAACGCCACCAGGGCCGCTACGGAAAGGCCGATGTAAAACGCCCTGAAACTATGGCCAACACAGAACGCAACTATCAGACGCAGCCGCATTGGGTTCGCGAGAGACGTTACAGCATCCACGGTATCGACCATATGGAAACAGGGCAGTACGACAATGACCCTGTGCCGTCGTTCGACGACCTGTACCGGCAATATTGCGAGACTGTGCATGGGCTGGACGAGAACCTTGGGCGCGTTCTTAACTATCTGGACCAAACGGGCCTCAGTAAATCAACGCTTGTGCTCTATATGGGCGACAACGGTTTCGCTCTCGGAGAGCATGGCTTCTACGATAAGCGGGACGCTTTCGAGGAGTCTATTCGCGTGCCGATGCTTGCATATGCTCCCGGTATGATTGAGCCGGGCACAAAAGTTACGCAAATGGTACAGAACATAGATATCGCCTCAACTCTGCTTGCGACCGCCGGAGTGCAGCCGCCGAAAGCGGCGAAAATGGATGGCAAATCTTTCCTGCCGCTGCTGAGAGGTAAATCAATTCCATGGCGCGACCACATCCTTTACGAGTATTACTGGGAGTGGAACTTCCCGGCTACGCCGACTGTGTTTGCCATTCGAGGCGAGCGGTACAAGTACATATTCTATCAGGGCGTTTGGGACCACGACGGATTCTACGACCTTAAGACCGATCCGCACGAACGACATAACCTGATTAATGTTCCCGCATACCGTGAGCGTATCGAGGAGATGAAAAAACAGCTCTTCGATGAGCTTGAAGCCGGCGGCGGGCTGGATATTCCCGTACGCCGTCCTCTGGGCGAGCGCCTCGACCAGCGTAAAAACAAACGCTGATATTGTTTAGCGGAGATTAGGGCAACCACACGGGGTTGCCCCTACAACCATGCCGACGACTCAAGAAAAGTGAGGTCCGCGTTATAATTCATGAAGCATTTTAACGGCTTCTTTTACGACCATATCGGCCGCCTTCGGTGCAAAGGGGCTGCTGCTGACTTCGTATCCGCCCTCTATATACAGATGCTCAGGCGGAAGATACCCTGTCTCACCGTTGCAGTGTGTAATCACAAAAGTATGCTTATAAGGTGAAGCAGCTTTAATGGCCATTCCGATTTCCGTCAACACTTCACCGCTGAGACCTACAAAGGCGATATCACCTACCCGTGCAACGGTCACATTAAAACGGGAAGTAGGAGCGTCTTTCTTAATTTTAGGTTCATTTGGCGATTTACCAGGTAGTTCGAGAGCTGAAAAAGCGGTTGCTATTTCGCCGCCACCGGAAACCTTGTCAATATTACGGAAAGTGTGCACTGCCTCCTCACCTAACATTGTCCCTAACAGCACCGGCTCCGGAATCCAGCCCGGTTCGGTATTAAATTCAGGAAGCACTCTATACCACGGGTCGATATTGCCGGATGCACCTGCAAATGCGGCGGCGATTACATCTTCGCCAAGAATCTTCTCTACGAACTGTTCTGCTAAACCGATGACATCACCGCTTATGGTATAATTTTTGCCTCCCAGGCAGGTAGCGTGGGTCGCATAATCTAACAGGGCGGCTATCGTCTTGCCGTTAAGGTTTGTCATTTTTACAACCAGAACCTCTTTGTCGGTAGGGCCATAGGGATTGCGTCCGAGTCTTATCGAGCTGTTGCCTGAGTTATCGAATTGCAGCTCGCGCCGATTAGCACCGACAGGGGAGTACCCGATGCCTGCCCCAATCTGAACAGGCTCAAAATTACTCAGCCCTTCACGAATTAATTTTATCAGTTTACCTTTTAATTGCTCCGTGTATTCGAGATTATTAGGATGCCCTTTTTCCTTGTCTAATGTCAAAGTCGGGCCGGCGTGGGTATGTATGGCGCAGAGAAAAAGTTCGGACGGCTCAAGCTGGAATTCATTCAGAATAGCTTCGCGCATATCTTCAGCCGTTCCGCCGTAATAGCCGAGCAAATCCGATGAAACCAGCACAAGCCGTTTGCCGTTATTTTTAAATATGATAACCCTGGCGGATAAAGGGTCATGAACGCCGGTAGATAATCCTGTCCGGGCGCCATAGCCGGACATCTTGACAGGTTTTTTCGGTGTTATATCAATCTTTGCAGTGCCGGCCTGAATTGCAAATACGGGTGAAGACACAAGGGAAAGAACAATGGCAAGAACTGCGATGATTACAACAATGCTTTTGGTTGAAAAATCAGATACTTTTGACATGACAAGCCTCCTAAAAACCCTTTTATTTATGAAATTGTTACGACTGTTTAACATTATACTTTCCCGACGTCCGTATGCAAAGGGGGTATATCTCAAAGTTCGTGGTTTTCTCATAGGTATAATCCTGAATAGAATGCGAGCATACTGTCGGAAATTGGGTTTGTTTGGGGTTTGCCTTCTAAATGATTAGTGATTAATGATGATTGATTATTGGCTTTGATTGGCTTTGTTTTCACAAAGCCACAATACGGTTTTATCATCATAACTCTCTGTAAATAAATGCTTTGCATCAATTTTTGGCCTTTGGGGAATTGGGTTTGAATTGGCTTTGAATTGGGTTTGAATTGGCTTTGAATTGGGTTTAATTGGGTTTGTTTTGGGTTTGTTTTGGGTTTGTTTGTCTGAATAACCAAATGTCCATTTTTGCATATATCATTGTCATATAAGAGCTTATGTTCATTTTGGCGTACTTGACATTGGGTTTGTTTTGCATAAAAAGGGCTGATTTGTAGAGCTTTCTCTACAGATGTAGAGGGCAATTTAGTGAAGAGTGAGCTAAATCCGCCGCGGCGGATAAAGTGCATAAAGTGAGCTAAATCCGCCGCGGCGGATAAAGTTGGATTCTCAATGCTCATGGTTGGTAATTCCCCTAAGGATTTTCCGTTTCGCTCCAATATTGACTCCCGAGGTTTCGGGATCTTCGATATTGACTCCGCCAAAAGACGGCGGACCTTCGAGATTCACGAATCTGGGCCTAACAGCCCCGGGGAGTAAAAAAACACTCCCTCTATAATTAGAGCGATGTGCAGTTTTGAGTCGAAAATTCAGCCGGATTTCGTGGGGCGTCGCTCGTAAGTCGTTATTATGGAAGGAGATAAAAAATTTTGAAAATTTAGATTTTTGTTTTTAGCTGTGAGCGTTTTTGACTGAAAACATGCGAGATTTTTCGATGCCGGATTCTCGATACTCGCCATCTACTTCGCTCACTAAAATCCGCTTAATGGCCATCAACCGACGAATAAGAAAAGGGGGAAAAGAAAAAAATAATAATCAAATAGATGACTATCCTTATTCCTACTATTTAAGTCAGCTTTAATATCTACCGATAACCAAACAGCACAAAAAGTGCGCGAAAAGCAAATTAAGAAACCAGACGGCGAGTATCTAACAAAAAGAAACGGGTGAATGAGCAGGGAATGAAGATGTTGCAAAAGCTGTTTTTAGGGTTTTTAACAGTCATAACGATAGTCGCCATTATGGGATACGTTTGCATCCACCTAAGTCAAAAAGAATTACAAAAAAACATCGGAGAGACATCTATATCATTAGCAAGCGAAATATTAGAGGGTATCAATACAAATCTTGACAGAAGAATCGAAGTTATACAGGAACATGCCAACAATCCCACAATACAGCAAGCCGCTTCAGAGTCGAACAAAGAATTCGAGAAATTAGACAATATCCAAGTCTATATTAATGAAAAAGACCGGGAATGGGTCTCCGCGCCAAAAAAAGAGATAACACCCTTTATGCAGGAAATAACAGGTAATGAAGTCTCGGAGGAATTAAGAAACATAACAGGATTTTATGAAAAAAAACACCACTACAAAGTTTTTAACGAAGTTATTATAACAAACAAATACGGGACAAACATTGCCCAAACAGAAAAAACCACCGACTATTACCAAGGGGACGAACAATGGTGGCAAGAGGCAAAAAAAGACGGTCAACATATAGAAGATGTCGAATATGATGAAAGTGCGGATGTTTACGCCACCAGTATCAGCGTGAGAATTGACGACCAGGACGGCAATTTCTCAGGTGTTATTAAAGCCGTCCTGAACATCGATGATACCATCAAAATTCTACCAGATAAAAAACTTCTGTCCGCCGAATTTAAATTACTTAACAAAGACAAAAGAATTATTTATTCAACGGAGGAATTCAAATTCCTTCAAAAACTACCTATAGAAATAACATTTTGTTCAGCAGAACAAGGAACGCCTGTGCACTCGCATTACTTTATTTCAGAAAATGAACGCGGCGAAGAGGGATCTAAGCTTTGCGCTTATGCCCGTTCAAAGAGCCACAGGGATTATAAAGATTTAGGCTGGATTTTATTAATCGAGTATAAAACAAAAGAATTATTTGCTTCCGTGTCAAATTTAAGAGATCTTCTTCTGTTTATTCTGCTTGTTTTTACAGTATTTTCTGTTCTTCTGGGATTATTCATTTCTTATTCAATCTACAGGCCTTTGGTAATTCTGAGCGACGCCCTGGTTAAAATAGGCAAAGGCAAACTGGATACAAAGGTTACGATTAAGTCGAAGGACAAAATCGGTTTCTTAGCCGATTCCATTAATAAAATGGTTGAGGATTTAAAACAAACACAGTGTCACCTGGTACAAAGCGAGAAACTTGCGTCCATCGGCCAGCTTGCCGCGGGTATTGCGCACGAGATGAACACACCCGTGGGTTTTGTCGCCGGCAATTTCCAGACACTGGAAAGTCATGTGAAGAAAATCCTCGACCTGGTCACAATACACGACAAGCTCGCCGGGCAGGCTGAACTTTCAGGAAATCCACAACTACGAACCATAGTTGACGATATAGGCCAATTCCGGGACGATATGCAGATTGACTTTATTCTCGAAGATATCCAGAGACTGTTCGTCGATTCGAAAGATGGTCTGGACAGGACCGTCGAAATCATCCGGAACCTCAGAGACTTCTCGAGAATCGACCAACCAGGAAGCCGGGACGAATACGACCTCAACGAGGGTATTAAAGCCACCCTTGTTGTGGTGAGAAATGAAATCAAATATGACGCCGATGTCAAGACGGAGTTTTCCGAAATACCCCTGATATACTGCCACTGCGGCCAGATAAACCAGGTACTGCTTAATATTATCGTAAATGCGGCCCAGGCAATCAAATCTCAGGAAAGAGACGACAGAGGAACCATCACAATCAGGACATATGCATCCGATAACGAGGCGGTTTGCGAAATATCCGATGACGGGCCGGGAATCCCTCCCGACATACTTTCAAAAGTTTTCGACCCATTTTTTACAACCAAGCTTCCCGGCAAAGGCACAGGGCTGGGACTAAGTGTCTCGTACGGTATTATCGTAAACAAGCATAACGGCGAACTCCTCGTTGACAGTACGGTCGGTGAGGGGACGAAATTCACAATAAATCTTCCGATAAGCACAAAAGAAAATGACGAAGAAGAAGAAGAAAAGGAGATAATGAGCAATGGAAAAAAGGACAGTATTATTTGTGGACGATGAGGAGAGAGTGCTGAGATGTCTAAAAGGAGGGCTTCTCGAAGAGCCGTATAAAAGCCTTTTTGCCAGCAGCGGGAAAGAGGCACTTGAAATCCTCGAGCAGAATGAAGTACAAGTCATCGTAACCGATATGCGTATGCCGGAAATGGGTGGACTCGAGCTTCTCAAGACCGTCAAAGAGGAATATCCTCACATCATCAGGATGGTCCTCTCTGGTTATACGCAGGTAACCACCCTCCTTACAGCGATAAACCAGGGAGAGATTTTCAGATTCATAACTAAACCGTGGGATTTCGAGGAAGAGTTCAAACCAGCCATCCGGGAGGCGATAGAATATTACAGCTTTCAGAATCAACGCAAGGGGTCGGCGGAAGAAGCGGAGCAGCATAAGAGCGAACATCCTGAGAAAGTGCTGGAAGTAAGCGAATAGATGGTCTCGCTAACAAAGCAGCCGAACCGGATGAAACAGCAAGGCAAGCAAACGAGAACAAAGATGCAGATAAAACAATCAAGAATTGACCGAAGTCAGTAAATTAGACCAGCGTTGACCGCCAAAAAATCACTATTTGGTGGATTGAGCTGGTCCCAGCTTGAAAATGAAAGTGGCAGAAAAACTCATGGAGAACAAAAAGCAGTTTAGAGATTCAGACGAAAGTGAGTTAATAGACATTCACTCAGATCGTTTAATAACTTCCAGCCGTGTTTGGCTGGAAGTAAAGGACGTGATGAACAAAAATGTGATTACTATTTCTCCCGATGAAACCATGATCTCAGCCGCGAAGTCGATGTCTGAGAACAACGTTTCCTGTATCGTCGTTTCAGACAACGGCAGCGTGGTCGGCATCCTTACCGAAAAAGACTTCCTCGCACGGATTGCCGGCAAGAATGGTAATTCGGACAGGACAGCGGTGGCGGAGACGATGTCCTGTCCTGTAAATAGTATATCCCCTGATGTCTCTATTTTAGATGCCAGCAGAATAATGGAGGCCAAACACATCAAGCGACTGCCAATCTTAGCCGGAAAGCAACTGGTCGGAATTGTAACGCAAACCGACCTGACCCGAGCCCTTACATCCTATGGTATGTGGAAAGATGTCGTAGAGATAATGAGCCGTGATATGGCAGTAATTCAGACCAAAGCCACTATCGCAGAAGCTGCAGAAATCATGAGGTCCCGGAATATATCATGTATCGCAGTTCTGGAGGGAAGAAAGGTAGAGGGTATTATTACAGAAAGAGATATTCTTAGAAAAGTTATCGTATTTCAAAAGGATGCTAATCTTACCAAGGCGGAGGAAGTGATGTCTTCTCCAGTGATAACGATACCTACCAGTTATCCCGTCTTCAGCGCCTGCAGGACTATGGATAAAATACATGTCCGCAGGCTGCTTGTTATGGAAGACGAGCAGTTGTGTGGTATTGTAACACAAACAGATATCTTTAGAGCAACGAAAAAGAAATTACAGGAGGAAGAAGAAGAAAATTTCCAGTTGCTGGAACGTTCTAGAAACAACATCTATACTCTCGACTCCGACGGCAAGATAACCTATTTTAACCCAGCATTTAAGAAGCTATTTGAGGTTTCCGAACCAGCAGAATTAATTAACCACACCTTTTTGCCCGAGCGATTTTGGGCTAATCCGGAGGATAGAACACAGTATTTGAGGAAACAACAAAAGGGGGCCGTGGAAATCAAAGAGCTGGCCCTCAAAACTTCGAAAGGCAATAGTATATATGTCACCCTCTTTTCCACCTTTACTAAAAACATTCACGGTGAAGCCAACGGAAATCAGGGCATACTCTATAACATCACAGATCGCAAGTTAGCAGAGGAGTCCGTAGCGAAGTCTTACCAAGAACTCAAAAAGTCCCATCTGGAACTGAAAGAAATGCAGTGTCAACTGGTACAAAGCGAGAAACTTGCGTCCATCGGCCAGCTTACCGCGGGTATTGCGCACGAGATGAACACACCCGTGGGTTTTGTCGCCGGCAATTTCCAGACACTGGAAAGTCATGTGAAGAAAATCCTCGACCTGCTCACAATACACGACAAGCTCGCCGGGCAGGCTGAACTTTCAGGAAATCCACAACTACGAACCATAGTTGACGGTATAGGCCAATTCCGGGACGATATGCAGATTGACTTTATTCTCGAAGATATCCAGAGACTGTTCGTCGATTCGAAAGATGGTCTGGACAGAACCGTCGAAATCATCCGGAACCTCAGAGACTTCTCGAGAATCGACCAGACAGGAAGCCGGGACGAATACGACCTCAACGAGGGTATTAAAGCCACCCTTGTTGTGGCAAAAAATGAAATCAAATATGACGCCGATGTCAAGACGGAGTTTTCCGAATTACCCCTGTTCTTCTGCCACTGCGGCCAGATAAACCAGGTACTCCTCAATATTCTCATAAACGCGGCTCAGGCAATCAAGTCTCAGGAAAGAGACGATAGAGGAACTATCACAATCAGGACATATGCGTCTGATGATAGGGTGGTCTGT
>Ga0307379_10007118_pt1 | contig 15263 bp, 15 predicted proteins | sample UN2MG_FD_202237 | JGI IMG/M metagenome (GOLD analysis project Ga0307379, IMG submission 202237) | Soil microbial communities from Risofladan, Vaasa, Finland - UN-2 | ecosystem: Environmental > Terrestrial > Soil > Coastal area > Acid sulfate soil | place: Finland: Risofladan, Vaasa | collected... | reverse complement strand
CTGCCCGCGGTGAGCTTGCGCGCCGCGGGTTGGCGCGATACTTTACGCACAGCACCGGCCACGGAGTAGGCCTCGACATCCACGAAAGGCCCCGGCTGGGTCGCGGTGAAAGATCGTCCTTGAAGCCTGGCTGCGTGGTCACGGCGGAGCCCGGGATCTACATCGAGGGACTGGGCGGCATTCGTATCGAGGACACGGTTCTGGTTGGCGCCGGCGGCCCGGAAATCCTCACCCTTGTTTCGAAAGACGCTTGGTTCACTGACTAGCGACTTGGGAGATGACCTAAATGCCTGGTAAGAATCCACGGCGAGGGAAAGAGGGTTCCGAGAGCGCTTGGAACCTCAGGGAAATCCGGGAGCTCATCGATGTCCTCATCGACCGGGAAATCACCGAGTTCGAGATGGAAAAAGGTGGGGTGAGGGTTCACATCAAGCGGGGGAAAACGGTCGAGCCAGCACCGGGGCCGGCTGCTCCTCCGGTCGGGTTTCCCGGCCCCACACCGGCTTACTCTCCCTCGCCACCTCCTCCCCCCAGCGTCGAGTCGTCTGCCCCGGTCCCGGCTCCTGTGGAGGCGCCCACACCGGAGTCCACGGAAGGGCTATACATCATCAAGTCGCCGATTGTGGGGACCTATTATGAAGGCCCCGCTCCCAACGCCCCGCCCTTTGTGAGCCTCGGCGATGTAGTCCAGGTGGGCCAGGTGCTTTGCATCATCGAAGCCATGAAACTCATGAACGAGATCGAGTCCGAAGTGGCCGGTGAAATCGTGCGGGTTTACGTCGAAAACGGGCAGCCCGTGGAATATGGGGAATCGCTGTTTGCCATCAGACCTTCTCATAAGAAGTGATCGGGGGACTGGTCTCGAGCATTAGCGGTGCGCGCTCCGGCTGAAACGCCCACGAGGGAATGGGGATGAGCGCGCCCCGGCAACTGGGACGCCGATGTTCAACAAGATTCTGATTGCCAACCGCGGCGAGATTGCCTTGCGCATCATCTGCGCCTGCAAGGAGCTGGGCATTCAAACCGTCGCCGTGTACTCGGAGGCGGATCGCTATTCGCTCCACGTGCGGTTCGCTGATGAGGCCGTTTGCATCGGCCCGCCCAGAAGCTCGGAAAGTTATTTGAATGTGGCCAGCATCATTTCCGCGGCCGAAATCACCGGGGCTGAAGCGGTTCATCCCGGGTATGGCTTCCTGGCCGAGAGCGCGTATTTTGCCGAGGTTTGCGAGACTTCTCAGCTCACCTTTATCGGTCCGCGGCCGGAGGCTATTCGGCTGATGGGAGACAAGAGCCAGGCCCGGCGGAAGATGGCCGATTTGGGCCTGTCAATCCTTCCGGGCTCGGAGGGAGTGATTCAATCCGAGGCGGATTGCCGAAAGTTTGCCGAGGAGATCGGCTACCCTGTCATCATCAAGGCGGCGGCCGGTGGGGGCGGACGGGGCATGCGAATCGTTGATTCCGCTGACGAGCTGCCGCATGCCCTTCATACGGCGCAGAACGAAGCGGCCGCGGCCTTTGGGACGCCCGACGTCTACCTGGAGAAATACATCGCCAAGCCGCGCCACATTGAGTTTCAAGTGTTCGGCGACCATCACGGGAAAGTGGTTCACCTCGGCGAGCGCGAGTGCACGATTCAGCGGCGTCACCAGAAACTGCTGGAAGAGTCCCCGTCAACTCAGATCGACGCCGCGACCCGGCAGACCGTCGGGCACCAGGTGGTCCAGGCTCTCCAAAATATCGGTTACACGAACGCCGGGACCGTCGAATTTCTCATGGACGAGGAGAGAAACCTCTACTTTCTGGAGATGAATACGCGCATCCAGGTGGAGCATCCGGTGACCGAGTTGGTGACCGGCCTGGATTTGGTGAAACTTCAGATCCAGATTGCGGCAGGCGAAAAGCTGCCCCTGGAAGGAGAGACTATCGGCCTGCGAGGTCACGCCATCGAGTGCCGCATCTGCGCGGAAAACCCCGAAACTTTTGCACCCTCGGCCGGAAAAGTGACCAGCTTTCACGTCCCCGGCGGCACCGGGGTGCGCGTGGATACGGCCGCGTACAGTGAGTCAGTCATACCCCCTTATTACGATTCCTTGATCGCCAAGATCATCGTGCATGGAAAAGACCGGACGGAAGCCATCAGCCGTATGGCCCGAGCACTCGAAATGTTCATCATCGAGGGCATCTCCACTTCCATCCGCGTTCATGAGAAGATCATGGCGGACCCGGACTTCCGCGCCGGCAACTTCGATACGGGATTTCTCCGGCGGTTTTCTCCGAACGGCGCGAACTCGAAATGAGACCCAGGCGCGCCTTCGGCCTATGAGCATCACGATTCCACGGCTCTATGCTATCCTCGATGCGGCCCAGTTGGGGGACCGCCAGCCGGTTACCGTCGGTGAGATTCTCCTCCACGCGGGGGTCCGGTTGATTCAGTATCGGGATAAAAGCAGTTCGTCCCGCGAACTCTTTGCAGCCGGTCGCAGCGTTGCCGATCGGGCGAGAGAGGCGGGGGCGATTTTCATTGTTAACGATCGGGCCGACATCGCCCGCGCCCTGGATGCCGACGGCGTCCATGTGGGGCAAGAGGACCTTCGCGTCGAATCGGCGAGGCTTCTTCTCCCGGCCGGGAAGTGGGTGGGCTGCTCGACTCATACGCTGGCGGAGGTGCGGGAAGCGGACCGGAGCTCCGCTGACTACATCGCCTTTGGCCCCGTGTTCCCCACGCGGAGCAAGGCCGCACCCGACCCGGTAGTTGGGCTCCAGGGCTTGGGTGAGGCGCGGAAGGCAACCGGGAAGCCGTTGGTCGCCATCGGAGGAATCACGCTCCAGAATGCCCAAGCCGTGATCGAGGCCGGGGCGGATTCTGTGGCCGTGATAGGTGATCTCCTCCAAGCTCCGGACATCGGGGCGCGCGCCCGAGAATTCCTGGTCGCGTTGTGTCAATAAGATTCGCCTGAGATTCTGAATCGTCGCTTGCCGCTTGGAACTCCAACCTCCGGGCCGCAAGCCCGGATCGTTACCTGAATGGCCACAGCGACAAGGTCCAATTCCACCTCGCCGGCTGCTCCCGCCGAACTGGTCAAACGTCTTCGCCTTCTCGATTGCACCACGATTGTCATGGGCTCGATGATCGGCTCGGGCATTTTCATTGTGTCCGCCGACGTCGCCCGCCAGACAGGTTCCCCCGGTCTGTTCATGCTTGCCTGGGTCATCAGCGGTGCGATGACCGTCTCGGCGGCGATCACCTACGGAGAGCTGGCCGCCATGATGCCCCGGGCCGGCGGGCAATACGTTTACCTACGCGAGGCTTTTGGCCCGCTGTTCGGTTTCCTCTACGGATGGACCCTCTTCCTGGTCATTCAAACCGGGACCATCGCGGCGGTCGGCGTAGCCTTCGGCAAATTCTTCGGCGTCTTCGTTCCCTGGGTTTCCGGCGAGAACTTTCTGGTGAATTTCGGCACGGTGGGCCTCTTTGGCCGGGCCACAGCGCTGACGCTATCGTCCGAGCAACTGATCGGAATCCTTGCCATCGCCCTTCTCAGCGTGGTAAACGTCTTCGGCATCCGGACGGGAGCCTTCGTTCAGAACATCTTCACTGTATTGAAGACCGGAGCGTTGCTGGGTCTGGTAGGGCTGGGTTTGTGGTGGATTTCTCGTCCCGCCAGTGTGGCGGTGCCAAGCCAGGGGACTCTGCAGGGAGCGGGATGGAATGTTGCGACGCTGACCGTCGTCTCGGTGGCGCTGGTCGGCCCGTTGTTCTCTTCCGACGCATGGAACAACGTCACCTTCACCGGCGCCGAGGTGGTCAACGCCAAGCGCAATCTGCCCCTGGCTTTGTTCCTCGGCACAACCGCGGTTTGCGCGCTTTACGTGGCCTGTAACTGGGTCTACTTGCGGGCGCTGCCTTTTTATGGGTCGCCGGAGGGCGCGGGCGTTCTCGACCGGGGGATTCAGTACGCCGCCGGAGATCGCGTGGGAACGGCGGCCATGCAGGCCATGCTGGGGACCGCGGGGTCTGGGCTGATGGCGGCCGCCATCATGATCTCGACCTTCGGCTGCCTGAACGGGCTGATCCTTGCCGGGGCGCGCGTCTATTACGCCATGGCGAAGGACGGGGTCTTCTTCCCCTCCGTTGCGCGCGTCAATCCGAAGTACCACACCCCGGCGGTGTCTCTGCTGGTCCAGGCACTGTGGGCCGGATTGCTGACGCTCTCTGGCACCTACGGCGAACTGCTCGACTATGTGATTTTCGCCGTCGTTCTTTTTTACATTTTAACGATTGCCGCGGTTTTCCAGCTCCGTCGGACTCGCCCGGAGGCTCCGCGGCCTTATCGCGCCTGGGGCTACCCGGCTTTGCCGGTGTTGTACATTGCTTTCGCCCTGTTCGTCGAGTGGGCGCTCATCACACACAAGGCAATGCGGTGTGTTGCCGGGCTGTCGATCGTGCTAGCCGGAATACCGGCTTATTATCTCTACACGTGGTGGCACAGACGAAGGGCCGCGCCCCAAGTTGAGTAAGGCATTCACTTGGAATACGGGGATACCAAGGAACGTTCGCCGGGACGCGCGCCAAGGGGCATCCAAGGCGCTAGGCTCCGAGAAGCCTGACTTCCCATTACGCGGAGTGGATGGGGCTTCCAGAAACGGTGTTAGGGGGTAGGATGGCTGGACTTTGGGTGAAAAAGAGTCTTGAGCAACTGCGACAAGAAGCGCAGGAGTCCGAGCACAGCCTGCGGCGCGCGTTGGGGCCGGTGGCGCTGGTCTCATTGGGCATCGGCGCCATTGTGGGCGCGGGGATTTTCGTTCTCAGCGGAATAGCGGCGCAGCATACCGGACCCGCGCTGGTGCTATCGGTGATCCTCTCGGGGGTCGGCTGCGCTTTCGCCGGCCTCTGCTACGCGGAATTCGCAGCGATGATTCCCGTAGCCGGCAGCGCCTACACCTATTCCTACGCTTCGGTAGGTGAATTCCTGGCATGGATCATCGGCTGGGACCTGATCCTCGAATATGCCGTGGGGGCGACGACAGTTTCCATCGGCTGGTCGGGCTATCTCATCTCATTCCTCCAGAGAACCCTTCATTTGCCCTTTCCCGCGGAATTGAGCGCCAGCCCCTGGGAGACCCTCACGCTGGCCGATGGGACAGTCATCCACCCTTACTTTAATCTGCCGGCGGCCTTCATCATCGCGGTCGTCACCTCACTGCTGGTGATCGGCATCCGCGAGTCGGCGAGGTTCAACAACGTGATTGTGTTCGTCAAAGTCTTGGTGGTTGTGTTGTTCATTGTGGTGGGGGCTTTCTATGTGAATCGTGGGAACTGGGTGCCGTTCCTGCCCCCTAATCAAGGCGAATTCGGAGAATTCGGCATCAGCGGAGTGTTGCGCGGGGCGGGGATCATTTTCTTCGCCTACATCGGCTTTGACGCCGTCTCGACCGCCGCCCAGGAGGCCCGCAATCCCGAACGCGACATGCCGATTGGGATTCTGGGGTCACTGGCGATCTGCACGGTGCTCTATATCGCCGTCGTATTGGTGCTGACCGGAATCATTCACTTCTCCCAGCTCAACGTCGCGGACCCTCTGGCTGTGGCGATCGATTCCACACCTGCCCGATCGTGGCTTTCTCCTCTGGTCAAGCTCGGAGCGCTGCTGGGAACTACCGCGGTGATCCTGGTGATGTTACTGGGGCAAACGAGGGTGTTTTATTCGATGGCCAACGATGGATTGCTGCCCAAGGTTTTCAGCGAAATCCACCCGCGATTTCGGACGCCCTACAAGAGTACGCTGCTCACGGGAGTCTGCGTGGCTTTGGCTGGAGGGTTAATGCCCCTCAGGGTCGTCGGAGAGTTGGTCAGTATCGGGACACTTCTGGCCTTTGTCATCGTCAGCGGGTCGGTAGTGGCAATGCGAAGAATGCGCCCCGGCGTCCCACGGCCTTTTCGCACGCCGATGGTATGGTTTGTGGGCCCCATGGGAATGCTCGTTTGCCTGGCCCAGATGATCGCCTTACCCGGCGACACTTGGCTTCGCCTGTTCATCTGGATGTTGATCGGGCTCATGATCTACTTTTTCTATGGTCGGCGGCACAGTCTCCTGCAGAAGAAAGCGGCGAGCGAGGCGGGGACGCTTCCTCAAGGTCCGCAGAGCTCGTGAGGGGTCCATGCCAGCCGAATCCCGTATCAACGGGCTCACTTACCAACCTCATGGATAGTCGACGGCTGGTCTCCACCGCCTTCACGGCTGGCGGAAAATGCCGCCCGCTGGTATGCTCACCCTCGTGCTGAGAACCCTACTGCAGGAATACCGCACGCGGCGGATGGCGCGGTTTGCTTTCTGGGTGGCGGCCTACGGCGTGGCACTCTGGATTCTCGACCATTTCGGCAGCGGCACGGCCGGGTCTCTTTGGGCCCTCTTCTGGATTTCCCTGATTCCTATCGCGACGTACTACTTGGTCCGTTTGGTGCGATTCATTCGGGACCGAATGCTCTGGCGCCTGCGGCGGCGTTTGATCATCACGTACCTGTTCATCGCCGTCGTGCCTATTTTCCTCATCCTGCTGATGGTCGGTCTTAAGGATTTTCTGAGCAGCGGGCAATTCGCGGCCTTTCTGGTTGCCTGGAAGCTGCGCGACCATTCCGAGAAACTCCAGGAGCTGAACCGCGTGGTGGCGCGTGTGGCACTGATGGAAAGCCACTCGCAGCCCGAAGCCTTGCTGAACCGCGTGCAGGACTTCTGCGCGCCCGACCTTGCCAAGCAAGTGGGCAGCTTTCCCGACCTGGAGGTGACACTCCGCCTGGGCGGGCTTAGCCGCGCATTTCGCGGCGGCGGCAAACCCCAGCCGGAGCCGGTGGCGATTCCGCCGTGGCTCGACCGCGACGAGTTTGCGGGGATTGTTGTTGATCAGGGCCAGCTTGCTTTACGGGCATTAAGCCGCGTTCGGACTTCGGCAGGAGATCTCACGGTTATCCATAGCCAGCCCATAACGCCGGAGCTTCTGGACTATGTAGGAGCGGGCATTGGGCCGGTGAGCGTCCTGATTACCACGGAGGTCAAGACGGGTACCAGCGAGGGAGCGGCAAGTTCTTCATCCGGCTTCCGGCTCCAGACCCCGGAGACCGAGTATGTTCAGTCGGGCACGATCCGCTCGAAGTCGGTGCGCCTTCCCGACCCGACGACCCCCATTGATATCACTGTGGTCGGGACTTCGACGCTGGAGCCGACCGTATGGGGCGGCGAGGCGCAGACGACGGTCCAGCAGCCGGTCTTCATCTTCGTCACCTCACGCATCTCAACACTGAACCGCGAGATGATCGCCCCGCTGGGCCGATTCTCGCGTGCCTACCTGATTGTTTTTCTGGCCATCGCTCTGATCTTTTTGGTGATCGAGCTGGTGGCTCTGGTCATCGGTGTTCGCATGACCCGGTCGATCACCCGGACCGTTGACAATCTCTATGACGCGACGGAGCGCGTGAAGGCCGGAGACCTCACCTACCGTATCAACTTGCCAGCCCGCGATCAATTGAGCGCGCTGGGTGAAGCCTTTGATAGTATGACGACGTCCGTGCAAGGGCTTCTTCGCGAGTCCGAGGAGAAGTCCCGTCTTCAAAGCGAACTGGAGATCGCCAAAGAAGTCCAGAACCAGTTGTTCCCGCGGACGGTGCCGAGAGTTCCGGGCCTGGAAGTGTACGGAGTCTGCAAACCCGCTCGCGTGGTGAGCGGGGACTATTACGACTTTCTGGATTTGGGTGAAAACCGATTAGGGCTGGTCCTGGGGGATGTGGCCGGGAAGGGAATCTCCGCCGCCCTGTTGATGGCCGCCATCCAGTCGTCGCTGCGCGCGCAGACCAGCAACGGCTTCTTGCCAGGCCGAGACGGCGCCGGAAGGTGCATCTCCACCTCGGAAATCGTCAGTCGCCTCAACCGGCAGCTCTATGACAGCACTTCGATCGAGACATACGCCACCTTCTTTTGCTCGGTCTACGACGGCAACACTCGCAAGTTGACTTACACAAACGCCGGTCACCTGCCTCCCGTCGTGTTCCGAGGCAGTGAGATGAAGCGCTTGGAGAAAGGCGGGACGGTTGTGGGGTTGTTCAGTCCGGTGACCTACGAGGAAGGTGAAATCGAGCTCGAGCCGGGTGACTTGCTTCTGGCCTTTACCGACGGTCTTACCGAGCCCGAGAATGTCTATGATGAGGAGTTTGGCGAAGAGCGCCTCCTCAAGGTGGCGCAGCGGGCGCTCCTGTCGCCGCCGCGAGTTCTGGTGGAGGAGATCTATCGGAGCGTCAACGATTGGACGGGCAGTCCGGAGTTGCAGGATGACATGACGCTGCTTGTCGCCAAGGCGGTGGATTAGGCGCGACGCATGGATGGCCAATTGCCAAGCCGGTCTTCTACAGGTATGATCAGATAAGCGATGTATTATCAAGGAGTTGGAGCTTGTCCCTACGGAATCGAGTTGCCCTAGTGACGGGAGCTTCGCGCGGCATCGGCAAAGAGATTGCCTTGACCTTGGGCCGGGCGGGGGCGCGGGTGGCTGTGACTTACCGGACTAATAAAGTGGGGGCGCAGAAGGTTGTGAACGAATTCAAGTCATTTGGGACGGACGGCTTGGCACTGGCTTCTGACGTCACCGATCCGGTCCGTGCCAAGGAGATGACGGACGCCGTCCTGCGCCACTTCGGCCGGCTCGACATTCTGGTGAACAATGTCGGCGATTTCGAGTGGAAAACCGTCGTCGAATCGACGGAAGAAGAATGGAATAGGATCGTGGCCTCCAACCTGTACAGCGTTTTCTATGTTTCCAAGAATGTGCTGCCGACGATGCGCCGCCAGCGCTGGGGCCGGATTATCAATCTCGGTGCAGTGGGAGCTGAGCGGGCGTTTGGCCAAGCGAAGATTTCCGCCTATTCCGCAGCCAAAGCCGGCATGGTGGCGCTCAGCCGGTCGCTGGCGCTGGAAGAAGCCCGTTATGGAATTACGGTCAACGTCGTGACCCCGCCCATTATCGACAACAAGGAGATTACTCTCGAGCAAGCCCAGCGGATGACGGACGCGAGGTTTCCCATCGGCCGCCCTGCCACCGCTGAGGACGTGGCCGAAGCCGTGAAATTCTTCGCCTCGGAAGAGGCGGTTTTCATTACCGGGCAAGTCCTCAACGTCACCGGGGGATGGATGCTGTGATCTACAAGGCTTCCACCCATCGCGCTGCTTCGAGCCGCACTTCATCTCCTGCCTTGCGGCGCCGCGCGGCTCGGAGCGGAACCTACGTCCGCGCTCTTGCCGTCGCCGTCTTGGTGATCTCCCTTCTCACCGTTGGCGCTGTGGGGTTTCATCTCATCGAGGGCTGGCCCTACTTCAAGGCTCTCTATACGACGCTGATGACGGTCTCCACGATCGGGGCCGAGCCTGAAAACCAGCTTTCCGAAACAGGCCAGCTTTTCAACATTGTTTTGATTTTCTTGGGTGTGTGCGTGGTGGGATTCGCCATGGCCACTCTGACCCACGTGGTGATAGAATCCGAATTAGGGTTGTTTTTCGGGCGCCGGCGTATGGAAAAAGAGATATCCAAATTGAAAGACCACATCATCATCTGCGGAGCAGGTCGGGTGGGCCGTCGGGTGGCGACCGAAGTCGCGGCCCGGGATATTCCATTGGTCATCATCGAGCAGGACCAAGTGAAGGCGCGATGGGCCCTGGAGCAGAACTTCCCGGTCATCATCGGCGATGCTACCAGCGAGGCGGTGCTGCGCCAGGCCCGAATCGAATACGCTCGCGGCCTGGCGAGCGCGGTGACCTCGGATGCGCAAAACGTGTACATCATCCTCACGGCGCGTGGCGTCGCTCCCGAACTGCCGATCATCGCGCGCGCCAGTGAGGACGGCGCAGAAGCGAAGATGCTCCGCGCCGGCGCGACGACGGTGATTTCGCCTTACGGCTACGCCGGCCACCGCATGGCGCAGACACTGATGCGGCCCCACGTGCAGCGATTCCTCGACTTGGCGCTTTCCTCCCTGAGTGACGGCGACCTGGACCTCCAGATCGAGGAAGTGCGGATCAGCGAAGACTCGGAGCTGGCCGGCTCCAATCTGCGCGAGGCGGACATGCGGAAAAACCTCGGTGTGATCGTCCTGGCCATCCGAGGCAAAGACGGGCACCTGAATTTCAATCCCCGGCCCGACCACACCATCTCTCCCGGCGACTTCCTGATTGCCATGGGCGATTCTAAAAAGTTGAAGAAGCTGGAAACGATGGCGGGGATTTAGCCGATGAAGATTCTCACCGCCGCTGAAATGCAGCGCATCGATCGCCTGACCACCGAGCGCTGCGGCGTACCCAGCCTGACTTTGATGGAGAACGCGGGCCGCGGCGTGGTGGAGTTTCTGGAGGAGCGTTACTTGCGGCTCGAGTCCCAGAAGATCGCCATCCTCTGCGGGCCCGGAAACAACGGCGGTGATGGAATGGTGGTGGCGCGCTTGCTCCGGGAACGCGGGCTGGAGCCGCGAGTTCTGCTGCTGGCCGACCCCAAGCGCTTGAAGGGCGACGCCGCCGCGATGTTCGAGCGACTCTTGGCGGCCGGACCCGCCGAGATAGCGGCCGATCTTGAGGCGTGGCGGCGGCTGGTCCCCGAACTCGCCGCCACGACGCTGCTCGTTGACGCGATTCTGGGCACCGGGCTTGCGAAGCCGCTGGAGGGATTCCTTCTGGAGGTCGTCCGCGACATCAACGGCAAATTCGCCCGTGCACGCGTTGTGGCGGTCGATCTCCCTACCGGAATTTCTGCCGACAGCGGCGAGCTGATTGGCGAGTGCTTGCGCGCCGATGGTTCCGTAACTTTCACGGCCCCCAAAGCAGCGCATGTCTTTCCGCCTGCCTGCGAACGCGTGGGGAAGTGGGAGGTCAAGCAAATCGGAACGCCGCCGGAGGTGATGGAAAACGATCCGGAATTGAATCTAAACCTGACCCGCCCCGAGGAGCTGCGCTGGTTGGCCGAGCCTCGAAAGTCGGAAGCTCATAAGGGGGACTTTGGGCACGTCCTGGTGCTCGCCGGGTCTGTAGGGAAGACCGGCGCAGCGGCAATGGCCGCCAAGGCCGCGCTGCGCGCCGGCGCGGGTCTGGTCACCGTCGCCACTGCGAGGAGTGCCCTCCCGGTGATTGCCTCGTTGGGGATGGAGTACATGACGGAGTCCCTGCCGGAAACCGAAGCGGGGAGCATTTCGCTTCGCGCCCTGGATCACGGGAGGCTCGATGGCTTGGTGAAAGGGAAGTCAGTGCTCGCCGTTGGCCCGGGGGTTGGAAACATCGCGGAGACTGCGGAGTTGGTGAGAACGGTGGTGAATCGCTACGATATCCCGGTGGTGCTCGACGCCGACGGCCTGAACGCGTTCGGCGGCTGCATGGACACGTTTCGATCGGACGGACGTGTTCGCATTATGACACCGCACCCGGGCGAAATGGCTCGACTGACGGGGAAGAGCACGGCGGAATTGCTCGCGCGTCGGATTGACGCGGCACGCGAGTTCGCTCAGAAGCACAGGGTCCATTTGGTGCTAAAGGGTTACAGGACGCTGACTGCCGCGCCCGACGGCCAGGTTTGGGTCAATCCCACGGGCAATCCCGGCATGGCCACAGGCGGAACCGGGGATGTCTTGACGGGGCTGGTCGCCGGGCTCTTGGCACAATACCCTGATCGCCCGGCAACCATGGTGGTGGTGGCGGCTGTATATTTACACGGAATGGCGGGTGACCTTGCGGTATCGGAAAAGGGCCAGACGTCATTGATAGCAGGAGACTTATTGGAAACACTTCCGCTGGCCTTTCGCTCTCTTGAAGGCCGCCTCCAGTGAAATACACCTGCGCTGGGCATCGACCGGGCATTCCAGACGCCGGAATCTCTTTGGGACCGACTAGGCTTTTTGATATCGTGACGCACTCCCCGGAGGAGACGCTTGAGTTCGGGCGCAATCTCGCCGGGGAAGTTCTCCCACCCTGTTTGGTGCTGCTGCATGGCGAACTGGGGAGTGGCAAGACTACGCTGACCAAGGGGATCGTTGCGGGTCTGGGGGCGGCGGGGGAAGAAGAGGTAACCAGCCCCTCGTTCACCCTGGTCCACGAGTACGGGCGGGAGAACAAGGTCTACCACGTGGACCTCTATCGGATCGAGGATGCCCACGATCTCGCGACCCTTGGCCTTGATGACTTGCTGGGCCAGCAGGCCACGGTGCTCGTTGAATGGGGAGAGAAGCTCGGAGATAATGCGATGGCGCCTCGGGTCGATATTCATCTTGAGCACATGGGGAATGATGAGCGTCGGATCATTGTGGAGCGTCTGGAGACATAAACCCGGGCAGCCATCGAAGCCCCTGCTTGGGCTGTTGGCCGTTTTCGTGGCCGCCTCATGCGGAGGCGTGCCGAAAACGCACTTTTACACGCTTCAGCTCCCGCCGCCGCCGGCCTCCGGCGACGCGAAGACCGGCTACGTTCTCGGAGTGGAGCGCTTTCACGCCTCGGAAGCCCTGCGCGACGACCGGATTATTTACTATGAGACCCCCACGCAGTTGAACTACTACGAATATCACCGCTGGGTTTCTGACCCGGCGGGGATGCTGGAGGAACTTGTGGCCCGAAAGCTCGACCGGGCTGGTGTATTCGCCGAGGTGCGGCGGCTTTCCTCCGGAATGGGCGCGGATTTTATCCTGCGCGGCCGGGTACTGAACTTCGAGGAAGTCGATGACGAGGTCGGTGTTCACGGGCGTGTGGCGCTGGAGTTGAATCTGGTTCGCGCCAGCGACGGAGCGACCGTGTGGTCGGACACGCGCCTTGTCGAGCGTCCGGCGGAGGGCACAGGGGTGCCCGGCGTGGTGAAGGCTTTGAACGCGTCGAGCGAGCAGTTGATGAACGAATCCCTTGCCGGCTTGATTGCTCAGGTCGAATCCGAATTCGCGCGGAGTTCAGGGCAGTCTCATTCTCAATAATCGGAAAGGACATGAGGATGGCCGAAACAGGTGGGCCCACCCGCTGGGCTCTGATCGTAGGTTCGTCGAGCGGCTTCGGTGAGGCGGTTTCGAAAGCTCTGGCTCGCCAAGGACTGAATATCTTCGGCGTGCACTTTGACCGGCGCGCCAACATGGATCACGTCAACCAGGTCATCGAAGCCCTGAAGGCCGAAGGCTGCGACGTGCTTTTTTTCAACATCAACGCGGGCGACGCCGTCAAGCGCGCCGACGCGCTCAACCAGATGCAGGAGCACTGGAAGAAGCTGGGCGGCGAGCACTTCGTGAAGGTCTATCTTCACTCGATTGCCTTCGGGTCGCTGAAAGCCTACGTGGGTTCGAACAGCGACGAAGAGGTGACGCAGGCGCAGATGGAGATGACCGTCGACGTCATGGGGAACAACCTGGTTTACTGGGTGCAGGAACTGATGCGCCGCAAGATGCTCGGTCCCGGCAGCCGCATTTACGCCATGACCAGCGCGGGCGGCCACAGCGTCATCCCCAGCTACGGAGCTGTATCGGCGGCCAAGGCGGTCCTCGAATCGCATATTCGGCAGTTGGCTTTCGAGCTGATGCCCCACGGCATCACGGCCAATGCCATCCAGGCGGGCGTTACTGTGACCCCGGGCTCGGCAAAAATCCCGGGCATCGACAAGCTGGCGGAGTTCGCCAAGATGCGCAATCCCGGCGGGCGCCTCACCACGCCCGAAGACGTGGTTTCGGCCATCGCCGCCCTGATGAGCGACAAGACTCACTGGATCACGGGCAACGTGATCCGCGTGGACGGTGGCGAGGATATTGTGACTTAGTCTGCTGCCGGTTTCAGCCCCGGCGTTCCCTCAATTCCTCTTCCAGCCGCCGCTTCCATGAGTCCGGGAGGGCTTTGAGGTTTTTGGCGCGCTCGAAATCCTCCCGCGTAATAGTGTGCTTGGTGGCGATGCTCGCGAATTCCGCCACGGTCATTCGAGGCCCGTCCGGACAATCCACTTTTCGCACCGCGTCCCCGGCCATGAGAATTCCTTCGCGAAGCACGCGGAGATAGAATCCGTTCCGGCCGCTGTGTTTGAACATCTTGGGAAATTCCGGCATGCGCATCACGAGACCCAGTTTGTAGCAGGGCAGGCGCGGCTGCGTGACCACGAACCGCGCCGTGCCGATTTCCAGCTCGTCGCCGATCGAGATGTCGGTGTCCGGCAGGTCCTCGAGGGTGAGATTTTCACCCAGGCTCCCCGGCCCCAGATCGTCGCGCCCGAGTGCCCGTCGCCAGAAATTAACATTCGGCCACGAATAGGCGTAAACGGCCTTGTTGAGGCCGCCGTGGACGGAGAGGTCGGCTTGTGCGTCTCCCTCCAGGTTCAGCTTCCCGACCTTAACCGGGCCGTCGACGGGTTTCTTGAATATTCCCGTCCTGATTTGCCGGTTTCCCTCCCTGACGACCCGAGGCATGGAGATATTGACGGAAAGAAGTCTCATAGGTTGCGGATTGCCACTCGGTAATTGAGCGGAGTAAGCCGCTATGGGATCTTCCGCGCTTCCTCGAGCACCGTGGAGATCGGTGCCCGGACGCGATAGTCCACCGCCTGGTGGATCCAGCGGACAGTACCGGTCCTGTCGATTAGCACGAGCGTTGGCGTATTGATGGGTCGTTCTCCTGGATCGTGGTCGGGGTTGCGCGTCCCGTAGATTTCCATGACCTCCCGTTTGGCGTCGGAAAGAACAGGAAAAGGAGCTTTCAGCTTGTCCCGGACTTCGCGGCACCGCTCCACGGGGTCCACGCTCACCCCCACAACTTGAACGTCAAGGGCTTTCAACTCCTCCTGGTGCTTGACGAACTCGCCGAGTTCGGTCATGCAGTACGGTCACCAGTGGCCGCGATAGAAATCGATCAGAACGTTGTGCCCGGCATAGTCCGAAATCCGAACCGTTTGGCCGTCCGCCAAGGGCAGGGCAAAGCCCGGTGCCTTGTCGCCCACCTTGACTTTCAAGGGAAGTATCTCAGCGCTCGAAATTCCAGCCAGCATTGCGACGGTGAGGATGCAGAAACCCGCCAGCCTCATCGCCGCTTCTGGGCGGAATAAACGCCCAGGATTTTGGTTCATTGATGGTCTCCCTCTACCAATTTCGTTCCAACCCTCGCTCCGCCCCGAGGGAGAGGCAAGTATGCCATTGGATGATCGAGGAGGTCGAAGGATTCGGCGCGGGCGGGTGACGGGGGCGGACTTTTGACGCATCCGAGCGAATCTGCTACGATGGTGACTGACTTTCCGAACTC
>Ga0307379_10007117_pt1 | contig 15264 bp, 18 predicted proteins | sample UN2MG_FD_202237 | JGI IMG/M metagenome (GOLD analysis project Ga0307379, IMG submission 202237) | Soil microbial communities from Risofladan, Vaasa, Finland - UN-2 | ecosystem: Environmental > Terrestrial > Soil > Coastal area > Acid sulfate soil | place: Finland: Risofladan, Vaasa | collected... | reverse complement strand
CGTGTTGAGATGATCAGGGATGCATATACATATAGAACAAAATAGGAACATTGTCAAGTGGTTTTATTGACCACCAAGCGCCTTGAGCACGGCAACCGACGGCCGGCCGTTCTGCTTCATGCCGGCTTTGGCCTGCACTTTCTTGATGGCCTGGGTGGTGACCGGGCCGATCTTGCCGTCGGCTTCACCAATGTCATATCCAGCTTTCAGGAGCAGATGCTGAAGCTGCAGCCGCTGGGCACGGGTGAGACCCGGGTCATTTGTGGGCCAGCGGCCCGTCAGTTCGCCACGCCCCTTCAACCGGTCTGACAGGTGGCCGATGGCCAGCGCGTAGGATTCGGCGGCGTTATATGAATACAGCGCATTGAAATTGCGGCTGACCAGAAAGGCCGGGCCGGATTTTCCAGCCGGCAGCAGAAGGGCTGCAGAAAAACCGCTCTTCAGGGCTGAGCCATCGAGGTTTGTAATGCCGCGTTTTGCCCAGTCCTGCACATTGGCGCGACGCTTGCGGCCTGATGGCCCGTTGTAGCCGGCAGGGATTTTAACCTCGAACCCCCAAGGTTCATCCGAGCGCCAGCCTGCCTTGAACATGAAATTTGCGGTCGATGCAAGAGCGTCGGGCACCGAGTTGACGAGATCGCGTTTGCCGTCACCATCAAAGTCAACCGCAAGACGCTGGTAGGTTTCGGGAATGAACTGGGTCTGGCCAAAAGCCGACGCCCATGAGGAATACAGGTCTTCCAGTTTGACGTCGCCGCGCTCGACAAGCTTCAATCCGGCGACAAGCTGGCGGGTGAACAGGGATTTCTTGCGGTTGGCGCAAATCAGGTTGGCCATGGCATGAGGCAGGAAGAACTCGCCCCTGATCTGGCCATAGTCGCTTTCGATGCCCCAAAGGGCTGCGATGATATAGCGGTCCACGCCGTATTTCTGTTCCACGGCCGCGAGGGTGGCGGCATGTTTTTTCATCCTGGCCTGGCCATCGGCAATGCGTGGACCGTCGACAAGGAAGGTCATGTAATCCCAGACGGGGGTTCTGAACTCTGGCTGGCTGCGGGAAAAGCGGACGATCTTTTCTTCGTATTTTGCGCCATCCAGTGCCTTGTTGACGAGGGCAGCGTCGACGCCTGCGCGCTTGACGGTCGATTTAATGGAGGCAATGCAGGAGGCAGAGACATTGGCATGTGCGGGCAATGCCCATCCTGCCAGCAGTACAAGTGCAAGGGCAGCGGGGCGAATGCGCATCATGTGGATCTCCGGTTGTGTCAGATCAGGCCCAGGGGCGGGCCTCGGCCATCCTGGCCTCATAGGCGTCAATTGAGGTTTTTTTCTCAAACGTCAGCCCGATGTCATCAAGACCGTTCAACAGGCAGTGCTTGCGGAACGGGTCGATATCAAACTTTATGGTGCCGCCATCAGGCCCCTTGATTTCCTGCGTTTCAAGATCAACGGTCACTGTTGCATTGGCGCCGCGGCGCGCATCATCCATCAGCTTGTCAACGTCAGCCTGTGGCAGCTTGACCGGCAGAATGCCGTTCTTGAAACAGTTATTGTAGAAGATGTCGGCAAACGATGTTGAAATGACACAGCGGATGCCGAAATCGAGCAGCGCCCAGGGAGCGTGTTCGCGCGATGAGCCGCAGCCGAAATTATCGCCAGCGACGAGGATTTGCGCGTTCTGCCAGGCGGGCTGGTTGAGCACGAAGTCAGGATTCTTTGCCCCGTCTTCCGTATAGCGCATTTCATAAAACAGTGACTTGCCGAGGCCGGTGCGCTTGATGGTTTTCAGGAACTGCTTGGGGATGATCATGTCGGTGTCGACATTGGTGATCGGCAAGGGGGCTGCAACGCCCGTGAGTGTGGTGAACCTGTCCATCAAATCGTGTCCCTGGATAGAAAATCAATTCAGTGATGTGTGCCGTTTGGCATGGGCGAGGTCAAGTATTACCTTGCTTGGCGCGCAGGTCCGGCAAGCCGATGCCGGTGGATTCAAAGCCACCGTCAACTGAAAGAATCTGGCCGTTGATATAGCTGGCCTTGTCGGAAATCAGAAAGTAGATGGCTTCGGCTATCTCGCGCTCTTCGCCATAGCGGTTGAGCGGAATATTGTCGTGATAGCTCTGGCGGATGGAGGCATCATGCACCTTCTTGGCCATGTCAGTATCGACAGGACCGGGGCAGACGCAGTTCACGCGGATGCCCTGGTTGCCATACTCGGCAGCCTGCTGCTTGGTGAGGTGGATGACGCCTGCCTTCGAGGTGCCATAGGCGACGCGCAATGTGGAGGCACGGTGGCCCGAGATCGAGGCAATGTTGACGATGGCGCCGCCGCCGCCGCGAGCCATGACGGGGGCTGCTGCCTGAACGGTGATGAACGGGCCGGTGAGGTTGGTTGCCATGATGGCGGTCCAGACATCGAGCCCGGTTTGCGCGATTGGTCCGAAATCGGCAATGCCTGCATTATTCACCAGACCATCAAGGCGGCCGAAGTGTGCTGCGGTCTGATCCACCGCGCGGCGCACCTGCCCGGCGTCTGACACGTCACACTCGATGCAAAGGTTGGTGTCCGGGGGCAGGGATTTTCTGGCGGTGGCGAGGGTTTCGACGTTGTTGTCGATCAGGCTGACGCGCCAGCCGTAATCGAGAAATAGATGTGCGGTGGCCAGACCGATGCCACGGGCAGCGCCGGTGATCAGGCATGTTTTTGCGAGGTCAGTTGTCATGCCGGTTGTCTACAGCAGACCGTAGCGGCGGGCAAACCAGAACAGAAGATAGGCGCCGAGGGCATAACCCAGGCCGCGGCCGATGCGCCTGCCCCACAACTCAACTTTGTCTTCGGGTTCTGAGTCAACCGTGGTGCGGGCACCAAGCAGCTTTTCCGACTGTTCTCCCAAACGCTCCAGATTGCGGTGTGCGTCGCGCACGGCCTTTTCGTTGCGGTCCGGCTTGCGTTTCATCATTGCACCGTTCGCGGTTGCGGCAGCGAGGCCTCGATCTCGGCTTCCAGAGCTGCCACTGCCTCCTCGGTCAGCTCCAGATGGTGAGCCGTCTCGTGGACCATGATCTGGGTCAGGACGGTGGACAGTTCGTCGCCCTGTTCGACCCAGTAATCCAGCACCGCGCGGCGGTAGAGCAGCAGGACCGGGTGGCCGGCCCCGGTATCGCGCAGCAGACCCATGATATCGAACGGGGTTTCACTGCCAACCTGATCCATGGTCTCATCGTCGGGGAACTCCTCGACTGCGATGGCGATTTCGCCTGTCATCTCGCGCAACGAGGCTGGCACCTTGTCCCATGTGCGCCGGGCAAGGCATGCAAGATCATCGGCTGAGGGCGCACGCATGTGTGACCAGCGGCTGTCATTCTTGAAAGACCTGTTCATGGGATGGCATGATGCCAGCGCGCAACACGCTGGTAAAGCGTGTTGGTGGTTTTGAACATGACGAACAGAAGCAGTGTCAGGCCGGCGGTTCTAGAGCATGCCTGATGCGGCGGCGGCCATCATGGCACCTGACGCGAGAGTGGCGGCAACCAGTATAGCCAGTACGCGGCGCAGAAAGCGGATATCAGCAGTTTCTGCTGTCGTTGTGGACATGTGTCCCCCCAACTCAATAAGTGACTAACGACCCCTCCCACAGGGGACTGACCTTTTTATAACCAGTTATGCTTGCTGGCTGATTAAGGCGTTTGCAGCACATTGCGGGCTGGTGTGCAAGTCCAAACTTGCCATTACGTTAAGTCAGGATGTGTATATCACCTGACTATGCTGGGCTGGTTATGGAGGCGGGAGCGCTGTTCGTGTGGTCTACTCTTCAAAGCTGCTCGCTGCGTTACGATCGCGATCGTAGCGTCTGGTGAGCGGAAACGGCGGCAGCCAGGACTCGCGACGGCTGGTCCAGAGTTCGTAGGTTGGCTTCAGCTGGTCAGGGGCATCCAGGGATCCCAGGTTCACTTCGATTTCGTCTGCGCTGCGTGCGAAAACGCACGAGCCGCAGCGAGGGCAGAAAGACCGCCCGGCGTAGTCGCGTGTTTCGCCATTGATCATCACCGCGTCCTGAGGAAACATCGCGGAAGCGTGAAAAAGGCGCCATGATGCTTGCGGCAGTCGAGACAGTGACAAAGGCCGACCCGGTACGGGGTGCCCGTCGCCACAAATCAGACGTTGCCGCAAAGGCAACCGCCGGTGAACCGGTCCATGCTGCGTTTCCTCCAAATTCAAGCGGACAAGATAATTACACCGGACAGCACCGTTATTGCAATTGTCCGCTGCGGGTCGGCGCGTGTCACCACCCGGACGCAGCCGAGTATCAGCGCATAACTTTCGCCGTCACTGGTCCAGTGTCCTGACATCCACGAAGTGACCGGCGATGGCGGCTGCGGCGGCCATGGCTGGTGACACAAGATGGGTGCGGCCCTTGAAGCCTTGACGGCCTTCGAAGTTGCGGTTCGAGGTGGATGCGCAACGCTGGCCGGGCTTGAGCTGATCCGGGTTCATGCCCAGGCACATGGAGCAACCCGGCTCTCGCCATTCGAAACCGGCGGCAGTGAAAATCCTGTCGAGACCCTCAGCCTCGGCTTGTGCCTTCACCACGCCGGAGCCCGGCACGATCATGGCATAGTCGAGGTTGCCTGAAATCTTCTTGCCTTCAACCACGCGGGCAACCTCGCGCAAATCTTCAATGCGGCCATTGGTGCATGAACCGATCCAGACAACGTCAAGACCGATATCAGTGATCCTGGTGCCGGCTTTCAGGCCCATATAATCAAGCGCGCGCTGCTTGGAGGTGCGCCTGGCTTCGTCGGCGATCAGGGCCGGGTCGGGCACGACGCCTGCAACAGAGATCACGTCTTCAGGCGATGTGCCCCAGGATACGATGGGCGGCAGGGCAGCGGCGTCGAGCGTTATGATTTCGTCGAAGTGCGCGGCCTCATCAGAGTACAGCGTTGCCCAGTATTTCATCGCGGCATCCCAGTTGGCACCTGCCGGCGACATTGGTTTGCCCATGAGATATTCATAGGCCTTTTCGTCCGGTGCGATCATGCCGGCGCGTGCGCCAGCCTCAATGGTCATGTTGCACACGGTCATGCGGCCTTCCATGGACAGGTCGCGGAAGGCTTCACCGGCAAATTCGATGACGTGACCGGTGCCGCCGGCGGTGCCGATCTCGCCGATGACGGCGAGGATGATGTCCTTGGCGGTGGCGCCCCTGGCGAGCTTGCCGTCCACCTGAACCTTCATGTTCCGGGCTTTTTTCTGGATCAGCGTCTGCGTCGCGAGAACATGTTCAACCTCGGATGTGCCGATGCCGTGGGCCAGCGCGCCAAACGCGCCATGGGTCGAGGTGTGGCTGTCGCCGCATACGATGGTGGTGCCGGGCAGGGTGAAACCCTGTTCCGGGCCGATGATGTGGACGATGCCCTGACGCGCGTCGGTTTCGGAAAAATACTGGACGCCAAATTCAGCGGCGTTCTTCGCCAGTGTTTCAACCTGGATGCGGCTTTCTTCTTCGGCAATGCCCTTGGTGCGGTCGGTGGTCGGGACGTTGTGGTCGACCACGGCGAGGGTTTTTTCCGGCGCGCGCACCTTGCGGCCGGTCATGCGCAGACCTTCAAACGCCTGCGGGCTGGTGACTTCATGCACGAGATGGCGGTCGACATACAGCAGGCACGTGCCGTCATCAGCCTCGTGAACAAGGTGATCGTCCCAGATCTTGTCGTACAGGGTGCGTGGTGCAGGCATTTTTGGTTCCTTGTGCATCAAAACTTGCACATCGCTTCGCTCTACGGGCGTTTCGATGCGCCATCAGGTGTCTGAGTTAGCGGCAAGCTAATCGCGTGGGCCGCAATTGTCACCTGAAAATAGAATTCAAATTTTAACAAATTCCATACGTTTCCGGCACAGCATGTTTAAGACATATGCGGCACAATGATGATCTATTTTCAGGTTAAGGACGGAGGCCTTCAAGAATGTTCAACAATGCCGATCAACGAAAAGAAGAACTGGTTCAACTGGTGTTGAGCAATGGCACCGCCATTGATGGCACACTGCTGCTGCCAATGAGCACGGATCTGAAGCGCTGCCTGAACGGCGACAGCCCGGTGCTGGAGTTTCAACATGCCGATGGACGCCTGTCGCTTATTGCCAAGCACGCAATTGTTGAAATTATACTGGCCAAGGACAGCCGGGCTGCGCAGATTGCGGCGTAACCGCTGTTTGATCTGTACCTTACATTGATGACTGCTGATCGAAGAACGATGCGCCCTTGGGCACTTCGGGGATTTCCATGTCAAAACCGGTGGAGCGGATGCGCCCTGGTTCCGAGCCGGTCAGCAGCAGGCCGGCGTGCTGGCTGGGCAGCGGGTTCGGCGTCAGCGGGATTGCATCGGCTGCAGAAATCTCTGCGATAAAAAGGGTGCGCGGGCGATCTGACGAGTTGGCACCAGAGGCATGTGCCAGACGCGAGTGCATCATGCAGGCCGAACCTGCCCTACCCAATTGCGGCACCGCTCCGGCTTCAAGGTCTGCGACAAATTCTTCAGCAATGGCGCCGGTGAATTTGCCGTTCTGCCACAGGCTGTACAACGGTCCCTTGTGTGAACCCGGCACCACGCGCAAGGGTCCGTTTTCTTCGGTTACATCATCGAGAAACACAAGGCAGGTTATAACGTCATCGTTGGAATGGGGATCGTAGGTGAAGTCCTGATGCCATTTGACGGTTGTCGCGGTTCCGGGCAGTTTTGAATTCAGCTTCGAGTGATGCAGGCGCAGGTCTGGCCCGTTCAGATCAGCAGCCATTGCCATCATCGCGCTGGAGGTCAGGACTTCGAGAAAGACATCGGCAAGTTCGGTGGGTGAGGCCACCCGACGCAGTGCCGGCCTGTCAGCGCTATGGCCCGGCTCAACATCAAAGCGCGGCCGGCCGTCGGCCTGTGCGCCATACGGGCCGGTTTGCCTGCGGCTGTCTTCGACCCATTGACCGAATGCTGCACGCATTGCGGCAAGCTGACCCTGCGTGACTGCATCTTCCACGGTGATGCAGCCGTCGCGCCTGAATGTTTGAATTTGTGAGATGCTCAGATTTGCCATGGCGGATGCTCGTAATTGCGGCCCAGTCTACTGCAAAGTCTGCTTCAAATCAGCTTGGCTGGCTAGGACCCAGATGTAATAATCAGGTTTTCAGCAGCAAAATTGCAATGCTGGCTATTGCTTTTTGAGCCATATGCGCCCATGTGTAGAGCTGTATAGACCAAACTTGTGCTAAGATACATCGATACGCCGGTACGCCGCCTACTCGTTATTCCTGATCAAGTGAGCAATATGCGCGCCCAGCCGCCACGAGGTGTGGTGAGCGGGTAATCTCCTTTGAAGGGAAACGACCATGCCTGTAGGCACAGTAAAATTTTTCAACACCACCAAGGGCTTCGGCTTCATTGAACCAGAAGATGGTTCCAAGGATGCTTTCGTTCATATCTCTGCGGTAGAACGCGCAGGCATGGGCACCTTGACAGAAGGCCAGAAGGTTAATTTTGAGCTGGTTTCCGACCAGCGCAGCGGCAAGATGTCTGCTGACAACCTGTCAGACGCTTCTTAAAGCCTCATAAGTCTCTGGACTTGAAGAACCCCTGCACGGCTGGTCCGTGCAGGGGTTTTTATTTTGCAGACCTGGTTTCCTCGTTCACCGCATCAACATAGGCACCAATGGCACGGGCCGTGGGGGTCAGGGTCTGGCGGTAGAACAGCAACGCCATGACGGCGCACGTTGCGATGATGCTGGCGGTCGGCGAGATCAGCAGAAACAGGGCTGCCACGGCATAGTAATAGCCGCGGATGCCATTGTTGAAGCTGCGCACGGCCTCTGTCAGCACGGTCGCGGTGGCTGTAACAAGGGCTGAAGTTTGCGGTGTTTCGCCTTGCTGATCGGGCAGGCCGCCGAAAAGTGCAACGGTATAGATCAGTTTGCGCAGGGCATAGGTGAACGAGAAAAAGCTGATGCCGAGGATCAATACGACAACCGCCAGATTTATGCTGAGCAGTTCCATGCTCATGGGTGCAAAGAAGTGCAGATCCGACACGACGGAGTGTACCGCCGTGACATTCACGAATGTGCCCAGCAGGGCCGCAAGCACAATCAGCGATGCCGAACCGAAGAACGACACCGAGTTGATGATCTGGTTGAGAAGGATGGCATCAAACGGTTTGTTCGAGCGCTGCGTTACCAGTTGCACCCAGCGCAGGCGCACGACGCCCAGCTGGGCGTTCAGGGTGCCTTTGCCAACCAGTTTCAGGATGGGTGAATAGAGCCACCATGCTGCAAACAGCAGGGCGTAAGCGATCATGTGCAGTGGTGTAAAATCAGTTGGCAGGGTCATGACCTGCTTGCTAGCGTGAATCGGGGATTTAGGAAAGGCCCACGATGTTAAAGCGCGAAGACTATGTCGTTGCAAACCGGGATGCATGGAACGAGGTCGCACCGCGCCATAGCGAGCACAATCAGGCGCGGTTGAAGGCACTGTTTGCGGCAGGCGGATACAATCATCTCGACAGTGAGATGATAGCCATGCTTGAGCGCATTGGCGTGGGCCGCAAACCGGTTGTGCAGGTCGGCTGCAATAACGGCATTGACCTTCTGTCGGTAAAGGGCATGGGGGCGGGCGAGTGTCTTGGCATTGATCAGGCGCCGGCGTTTCTGGAGCAGGCCCGCGAACTGGCAGGTATTGCCGGACATGATGACGTCATTTTCTGGGAGGGCAATGTGTATGCGCTTCCCGGTGAACTGGCCGGGCGGTTCGACATCGCCATGACAACGATTGGTGTTCTGCACTGGATGTCGGATCTGGAGGCTTTCTTTCAGGCAGTGACGGACCTCATTGCGCCGGGGGGATACTGGGTGATGGAAGAAACCCACCCCATGGTGCTGATGTATGAAGAAGGCGAAGACGGCGGTGGATCGAAGCTGGCGTATTCGTATTTCCGCACGGAACCGCTGAAATGGGATGACGGGCTCGATTACTTTGGCGATGAGCGCTATGAGGCGAACCCGTGTTATTCGTTCATGTACAAGATGTCTGATGTGGTGAACGCCGGGATCGGGGCGGGGCTTGAGCTGTTGCACATGCAAGAGGTCGACCGCGATATTTCCAACCATTGTGCGGACATTGAACATGTACAGGCAAACCCTGCACAGGGCCTCTAAATGCTGTGGCGAAAACGGGGTTGAGGCACCTCTGCAGTCAGCAGAGATGCCCCAAAACTATTGTTATTGCGCTGGTGCCGTTGTTGCAGGCGGAACCGGGATAACCTGTTCCTGCGTTGCAGGGGCGGTTTCAGTTGCAGCAGGTGGCGGGACGACCTGTTCGCTGGTGGTCCCTGTGGTGCCGGGTGCGACTGTTGCGGGCCTGTCAGATCCTGCAAACGAGAAGAATGCGATCAATCCCAGCAAGGCTGCAATGGCAAGGCCGATCAGCCAGCCAGTGGAGCCACCAGTGCTTGTCCGGTAATCCGGTTCATGTGACCGGTTTTCATTGTGATAGTCAGTGGCCATGACATCTACTCCATTGTTGCTCATGGCCCCCAAGCCCTTTAATCGGCACAGTGCAACACCGCAATATGCCGATGAATGGGCCAAACTAGGGTGATTTTTGTAACAAAAAAGGCCGGGAACATGTCCCGACCTGTGTGTTTTTTCTGATTCAAACCTTTCGCATCAGTCTTTCAGGCTTCTACGTGCGGTTTTCATTCTGGTGATCCAAATCTTGCGCATCAGCCTTTCAGGCTTCTACGTGCGGTTTGGATCAGGCCTTTTCGGCAGCGGCCTGGTCAACCTTGGCGCGAGGTGGCTTGCCTGCAAGCAATTCCTTTGCCTGCTGAACCCATTCTTCGCGCTCGACGCGGCCACCAAGGGACAGCTTTGCGTCATAGTCTGCAATGTCGTCCTTCTTCCACTTGGCAATTTGTGACAGGCTGGTTACGCCCTCGCCGGCCAGCTTCTCAACCAGCACATCGCCTACGCCGGAGATCAGTGAAACATCATCGACGACCTGGGGGGCGGCAGCCTTCTCGGCCTTGGCAGCAGCAGCTTCGGCGGCACCTGGAACAACAATATTGCGCTTCTTTTCCGCAATACGTGCACGCTTGCCGGTGCGGCCACGCAGGTAATACAGCTTGGCACGGCGAACCTTGCCGTGACGCAGGACGGTTACGCCTTCAACCAGTGGCGAGTAGATCGGGAACACACGTTCCACGCCTTCGCCATAGGACAGCTTGCGCACGGTGAAGCTTTCATTCAGGCCTGCGCCTGAACGCGCGATCACCACGCCTTCATAATTCTGGATACGCGAGCGCTCGCCTTCGGTCACACGCACAGCAACAACAACCGTGTCGCCGGGGCCGAAAGCGGGGAGTTCGCGTTGGGCCGTAATGGCCTGAGCCTGCTCTTGCTCGAGCTGCTGGATGATGTTCATAACGAAAATTCCTTTTAAGAGATGCGGGTGTTTATCCGCCTAAGGGTATAAAAGTCAATGTCTAACAGCGATTTTGGCTTAATGGTCGCGGTTCTTTCCCAAGATCAAATCGGGCCTGCGCTCACGGGTCAGCTTTTCGGATTGCTGCTGCTTCCAGCTGGCTATTTTTGCATGATCGCCTGAAAGCAGCACGGGCGGGATTTCCCGGCCCTCCCACTGGCGCGGCCTGGTATACTGGGGGTGTTCCAGCAAGCCGTGCTCAAAACTCTCTTCACTGCCGGATGTGTCATTGCCCATGATGCCGGGCAGCAGGCGGACAACGGCATCCAGCACAATGTGGGCGGCTGGTTCACCACCTGCCAGTACATAATCACCCACCGAGACCTCGATGAGGTTGCGGGCCTCAATAACCCGTTCGTCGACACCTTCAAAGCGCCCGCAAACAATGACGACACCATCGCCGGAACCGAGTTCGCGGACATAGTCCTGAGTGAGTGGACGGCCGCGCGGTGACATGAGCAGGCGCGGGCGGGTGTCGCCTTCAGGACATGCGGCATCGATGGCGCGGGCAAGCACATCAGGTTTCAGGACCATGCCGGGGCCGCCGCCTGCTGGCGTATCGTCAACGGAGGCGTGTTTGTCGGTGGCTGATGCGCGGATGTCGCGGGCCTCAAGCGACCAGATGCCATCCTCCAGGCCGCGCCCTGCCATGGACAGGCCCAGTGCACCGGGAAACATGTCCGGGTAAAGCGTCAGCACTGTTGCGGCAAAGGCCATGGTTTTTTGTCTTTCTCACTCACGGGTCTCGTTTAACCCGCTGCCTGCGCGGATGCGGCCTGCCCGGCCGGGACACGGTTGTGTCCCTGGGCGTTTATCACGTCTGCCGCGTTGGACTTTCAGCATTGTCTGCCACTTCTTCCGGCGGGTTGAGGGTCAAGGTGCCAGCGTCAAGATCAATCTCCGGCACGGTATCAAGGTTGAACGGCACGAGCACCGTGGCATGGCTGCCGTCGGGTTTGTACTCAAGCAATTCACCTGCGCCAAAATCGACAATGTCTTCGACCTTGCCGATTGGCCTGCCTTCTGTGTCGAGGACGCTCAGGCCGATCAGATCAGCGTGATAGACCTCGTCCTCATCAGGTTCTGGCAGGCGGTCGCGGTTGATCGACAGCTCCACGCCTTTGAGGGCTTCAGCCGCGTTGCGATCATTCACCCCCTCGATACGCGCGCGGAAAAAATCCTTGTGCGGCATGAGCGAGCTGATTGTCAGCGGCTGGCCCGTGGACGCATCCAGCGGGCCATAACCGGCGATGGCCCCAGGATCAGCAGTGAAACTCTTCAGCTTCACTTCGCCCTGAATGCCGTGAACGCCGGTGATGACGCCGAGGATTATGCGCGAATGCCTGTGCATCCGTGCAAACCCTTATGACGCGGTTTCTTCTGCAGGAGCTTCTGCTTCCGCAGGTGCCTCGGCTGGGGCTTCTTCAGCTGGTGCAGCAGCAGCTTCTGCAGCGGCTTTCTTCGCAGCTTCTTCTGCTTCCTTGGCAGCAACGACTTCTGCTTCGGCGGCTGCCTTGGCCTTTGCGGCTGCTTCTACTTCGGCTGCTTCGCGTTCAAGACGCTTCTTGCCCGGCTTGCCCTTGTTCGGATTGTTGCGGGCTTCGCGCTTTTCAACGCCGGCTGCATCAAGGAAGCGCAGAACGCGGTCGGTTGGCTTGGCCCCAACACTCATCCAGTGCTTGGCACGGTCAATGTCGATGTTGACGCGGTCGGCAGAATCCTTTGGCAGCAGCGGGTTGTAGGTGCCAAGCTTTTCTATAAAGCGGCCATCGCGAGGTGCGTTAATGTCTGCCACGACGATGCGGTAGAACGGACGCTTTTTTGAGCCGCCACGGGCCAGTCTGATTTTAAGTGCCATTTGGTATTTTCCTTTTGGTGGATCAAAATGTGCGCATCGCTTCGCTTTACGTGTGGTTTGATCTGGTTTGTGTTGATTGTCTGTGGATCAGCTATTTTTTCTTCCCGAAGCCGGGCAGGCCCTTGAAGCCTCCGCCGCCTCCGCCGAGGCCAGGCAGGCCAGGGATGCCGCCCTTGCCGCTGAAACCGGGCAATCCGGGCAGACCTTTCGGCATTTGGGGCATCTTGCCTGCGGCCATGTCCCGCAGTTCCGGTGGAATAGAATCCGGATCCATCTGGGCAAGCTCGGCCTGCATCTTCTGCATTTCTTCTTCTGATGGCATGCCGCCGCCGGGACCACCGCCCATGCCCATCAGTTTGCCAAGCATGCCGCCTTTGCCCTTGCCCATCTTTTTCATCATGCCGGCCATCTGGATGTGCATTTTCAGCAGACGGTTGATTTCCTGGACCTCGACGCCGGAGCCCTTCGCCACACGCTTCTTGCGCGAGGCGTTCATTAGTTTCGGGTTGCGCTTTTCCTGTGCCGTCATGGACGAGATGATGGCCAGCTGACGCTTGAGGACAGAATTGTCGAGGTCTGCTTCTTCAAGCTGCTTTTTCATTTTGCCAAGGCCGGGCATCATGCCCATCAGGCCGGACATGCCGCCCATCTTCTGCATCTGCTTGAGCTGGTCGGCGAGGTCTTCGAGGTCAAAGACGCCCTTTTTCATGCGGGCAGCCATTTTGGCCGCCTTGTCATGATCCATGGTCTGGGCAGCTTTTTCCACCAGCGAGACAACATCGCCCATACCCAGGATGCGCGAGGCAATGCGCTCGGGGTGGAAGTCTTCAAGGCCGTCCAGTTTTTCACTCGTGCCCAGCAGCTTGATCGGCTTGCCGGTCACAGCACGCATGGACAGTGCTGCACCGCCGCGGCCATCGCCATCGATACGGGTCAGCACCAGGCCGGTGATGCCGACCTGTTCGTCAAATGCGCGCGCCAGGTTTACAGCGTCCTGACCGGTCAATGCATCGGCCACCAGCAGCGTTTCGGCAGGTTTGGCGATGTCACGGATAGCCTGCACCTCGGCCATGAGCTCTTCGTCTATGAACAGGCGGCCGGCGGTATCCAGTATGACAACGTCGTAGCCACCTTTTTTTGCCTCCGACATGGCGCGCCGGGTGATCGCGGCAGGGTCTTCGCCCTTGACGATGGGCAGGGTGTCGACCTTGATCTGTTCGCCCAGAATCGCCAATTGCTCCTGCGCGGCAGGGCGGCGGGTGTCAAGCGAGGCCATGATGACCTTCTTCCTGTCACGCTCAAAAAGCCGCTTGGCGATCTTGGCGGTGGTGGTGGTTTTGCCGGAACCCTGAAGACCGACCATCAGGATGGGTACGGGCGGTGATGCCTTCAGGTTGAGTGGTACGGGGTGTTTGCCCAGCATCTCGACAATGGCGTCATTGACGATCTTGACGACCATCTGGCCGGGCTTGATCGACTTGATGACTTCCTTGCCGACCGCACGCTGTTTCACCTGCTCGATGAAGCCGCGCACAACCTCAAGTGCCACGTCCGCTTCAATCAGCGCGCGGCGCACCTCCCGCATGGCGATATCGACGTCGGCCTCGGACAGGGCGCCCCTGCCGGTCAGCTTGTCAAATATGCCACCAAGGCGGTCTTGAAGTGTTTCAAACATCAGCTAACCCCGAAACCGGCAAGAACAAGCTGCCCGTTTCCTTGCCGATCAGCTGATCCGTGCTCGCGGACGCTCCGCGCGGGCTGATCTTGCAGCTTGTCAAATATGCCACCAAGGCGGTCTTGAAGTGTTTCAAACATAAGTTTTTAGTGGTCCAACAACTTTTCCGTACTCGACTTCGTCTCCGCCGGGTTGTTGTCCATTCCCGAACAACCGTAGCGGTAAGTCACCATTCAATTTCATTTTCGCGCAGTCGCGCTTGCCTCGCTTTGCTCGGAACAACAGTTCGTCAAAACTGTTCTGCATCCACATAGCCAAAACAAATTCGCACCCGTGAGCGAACCTTCGCTGGCGGATGTAGACCCCTGACCCCCCGGTGTTTCACCATGTGTCAGAAAGCCTGCCAATTCATTTTGGCATCTGGATTGGCTGGTTAAATAGGCGAAACAGTGCGTCTCGTCAACTCGGGACTGGCAAGACATGCCCTTTTCACCATATAAGGCGCAGCTATGAGTACGAACGGACATATTCCCTTTCGCAAGATGAACGGGCTGGGCAACGATTTCATCATCGTTGACGGGCGGCAGGCGAACTATGACTTTACGCTGGAGCAGGTGCATGGCTGGGCCAACCGGGAAACCGGCATTGGCTGCGATCAGTTTATCGTCATGGCGAAATCAGCTGTGGCTGATGTGCGGATGCGGATTTACAACACTGAAGGCGGCGAGGTTGAAAGTTGCGGCAATGCATCGCGCTGTGTCGCGGACATCATCTTCAGCGAAACCGGCGCTGATACCTGTACCATCGATACCAGGGGCGGTTTCCTGGCCTGCCGCAAGGCCGGCGACGGGCTGATCACAGTGGACATGGGCGTGCCGAAGTTTGGCTGGCAAGATATCCCGCTGGCGGAAGAGTTTCGCGACACCCGCGGCATAGAACTCCAGATCGGTCCGATTGATGCGCCTGTGCTGCACACACCATCGGCAGTGAACGTGGGCAATCCGCATGCGATTTTCTGGGTGAAGGATCTCAATGTCACGGATTTGTCGAAGACCGGTCCATTGCTCGAGAACCATCCGATTTTTCCTGAGCGCGCCAACATATCGTTGGCTCACGTGATTTCACCCGAACATGTTGAAGTCAAGGTTTGGGAACGTGGCGTCGGGCTGACGGAAGCCTGCGGCACCGCTGCGTGTGCGGTGGCGATATC
>Ga0307379_10007116_pt1 | contig 15264 bp, 13 predicted proteins | sample UN2MG_FD_202237 | JGI IMG/M metagenome (GOLD analysis project Ga0307379, IMG submission 202237) | Soil microbial communities from Risofladan, Vaasa, Finland - UN-2 | ecosystem: Environmental > Terrestrial > Soil > Coastal area > Acid sulfate soil | place: Finland: Risofladan, Vaasa | collected... | reverse complement strand
CCGGATTTGATCGAGGCGCGGCTCCTGGTCGCCGGGATCATGCAATCCCAAAAGCAGTACGACCTTGCAATTTCCGCCTACGAGGCAATTCCGGCTGACCAACCCGAGGCCCTCGAGGCCGAAATCGCCCGGGCCGAGTCAATGCAAGCGGCCGGGCGCGTCGATGAGGGTATCGCCGCATTGCAGGATACCGTCTTGGCTCATCCACGCTGGATCGAGGGGCACACCTCGCTCGGCGACATGTTGCGCCAGAACGAACAGTTTGCCGAGGCGGGTGCGGCTTATGATGGTGCCCTTGCACTGGTCTCCCACCCCGAACGCCGCCACTGGCCGTTATTCTATCAGCGTGCCATCGCGTTCGAGCGGTCCAAGCAGTGGCCGCGGGCCGAGGCCGATTTTCTCAAGGCGTTGGAGCTCGAACCCGATCAGCCATTGGTGCTGAACTATCTCGGCTATAGCTGGGTCGAGATGGGGACAAATCTCGTCGAGGCCCAGGCCATGATCGAGAAGGCCGTCGAGCAGCGTCCTGATGACGGCTACATCGTCGATAGCCTGGGGTGGGTCCTTTACCGCCTTGGCGACTACGCCGGTGCCGTCGAACATCTCGAGAAGGCCGTCCAATTGAAGCCGGTCGATCCGGTGATCAACGACCACTTCGGTGACGCCCTTTGGATGATCGGGCGGCATCTCGAGGCTCAGTTCCAGTGGAAACGCTCGCTTTCTTTCAAGCCTGAGGAAACCGAAGCCATCCGGATTCGTCATAAGCTTGAGGAAGGTCTTGACACCGTGCTGGCCGAGGAGGCCGCGTCAAACAATCCGTCTCTGATCCAGAGCGAGGGGGCGACGACCAAGGTCAAACCCAACGGCGGCTGATCTGGCGCCTCCGGAACGCGCGCACCCGAAGTTCGCAGACGCGGAAGCGGCCAGAACCGAATCGGCGCCAGCAAAGGTTAACCTCTACCTGCATTTGCGCGGCCGCCAATCGGATGGATACCACCTGTTGGATAGCCTCGCGGTCTTCCCGGCCATCGGCGACCGGCTGTCAACCGCTCCGGGGCGGGGGTTATCTCTGAACATCGTTGGTTTCTTCAGTGCGGGGCTTTCCACTGAGCCGGACAATCTGGTCCTGCGTGCCGCCCGCGCACTGGCGACGGCGCATGGGCTGACGCCGAACGCCGCCCTCCGGCTGGAGAAGAACCTGCCTGTCGCCTCCGGTATCGGCGGCGGGTCGAGCGACGCGGCGGCGGCGCTGCGGCTACTGTCGCGGCTATGGGGTGTCGCCATACCCCATGGGCTTGCCCTGACGCTCGGTGCCGATGTGCCGGTTTGCCTGGACGCGCCACAACCTCGCCTGATGGCGGGCATTGGCGATCGATTGAGCCCGGCGCCGCCGATGCCAAATTTCTGGATGGTGCTGGTCAATCCGGGGGTCGGCGTCGCGACCGGAACGGTGTTCGCCGCCGTCGAGCAGCGTGACAACGCGCCCGGCCCGCCGCCGCCAGCAGGATTGCGGGGCTTCGCGGCACTGATCGAGTGGCTCGCCCGCCAGCGCAACGATCTTCAGGCCGCGGCCGTCTCGATCTGCCCGGTTATTGCCGAGGTGCTGACAGCACTTGGCGACGCCCCCATTGCCCGGATGTCCGGCTCCGGCGCGACTTGTTTCGCGCTCCACGACAGGCAGGCAACCGCCGTGGCACAAGCCGAGCGCCTTCGCCGCGCCCGCCCCGGCTGGTGGATCGTCGCAGCCCCGGTTGCGGCTACACCCGCTCGATAATCGTCGCCGCACCCATGCCGGAGGCGACACACAGCGTGATCAACGCGGTCTCCTTGCCCGAGCGTTCCAATTCGTCCAGCGCGGTGCCCAGGATCATCGCACCCGTAGCGCCCAGCGGATGCCCCATGGCGATAGCGCCGCCATTGGGGTTGACCTTGCCGTGATCGGCGTCGAACTCTGCCATGAACATCAGCACCACCGAAGCGAAGGCCTCGTTGACCTCGAACAGATCAATATCACCAATCGCCATCCCTGCCGCCGCCAGGATCTTGCGGGTGGCGGGTACCGGCCCGGTCAGCATGATTGTCGGATCGGTGCCGATCTTGGTGGTCGCCCGGATCCGGGCGCGCGGCTTTAGCCCCAGCCGCTGGCCCGCTTCCTTCGATCCGACCAGCACCGCCGCCGCCCCATCGACGATACCGCTTGAGTTGCCGGCGTGATGCACATGATTGATCCGCTCAAGATGTGGGTATTTCAGGATCGCCACCTTGTCGAAACCCGGCATCCCCTCGCCCATTTCCTTGAAGCTCGCCTTCAGCGCCCCCAAGGTCTGCATGTCAGTGCCCGGACGCATATACTCATCTCGGTTCAGGATCGGGATGCCGTTCTGGTCGCTCACCGTCACAACCGAACCGGCGAACCGTCCCGCGCCCCAGGCCATCGCGGCGCGCTTTTGGCTTTCCACCGCGTAAGCGTCCACATCGTCGCGTGAAAACCCGTATTCGGTGGCGATGATGTCGGCCGAGATGCCCTGCGGCACGAAATAGGTCTTCATCGCCAGATAGGGGTCGATGGCGATGGCGAACCCGTCCGAGCCCATCGGCACCCGCGACATCATCTCGACCCCCCCGGCGACATAGAGATCACCGGCGCCGCCGCGCACCTGATTGGCCGCCAGGTTCACCGCCTCCAGGCCGCTGGCGCAGAAGCGGTTGATATGCAGCCCCGGCACGCCCTCGTCCCACCCGGCATACAGCACTGCCGAGCGGGCAATCTCGCCGCCCTGTTCGCCGACCGGCGTGACGCAACCCCAGATCACGTCCTCGACCTGCGAAGTGTCCAGCTCATTGCGGTCGCGCAACGCATTCAGCACCCCGGCCGACAGCGCCAGCGAGGTCACCTCATGCAGGCTGCCATCCGCCTTGCCCTTGCCACGCGGCGTCCGCACGGCGTCGAAGATATAGGCCTCGGTCATGCGCGTCTCCGTTGTCTCAGTTCTTGCCAGGCATCAAATCATAAGGCGGCTTCCAGCGCGGCATCGCCCGGATGCGTTCCTTCCAGGCTGTAATGGCGGGAAACTCACGCGCCCAATCGAAGGGGAACTCATGCTCGTAGAACATATAGCCCGCGCAGGAGAGATCGGCGATGGTCATCTTGTTTCCGACAATCCAATCGCGGCCAGCCAGATGCGCCTCCAGAACGCCCATCGCCGCCCGCCCGCCCGCCTCCATAAAGCCGACCACGTCGGCGCTGCGCTTGTCCTCAGGCACAAAGTTGATCATGAACCGCCAGGTGGCGTTGTACGAGGTGAACTTGTGGTTGTCCCACAGGATCCAGCGCAGGATCTCGCGCCGCTCGGCGGCGTCCGTCGCGCCGAACTTGCCGAGCTTTTCCGCCAGATAATCCAGGATCGCGCCAGACTGGCTCAGAACCAGCCCGTCATGCTCCAGCACCGGCGCCTCCCCCATCTCGTTGATCGCCTTGAATTCCGGCGACCGGCTGGCGCCGTCGAAGTAGTCAACAAAAACCGGTTCCCAGTCCGCCCCAGCCAGCGCCAGCATCAACGCCGGCTTGTAGGAGTTGCCCGACTGGGCGAAGCAGTGCAGGCGGTATTTGGTCATGGAATTTCCTTTCCGCAGGGTGCGCATTCTGCGCACCGTCCTACCGCACCGACGTTCGAATGGTGCGCAAATTGCGCACACTACAACTCTAAAACGCCTCCGCCGGCATATCCATCACCGGCTCCGCCCCGGTCTCGATCCGCGCCAGCCGCAGTGCTGTTTCCGGTAGCACCCGGCTCATATAATAGCGCCCGGTTGCCAGCTTGGCGTTGTAATAGTCGGGGTCGTCCGTCCCATGCTGCAGCGCCACCGAGGCCGCTTTGGCCATCTTGGTCCAGCTTAACCCCATCGCGACCAGTCCGAACAGGTGCAGGAAATCGACCGACCCCGCCAGCGCCGCATTGGGGTTCTTCATCCCTGCCTGCATGAAGAACACCGCCGCTGACTGAAGGTCCTTCGAGGCTTTCTTCAGTGGCTCGAGGAAGTGCTTCGCCAACGTCAGGTCGTCCTCGTTGGCCTTGATGTAGCCCTTGACGTATTCGAAGAACGTCATCATCGGCTTGCCCATCTTCAGGGGCAGCTTGCGGCCCACCAGGTCAAGCGCCTGCACCCCGGTCGCGCCCTCGTAGATCATGGTGATCCGGGCATCGCGGACGAACTGCGACATGCCGGTCTCCTCGATATAGCCATGGCCGCCGAAGACCTGCTGGGCTTGACCGGCCATCCGATAGCCCTCCTCGGTCAGGAAGCCCTTCACCACCGGGGTCAGCAGCGCCACCATGTCGCCGGCCTTCTCGCGCATCGCCGGGTCGGTGTGGCGCTTCTCGGCGTCTATCAACATCGCAACCCAGCTCAGCATCCCGCGACCGCCATCGACGAAGCTTTTCTGGTCCAGCAGCAGCCGGCGCACATCCGCATGCACGATCAGCGGGTCGGCCGGGCCGTCCGGATTGGCAATGCCGGTCACCGCGCGCCCCTGCAACCGCTCCTTCGCGTATGCCGCCGCCGCCTGATAGGCGGCCGAGGCCACCGCCAACCCCTGCATCCCTACCAGCAGACGCGCCTCGTTCATCATCGTGAACATGGCGCGCAGACCCTTGTGCTCCGCGCCGACCAGCCAACCGGCGGCGCCGTCATAATCCATCGCACAGGTCGAATTGCCATGGATGCCCATCTTCTCCTCGACCTTCGAGCAAACTACCCCGTTTCGATCCCCCAGCGAGCCGTCGTCATTCACCAGGAACTTCGGCACCACGAACAGCGAGATGCCCTTGATCCCCTCCGGTGCTCCGGTGATCCGGGCCAACACCAGATGGACGATATTCTCGGCCAGGTCATGCTCGCCCGCCGAGATGAAGATCTTCGAGCCGGTGATCTTGTAGGAACCATCGGCCTGCGGCTCGGCCCTGGTGCGCAGCATCCCCAGATCGGTGCCGCATTGCGGCTCGGTCAGGTTCATCGTGCCGGTCCAGTCGCCGGAGACCAGCTTCGGCAAGTATTTCGCCTTCAACTCGTCGGTGCCATGGCTGTGGATTGCCAAATAGGCGCCGTGGGTCAGGCCGGAATACATCATGAAGGCCATGTTGGCCGCCGATTGCATGGTGCCGACGCACAAATTGAGCAGCGTCGGCATGCCCTGGCCACCATAATCAGGGTCGCACTCCATCCCCGGCCAGCCGCCGTCGCGCATCAACGCAAAGGCATCGCGAAATCCGTCCGGCGTGCGCACAGCGCCGTTCTCGAGCCGGCAGCCCTGGCGATCGCCGATCTGGTTCAGCGGCGCCAACACCTCGGCGGCGATCTTGCCGGCCTCACCCAGCACCGCACCGGTGAAGTCCTCGGTCAGATCGGCGTAGCCTTCGATCGCGGTCTCGTCCTGGACCTTCAGGGCCTCGTGCAGAATGAAACGATAGTCGCGCAACGGGGGCTCGTAGTTGGGCATTTGGGTCTCCAGGCAGAGGGGTGGCGGCTGAAGGGACGGCGGTCATGCAGTCCCGACATTGGCAGAAATGTCAATTGGATCATAAGGTGTTGGCAGACTACATAACGGTCAACCACAAACTTTCAATTACCGCCCGAACCGGCTCGGTTTTGAGGCAGGCATCGACAGAGCCCGGCCCCAGGCGCTAGGACGGGGCGCTAGGATGGGGCACCAGGACAGGCGCGGGGCGGAGGGCGGCGATATGACAGCCAAAGATGACACCAATGGGGAAGGCAGCGGGTTAAGCCGCTTCTATGAACGCTACGGTCTGGCCCCGGCGCCAGACGGCAAGGGCGCCCTGATGACCCGTCTGCCGTTCAGCTTTGAGATCGACATGCGCCTGCATGAAGCCGAGAACGGCGTTGCCGTCCTCTCGGTGCCCTACGACAAGCGCCTGGTCGGCGACCCGGAGACCGGAGTGCTCCATGGCGGGGTGATAACGGCCTTGCTCGACACCGCCTGCGGCTGGGCCGTGATGGTCGCCCCGGTGGCGTTGCGCTCGACCGCGACGCTGGACCTGCGGATCGACTACATGCGCCCGGCGACGGCGGGCGAGGCGGTGTTCTCGCGGGCCGAATGTTACCGCCTGACCCGCTCGATCGGCTTTGCCCGGGCGGTGGCCTATCACACCGACCCGGACGACCCGGTGGCGACAGCGCAGGGTACCTTCATCCTTGAGCGCCCGACACCGCCGGGGGCCGCCCAATGATCGAGGACATGCCTGCTCCGGGCTCCGGCCAATCCAGCCAGTCACGCCGCCAGATCGACCGCGATGCCGCCCTTAAGGCGCTGACCGGCTCGGTGCCCTATAACTGCCTGCTCGGCGTGCGATTCGACCGGCTGGGCGACGAGCTGACCGGGCGCTTGCCCTACAAGGATATACTGATCGGCAACCCGGTGCTGCCAGCGCTGCACGGCGGCGTGACCGGCTCGTTCCTCGAGATCACGGCACTTATGCAGCTCGCCTGGGATCAGGTTCTGGCGCAGATGGAGGCGGGCGGCGAGGCAGCCGCGCAGATCGCCGCTGGCCGCTTTCCGCCCTACCCGAAGACCATCGGCATCACCATCGACTACCTGCGCCCTGGCCTGCCGCGCGAGACCTTCGCCCGCGCGACGGTCCAAAAGGCCGGTCGCCGTGTCGCCAACCTCCATGTCGAGGCCTGGCAGGACAGTCGCTCGCGGCCAATCGCCATGCTGCGCGGCAATTTCCTGATGCCGGGCGACGGAGTGGCGAGATAGGGCGGGCCAATCCAAAGGATTGCGTTCATCTGGACCGGGCTATGCGCCGACCGCTAGACGAGCCGGGCTACTGCATGTGAGATGGGCGATCGTCGCGCCGAGTTCGTCCGGCTCGAACGGTTTGCTGAGATAGGCATCCATGCCCGCCGCCAGGCATTTCTCTCGATCTCCGTCCAACGCGTGCGCCGTCAGGCCGATGATCGGCAGGTGTTGATGTGCTCGTCGGCCAACTGCCGCCGCCTCGCTCGACCGGATGGCGCGGGTAGCGTCCAAACCATTCATCACCGGCATTGAAACATCCATCAGCACAACATCCGGCTGGTTGATCGCGAGGTAGTCTAGCGCCTCCTGGCCGTTTGATGCCACGCTATATTCGTGCCCGAGGAAGACGATGATTTCCCCGGCGACGAGCTGGTTGACAACATTGTCCTCGACGATCAGCACATGCAGTCCAGACGGTTGCTGGGTGTCGTCACGCGCCTTCGCCGTCTTGACGAGCGGGTTCTTTGCAGCGCGCGCGATCGGGTTGTTTGCCAGCACACTGACCATCGTCTCGAACAACGCGTCGGAGAGCACCGGTTTCATTACAATTCCCTGAAACGCACCTGTATCGACCCCCTTGTTGAACGCGGTCATTTCGATCGAACTCAACAGGATAACCGGAGTGTCGGCAATAGCGTCGTCGCCGCGGATCGCCTTCGAGACTGCTCCGCCGTCCATGCCTGGCATAACAGCATCCAGCAGGACCAGATCGAACCGGTCACCGGCAGCGGCTGCATCGCCCAATATCTTCAGCGCCTCGCGCCCAGATCCAGCGGTTGATGCAGCGAGCTGCCACGCCTTGAGTTGCTCCACCAGCATTGTGCGATTGGGTGCTCGATTGTCCACGATCAGCACTTTTGAGCTGCGCATCGACGGCGGCACAATCTTGTGCTGCGACACTGATTGTTCGAGCGGCAGCGTCAACGTGAACCAGAATGTCGATCCCTCGTTTGGCGTACTCTCGACGCCGATCTCGCCGCCCATCGCATTGACAAGCATCCGGCAGATGGTCAGGCCCAACCCGGTGCCCTCGAATTGCCGGGTCGATGAGCCATCAACCTGACTGAATTTGTCAAAGATGGTGTCGATTTTTTCGGGTGGAATGCCAATTCCGGTATCTACCACCTTAACTCGCAGCCGAAGTTTCTTGCCTACGACATCGCCGCTCAAGTCGATCAGAATATGCCCATTCCTGGTGAATTTGACCGCGTTTCCGGCGAGGTTGGTCAGGATCTGGCGGATCCGCCCGTCGTCGCCGCTGACCATATCGGGCAATCCCGGCTGGATGCGCACGATGACTTCGACGACCAGGTCTTCGACCCGCATCGACATCATCGTGGCGACGTCGTCGACCGTCGTCCGGAGATTGAATGGTTTCTCCGCGAACGTGATGTGGCCGGCATCCAGCTTCGAGAAATCGAGAATGTCGTTTATGATATTCATTAACGAGGCGCCGGAACTCAGGATCACATCGACAAAGGACCTCTGCCGCTGGTCCAGATCGGTCTTCGCCAATAGTTGCGCCAGCCCCAGAACGCCGTTCATTGGCGTCCGTATCTCATGGCTCATGTTGGCGAGGAATTCTGACTTCGCCTGATCTGCGCCCTCGGCCCGCACCAGCGCCTTGGCAAGCCCGGCGGTACGCTCGGCCACGGTTTGCTCGAGCCCGGCATTGGTCTGTGCGAGGTTGTCCTGCGCCACAGATATCCGGCGCTCCATCGGCAGCAGAATCCCGAACAGGCTTCCGGCCACTGCCGACAGGATTGTCAGCACCGAGATTGCACCCAGGATGATCAGCCGCTCGAATATCCGGTTGCTTTCAAGTTCGAGTTTGGCGCTCGCACGGTTCAGTTGTGGGCTGATTCTGAGCACCGAAAGGATTTCGATCTCCCGCCCTGCGTCCATCAACGCGTCCAGGGTCATCGCACCGGGATCAAGCAGGCGGACGCCAAGCGCGATGAGCTGCGCGATCTGTTCCCTCGGACTCGGATTGTCCATTGCCGCATCGTTCGCACTTGTCAGCTCCGCGGGGCTGAACCACGCCATGTGCACCAGAGCGTCTTTGCGATCCGCCGCAAAATACTCCGGTAGTGGCGCCGCCCGGTACTCTATCTCTGCCTCCGAACGCATTTCTTCCAATTCGCTGGCGGCGTTGTCCCCGGATTCAGCCTCAGCTTCCGGTTCGTCCTCCTCGATCGCTGGAATATCCGGAAGGCCGTCCGCCGATCCGGAGAGATTGATGTAGAGCAGTGAAAGCTGGCCCAAGGCGATGTGCAAGATTCCGCGTGCCTCGTCCCGCTCATCCGGGTCCGGGTCATAGGCGACGCGAAACCCCGAGGATCCGACCAGGTTCGCGTACTGCCCAACGCTGTAGAAGGCGGCGGAGCTACGCGCATGGGACCTTATTTCGGCGATCTGCCACCAGGCGAGCGCCGCTACTGCCGCGACAATGCAAATGAGAACGAAGTTCGCTGCGGTAAACCTCCAGCGCATATATGATCGGGACACCGGCTGCTTCATCGTACTGTTCCAACAAATTGCTACGCGACCGTGGTGACACGAATGGGCTTACCACAAGGTTAATTCCGCGCAGCGCCAGGCTTGCGATACAGGCGCGTGGCCTCGTCTCACTGGTATTTCGCACGACTGATCGCCCGGTGAATCCGTTAGTGGAATTGTCTGCGCCGACACCCTAGAATGCGTCCACGGCAAGCGGCGTTACTGCCCGCCCGAACCGCGAGCGCCGAATGACCCATGCAGCCCCGCGCGAGATCACCTACGCCCGCGTCGCCGCCATCGCCTTGCCGGTGGTGCTGTCGAACGCGATGGTGCCGTTGCAGGGCGCCATCGATACAGCGATCATCGGCAATCTGGGCCAGGCGAGTTACCTCGCCGCCGTGGCGCTGGGTGCTGCCATCATCACGCTGCTGTTCGTGGTCTTCAACTTCCTGCAAATGGGCGTCTCCGGCCTGACCGCACAGGCGCTTGGCGCCGACGACCGCCGCCGGGTGATGAACACGCTGGCCCGCGCCGGAGTGATCGCGCTGGCCATCGCAGCGGTGCTGATCCTGGCCAAACTGCCGCTGCGCGCTGGCGCCATGACCCTGTTCGCCGGCAGCGCCGAGGCCAAGGCGCTGGGCAGCGCCTATGTCGATATCCGCATCTGGGGCGCCCCGGCGGAATTGCTGAACTATGCCGTGATGGGCTGGTTCGCTGGCCAAGGCATGACCCGGCGGCTGTTCGAGATCCAGATGGTAATCTCGCTGACCAACATCGCGCTGAACCTGATCTTTGTTCTCGGCTTCGGCTGGGGTGTCGAGGGCGTGGCGCTCGGCACCGTTCTGGCGGTGTCCTGCGGCCTTGGCCTCGGCCTATGGCGGGTGCGCCAGCGCGCCCTGCAGATCGCGCCGCCGGACTGGCGTTTCGATTGGGCCCGCATCCTCAACCCGGCGGAACTGACCCAGGTGATGGCGCTTAATCGGGACATCTTCATTCGCACCCTGATGCTGACCAGCAGTTTCGCCTGGATGACCCGGCTTGGCTCGCTGCAGGGCGATATCGTGCTGGCGGCGAACGGAATCCTGCTGCAGTTCCTCTATCTGGCCTCGCACGCTCTCGATGGTTTCGCCATTGCCGCCGAGGCGTTGGTCGGCCAGGCGTTGGGCGCGCAAAGTCGGGCGCGGCTGCGCCGGGCGGCGGTGGTCAGCTCGGTATCGGCGGTGGCGCTGGCTGCCCTGATCGCCCTCGCGCTCAGCCTGCTCGCTGATCCGATAGTCCGGCTGTTCACCAATGTCGAGGCGGTGCGTGCGGTTGCCCAGGCCCATGCCCTGTGGGCGACGCTGCTGCCCTTGGTTGCCGTCATGGCCTACCAATTCGACGGCATCTTCATCGGCGCCACCGAAGGCCCATTGATGCGCAACGCGATGATCATCTCAGCCGCGGTTTTCTTCCCCCTCAGCTACGCGATGACCGAGGCATACGGCAACCATGGCCTGTGGGGTGCGCTATGGATATGGATGACGCTGCGGGCGGTGACCCTCGCTTTCGCCTACCCCCGGCTCGAGGCCCGCGCCATTCCTGCATAAATTCTCAGACGGCGTTATCGACCCCAACCGCCTCGGCCACCGCCCCAAAACCGTCCCGTTCCAGCAATCGGTCCAGCCCTCGGGCGATCTGCCCGGGCAGGCTGATGCCGCCATATACCATCGCGGTGTATAGCTGCACAGCGCTCGCGCCAGCCCGGATCTTCGCATAGGCCTGCTCCGCCGTGGCAATGCCGCCAACTCCGATCAGCGGCACCTTTCCGCCGGTCATCTGGTACAGCTGCCGCAGCACCTCGGTCGAGCGCGTGAACAGCGGTTGGCCGGACAGCCCGCCTGCCTCACCTGCGTGGCGGCTGGTCAGTCCCTCGCGGTTCAGCGTCGTGTTGGTGGCGATAACCCCGTCCAGCCGATGCTCCAGCACCAGCCCCGCGATGTCGGCCAGCTCCGCCTCCGAAAGATCCGGCGCGATCTTCAGGAACACCGGCTTGGCCCCGCCCAGATCCTTCTTCGCCGCCATCACCCGTCCCAGCAACGCATCCAGCGCCGCCCGCCCCTGCAGGTCACGCAACCGCTCGGTATTCGGCGACGAGACATTGACGGTGAAGAAATCCGCGTGGGCATACAAATGGCGCAGCACCGTCACATAGTCCTCGGCCCGATCCGCCGTGTCCTTGTTGGCACCCAGATTGACGCCAACCACGCCCGCCCCCCGTGCCGCTGCCAACCGGCCCGCCACCGCCGCCATGCCCCGATTGTTGAAGCCGAAGCGATTGATCGCCGCCCGGTCCTCGGCCAGCCGGAACAGCCGTGGCCGTGGGTTGCCCGGTTGTGGCTTGGGCGTCACCGCGCCGATCTCGACAAACCCCGGCCCGGCGGCCAGTGCCGCCCGCACCACCTCGGCATTCTTGTCGAATCCGGCGGCGATTCCGACCGGGTTGGGCAAATCCAGCCCGGCCAGCGCGGTCGCCAGCCGGGGCGAGGTCACCGGCCCGCCCTTCGGCCCCAGCCCCGCCGCCAGCGCCTTCAGCGCCAACCCATGTGCCGTCTCCGGGTCGAGGCAACGTAGGGCCCGCAGCCCGGCCTGTTCCAACAGGCTCATCCGGTCAATTCCGCCGGAAACTCATGCACCCCGTCGGCGCCGAGGGGCAGGGGCTTTGCCCAAACCACATTCGCCCGCCGCAGGGGCGCATAGAGATGCGGGAACAGGGCGTTGCCGCGCGACGGCTCCCATTTCAGCGCCTCGCCCAGCGCGTCCGCATCCACCGCCAACACCATCAGCCCGGCTTGCCCGGCGAAATGCTTCGCCGCTGTCTCCGCCACTTGGCCGACCGTCGAGAAATGCACGAACCCATCGGCCAGATCGACCGGCGCCCCGACAGTCTCGCCGTCGCGCTCCAGCGCCGCCCATTGCGGGCCTGTGAGTATCTTGTAGATCAGCATTTGCCTCACCCCTGCGGCGTCATTACCTTGCGCGACTTGCCGCGTTCCAGCCCCAGTTGCCGCTCGCGGAAGATGATGATCAGCCCGGACGACACCACAATCCCCGCCCCTACCAGCATCGGCCCCGTCGGCGCCTCGGCGAAGATAAACCAACCCACCCCCAGCGCCAGCAGCATCGAGGTATATTCGAACGGCGCGATCACTGCCGTGTCGGCATAACGGTAGCTCGACGTCAGCAGGATTTGCCCGACCCCGCCCAGCAGCCCTGCCGCGATCAGAAACGCCGCCTGGGTCGGGCTAGGCACGATCCAGCCGAACGGCAGCGTCAGAAGCGCCAACGCCGAGCAGGTCAGCGAAAAGTAGAACACGATCGCGGTGGTCGACTCGGTCTGTACCAGCTTTCGCACGAAACATGCCGCCAGCGCCGAAAACACCGTCGACATCAACACCGCCATCGCCCCGATGGTCTCGAGCTTGGTGGCGCTCTCGACCGACAGCCCGGTCAACCGCGGGTAGACCACGATCATCACCCCGACCAGCCCCAGTGCCACAGCCCCCAGCCGGTATGCTCGAATCCGCTCGCCCAGGAACATCGCGGCAAATATCGTGACCAGCACCGGGGTGCCATAGCCGATGGCGGTCACCTCGGGCAGCGGCAATAGCCCAAGCGCTGTGAACCCCAGCGCCATCGACGTGCCGCCGACCAGCCCGCGCCAAAAATGGCCAATCGGGTTGGCCGCCCTCAACCCGACGCGAAAGTCGTGCTTCATCCACAGCCAGGCCAGGATCACCGGAATGGCGAAGAACGAACGGAAGAACACGACCTCGCCGGTGGGGACGTCGATGGCAACAACCTTGACGCAGGTCGACATCGCCATAAATACGAAAACCGAGGCGACCTTCAGGCCAATGCCGCGCAGCGGGTTTTGGGGGAGCGGATCATCCATCCGCAATCTCTAACCGAGCCGGGGTCCATTTGGCCAGCCGTCGCGCAATCCGCGCCTCAGCCGTCTCGCCGCCATACGAGGCCAGCAGTGGGGCAGTGTCCAGGCTGTCTCGGCAATCAAGCACGTTGGAGTTCAGGGTGGCGTAGTCCTGACCTTCATGGGTGATCAGCGCAGCAACATTGACCCCGCATTCCGTATAGAGAAGCATATCGGTGATGCGCAAGCCGAAGCGGTAGCGGTGCAGCGCCCCGGCTTTGGCACGGATCACCAACGCGCCACCGGCGTCGGTGACTGTCCGTGCGCCATGGCGTCGACAGAAGGAACACTCGCAACGGCCTAGCGGGAGGTCGGCGAGAGGGCCGGTTATGCCGAACGCGACCGTAACGCTGCCGCAATGGCAGGAGCCGGGGTAGGGGAGTCGGTTTGAAGAACCGTCCGTCACTAGAACCTCTGGTGCCGTGCCAATCGCGATGTTTGCCATCTTCGCGTGTTCAAGTGTCCGGCGGCAAATTTTTTGAAGGCGGGTATTCCGACTCGCGCCGAAATAGGGTATTATATGTACAGATAGAGAACAGGAGTGGACCAATGACAAAGATTCGAGGTCGGAACGACGGGCCAGGCGGTAGAAATGAGCACTACGATATCGGGGCACGAAAGGATGTTCCGCGCCGAAACGTTGTTGCGGAGATTAAGCGCGGCGAACACCCTGGCGCTCATGTTGTGAAGATAAACGAACGCGAATACGCACGCGATAATCCGGACAACTCGACCCGCGACAATGTTAATCGAGGGAATAAGCCTTAGGGAGTGTTGCCGTCACCCCAAATGACCCTCCGCCTTCGCCCACTGATAAGTCGCATCCAGCGCCGTTTCCATTGGCGCGAACAGCTCCTCGATCTCGGCTTCGTTGATGATCATCGGCGGGCACAGGCCGACCACGTCGCCCATGGCGCGCAGGATGATGCCGTGGCCCAGCAGCTCGTTCATCAGCTTGCCGCCGACCTTGCCGAATTCCTTGAACGACCCCTTGTTGGCCTTGTCCGGCGACAGCTCCAGCGCCCCCATCAGGCCGACCCCGCGCGCCTCGCCAACCAATGGGTGGTCGGCAAAGGACCGCAGTTTGGCCTGGAAGATCGGCGCCATCTTGCGCACATGGCCGACGATGTCGCGCCGCTGGTAGATCTCCAGCGTCTTGACGCCCACAGCGCAACCCAGCGGGTGCCCGCCATAGGTGAAGCCATGACCCAGCCCGGGATAACGCGACGCTTCCGCCTCGATCGCATCCGCCATCTCGGCGTTGATCGCCACTGCCGACAGGGGCACATAGGCGCCGGTGATCTGCTTGGCCATCGACACGCTGGTCGTCTGCATCTTGAAAGTCTCGGCCCCAAACCAGTTGCCGGTCCGCCCGAAGCCGCAGATCACCTCGTCATCGATGAACAGGATGTCGTATTTCTGCAGGATCGGCGCGATCGCCTCGAAATAGCCCTTCGGCGGCACGATCACGCCGCCCGCACCCATCACCGGCTCGGCGATGAAGGCGGCCACGGTGTCCGGCCCCTCGGTCAGGATCATGTCCTCCAAGTCCTGCGCGAGCCGGGCGGTAAACTCGGCCTCGGTCTCGCCCGGCTTTCCCTCGCGCCAGAAATGCGGCGACGTGGTGTGTTTGACGAAATCGAACGGCAGGTCGAATGAGCCATGGTTCAGCGGCAACCCGGTCAGCGAGGCGGAAACCAACGTCACCCCGTGATAGCCGCGCTTGCGGGCGATAATCTTCTTCTTCTGCGGCCTGCCCAGGGCATTCATCATGTACCAGACCAACTTGACCTGGGTGTCGTTGGCCTCCGAGCCCGAGCACGAATAGATCACCCGCGCCATCGGCACCGGGTACAGCTCCTTGATCTTCTCGGCCAGCTCGATGGCCGGCTCGTGGGTGCGCCCACCGAACAGATGGTAGTAGGGCAATCTATCCAACTGCTCCTTGGCCGCCTCGATCAGCTCAGCATCGCCGAACCCC
>Ga0307379_10007115_pt1 | contig 15265 bp, 11 predicted proteins | sample UN2MG_FD_202237 | JGI IMG/M metagenome (GOLD analysis project Ga0307379, IMG submission 202237) | Soil microbial communities from Risofladan, Vaasa, Finland - UN-2 | ecosystem: Environmental > Terrestrial > Soil > Coastal area > Acid sulfate soil | place: Finland: Risofladan, Vaasa | collected... | reverse complement strand
ACATCGTAGTCGTCGGTCTCCGGATCATAGGGTCGTTCTTTGATGTGCTGCTCCACGAAGGCCCGCAGGTTCGGATTCGGCTTGTCGCCGGAGTAGTAGCCCTCCGGCATCTTGGGGACGTCCTTTTTGAAGAGGTTGCCAGCTTGTGAATCGTATTTCTTGGCCATGGCTTTATCTCATGCTCTTTGGAGTCAGACCCAGTATTTTCCCAAGATGTGCCGGTACTCTACGAACGATCTTTTCGGAATTTAGACGCGTGAAAAACCTGATTGTTCGTGCCTTTCTCACCACGCGCTGTGCCTCACGATAAGTGACACCGATTCTTAGCGTTCTTTCCATGATGCCCGCTTTACGCTCTTCATCGGAGGCGTCGGCTACATCCGGAATGAATCGGAAAACGATTTCCCCTCCCGCCGCTGACACGTATTGCACCTGGGCGGGCAACGGCGCGATATCTTCCTTGTTCTGATAGACCGCCTGCGCTTCAACACGCACCTCCCTGTTTTTGTGAGATTGTGTGAGTTGAACCGGCATACGGAACTCCGCCTCTTCACCCTCAATCAGGTCCGATGGTCCTGCAATCGGGCCAAGGACAAGCAGACCCTCTTCCGGTGCTTTTACTCGCATTGCTAGCATTGGGACGAGCATTTCCTGTATCGAAATACCACCATGGGAGTAAGCGTCAGGCTTGAAGTTGGCCTTCGGCCTGGCTAGGGCATAACCTGTTCGTGGGAAAATGATCGACGCGAATTTTTTCCGCCAACTCCGGTTCGCGGAACGGTCATAGGCCTCGCCGGAATCAGGCATTCGCAAATCAGCGACCGGAAATTCCAAAACACTATCACGGACCTTTCGAGGTGCGCCGGCGTCCCCCAATGCTTGCCTGAGCCGTGCGTTGAGATAGAAGCAATCTGTCGGCTCATTCAGCCAGGCCATTTCCACCCGAATGCGCTCGCGACCGATAGAGCCAAATCCATGGTCGGCCACCACAAACACCTTGGTATCCGGTGATAGACCGCGGATTATGGCCATAACCTCGGTGTCAATAATGTCTTTGATATGCTGCTGATAAATGAAGGCAAGAGGACGTCCCGGAACACAACGACCGTCGGGTAGTGTCTTCACGGGTATCTTGTGGAGTTCCTTGTCACACAGTTCGAAAATGAAAAACTCGATGTTATTTGCGCGATACCGGACGGTCTCGCCCGTTCCCACGCCCTCGGGTGCAACAACCCCAACATCGCCCTCATAGCCGAATTCTCGCTTCATTGCTTCTTTGAGAAGGGCATCTTCGCCGCTCCGGCTATCGAAAGAATCCGGAAATGTACCCGCAAAGATCGCCTTTCTGCTGATATGCGTTTCCGAAGGCAGGAGAGACGTCGCTGGATAATCCGCAATTATCTCCATACGATCCTCAAAGATTGGCCGCACCAGCTCATCCCAAATGTCATACCTCATGCCGTCGAACACAAAAACCACTGCTTTCTCGCTTTGGGGGTCCCAATGCAGCTTAACACAACGCCGCAAGAACTGGCTTGTTAACCTTATTTCCGAGGAATCTGTCGTGATCCATGATTTATATTTGGCCGCAACCAATTCCTGGTACCGGGCATTTACGCCTGTGAGCACCCTCTGGGTGTCGTCACGCAGCGTGCTGATGCGTTCTCGAATACGATCCAATGCGCCTGAAAACGCGGGTGGCAAATCAGTTGCGGAACGTGGTAGAAAATCGACGCTGAAGACCAGGCGTTCGAGAGCCGACAGGTAGTATTCCAGACGGTTGACGCGTCGGTCATTCCATAGGGATCGGAACCATTCAAATGTCAACTCGGTCGTTGGTTTCACACTCAGATTCTTGACCGCAACATTTAATGCATCCTGAATATCTCGGATTGATCGTACCAGTCGATACGCCTCTTTTAGATTCTCCCACGCCGGCGATGGCCGTTGTTCAATAAAGATGTCTTTCTTGCCATCCGGCTCTGCAAAAAGCGTACGATTTACTTTTTCATGGAATGCAAAGGAAGGTTCGTCAGAAAGGAGGTTATCCAACGCCACCAGGAGTGCCAGAGATCGGATCAGAGTTGAATAGCGTTCATTTTCGATAATCTCGGCGAATTGACCGTTAGCAAAAACATTCATTTGGTCGAGGAGAATGAGATTAAGAGCCTCCTTAGGCAGGGACGCCTCGACCTCGAGAAGGTCCTCGTGAGCCCGGACGGGATCAATCGAAACGAGTTCAGGGGCGGCCTCGCAGATCAGAGCGGTATCCATTTCGCTGAAGGGCTTGAGGTCCGGGTCAATGCTGGTGAGCAGGAGCTTCCAATGCTCAACGTGCTGGACCAATATCGTTGAGAGATAAAAGGCCCTAACGATCAGTTCCGGCGGTGAGTCAGCGAACCAACAAAAGGGCGCTGGGGCGCTACGCAGTTCGTCGCGGATAGAATGCGCGACTTTAGAGGCAAGTGAATCGAGTTCTTCAAGCGCTGGATATCCAAAAAGGCCGATGCGCCAATAGGTTTTAGCCTCTGGTCGCTTAAAGGCGGCCTCGGGAACGCCCAACGCTGAATAGGCAACAATCGTCTTGAAATCGTGATCGGTAAACCGAGTCGGATGGGCCACGCGTAGGCTTGCATGTGCTTTTAGAACAGCTTCTATGCGGCCGGTAATCAATCGCGCGAACCGTGGATCGTTGGACTCTTGAGGCCAGTTTGGGTCCCCCGTCTTTTCGATGAGAAACTGCCGTAAACTGATATCGATCTGTGCCGTTTTAGCGATCTTGGAAAGAAGATCAGGATAGAAAGGAGGGGGAGCTTTAGTCAGCGAGGCGTGAGCCCTTCTGCGAGCAGGGGCGCGGTCGATGAGCAGAAGCTTCTTTGTTTCCTTCGACGCGGTTGCCTTTTCATAGAGTTCCCTGAAGACGAGATTCGTGGATGCGATGATTACGGTGAATCCACTCTCATTGGCGAACCGGTGGACGGCACCTTCTGTTTCAGGAAGAAGCCGAAGCGAATCCTGGACGAGCAGGATCTGCTCCTCCTTCAGCGTTTGCAGCTTCTTAAGTACCCAGCTCGAAAGCATCGACTCGCCCTCTTATTCCAACTGAAGCATTGGAAGGGAGTCTTCATCTCCCTCGTTATCATCGAACTGGGTTTTCAGGAACTGACCGAATTCCTCGGCTACCTCACCGACTTGGTCCTTTTGTATTGTTCCTACTTTGGGCCTGAAATCGGCGATTTTAACCCGCTTCACAACGATGCGTTTGAGGTACCGATTGATGACGTCCACGATGCCGGGAGTTTCTTGCACCGCCTTGACGAGATACGCACGAAGCTCGTCCGTAGTCTTGCATGTCAGCAATTCGGCGATGGATGGCTCTGTTTTTCCCTGCTCCAACCTCTCCCGCACGGTGGGATTCAGAAACACCTCCATCTTTCGCCGGAATGCGACATCGAGGAGTTCCCCGGCTTTTATAGCCGCGTTTTCTGCCGCTTGATCATAGGTTGACGCATTGATAAATGACAAGCCGCATTCATGCAACGGGCCATTGCGCAGGTGATCCTCCACGGAAGTCCGTGAAGGCGATGGACATTCAAATATCTCACTGCGAAGTTGTATCAGGTGCTCTACCACCTTCTCGGTGCTTGTGGGTTGCAACGCCGTGATTCCATCCAGGACGCCAAGGGCTTTGATGTCATTTCCCGTGATCGTGTCCTGAATCTGCTTGCGGCTGGCATCGATTCGGTTCACGACGGTTTCGTGAATGGGCAGATACACAGAGGAATACTCACGGATCATTGCTGCTATTGTGCCCGTTTCTCTTTCAACCGGTGGAAAATGACCCACAAGTTCCGTTCTCAGCTTAACATCAGAGTCGATGAACTCCTTTAAATTCCTTAGTTTGGTTCGAACTCCCTCGACGGCCTTTCGAACCTCGGCTAGTTCTCTTGAGTCCGGTAGAGTAATAGCGCAGTAGGCATTGGCCGTCTTGAGTTCATTCTCATACTCGAGAAAAGACCGGATGTCACGGTAGTTTTTCAAGCGATTGGCAAGATCATCCACCTCTTTTAAGTCCGCCCTGTTCGTGTCAAAGACCTGATAGCCCATGGCCTCTTTCAGGGCGTGTAGAAGAAGCTGTATGTCATCCCCGCCCTCGACATTTGCAGAAAACAGCTTTACGACCTGCCCCACTTCTGTTTCATAGGGATTACCCGTCTTCAGGGCATCGAACAGGCTTTGAGCACGGCTTGCGGTCCTTGAAGACGATTCCTTTTCCTGAGCAAAGAGCTGCCGCAGGTCGGCCCGGTACTTGGAGATTAAGGCATCATCCTGAGTGGTAGGAATCACGATACCGAGAAGCTTCTCTGCGTAGGGTCTGAGGACCTCCCAGTTCTCAGGCTTGGCCACCTTCTGAATCTCGCCAAAGGCGTCCAGTAATTTGGCAGAGAATTCCACTTCGGCGACATTCGAATAATCGAGTGTGGGAGTGGCAAGCCCGGCTTTCGCTCCTACGGTGAGCCGCACGCGTCCCTCCTGGACCAAGCAGAGCATGTAGAGTTGAACCATGCGACGGGTGAGTCCATAGTCCTTCGGGCCGCCAATGCCCATGAAGTTTTTATAAAGGGTATCCACCTTCATGGTTTGGCCTTCGTCGGTCAACTTGTCGTCGATGAAGATCCACATGTCCTGAACATAGGCGTTGCCCGAAACATCCAGTTCCTTTTCAGCGCTTTTTTTCATGATGTTCAGGCCGAAGCCGAAGTTCTGGGCTGCACTGATGTTCTGGTTGGGTTTTGCCCCCTTGGGAATGCGACCAGTCTTCACGATGCCGTTGATGACCTTTACGCCCTCTTCCTTGCGGAATACGAACGGTGGATCAAACTTGATGTCCTTGGATACATAGGCGGCCGTAAGAACCCGATCCACCAACGGCGTAAGGATGGCCGCCAGTTCACCGGCCACGCGGAAATCCATCTGTGTGTTGTTCAGTGCGTCGACGCGGCCCCTGGCGTAACTGATATCTACAATCTTCACGATCTTGGCGAGGTCTGCCTGGAGCGCATTGGAAACCCAGTTGAGCACCGCGACGGCATCCTCAGTTTCCTTGCCCTGCCAGTCGGATATGAGCTTACGGTAAGCGGCAAAGTCGATGAGCCGGTCCCGTTCCTCCTGAGTTAACTCAGCCGGTGTCCAGAGAATGACTCGTGTGTCTTTTCGCCGCTCGATCAGCTCGAGCACGGAGGCATCCGTGACGTGGCGCGTGCCGATGTATACGGCAAAATCAAGATCTGTTTGGTCGCTATCTATGGCAGGCAAGACTTGGTTTTCGGAGAACATTCGCCCGAGATCGCGCATTCCCACCCGTCCGGTTATCTGCCGCCCTTGCCAGACCACGTCCAGGTTTTGATCCCCGGAACGGGCAGTCCCTCGGTCCTCCCATGGCGCAACGAACGGTGCGATATCCCGGAAGACGGACTGCACCCCGCTGGATAGATCGATGGTCATTTGACGCGTGCGTACTGGCCATTCGTCGAGCGCCAGAAGATGGTCCCACGCCTCCCTAAGCATGGCCTCGTTGGATTCCGCCTCGTCCCGAGCCTTGCTGAATTCATCCCTGGGGTCCACCCCGGTAAATACGGGATCAAACCGGTATCTCGGCCGCTTCTCCTCGTCGAAAGCCTGGACGATCTGCCGCAGTTCCTTCTTGAGGTTTTCAGCGATGGTTTCGTAATGCTGGTTGTTCTCGTCCGGATTTGCGTCGGAGTTCAGCTCGATGAGCACCGAGTTGGCGATCTCCTCCGGCGTGATACCCTGCTGGCGGGTGCGGGCGATATGATAAAGAAAGAGTGTCTGGATGACCTTGATGGCCTTGTCGCGGTGCACCTTCAGATAGCCCTTGGTCAGGCCGTCGATCTGGCGCTTGCACGCTTCGTAAGCCCGGTAATCCGGCTCACGCTTCGTCTTGATGGCCACCAGGCCCGCGTGGACCCCGCTCGGGTCCTCTTCGTATCGCATTGCTTCGTCGAACTGCTCCCACAAGCGGATGAGCTCGCGGCCCTTCTGTTTGATCTGGTGCTTGAGCGTCTGATGCATGAAGTGGATCGCGGAGCGGGTCGTTGTTAGCTCGTACGTAATTGCCCGCAAGACCTCGATGGCGGGTTTGTGGAACGGGAAGAAGTGGCGAAAGTCCGGCTCCCCGATACTGTTGGGCCAGGTGAATCCCCGCTTGTAATGGAGGTAATAATTGCTGATAGCCGCTGGGTCCTTAATCTCCCGCACGCGGGCAAGAACGATATCGTAGTAGTCCTTGTCCTCCTCCAGCAATTTGACCAGCTTCAGCCGGTCGTCGGCGATGATGTTCTTGACGCCCATCTTGCTCTCGATGGCCTGTTGAGCCGCGCAGACCATCCAGACGGGCAGATTGTGAATCTTCGCCAGGCGGTTCGATAGCACGACCAGGGTCTTCTCGTCGTCGGTCCGTTGGTCTTCGTCCCGGTTCTTCATGAACAGGGACACCTCGTCCAACACCAGTAGGACGCCGCTATACCCCTCGGCCAGGATGGTCTCCGTCATGTGCTTGAGGATGTCCTCTGTCTCGGCAGCGATCTGCGGCTGAACCTTCAGACACTCGGTATAGAAGCGCCAGAGCTTGTTGCCGCAACTTCGCTTGTACTCCGGGGTTTTGTTTTGCTGAATAGTGCGGATGAAATCGTCAACCTCTTCGAACTCGTCATCGTCAAAGAACTTTGGGTCGCGCAGGAACTTGGCCAGTTCTTTCCTATAGCGTTCTATGTCTTCGGTAATAAACCGGTCGGCCAACAGATCCGCTGGATAAAGGGAGATGTTCTTGCCGAGCTCGACCTGAATCTGTTCTTTGGCCGCATCCAGGATGTACTCGGAGAGCTGCCGACCTTTGTCGGTCAGGCCCACTGTTCCGCTGCCCGCACCTACCAGCGTCTTGACGATGACAAAGATTCCCTTGGTGCCCTTGCTGCTTTTCGCCTCCAGGCCCTCCTCCCAGAAACGGAAAAGGGACTCGCGCTTGCCGCGGCCGGAGGCGTCTTCTTTCTTCTTGACGATCTCCCAGGCATCCTTCCGTCCCAGAGCCAGGGCGGCCAAGAAGCATAGAAGGTGTGATTTACCAGAGCCGAACTCGGCCTGTATCCAATACCCTTGGCCCACGGGATTGTCCCTGCGCTCGAGTTTCCAGGGGGCGGCCATGTTGCGCAAGATATCCGTGAGGAAGGGCCGAACCGGATCGATCTGGAACTCCTCGATGGTTTGCAGCTCAGGTTTGCGGGCCTTGCGGTTGGCTTCGGAGCTCGAGTCGGCCCAGACATGTTTTTCTAGCGAATAAACTGAAATGATCTTGTCCGGGACTGTGCAAATTTCATCCAGGCTCTTCCTGGCAGTGAAGAGATCATCAGTTCTTGACATGATTGCTTCCCCCGGTCATTTCTTGCAGAAGTTGCCCACACCGATATAGTTCACGTTTGCACACCGCGTAATCCTCATCAACTTCTGCGCATTCCTCGTCGTTGAACGACTCAGTGTTCAAGCCACCGCGTTCATATAGAACCTTAGCCTCGAAGTACCAACCGACACGTCGGCAAAATCGTATCCACTTCGCTAGTGTGTATGGAGTCGGTTTCCCTAGGTTCGCTGAGGTTTCAAGTAATCCCCTTACGTATCGCGGGATGCTTCTAACTAGTCTCTCGCCTTTGCGCCGGAAGGTCGCTATTTCTGCTTTCAAATAGATGTTCTCGATAAGCCAGCCCCCCTTTAGCCATGCAGATCCTTGCGCCGTAGAGATTTTGTTGGCCCACCATGATTTTCTACTGTATGCGGTTTGAGGAAGTCTCGCCCCGATAAGGGTTCCGATATTTTTAAAACTCAGCGCCACCTGATTCTGATCTGCGGGGATTTGTTTAAGAAACCGGTAGAGATTCCTATAATTACGCTTAGTTCTAAGTGACTCGCCGTTTTGAACATCATTTGATGTGAAGATTTCCTTGATAGCTCCTTTTATTATGCGTTCTTGCCGTTCTAATTCTTCGAGATCCTGCTTGGTCATCCTCTCGAATTTTACTTTCTTGCTGTGCATATCAAGGCCAGCCATTTTCCAGCCGGCATCGAGCCAAGCTTCAGCTTGTTTGCTCATGAACGTGTTTAGCCACCAGAATTGATCTTCCCTGGCTTTCTTCGGTAACTTCTGGCCGATAATCTCCTCTATTTCTTGGAAGGAGAGTATACACTTGCCTTTCATCGCTGGGCGATGAGTCAGGTACTCTTCCAGCTTGTCGTACTTGGTCATTCCCTTAACGGCGTTGTTTGTGGTCTCATAATTAACCAAGCTTTCCTGCAGTACGAGCGAGTAAACGCACACAAGTTTGATAGTCTTCCTCTACGTTGACCCTGGCTTCCTCAGGCAGGTTGTCGGGGTTGAGCCCGCCCTTCTCGTACAAGAGCTTGCCCTGTTCATACAGTCCTGCCCGCTTGCAATGGTGTATCCATTCGGCGAGGGTGGCGTCGTTTGGTCGTTCGTGGTCGTATATAGAGGCTGTATATCATGATCGATCTTGGCCCTTAGAAGTCTAAGGAGTTCAATGACCCTTTCCTGGGGTGTTGGGTAAGAAACATGCTTTGTTATAAATGTGGCTGCACCGCTTAGGTCAATTGCAATACATTGTCTACCTTCAGCGCTTGACGCTATTGCTGTTGTTCCTGAGCCACAAAACGGGTCGAGAACAAGGTCGTTTGGCTTAGTAAAATGCTTGATATACTGGCGAATCGCGTCATAGGGTTTCTTTGACCAATACCCATGTATCCCATAAATTGCGTTGTCTTTACTTGTTGTAATCGCCTTGTCGAAGGCGAGCACGTCGTAGTCGTTCGTCTCTGGATCATAGGGCCGCTCCTTGATGTGCTGCTCCACGAACGCCCGCAGATTCGGGTTCGGCTTATCGCCGGAATAATAGCCCTCAGGCATTTGGGGTATCTTTCCCTTGAGAAGGCTTGGTTGATTGAAATTGTCTCTTTCTTTTTTCGACATAACATCATCCCAAATAGAGAGCTTAGGGCAGCGCCCTGGCGGCCGCCTCTGCCGTGATGAACTCTTGGCTTAAAGCCGAGAAGATCAACACAACAAGATGCAACAACACCAGGCATATGTGAGGCCAGTTGATTTTCAACCGAAGAACGGCCGTATCATGTTCTGTCTTCACAAGCATACCCCCTTTCTCAGTCGTACTGACTGAAAGCTGAATTGGATCAGCAGAGGCAGCCGCAGAAGAACGCTGCTCCGGAGATTTCGCTCCCCTAAACTCTCTAGCTTTATACAACAACATTTCTTTCTTCTTTTCCCCTCACCTGATCTCCCAGAGATGGTTTTCGGCTATCAGGTTGGTGGGCAGCGTGTAGTCGCCCTCGTCCATTTCGTGAAACATAATGATCCGTCCACGCGACCGCCGTCCCGGCAACAGGAGCAGTACCCGGTCCTCGTCCGCTGCCATGGTCCGAAGTAAGTTCAGCTCGATGTGATAGGCAAACAGCATCTCCAGATTGGACAGTACCAGAATGCCCTTGCCTGTGAGGTTCGCGCGCAGGAATCGCTCGAAAGCCTTGGCCACATGCGCTGCCGTGGGTTCGGGCCGCTTGGCTTCGTTTTCTGCGAGCTGCTTGAACTCGTCGTCCGGTATGGCATCCAGGATGCCCCGGTTCACGTTGATTGGCTTGGGAAAGGGATCCCCCTCCGTGGTCTTGGCCTGGTGCAGTTTCTTGGCGAAGTTGTCGAGTTGGCCGTAGGTGCCCAGAACGCCATATAAATGCCGCCCACCGGGCACCGTGAGCTTTTGACGAAGAGCTTCGATGATCTCGGTGGGCTTCATGCCTTTTTCCCTCCGGATACGATCTGCTCGACAACCTCAGCGAGCGTGTATCTTGTTGTGAACTGGCGAATGTTATCGATCTCCGAGACCTTGCTGATGAGTCCCCGGTTGCGTAACTCGTAGAGGGAATGAAGGAGCCGATCCGGATTCCAGAGCATGGCCCGGATCATGCGGTTCCCCTCAAGCTTGCGGATGTCGTACATGCCCTGCTCAGGAAACTCGCTGTACAGGACAAAGGCAAACGATGCCACGGGTATATCTCGATAGGCGAAACTAATCTTGGTTCTGTCGGCCTTGGCGATGCTGGCCGCGGTGAGGGCATCCACGATGGCCTTGCCGCAATCCACAATACTGCGCGCCTCGGGGAATTTCTCTGCGAGGCGCCTTCGAATTAGCTCCCGGCTTAGACGCCCAGTTCCAAGGTTGGGTAAGATAAGACCCTCGATAATCTCTACCTCGAGCGGTTCGGACTGCAAGAAGCGATAGAAGCAGACATCCCGCAGTTCCTGGGCATCCGGGAATGCCTTGGCAAAGGAGCGCAAAGGACTATCAGCATAGCCATTCGGGAACATCCTGCGCGTAATATAACTGGCGTAACGTTGACGGGTCTGTTCGGCACTGAAATGGAGCTTGGCCCGAAGGAAGGATCGTATCTCGTCCAGGGACTCGGTATCCGGAAGGCTGGGTAGTGACTGAATGGCTTCTTTGAGCACAGCGTTGCTGAACATCTCTGTGCCGCGCCGGGGCACGACTTTCTCGCGTCGAGGTGCTTCTTTGACAGCAGCCATCTGCTCCGTCTTCTTGGGGGATATGGATTCGAATAGGGTCGCCTGGATCGCGGGTCTGAGCGATTCTCTGGCAGGACGTTTAGCACCGTGTTCTTGACGAATCCAGTCAACCAGCTTGAGGAGAACCGCGCTGTTTTCCTTGATACCGTCGAACTTGGAGAGCGTTTCCATCGGGGTCTCCAGCAAGGAGGAGAGGCAACCGAATTCTGCGAGCAGTCGCTTGGCCAGTGGCTGAACGTCCTTTTGCGGGATCGCATAGGTCAGCAGAAGCTCAAGCAGGGCTTCCTCTGAGCTGAAGCTTTCCTCGCCATTCGCGAAGCGGTCCCGCAACCGTTGTCGATGACCTTTGTTCCCTTTATCCGACATTTTTATCTCGACCTGTCTCTCGTGGTGCGTTGGTCTTCATCATCCTTTTCGCCGGCTCCGCCTGACTTCACCCATTCGCCAACCTCTTTATTGTTAAACTTCCAAAGCCTGCTCATCCAATGCGCTGACATATGTTTCTCAGCGATCCTCTTGCAAACCGTATCCCGTTTGATGCCTAGATAGTTTGCGATTTCATCTACGGAGAGCCATCGATCTCCCATCATTGACTCCAGTTTTTTCGTTTCGCCCCCATAGCTTGGAACATTTTCAATTATTGACGTACAGGGCGAACTAGACGGACTCTGTCCGTATTAATCCGGCCCGGTAATAGTAAACAGGGTTACATTATATGAAAATCGGCCAAGTTATCAACGAGTTACTTTTATTGTTTACTTGCTCGAAGGCTCACCGAATCCAGGTTGTGCGATTGAGGGGAATGAAATCGATGAAAGCTGACTCTTGCCTCACAAGAGCCAAGCTATAAGAATGGCTTTTTCAGCTATCATCGGAACCTAGACTTGGTGGTTATCTTTATTTTCGTAGAGCAAGATTCCCTGGGGGATGTTTAGTAAGTGCATTTAGAGTTGAAGTTGATGGATATGTTCCGTCTTTGGTTTGTTCAGAAGCTTGAAGCCATAAGAGCGAATTGACTTAAGTTCTCGGGTATAATTCCGTTTATCAATAGCGACTATCGCGTCCGCCCTGCCTCCGAGTAAATCATTTGTTGGAATATCAACTTCGCTGCCTACGACTTCAATGCAAAAGCAAGCAATAGATAGCAGCCATCATTCGCTGATTAAATTATTGCTATTCTGATGCCTTTGATAGCAAATTCTGCTGTCTTTATTTCTGCGTCGGAAAATCCCCCGTTACAAGCTTGAAACGGCCCACCCCCAACCAAATCAACACCGAGATCGTCACTCTTCGGGCTTTAGGTCGCTAAGGATGGGATAATTGCTTACTGGTATCGACCTCGTCGCCTCTTTTACTGCGTCGGAAAATTCCCGGTGCGCCGCGCTCTGCCTTTTGTTGTGAAGTAAGCGCAACTGCCCCTATACATATTCCGGCAGTGCTTCAAGGTCTCCTAAAGGCAGTTAAACACCCCGTTTCTATCAGTCCAGGATTGTCTGAGCGACGGTCGACCGCTGCCCCATATTCCATGTACTGGCAGGGCAATAAAACGCCTTAAAACGCTTCCATGGGACGCAGCCGCTCCCGAGTCAGCGTTCCAGGCAGCAAAGCCCCATTTGCATCATCAGTGTTACCGTTTGCGCTGTTCTTTGTTCTTCCGCGCTGCCCGACACCGCCGTCGTTTTCACTCCGCTTCCTGCCGCGGCGAGACTCCTCATCGTACTTTTCGACTGCCACCTGATCCACTCCTCACGTTCATTGTTGCCCAATTCAAAACCACATCCAGACGGCTGCTCGTCGAGCTCCGTAACGTGAGCGGAGATTCCTCGCTCTTTCGTGTCTTCTCGCTGATCTCCTCGACAAACCTCACCGTCTTCTCCTCCCTCGTCAACATTTCCCCTCCCCAAAAATGTATCTGTTGCGTTTATTACAAACTAACACCATTGCTAACAATTTTCACTTGGAGTATTATCACCAACGCTTACTTTTACTGCTTATAGTCATTAACGCTAGAATTCCGAAGACACGTGGTGGCAGGAATATGATCGGCAAACTACAAAGAGTTCCCCTGAGAGAAATCTGGCGACACGAAGCCAAGGACTTTACTACTTGGCTGCAAGATAACATTGACGTCCTCAACGATACCATTGACCGCAACCTGTCCAACCCGGAGCGGGAACAAGCAGCGGGTAGCTTCAATGTCGATATCGTTGCCGAGGATGAATCAGGTAATCCGGTCATCATTGAAAACCAACTCGAGAAGAGTAATCATGACCACCTCGGCAAGATTATTACATACCTCACGATGTTGGACGCCAAAGCAGCCGTCTGGATCGTTGCTGATCCTCGCCCGGAGCACATCGGAGCAATCTCTTGGTTAAATGAGTCCTCGGCTGCATCATTCTATTTGCTCAAACTCGAAGGAGTCCGGATAGGCGACTCAGATCCCGCTCCCCTCCTGACTCTCATCGTAGGACCTAGCGAGGAAGCTCAAGACATTGGGAGGACGAAGAAGGAACTCGGGGAAAGACAATCTCTTCGCTACCGCTTTTGGGAAGAGCTCTTGGCAAAGGCTAAGAGCAAAACAACACTGCATGCGAACATCTCGCCGAGCACGGGGAATTGGATAGCAGCAGGAGCCGGGAAGAGCGGCATTTCATATAACTACTGTATCTCGCAACACGAAACGCGAGCCGAACTGTGTATAGACAGAGGAAAGAACAGCGAGGAAGAGAACAAAAGACTATTTAATCTTCTCCTAGCTCAGAGGCAGCATATTGAAGAGGTCTTTGGAGGGGACCTGAGTTGGGATTCCTCTAAGGGAAGGCGGTTGTGCAGAATTCGTAAGGACCTTGAGAATGGCGGCTACTGCGATGAGGACGATTGGCCTAGAATCCACGAAGAGCTTATCGACGCTATGATCAGCCTTGAAAGAGCCCTGCGTCCGCATGTCGCGAAACTGCCTGTTTGATTAATATAACGCTGAACATGACACATATTAAGCGCGGGATTGGACAGTACTCGATATTCACTTCAGCAGTGTTAAACCAAATCCAGATAGTTCTCTTCACTCACTCGCCAGTGACGATCGGCTCTGATCGTTTGGGTCGGCATTAGGCCTTTATGAAATCCACTGTTGTGAGCAAAATAATAATGTCCGAATTTCGAGGGAACTCATCAAGTGCAAATTGTAAGACTACTGTTTTTGGTGCAATCGTGATCTCCACTGGTTGGATATAGTTCTTGCCATGTTCGTTGCCCCCCGAATCACGGTTTCGGAGAGTTATTCCTGCATCGTACATGACCAACTTAGCAATGATATGACAGTTATTACAGCAAAGAGTCGTATTCTCATAATACGATCACTCCACTTCTATCGGAGGCTTATCAGGTACTTCTGTTTGATGTCGAACGTGCGGTTGCTTCTACTCCCTGCCATTATGACGACGACTCGTATATCAGAATCCCGGGGGAACTTGTCGTTATCAAATTCGGCGCTTATGGAGGCCCCTGCGGTTTCTTTGTGCAAAGGCCGAATGGGGTCTCCCACCTCTTTACCGCGATTCAATCGCAGAACGACTATATCCTTGGTGAGCCCTTCCCGGAGGTTAAAAAATGTTCCAACATACACGAAGACAGTTCGCCGTGATAGACTGGTTGTAGGCACATCACTGCGCTTGTACTCTCGATATTCCTTCTTGGCCTCCTGGCGTCGTAAAAAGACATCTACTGCTACCTTCTGAATGGGGCCTCTGATTTGGATCTCGTTGAAGTAGTGGATACGAAGGTCGAGTTGTTCTGCTAGCTCTTCCAATGATCCACAGCGCTCGGCTATTTTGAAAGCTTCCTCCATTTCTGCAGCGTTAAGATGGCCCTGTGCCCACGATGCACCTGTTGAGAATAAGACTGCAATTACAACGAAAAAAAAGTATTTTCGCATGGATTTACTCCAAAAAGATTTCGTTGCGTTGAACAACTATAGGGAAGTGGTCAATGGTTGTCTAGCGATTTCAGTAATTGCTGATAAGCCCGGACTGCCGGTCATGTAATATCTGTGCTGCATAATAGAGGTTTTCTGAGCGTCGATTGCATGTAAGGGTGTGTCTAGGCACTTCTGATCTTCTGCTCAGTCTCGTTCTGCATATAGAAATTCTCCTAGTTTGTTTGCTCGATCTGTACCTAAAAAGGGGACAGTTATAACCGATTAGGTACGTTGGTTGCTGCCGGCAGGGGCAAACTTCCGTAAATGGCAAACATTGATGATTTCGTTTGCTGGCTCGGATGATAGCGGATTGCAGCGGGATTTTCAAATGCACTCGCTGAGTCTGATTTTCCGGACTCTACATGCTTCAGTAGGGCTAATATTCTCCTGCGGCAGTTAAACACCCCTTTTTTATCAATCCAGGATTGTCTAAGCGACGTTCTCTCGCTGCCCCATGTCCCCTTGTACTGGCATGGCAAAAATACGCCTTAAATCGCTTCTATGGGACGCATCCGCTCCCTTTCTTTGTTGGGGCGTGCGACCACTAGATATAGTGGTTTGGTCGCTGCGGTGTGGAAGGTAAGTGAGCACTTATTTTAAGTTGTTGAAAA
>Ga0307379_10007114_pt1 | contig 15265 bp, 15 predicted proteins | sample UN2MG_FD_202237 | JGI IMG/M metagenome (GOLD analysis project Ga0307379, IMG submission 202237) | Soil microbial communities from Risofladan, Vaasa, Finland - UN-2 | ecosystem: Environmental > Terrestrial > Soil > Coastal area > Acid sulfate soil | place: Finland: Risofladan, Vaasa | collected... | reverse complement strand
TCTCGGCACCGCGGTCGGCGACGAGGGCGGCTTCGCCCCCAATATCGCCTCGACCCGCGAGGCCTTGGACTTCGTCATGGCGGCGATCAAGACGGCCGGCTACCACCCGGGCAAGGACATCTATCTCGCCCTCGACGTGGCGGCGACGGAGTTCTACGGCGAGGACCGCTATTTCCTCAAAGGCGAGAAGCGCAGCCTGACCGCCGAGCAGATGACGGCCTATTACGACGAGCTCGTCTCCAACTATCCCATCTTCTCCATCGAGGACGGCATGTCCGAGGACGATTGGGACGGCTGGCGTCTGCTCACCGAGACGCTCGGCGACCGCGTCCAACTCGTCGGCGACGATCTCTTCGTCACCAATGTTACCCGGCTGAAGGAGGGCATCGACCAGCACATCGCCAACGCCATCCTGGTCAAGGTGAACCAGATCGGCACCCTGTCGGAGACGCTGGACGCGGTGGGCATGGCGCATGATGCCAACTACGCCGCGGTCATGTCGCACCGCTCGGGCGAGACCGAGGACACCACCATCGCCGACCTGGCGGTTGCCACCAATTGCGGGCAGATCAAGACCGGCTCGCTCGCCCGCTCCGACCGGGTCGCCAAGTACAACCAGCTCATCCGCATCGAGGAGGATCTGGGGCCGCGCGCCCGCTATGCCGGTGCCTCGGTACTGAAGCGCGGGAAGTAACGCGGGCTTAACCAACCGCGGGCGATTCTCTGGGTTACCAACTCCGTTCGTCATGCCCGGCCGTGTGCCGGGTATCCACGACTTGGCCACCGACACTGGGGTTCAGAGACGTGGATGGCCGGGACAAGCCTGGCCATAACACACAATGCGGTTTGGGGGAGACGCGGAACATGCGGGTCGGGGCGTTCATTTTTCCACTGCTTGCCTTGGGCGCCGGGGGTTATTTCGGCTATCACCTGCAGAATGGCGACCATGGCCTGAAGGCCCGCGCCAATCTCGAGGCGCGCAAAGAGGTGCTCGAGGGCGAACTTGCGGGCCTGCGTGAGGTCAAGCAACGCATCGAGCGCGACGTGGCGCTCTTGCGGCCGGAGAGCCTCGATCCCGACATGCTGGACGAACGGGCCCGCGCCATCTTGAACCTCGCCCATCCGGACGATCTCGTGATGATGAAGCGCCGCAAGCCCGACCCCACCGGGCCGCTGACCCCCCGCTAGGCAACCCGACACTGATCCACGACAGGCCGCCGCCTTCCAGCCGCCTTTGAACTCGTGCTAGCCTTTTGCTCGGCGCGTAGTTTGAGTCGCGAGGAGGCCAGGAGTGACCACCCCAAGCCTGACACCGGGAGCCGCCAACTTCTGGTTGGATCAGGCGCACGAGAGGCAACTCAGCGCCGCCGCCAATCCGCCCCTCAGCGCCGACGAGCAGCTCACCGCCTATCGCAATATGCTGCTCATCCGCCGTTTCGAGGAGAAGGCGGGGCAGCTTTACGGCATGGGACATATCGCCGGCTTCTGCCATCTCTATATCGGCCAGGAAGCCGTCGTCACCGGCATGATGATGGCGCTGCGCGACGGCGACCAGATCATCACCGCCTATCGCGACCACGGCCACATGCTCGCCACCGGCATGGACCCCAAAGGCGTGATGGCCGAGCTCACCGGGCGCCGCAGCGGCTACTCCAAGGGCAAGGGCGGCTCCATGCACATGTTCTCGGTGGAGAAGAATTTCTACGGCGGCCACGGCATCGTCGGCACGCCGGCCCCGCTTGGCACAGGCATCGCCTTCGCCAACAAATATCGCGGCAACGACCATGTCTGCGTCAGCTTCTTCGGCGAAGGCGCGGCCAATCAAGGCCAGGTCTATGAGAGCTTCAACATGGCCTCGCTGTGGAAGCTCCCCATCGTCTACGTCATCGAGAACAACCATTACGCGCTGGGCACCGCGGTGGAGCGCGCCAGCGCCCACGCCGAGGAGCTCTATCATCGCGGCCTCGCCTTCGGCATTCCCGGCGAGCAGGCAGACGGCATGGACGTGGCGGCCGTGAAGGAAGCGGGCGCGCGCGGTTTGGCCCATGCCAGAAGCGGCAAAGGGCCGATGATCCTCGAGCTGCAGACCTACCGCTATCGCGGCCACTCCATGTCGGACCCGGCCAAATATCGGAGCCGGGAGGAAGTGCAGGACATGCGCGAGCACCACGATCCCATCGAGCTCGTGCGCCAGAGGTTGTTGGCCGCCGGACGCACTGAGGACGAGCTGAAGGCCATCGACCGCGAGATTCGCGAGCGCGTCAACGCGGCCGCCGAATTCGCGCAAAACGATCCCGAGCCCGATCCGGCCGAGCTCTTCACCGACGTGGTGGCGTAAAGCAGGCCCGCGAGATGCCCACTGAGATCCTGATGCCCGCTTTGTCTCCCACCATGGAGGAGGGTACGCTCGCCAAATGGCATGTGCGCGAGGGCGACGCCGTGCGCACCGGCGACGTCATCGCCGAGATCGAGACCGACAAGGCGACCATGGAGGTCGAGGCCATCGACGACGGCACGCTCGGTAAGATCCTGGTGCCGGAAGGCACCGAGCATATTCTGGTCAACCGGCCCATCGCGTTGCTGCTGACCGACGGCGAGGAGGCCGGAAGCACAGAGACCGCCCCGGGCTCCACCTCTCCCCAATGGGGAGACGGGGACAAGGAACCGCCGCCGGACCTGGGAGAAGCGCCGCCCGAAATCGAGGAGGCGCCCGCCGGCCCGCAAGCCGCCCCTGACGAGCCGGCGGTAGAGACCGAGGTGCCGCCCGGCGCCGAGATGGTCACCATGACCGTGCGCGAGGCCTTGCGCGACGCCATGGCCGAGGAGATGCGGCGCGACGGCGACGTCTTCGTCATGGGCGAGGAGGTCGCGCAATATCACGGTGCCTACAAGGTGACCCAGGGCCTGCTGGAAGAGTTTGGCGAACGCCGGGTAATCGACACGCCCATCACCGAATACGGCTTTACCGGCGTCGGCGTCGGCGCGGCCTTTGCCGGTCTTAGGCCCATCGTCGAGTTCATGACCTGGAACTTCGCCATGCAGGCCATCGACCACATCGTCAATTCCGCCGCCAAGACGCTCTATATGTCGGGCGGGCAGATGCATTGCCCCATCGTATTCCGCGGTGCTAACGGTGCGGCGGCCCGCGTCGCCGCCCAGCACAGCCAGGATTATTCGTCCTGGTACGCCCACGTGCCGGGACTGACGGTGATCGCGCCTTACACCGCCGCCGATGCCAAAGGCCTGCTAAAGGCCGCCATCCGCGCCAACAGCCCGGTGGTCTTTCTGGAGAATGAGATCCTCTACGGTCAGAGCTTCGAGGTGCCGAAGGGCGAGGATTTCGTGCTGCCCATCGGCAGTGCACGCATCGCCCGGGCAGGCGCCGACGTCACGCTCGTCTCCTATTCGCGGGGGCTGGCTTACACGCTTCAAGCCGCCGAACAGCTTGCGGTCGAGGGCATCGAGGCGGAGGTGATCGATCTGCGGACCTTGCGGCCGCTCGACATCGACACCGTTGTCGCCTCGGTGAAGAAGACCAACCGCATCGTCACCATCGAGGAGGGCTGGCCCGTCTGCTCCATCGGCTCGGAGATCTGTTCTCAAGTGGCAGCGCTTGCCTTCGACTATCTCGATGCGCCGCCCACCAAGATCACCGGCGCCGACGTGCCCACGCCCTACGCCGCCAATCTCGAAAAGCTGGCCCTGCCGTCGGTGGAGAAGATCGTCGAAGCGGCCAAAGCCGTCTGTTACCGGGAGTAGCCGCGTGACTGAGGCCTCCATGAGCTGGAAGAAGGGCGGCTGCCATTGCGGCGCCGTCACCTATGAAGTGCTGCTCCCCGACGAGATCAAGGTGCGGGTGTGCAATTGCTCGATCTGCGCCAAGAGCGGCTATCTCCATTATCACGTGGGCAAGGACCGTTTCCGCCTGCTCACCGGTGCGGACAAGATCACCACTTACGCGTTCAACACCGGCACGGCGAAGCATCATTTCTGCTCCGTCTGCGGCATCAAAAGCTTCTACGTGCCGCGCTCGAAGCCCGATGGGTTCAGCGTCAATGTGCGCTGCCTGGAGCCGGGCAGTGTCCGTGTGATCGGCAGCAAGCCGTTCGACGGCGCCCATTGGGAGGACGGCATCGACGAGCTCCGCGCGGAGATCGGCTCCCGATGACCACGCAAATCCTCATGCCCGCGCTGTCGCCCACCATGGATGTGGGTAAGCTCGCCAAATGGCATGTGCGCGAGGGCGACGCAGTGCACACCGGCGACGTCATTGCGGAAATCGAGACCGACAAGGCGACCATGGAAGTCGAGGCCATCGACGACGGCACCATCGGCAAGCTGCTCGTGGCGGAAGGCGCCGAGAATGTGCCGGTGAATGAGCCCATCGCCGTGCTGCTCGCGGAGGGCGAGGAGGCGGGAGAAGGCCAATCCGCAGCCGCCACCTCTCACCGCTGGGGAGAGGTGGCTTCGCACCGCGAAGCGGGTGAGGGGGATCATGCGGAGCATGTGATGAACCGCATCGCCGAGCAGATCCGCGCGAACGGAAATGGCAAAGTGCACGGCGACGGCCACGCGAACGGACAGGGGGAGCATCACGAAAGCCGTGTGTTCGCCTCGCCCTTGGCGCGGCGGCTCGCCCATGACAGGGGCATCGACCTTGACGCGCTCTCAGGCTCCGGTCCGCATGGCCGCATTGTCAAAGCGGATGTCGAGCACGCCAAAGTCGAGGCACCGCTTGCCGCGAAGTCCGTGGAGAATGCCGAGGCAGAACCCGCGCCGGACATTGGCGAGACCCATCGCGGCGAGATCGTCACCACACCGCGGCCGGCTCAGCCGCAAGGATTGTTGGACCGGCAAGTGCTGGCCCTCTACGAGCCCGGCACTTACGATACCGTGCCCCACGACACCATGCGCCGTTTCATCGCCGAGCGGCTGACGCTGTCGAAGCAGACCATCCCGCATTTCTATCTCGCCATCGACTGCGACCTGGAAGCGTTGCTCGCCGCCCGCGCCCGGCTGAACGCCATGGCGCCGGAAGGCCACCCGCGCAGCTTCAAACTTTCGCTCAACGATTTCATCGTCAAGGCCATGGCCATGGCGCTACACAGCGTGCCCGCCGCCAACGCCACCTGGACGGAAGAGGGCATCTTGCGCCACCGCAGCTCCGACATCGCCGTCGCCGTGGCGCTCGAAGGCGGAGGCTTGCACACGCCGGTGATCCGCAACGCCGAGGTCAAGAGTCTGTCGGAGATCTCCAACGAGATGCGCGATCTCGCCGCCCGCGCCCGCACCAAGCGCCTGGCGCCGCACGAATATCAAGGGGGCTCGACCACCATCTCCAATCTCGGCATGTACGGCATCGACCGCTTCGATGCGGTGATCAACCCGCCGCAAGCCTCGATCCTGGCGGTGGGCCGGGCCGAGAAGCGTCCGGTGGTGAAGGACGACGCGCTCAAGATCGCCACCATGATGAGCGTCACGCTCTCGGTCGATCACCGCGTCATCGACGGGGCGCTCGGCGCCGAGCTTCTCGCCGCGTTCAAGGCCTTCATCGAAGACCCCGTGACGATGCTGGTGTAGCTCAGTCGCGAAGGCGATCGTCGTCGGCGCCGTCGTCCAGGAAGTCGAGATTTGACGTGAGGGTCACGCCGCGCGAAGCAGCGAGATCATCGCCGCGTTGCACGACCTTGCCGCCGAAGCGCGCGGCGAGCGCATCGATGGCGACCTCGAGCTGCCGCCTGCGCTCGAACGTGTCGAAGAGGCCGGCTTGCGCGACACCGCCAGCCGGCGCCAGATCGTAGGCGGTCATGCCGACCAGCCGGAACGGGCCGGAGTGGCCAAAGGCGTCAAGCAGCTGCACGCCGACGACATAGAGTTGCTCCGCCACATCGGTCGGCTCCGCGAGGTGATGCTGCCGTGTCAGGCTCTTGAAGTCAGCCGTCTTGAGCTTAACCCCGACGCCCGAAGCGACGAGGCCCTTCGCGCGGAGACGCCGCGCGATCTTGTCGGCAGATCGGCGCAACTGCAGCTTGATCGCGTCCTTGTCGCGCACATCGCGCTCCAGCGTGTTCTCCGAGCCGATGCTTTTTGACTTTCTATGACCGTCGACGCGGCGCGGGTCCTGCGCTTGGGCGAGCGTGTAGAAGTGGATGCCGAGCCGGCCCAGTTTGCTGGCCAGGAATTTGGGGTCCGCGGCGGCGACGTCGCCGATCGTGTGCAAGCCGAGCGCGAGGAGCCGCGGTTCGGTCTTCTCGCCAGCGCCCCAAAGACGCGAAACGGTAAGGGGCGCCAGCCACGACTTGGCCGTCTCGGGCGGAACGATTGTCAGGCCGTCGGGCTTTTGGTGCGCGCTTGCGACCTTCGCCACGTATTTCGTCGCGGAAATCCCCACGGACACGGTCAAGCCGCCGGTCGCCTCGCGGACGGCCGCCTTCAGGCGCCGGCCCATTGTTTCGGGATCGCCGAACAGACCCTCGGCGCCCGTCATGTCGAGGAAGGCCTCATCGAGGCTCAAGGCCTCGACATCGGGGGAGAAGTCCCCGAACACGCGCATAATCGCTGCGGACACCTGTTGGTACCGCTCGAAGCGCGGCGGCACGATGACGGCGTCCGGGCACAGGCGGCGTGCCTTGGCCATGGGCATGGCGCTGCCGACGCCGGAGGGCCGCGCCTCATAGCTTGCGGTGAGCACGACCCCGCGGGCGCTCGCCGAGCCCACAAGCAGCGGGCGGCCTCGCAATTTCGGATCGTCGAGCTGCTCCACCGCCGCGTAGAACGAATCCATATCGGCGTGGGCGACTATCCGCGGCCAATCTGTCTCAGAGCGACTCATGTCGCTTCGAGCTTAAACCACTGGACAGGGATTTGCGGGGCGAAGCCGCGTGGTATCAAATGGAATTCACCAGCTTCTCAAGCCTGAATCCCCTTGGAGCACCAATGACGCCGACTGTCCGTCCCGCGACCCTTGCCGACGCCGCGGCGCTCGCCGTCCTCGTGGACATCGCCGGCGAAGGCATCCCCAATTGGCTCTGGCACACCCTGGCAGGCCCCGGCGCCTCGGCGCTCCAGTTGGGCCGCGACCGCGCCCGCCGCGACGAGGGCGGGTTCTCGTATCGCCGCGCCACGATCTTGGAAGTGGGAGACGAGATCGCCGCTGCTTTGATCGTCTACCCGCTCGACGATCCTTACGACCTCACCGGCCTCGACGAGATGCCCGCGCATGTCCAGTCCCTGGTGCGCCTCGAAGCCCAAGCGCCGGGCAGCTGGTACGTGAACGTGCTCGCCACGTTCCCGAAGTTCCGGGGGAGGGGCATGGGCGCCAAGCTGCTCGACATCGCCGAGACGAAGGGAAGCGAGGCCGGCGCAAGCGTCATGAGCATCATCGTGGGCAGCTGGAATGAAGGCGCCGGACGCCTCTATCAGCGCGCCGGCTATGCGACGGTCGCCAGCGAAGGCGCCATCCTGCCGCCCGACTTCCCGCAACACGGCGACTGGGTTCTCATGATAAAGCCGCTGAGATGACTGAAACCCAATTCGATCTCATCGTCATCGGCGCCGGTCCCGGCGGCTATGTCGCCGCCATCCGCGCCGCCCAGCTCGGCATGAAGACGGCGATCGTCGAGCGCGACCATCTCGGCGGCATTTGCCTCAACTGGGGCTGTATCCCCACCAAGGCACTGCTGCGGACCTCCGAAATCTATCGCCTGATGCAGAACGCGGACGAGTTCGGCCTCCGCGCCGACAATATCGGCTTCGACATCGCCAAGGTGGTCGCGCGCAGCCGCAAAGTGGCGGAGAAACTGTCGAACGGCGTCGCCTTTCTCATGAAGAAGAACGGCATCGCCGTGATCAAGGGTGAGGCGCGGCTCAAAGGTGAGGGGCGCATCGCCGTCACCGGCAAAGACGGCGAGAGCCTGCCGGCGCTCACAGCCAAGCACATCATCCTCGCCACCGGCGCGCGGGCGAAGACGCTCCCGGGACTGGAACCCGACGGCCGGCTGATCTGGACCTACAAGGAAGCCATGGTGCCGGAGGCCTTCCCGCGCTCGCTGCTCATCGTCGGCTCGGGCGCCATCGGCATCGAGTTTGCCAGCTTCTACCGCACCCTCGGCGCGCAAGTGACCGTGGTCGAGATGCTTCCCCGCATTCTCCCGGCCGAGGACGAGGAGATTTCGCGCCTCGCGCAAAAGGCCTTCGCCAAACAAGGCATCGCCATACGCACCGGCACCACCGTGGAGCGCCTGGTGAAGGAGGCCGACGGCGTCACCGCCACCTTGCGCATGCCGGACGGCGACACCTTGGACGGCACGATCGACCGGGTGATCCTGGCGGTCGGCATCACCGGCAATGTGGAAGGGCTCGGCCTCGAGGAACACGGCGTCAAGGTCGACAAAGGCCATATCGTCGTCGACGAATGGTGCCGTACCGGCATCGACGGCCTCTACGCCATCGGCGACGTGGTGGGGCCGCCCTGGCTCGCGCATAAAGCCATGCATGAGGGCGTGCTGTGCGTGGAGAAGATCGCCGGGCTCGAGAACGTCCATCCCATGGACAAGACGAACATTCCGGCTTGCACCTATAGCTGGCCGCAGCTGGCGAGCCTCGGCCTGACGGAAGCCGCCGCGCGCGACGCTGGCTATACAGTGAAGGTGGGCCGCTATCCTTTTTCCGCCAACGGCAAGGCCATTGCCATGGGCGAAGCGGAAGGCCTGGCGAAGACGATTTTCGATGCGAGAACCGGGGCGTTACTGGGCGCGCATATGATTGGGGCCGAGGTGACAGAGCTGATCCAAGGCTTTGCCATCGGCAAAACGCTGGAAACCACCGAGGCCGAATTGATCGCTACCATCTTCCCCCATCCCACTTTGTCGGAGATGATGCACGAATCGGTGCTCGACGCCTTTGGGCGCGCCCTCCACACCTAGTCCGACCCGTAGCGGAGCGCATGACACCGGACCAAAACTGGGAAAACCACTATGAGCCTGATTATTTTTCTCGTTATCGGCCTGATCGCGGGCGTACTCGCCTCTTACATCATGGGGCGGCAGCAAGATCTGCTGGTCAATCTGTTGATCGGCATTGTTGGCGCCGTGGTCGGCGGTCTGCTCGCCGGTCTGCTCGGCATCGCCGCCTATGGCCTTGTCGGCCAGATCATCATCGCCACCCTCGGCGCCATCCTGTGCCTGTGGGTTTGGCGGCGCATGCGGTAGACGATACACCGCCAACACCTGAAGGAGGTGTCTCGATGGAAGGCCACGGATTGCTTTCGATGCCGGGGGTCGGTTTCTTCGGCATGCTCATCATCGGCCTGATTGCCGGTTATATCGCCGAGAAGGTGACAGCCAGCGATCATGGACTGTTCACCAACCTGCTTGTCGGCATCGCCGGCTCGTTTGTCGGCGGCACGCTCGCCGGATTGTTGAACGTCGAGTTCTACGGCTGGCTCGGCAATTTGATCGTCGCCTCGATCGGCGCCGTTCTCCTGATATGGGTTTGGCGGAAGTTCCAGGGCTCCGAAACGAGCTGAGCCATTAATGGTCACGGTGATCGACAATTTGCGTGAGGTGAAGGTGCGGCCGCGCCATCCCGAGAAGGCGCGGCTGCCCGACACCCCCGTCCTGCCCAAGCCGTCGTGGATCCGCGTCCGCGCGCCGCGCGCCCATGCCTTGGATCTGACACGCGAAATTTTGCGCGAACACCGCCTGCACACTGTCTGCGAGGAGGCGGCCTGTCCCAATATCGGCGAGTGCTGGGAGAAGCGCCACGCCACCGTGATGATCATGGGCGACACCTGCACGCGCGCTTGCGCCTTCTGCAATGTCGCCACCGGCAAACCGGGACAGCTCGATGCGGGCGAGCCGCTGCGCGTCGGCGCGGCCATCGCCGCGCTGGCGCTCAACCATGTGGTCATCACCTCGGTCGACCGCGACGATCTCGCCGACGGCGGTGCCAACCATTTCGCCGAGACGATCGAGGCCATCAGGGCAGGGGCTCCCGAGACCAGCATCGAGGTGCTGACCCCGGACTTCTTGCGCAAAGACGGCGCGCTGCAGATAGTGGTTCAGGCGCGGCCCGATGTCTTCAACCACAATGTGGAGACGGTGCCGTCGCTCTACCGGCAAATTCGTCCGGGCGCTGACTATCGCCATTCGCTCGCACTGCTGAAGCAAGCCAAGCAGCTCGACCCACGACTCTTCACCAAGTCCGGCATCATGGTGGGCTTGGGCGAAACCCGAGACGAAGTGTTGGCGCTGATGGATGATCTGAAAGGCGCCGACGTCGACTTTCTCACCATCGGCCAATATCTCCAGCCCACACGCAAACATGCGGCCGTCGACCGCTTTGTCACGCCCGACGAATTTCACGCCTACAAGCGCAGCGGCGAAGACAAGGGCTTCCTGCTGGTGGCCGCAAGCCCATTGACCCGCTCGTCCTATCACGCCGCCGAAGACTTCGCGGTGCTCAAGGCCGCGCGTCACGCCGCGCTCGGCGCCTGAGCCGGGCCGAACGCCGCCATGCACGTCTTTGAGATGAAGCATCCCGTCGCCCACACGGCCGACGACATGTACGCGCTGGTGGCGCGCGTGGAGGACTACCCCGAATTCTTGCCGCTATGCGAAGCGCTCAAGGTGAAGAGTCGCGAGAGCGTTGAGGACAAGGAACTCCTCATCGCCACCATGCAGGTCGGCTACAAGCTCATCCGCGAGAGCTTCACCACCAAGGTCACCCTCGATGCGCCTACGCGCACCATCTTCGTCGAATATCTCGATGGCCCATTCTCGCATTTGGAAAACCGCTGGCAGTTCATCCCGCGCGCCGACGGCGGCTCGGACATCGATTTCTATATCGCCTACAGTTTCCGCTCCTGGATGTTCGAGCGGCTGATGGGCGGGCTGTTCGACAAGGCCGTGCGGAAATACACCGACGCTTTTGAGGCCCGCGCCGATGCGGTCTATGGGCGCAAGACGGTGATTATCGCTTCACAACAGTGAGCGTAGCAGCGACAGCGCCCGTTCGACGCTCCGCCGCCTGACCTCGGCCCGGCCGAGATCGCCGAACACCACACGCTCGTGATGCATCGGACCGTCCGGACGTCCCGCGGCGAAATGCACGAGCCCGATGGGTTTTTCGGGCGTGCCGCCGCCCGGACCGGCGATCCCGGTGACGGCAACCGCGAGACTGGCGCGGCTATGGGTCAGCGCGCCACCGGCCATGGCGCGGGCCACATCCTCGCTCACTGCGCCATGCTTCTCGATCAGCCAGAACGGCACGCCAAGCATCTCGCTCTTGGCGGTGTTGGAGTAGGTGACGAAGCCCCGCTCGAACACGTCCGAGGATCCAGGCACCGCGGTGAGGGCGCCCGCCACCAAACCGCCCGTGCAGGACTCCGCCGTGGCGATCAACTCGCCCGCGGCCCGACAGGCCGCAAGCACGTCGGCGGCGTGGGCGATAAGCCGCGCGTCGAGTTCGATGGCGTCGGTCATGGACTCCGTCATGGCAGCCGCACCGTGGCGATAGCCATGGCGGCGATCCCTTCGCCCCGCCCGACAAAACCGAGCCCTTCATTGGTGGTCGCCTTGATGCTCACCTGGCTGACGTTAATGCCCAGCGTGCCGGCCATGCAGGCGCGCATGGCGTCGCGATAAGGTCCGATGCGCGGGGCCTCGCAGAGCAGCGTCACGTCCACATGGACGATCTCGCCGCCACGATCTTTGATCTTGTCGCCGGCAACTTTCAGGAAGAGGTCGGAGGCCGCACCGCGCCAGCGATCGTCCGACGGCGGAAAATGCACGCCGATGTCGCCGTCGGCGATGGTGCCGAGCAGCGCGTCGGTCAGCGCATGCAATCCCACATCGGCGTCGCTATGGCCCACGAGCTTCTTCGTGTGAGGAATGCGGACCCCGCAAAGGATCACCGCATCGCCGGCGCCGAGCGCATGCACGTCATAGCCCGTGCCGACCCGTATCGTGCCGGCCGCACCACCGCCTTCCATCCGCAACATCTCGTCCGCGATTTTAAGATCCTCCGCCGTGGTCAGCTTGCGATTATGCTCTGAGCCTTCGACCAGCGCCACTTCGAGACCGAACCATTCGGCGATCGCCGCGTCATCCGTGAAGTCGAGAGTGGGGTCCTGCGCCGCCGCCCGATGGGCGGCAAGAATTGCATCGAACTTGAACCCTTGCGGCGTCTGCGCGCGCCACAAGCCCTCGCGGTCGATCGTTTCGGTGACACGGCCGTCCTCGCCCCGCTTCAGGGTATCGGTGACGGCCAAGCAGGGTAGGGCGGCCGCATGGCTATCGAGGCTGGCGATCACGCGCGTAATGAGGCCGGCATCCACGAAGGGCCGCGCCGCGTCATGGATCAGCACGGCATCGGGGCCATGTGGGGCCAGAGCCTCGAGCCCGGCCCGCACGCTATCCTGGCGCCTTACGCCGCCAGTGACCGGCGTCATCAGACGCTCACCGAAGGATGCGCTCGCAGCCGCGTAGAGGTCGGCGTCGTCAGGGTGGATCGCCACGAGAATCGTATCGATGCCTGGATGTGCTGCAAAAGCACCGATCGTGCGCGCCAGCATGGCTTCGCCGCCAAGCCGGCAATATTGCTTGGGCTGACGCGCGTCATTCCCCGCCCGGGCCCCGCGGCCCGCCGCCACGATGAGGACCGCGACGCTCACCGCCGGACCCCGCATAAACTGTGGAAATTTTGCGAGCGGGCGCCGTTAAGCCTCTGAGTCAATTTGATGTTGCACTGCGGCAAAAGGAGTATTGCTCCCACGCAAAAACCCTCGTATCGTGCCCAATAATAGATCATAGGGTCATCGTGCATAATATTTGAGCACGTTGGTCGGCCATCCGCCCCGCTTCAGCGAGGATATAGACGTTTTGAGCGTGCAGACAAAACAGCCTAGTCCGCGCCGCAAAGCCGAACCTCCGGCGATCCCGTGCGATGCCTTGCTTGGGGCGTTGCCTCATCCGCTGCTCGTCATCGGCCAAGTGCTTTCCATCGAATACGCCAACACCGCTGCTGAGGACTTCTTTCAGATGAGCGCCGGTGTGCTCCGTCGCCATGCTCTGCCCGACGTGGTGGCCTTCGGCTGCCCGCTGATTTCTCTGGTGGAGCAGGTGCAGCGGAACGGAACCACCGTCAACGAATACGGCGTCGAGCTCGGCTCGTTCCGCTTCGAGTCGCCGAAGCTCGTCGATCTATATGGCGGCCCGCTACCCGAGGCGCCCGGCCGGGTCATGGTGATGCTGCAGCAGCGCAGCATGGCCCAGATGATCGAACGCCAGCTCACCCATCGCGGCGCGGCGCGTTCGGTTTCGGGTCTTGCCGCCGTGCTCGCCCATGAGATCAAGAATCCGCTGTCAGGAATCAGGGGCGCCGCCCAGCTTCTGGAAGGCGACCGCACCGATGGCGACCGCACGCTGACCCAGCTCATCTGCACCGAGTCGGACCGCATCTGTAAGCTGGTCGACCGCATGGAGATCTTCGGCGACGAGCGGCCGCTGCAGCGTGAGCCGGTGAACATCCACGACGTCCTCGATCACGTAAAGCACATCGCCAGCACCGGCTTTGCCCGCCACATCAAGATTGTCGAGAGCTACGATCCGTCTCTACCGCCGGTGCCGGGCAGCCGCGACAAGCTTATCCAGGTGTTCCTCAACCTCATCAAGAACGCCGCCGAAGCCATCGGCGAGGACCGCGCCGACGGCCAGATCACGCTGACCACATCGTTCCGGCCGGGCGTGCGACTGTCGGTTCCCGGCAGCCAAGCCCGCGTCAGCCTGCCGCTTGAGATTGCGGTGGAGGACAACGGCGGCGGCGTATCTGCGGACCTCATGCAACATCTCTTCGATCCCTTCGTCTCCACCAAACCGTCCGGCACCGGGCTCGGGCTTGCGCTGGTAGCGAAAATCATTGGCGACCACGGCGGGATTATCGAATGCGACTCACGGCCTCGATTCACGGTCTTTCGCGCACTGATGCCGATGGCCGAAAACGAAGCGACGCGGGCGATAGCGGAAGCGCAGGCGTAGGCAGAATGGGCAAAGGCAATATTCTCATCGCCGACGACGATGCGGCCATCCGCACCGTCCTAAACCAGGCGCTGGCCAGGGCGGGCTACGCCCCGCGCGCTACCGGCAACGCCGCGACCCTATGGCGCTGGATTAGTCAAGGCGAGGGCGACCTGGTGATCACCGACGTGGTCATGCCCGATGAAAGCGCCTTCGACCTCATCCCGCGGGTGAAGAAGCTCAGGCCCGACCTGCCCATCATCGTGATGAGCGCGCAAAACACCTTCATGACCGCGATCACCGCGACGGAGCGGGGCGCTTACGAGTATCTCCCCAAGCCTTTCGACCTCAACGAGCTGGTCGCCGTGGTCGGTCGCGCCCTGGCCGAGCCGCGCAAGAAGGCACAGCGCCTCTCTGCTGAAACCCATGATGGCATGCCGCTCATCGGCCGCTGCGCCGCCATGCAGGACATCTATCGCGTCCTCGCCCGGCTGACCCAGACCGACCTCACGGTGATGATCACGGGCGAATCTGGCACCGGGAAGGAACTCGTCGCCCGGGCGCTCCACGATTACGGCAAGCGCCGCAACGGGCCATTCGTCGCCATCAACATGGCCGCGATTCCCCGCGAGCTCATCGAGTCGGAACTGTTCGGCCATGAGAAGGGCGCCTTCACCGGCGCGCAGAACCGCCATGTCGGCCGCTTCGAGCAGGCCGAGGGCGGCACACTGTTTCTCGACGAAATCGGCGACATGCCGATGGAAGCACAAACCCGGCTTCTGCGCGTGCTTCAGGAAGGCGAATACACCACGGTCGGCGGTCGCACGCCGATCAGGACCAATGTACGGATCGTCGCCGCCACCAACCGCGAATTGCAGCAGCACATCGACCAGGGCATGTTCCGCGAGGATCTGTACTACCGGCTGAACGTGGTGCCCCTCAGACTGCCGCCGTTACGCGAGCGCCTGGAGGATATTCCCGATCTCGTCCGCCACTTTCTCTCGATCGCCGAGAAGGACGGGCTGCCCCCGAAGAGCTTCGAACCCGCCGCCATCGAACGGCTCAAGCGGTATCACTGGCCGGGCAATGTCCGCGAGTTGGAGAATCTGGTGCGGCGTCTCTCAGCGATCTACGCCCAGGACATCGCCACCGACGAGATGGTGGAGAGCGAACTTGCTACCGCCGCGCGCGCGCCGTTTGCCAGCGCCTCCGAGCCGAGCGGCGACCTTTCGGAATCCGTCGAGCGCCAC
>Ga0307379_10007113_pt1 | contig 15266 bp, 23 predicted proteins | sample UN2MG_FD_202237 | JGI IMG/M metagenome (GOLD analysis project Ga0307379, IMG submission 202237) | Soil microbial communities from Risofladan, Vaasa, Finland - UN-2 | ecosystem: Environmental > Terrestrial > Soil > Coastal area > Acid sulfate soil | place: Finland: Risofladan, Vaasa | collected... | reverse complement strand
AATGCACCGCCGATGAAGCCGGAGAAGAGACCGATCAATGTGGAGATAACGATGGAAAGGGCAGTGGCGGTAAACCCGACAATTACCGAGACGCGCGCGCCATAGATGATTCGGCTGAGCAGGTCTCGCCCCAAGTTATCCGCACCCAGAATATGTTCCGCTGAGGGGGAAGCCAGGAAAGCCCCGCTGGTCTCATTCATCCCATAGGGAGCGAGAAAATTGGCGAAAATACCCGTGAGGAGAAGCAGCAGGGTAATCACTCCCCCGACCATGCCCAGCGGTTTCTCTCTGACCAGCCGGAGCAAGAGGTCAGTTATGGAGGAGTGCTTCCGCCGCTCTGCCAGCATTTCTACCGATGCTTCCCTGTCAGTGCTCATTTCAGCTCCGTTCACTTGTACTGAACTCTGGGGTCAAGAAAACCGTAGGTGAGATCGACGGCAATATTGCACAACAGGACAAAGCTGGCTATCACCAGCATGAGCCCGGAAACGATGGTGTAATCTCTCTGGACAATGGCGTCCAGCATCAGGCGCCCTATCCCGGGCAGGGCAAATATCTTTTCTATGATAACGGTGCCGCCCACCAAGATGGGCAGTTGCAGGCCGATGATGGTGACTACCGGAATCAGCGCATTCTTCATGGCGTGCTGGACAACTACCGTCCTCTCCTTGAGCCCCTTTGACCAGGCAGTCCGTACATAGTCCTGTCTCAGAACCTCCAGCATCATGGAGCGCGTCATCCTCATGGTCACACCTGCCAGAGACATGCCCAAGATGACCGCTGGCACAACAAACTGCACCAAGTTGCCCGCTGGGTCTTCAGCGAAGCGAACGAGCGTTATTGGTGGCGACCAGCCCCACCAGATCGATGGAAAGACCATGACCATTATCCCCAGCCAGAAGCTAGGGACGGCGATGCAGAGTATGGCAAAGCTCCGGGCAATATAGTCGCCGATAGTATCCTGGCGGACTGCTGAGAATATACCCACCGGCAGAGAAATCAGCAGTCCGATTATCAGCGAGAACAAGCCGAGTTCAAAGGTTACCGGTAGCTTGGCGGCGATGTCTTCAGCTACCGGGGTTCCTTCCCAGAGGGACTTCCCTAGGTCGCCATGCAGGATGATCCCGCCCATCCACCGGAAGTACTGAACATAGACGGGTACATCCAGCCCCAGGGAGCGCTCAATCATCACCCGGTCCACCTCTAGGTTGGTGCTTTCCCGCTCCTGGAGCATCTGAGCAATAATGTCGCCCGGGATGAGTCGGACCATGAAAAAGACTATCAGGCTGGCGATGAGCAGAGTGGGTATCACCAGTAGCAGTCTTCTGATAATGTAGTTACGCATTTCCTTTAGCTTTTGCCGATCTAAGGCATTCAAAGATGCGCCCTGACGGAGCCAAAGACCAAGTCGGGCACTCTTACCAGCTGTACCTCCCCAAAAGAGAGAAACCTTCTATTTCTGGGCTTTCAGGCCAATGTCCAGCCACACGGTAGCCGCCATTACCTGGCTGAGGTTAAAGCTCGCCGAGTTGGTCTCACCGTAGTAGTTATTCACCCAGGGCTGGGCATAACGGTAAACATATCTAGTGGGGCAGATTACATAATCAGCCGTGCTCACCACCTCTGCATTCAGCTCCTTAAGGAGCTTGTTCTGACCAGCATATTCCCTTTCCCCCTTAGCTTGGGTGAATTTAGCGTACCAGTCAGGGTAGTTAAACATGGTTAAATTATAGAAGTCCCCTGGCTCACCCGCGTTACGCAAGATGGAGAACGGGGAGCTATTGCTACCGCCATAGTAGATCATATCCGTGTACTTCTTGCCGTAGCTCACGCCAACAAAAGCGCCCTGCTCCATTGGTTTGAGCTCAACCTCAACACCGATATCTGCCCAGTGAGAGGCGAGCATGGAGCAGACATCAGCAGTGGCTGGGGCGATGGATGAGTAGATAAGCCCTATCTTGAAGCCGTTGGGATAGCCAGCCTCAGTCAAGAGTTGTTTGGCTTTCTCTGGATTGTACGCGAAGTTTTCTTGTGTTGACGCGGGGTAGTCCTCAAGCGGCGTAAACAAGTCCTTGGGCCAAGCAGCGGAGAAGGGCCAGCTCAGCAGCACTGCCTCACCACCGAATTGGGAATCAATGAAGGCTTTCCGGTCAACCGCCATATTCATGGCTTTGCGCACTCTGATATCGTTAAAGGGTGGTATATCCTCGCGCATACAGACCAATCCGGCACCACCAGCGAGAGTTACATATTCCTTCAGCTCTGGATTGGTTGCCTTGAGGCTCTCCCTGAACTGCCACTCTACGCCTCCCAGTATATCGGCCTTACCGGTGCGCAGGGCAGCCAGTTGGGTTGACGGCTCAGCAATGAACGGTACTATTAGCCGGTCGATGAAGGGCAGGCTGTACTCCTTGTCACCGATGGTGGTCTTGCCCCAGTAGTTGGGGTTCCTGTCATAGGTGAGGGCACTTCCTTTGACATAATCGACCAGCATGAATGGTCCAGTGCCGACCTGTTTCTTAACGTCTGCGACGCCTGCCTGCACCAGTTCTGGAGGAATAATATGGGTACCACGGGCCATCATCCTATACAACCAGTCAGCGCTGAACTTACTCAGCTTGAGGTCCACCGTGTATTTATCTGGAGCAGATACCGACTCCATCCATTCATAACGTGTTCCCAAAGTGGCCTTAGCTTCAATCAACCGCTTAAAGCTGAAGACAACATCGGCGGAGATCATCTCCCGGCTTGACATTACACCCGGCTTATCCGGCCAATAGATTCCAGGACGGAGATGAAATCTAAGAGTGAGAGGGTCGGTGAATTCCCAGCTTTCCGCAAGCTGCCCGGTTATGTACTGATCAGGGACCCAGTATGTGTCATTGAACCAGTATTCATTTGTGCCCCGCGCTCCCTTGGACAGGTCTCCGGTCAACAGATTCTCCAGATAATACCCGGTAAAAGCGCTCTCCTGTGCCGATGAGTATTCAATGGGGTCCCACTTGTCCGGCTCCACGGCCCATCCGCTAAGCAGGGTCAGTGTGCCGCCGTATTGCGGGCCTTCCTTGACCTCAGTAAAAACTTCCTCCTCCTCCTCTTCTTCTACTGCTGCTCCTTCTTTCTCCGTCACTTCCCCTACAACTGTCTTTCCCTCTTCTTCAGCCACCGGAGCCGGCGCACAAGATGCCAGCACCATCGCTACCACCATCAGGCAACTGAAGATGATCCATACTACTCGCCTTTTCATTTCTTACCTCCTGTCTTTGTTCCTAATGCTCTTCACCGTTCATGTTCGCTCTCTCACATAACGCACCTCCGTCCATGATCAGTATCCTGTCGTGTAGCTGACTCTCGTGATTCGGCTGGCGGGCCCTGCCGCAAGCCCGATTGCCCGAGGGCTCCGGTCACGGGAGGGGAGGAGGTGATAATTAAGCTGGTGGGTTCAGGAGTTGCCCCCAGCACCCTGGTTTCCCCCGGCAGGGCCCACTCGCGACACAACTGCCGAATAAAGCCAAAGGGCTCAGAAAACACCAATACCCGGGTCTCTGAGCCCTTTATCGCATTTGTTTGACTTATCTGAGGAATTGGTCTAGTATGAAGATAACTACATCCCATTACTACCCTCTAAAAGACCTGTGGCAGCAGGTCTTTTCTATTTTGGCTGTGTCTCTTCCCGTTCTATCTTTTCCACACCAGGTTTCTTGGGTATATCCCACTTTGCAGACCCGCACTTGGGACACTGGCGGGGCTCCTCTTGTCGCGGTATCCACTCGTGGCCGCACCTCAAACACTTTAGCTTAACCAAACGAACCTTTGGCATGTTATTGGATATAGTAACCTGTATATCAGCCTTTGTCAAGGGGGATACCAGCTCTTTCTTGTAAAATCTCACTAACACTGCCTGACACTATATTTGCCTTGAGTCGTCCGAATTTGTTGCCACTTCCCCTTGGTAAGGGGAAGGCATATCAATCAGGGCCCACGCCCTGGCACCACCAGAATCCTATCCTGGTACGCCTCAGGGGGGACGCTATAATTTTTTCGATAACTCCCCCCGAAAATACTTGACAAGGCCCGTTGACAGGGTGTAAAGTGAAGGCCGCGTTTGGAGGGCAAGATGGCAACACAGAAGCCGCTAGAGTTTATGGACTTCGTTAACCAGACTACAGCCGCTAAGATGTTGGGTGTCAGCCGGATGGCCATCTGGCAGTGGCTGAGGGACGGGAAGATTCAGGCGGTCATAGTGGCTGGCTTGCGCATGATCCCCAAGAGCGAGGTAGACAGGCTGAAACGAGAGATGAATGAGGTGAACTGAAGCCGAGAGATGAATGGAGCCGCCGCGTCACTCGGACTCGGCGGCTCCAGCCTGAAGGGCGACGGCGACTGACCTTCCTCCCTTTGCGCTATTATAGCGGGGCTCACGCCTGTGGTCAATCCGAAGCGGCAGGAGGAGTTGATATGGGGCAGAATGAGATCAGTCACTGGCTAGAGGAAAGATGTAAAGAGGAGCGCCTCTCCCTGAGGAAGGCGGCCGCCAGGGTCGGCCTGAACCACGGTACGCTCGCAGACATCGTCAAGGGCAACCGCCCTCGGCCGGAGACCCTTGAGAAGCTGGCCCGCGGTTTTGGTGGAGACAGTGCCCTGCAGGACCACCTCCTGGTGCTGGCCGGCTATCGAACGCCGCGACCAAATGAACCCAGCGTGGCATTAGCAGGTCTCATCGATAAGGTGAGGCAGCTTGACGACCGGCACCTCCGGATGGTGAGCTCCTTCGCGGATTTCTTAATTGAACCAGAGGGCGGTAATGATAAAAATAAAGAATGAGGTCTGTACGAAATGCGACATGGAGATTAAGCTCCCCGATTATGACGAGACGCGGCCAGTTTCCGAATATTTCCCGAAGTGGGAGCGGGAGGTTCTACGGCATGGCTGGCATCACCACCACGAGGACTTCCCACCTCAATTCAAAACTTTTGCCAAATTCATGAAGTGGTCGGTGACTCCTGAAGGTAAAGCTTGGAACCGTTTACAAGGTCATTGGAGGAACAAGATCCTCAACGGTTTTGTCACTCAATATGTTAGGAAGAAAGATGAACATTTCTAACCCTGAGGGCACAAGATAGGAAGTAAATATGAAGCGACACCCTGAGAACATAAGCGTTTTAACCAGATGGTGGGGGAGGTGGGACTCGAACCCACACGCCTTTCGGCACGCGGTCCTAAGCCGCGCCCGTCTGCCAATTCCGGCACTCCCCCAGCGAATACAACATGATCCTAAGTCATGTTGTATTCGCCCCCTCGAAATACTAACTCGAGCCTCATTTAAGCACCAGACGGCCAGCCCTGGCCGTCTGGTGCTTTGCTTTAGCGCTCCACGACGATGTATTCGCCCCCTCAAAACACTAACTCGACCCTTGTTAATGACCCAAATATGACCCCGGAAAGAGCCCCAACTGCCCGAATGGAGTGTACAGGGCACTATACAAGTCGTATAGTATGGCTCGCTGGTAAAGGAGATGGCGCAATAGATGGATTCGAATCTCATTGGCGTAGCCACCGAGTACCGGGTGATCTTCGAACTGGGAACAGCAAAGGGAATGCCGTCGTGAGACGGAGGGGGTGATGATATCAAGACCCAAGCTACTATCAGCGAGTTCCTTCGCTCGTGCCAAGCGCGAAATTTAAGCCCGATTACTATTGCCTGGTATCGGGACAAGCTCCAGCCATTTGCCCGGTTATATCCAAACCTCCCCAAAAAGCCGGGGCCTATCGAGGAGCATCTGGCCACTATCAAGGGTGTGCCAGAGACAAGACATGCTCACTTCAGAGCGCTCAGGGCTTTCTTCAAATTTGTCTGCGAACGCTACGACCTTCCCACCAACCCGATGGCGAAAGTGAGCCCACCACGTTGCCCCAAGAAAGTCATGGCCACCTTAGAGCCAGAGGAAATGATGCGGCTGCTTTTATCATCCTCAGCGAGCCTCAGGGACAGGACTCTGTTGACGCTCTTGATAGACACTGGTATGCGAACGGGCGAAGCAGCCGGGCTCCGAAAGCAGGACATCAAGTCAAGCACAGTAAAAGTGAGCGGTAAGACTGGTGAGCGCGAAATCCCTATCAGTGAGGAAACTAGAAGGCTGCTGCTCAATCTGATTGAGCAGGATGGGGGTGAGCATGTTTTTAATGGCCATAAAGGGCCTCTGGGTAGGCACGGTGTCTACAGGATTATCAGCGCCCATATGAGGAAGGCTGGTATAGATGGCCCGAAACTCGGCGGACACCGTCTGCGCCACGCTTTTGGCAAGGGATATCTAGTAAATGGCGGTGATCTTCGCTCCCTTCAACAGATTATGGGACATACCAATATTAGTACCACTGAGAAATATGTTGCCCTTACCCTGAATGACACCATCAAAAAGCACCAACAATTTACACCGTTACGGGCTGCTCATGCTGCGGCTCAAGATAGCTTCTTCGATAAGCGCGAAGTATTGAAAGAGGCTGAAGAGATACTGATAAAGAAGGAGGCAAGTGGACGAAGAAAAACAGGGGAGCCGCCTGAAGGTACAGGCAGCTCCCTGACAGTTGGCGCCCAGAAGGCCCAGGCCGAGGAGTCGGCAGCCGATGAAGGAGAGCGATGAAAGGCATTATTCTAGCAGCTGGGGATGGCGACCGGCTGGGTGTCCTGACGCAGCGGAACCCTAAGTCCCTGCTGGACGTCGGCGGCAGGCCACTGACTGAAGAGCAGAGGTGAGAAGGCCTGAGGAGGCACTGATATGGAACTTCAGAAAGCCATTGACGACGCCGGCCAGGAGATGATGGAGGTCTCTGACGGTTGTGTCGTCATAGCCCGCATCTATCCCCACCCAGAGGGAATCAAGATAGTCAGTGAGTACCTTGATGGCGTCGAGCACGAGCTTATGCCGCCGGCCCTGGTCGTGAAATTCACCCGGGGTGTCGTCCTGAAGTCGGAGACGCCGGAGGAGGGGGACGCCTTACTTGCCGGCTGGCCATGCTGCGCCTGCAATGAGATTATCAAAGGGGATGACCCGGATGCCTCGGTCGTCCTCGTGGATAAACTGGCAACCTGGGAATACCCCAGTTGGGGCAACATCCTGGAAGGGTCTGGCGGCCGAGCATCCGCCTCACTCTGCGGCCGCTGTACCAATGAAGAGCGGCCTCCCAAGTATGCCATCAGGAACGAGGGTGAGGCTCTTATCCGGGTACCACTCGACGAACTGGAAAACCTTGAAGGTGAAAAGGAATGAAAGCAAGTCTTGAAGCCAAAAAGACAGAATACCGGGGTGTCGTCCTGGAGTCGGAGACGCCAGAGGAGAAAGAGGTCCTAAACAGAATCTGGTCAGGCCGTGGCCGGCCGGTGGAGATCGCCCGACTCCTGAATAACCAGGTCAAGCTCGTGATAGCACCGACACCGCAGGGGGGGGAGAGCCAGGTATCCAGTGTCAGCACGGGAGAAGGCTGGCAAGGTGCCCTGTCGGACCGGGAGGAGAAATGACAGAACAGAGGGAATCGAAAAAACCGGACGACTGGGAAAAGATGACCCCCGACCAGAAGGCTCGCTGGTTCGACGGTCACCCTATCCAGCAGGAGGTTGAAGCGGCACCGGAGCTCACCCAGGAATCCCTCGAGCAGGAAGATGAGGGCCTGGTACCGATGGGCGATAAGTTGGACCGGAGGAATAAGGGCATGACCGGCTTCCGGAGACTCTACCCGCTGTGAGAAGCCATGATAGAAAAACGCCCCAGCAAGGGAGAAGGAGACCCACAATGACCTACGACGTAAAACGAGAAGAGGTAACCCAGGAACAGTGGGATGAAATGAGGGACATCGCCAAGCGCAACCTCTGTGCAGAATGCGGCGCCGAACTCCAGATACACACCAATCCTGAGAAGGGTACCCTTGAGATCGGGTGCCTGAATCGTGAGCACCACGGCTTTATTGAGCGGACCACTTACACGCAAGAATTCAGGCGTGGCACCGAGCTTCACCCTGCAATTCGCGACAATATCGAGCGCAGGATGATACTGCCCGGGGGACAGTCCATTGGAGCAGCCCTCGCCATGATCCAGACCCGGTTCCCCAGGGCGGATATGGACCAGCCATCGGCGGCCCTATTCCTGTGGGATTGTGTGCGTTTAGATCTCGATCCCCTGCTGGGGGAGATATTCCCAGCGACATTCAAGACAAAAGACAAGGAGGGTAACGAGCACAGGGTTGTCCAGCCAATCATCAGTGAGGACGGCTGGCTGTCGCTGGCAGCTCGGGCCTGCCCCGAAGCCTGGGCGGGGCCACCGAGGACCATGCGCCTTGAGGAGTACCTCCAAACGCAGGATGCCTACAAGGAGAAAACCTATACCGGTGTCAAGGAGATTGTCAGGGAGATAAAGGGTGACCTCTGCAACGACCCCGAAGCCTACGTCTGGGTCGCCGTCGGGCACCGCAAGGACCAGGAGGATACCATCGCCTACGGTTGGTACAAGCAGAGTGAGCAGGGCGTAGTCGCCAAGAATCTCCCCGGCAACCAGGCCAGAGTCCGCGCCATAAAAAGGTGGGTTCGTGAGGTATTCCCCGAGGCCAAGGCCAGGATGAAGGAGATGACCGCGGAGTGGATGGAACGTGCCGGTGATGTGCGTGATATCCAGAATATTATCGAGGCTGAATATCACATTGTCATCGAAGAGCCTCCAGAACTTACTGAGAAAGCCGGTGAGGCAACGGGCGGAAAAGTGGGTACGGCCACTCCTGCCAAGCAGACCAAGGTCGTGGCAAAGGCTGGGCCCATCGACCCGACCTGGCTGGAAGAAACTCTCAAGGATATCAAGTGGACAAGCGAAACAGCCAAGACCTGGCTAGTAAGCGAATATAAGGTAAGCCCGGAAGGCACTCTTGAGGACGTTATTGCCAGGCTAAATAGGCAGCAAGCTGAGCAATTCGTCAAGGAACTCCAGGAGAAAGCCACCCAAAACCAGGCAAGTTTGCTTTAAGCGCGGCTGCTGGCGGCAAGCCCTGGGAGGCCTGGCTCACGATTAAAGAGGTAAAAGCTTGAAAGACGACAAAGTAAACCGACGGACCCCTGTCCCCTGGGGCATAACACCTGGTGGCAGCGTGAGGACGGCGGCTGGGTCTGTGGGCGCTGTCATCCGGAGCCGGGGGCCTTCACAGGTGAACAGATTTGTGTTGACCCCGTAGTGACCAAGGTCTACAAGGATGGTCTGCTTGTCAAAACTCTGTCGACGCCACCCAGAGGACAGCGAGGTTAAACGTGAACGCGTCACGCGAAATCCGTGACAAGGAGCTCCAAGTGGCTAGACCGAAACCTTGGCTGAAGATGTGGACCGAGTGGATTCACGACCCCAAGATGCTCAGCCTCACCTTGGCCGAGCAGGCGGCCTGGTGGAGGCTGGTCTCCTTGGCCCAGGAACAGGCCCAGGATGGCCGCATTGCCACCAGTAATGGGCGGCCCCTCAATCTGGGGGAGATCGCTGACTGCCTTCATCTCAAGGAACAGGAGGGTAAAATCCTCAAGCGGATGATCCAAAAAATGACCGACGCCGGTAGCCTACACTGGGACGGGGCAGTTCTCGTGATCACCAAGTTCATAGGGCGCCAAGCCAAACGCGCCTCGGATGACGCAGCTGCCGCCGCAGAACGACAGAGGGCGCACCGTGCCCGCTTGTCACGCGAAATCCGTGACAGCCAGAAAGGTCTCTCCCCAGACCCCTCTCTAAAGAATACAGAGGGAGAGGGAGAGACAGAGGCAGAGGTAGAGGTCACGGACGTGACATTGCGTGACAGATTTACGAAATCAAGCCTGAGGTCACGCGAAATCCGTGACATGAACGGTAGGGAACCCCCCAGGCAAGGTCCGAGCAAGGTCCGAGCAAGCCCCGATTCGGCTCAAGAAATGTCACGCGAAATCCGTGACGAGCCGGATGTTTTGGGGCGATTAGCGACCCTTTATGAGGAGAATATCGGCGTGCTTACGCCGAAAATTGCGGACCAGTTCAGAGAGTTTACCGCCCGGTTCCGTGGGCCTGTCGAGTGGATAGATGACGCATTCACGGAGGCCTGCCGGCAGAACGTTCGGAAGTGGGCGTACATTGAGAAAATCCTGGAGACATGGCAGACCGAAGGTAGAGGAGGAAAGACTTATGGGAAATCCCCGCGAGAAAAAGGAGAACCTGGAGCCCCTCGGCCATATACTCGGGAAGAGGCTGAGGCAGCTGGTTGGACCGTCAACCCCGGAGACGAGACAGAAGACTGAGATTGACGTCTGTGTCTGTCGAACTTGTGGAAAGAGCTTCCAAGGCGAGGTGACCACCTTCTATTTTGTGGAGCCGCCGCGGGAGATCCGCGCCAGTGAGTGTCCAGAATGCCAAGAGAAGAGCGAAGCCGCAGAAAAGGACGCCACGGAGAAGGAGCGCCGCCTCAAGGTGCTAGCCCTCCGCAAGTCCTGGCTGGACACTTGTGGCATCCCGCCGGTGTTCCGGGATACCCGATTCAAGGACCTCGACAGTGGGTATCAGGCCAGGCCACAGAGTGTCTGCCGGAAGTGGGCTCGGTCCTTTATGATAGAAGACCCCCGCGCTTCCCGTTCACTGCTACTGTACTCGGCTACTCCGGGAGTCGGGAAGACGGTATTGATGAGTTGCATAGCCGGCCAGGTCATTGATGAATGGGATGGAGACCCGGACCGAGCTCGTTGCCCGGTCAGATTCGTCAGTGGTCCCGAGCTAGTAAGGCGCATCCGCGCTACCTTCGACGTCCTCCCTGAGGGCCAATACCATGAGCGGGAGGTTGACGTCTATAGGCAGTTCGCGCGAGTCAACGTTCTGATGCTCGATGATGTCGGTAAGGAGCAGCCCAGATCCTACCGGTTTACCCAGGAAATGTACTGGTACATCATCGATGCCCGAGTGAAGGCAGGACTCCCTATCGTGATCAATTCCCGCCGGCCTCTGACAGGTGAGGACTCTCTGGAGGAACTGATGGGAGTGGACACTGTGGACCGTCTCTACGGGATGACCGGCGGAGAAATCACTGAGCTCAGTGGCTCGAGCTACAGGAAGATGAAGAGGATATCCTAGAGGAAAAGGTGTTATACATGGGGAGATTGGAGCACATCAGTAGGATAATCTCGCAGATGAGTGAAGAGCCAGTAACTAGGTATCAGGAACGGCCTGAGCCTCCATATGAGAGCCCCATCGAGGCGGACTTTGCTAGCTGTTGCTTTAAGCACCTTCGACCTGATGTACATGTTCAGAAACAAGTGGAGGTGTCCACTACACATGGGGGCTTCCGCATAGACTTCGTGCTTTCGCTCGGGGGTAAACGGGTCGCTGTCGAGTGTGATGGAAGGGACTTCCATGAAGACGGTCGAGATGAGTTCCGTGACGCGATACTTCTTGGTGAAGGCCATCTTGAGACCGTATATCACTTCAGGGGCTGTGATATCGTATACTACCCGGATGATTGTATTTGGCTCATGTCAGCGGTAGACCCTCAGCTGTTCAGTGAGCGTGGTCGCCTTCACCTAGATTTCCTGCAGCGCATAGAAAAAGTAAGTCAGAGACTCACTAATCGGTTGTTCATAAAGGGGTCGTTTGAGAGTTTTGCTTGTTTGATTCGGAATGAGAATCAGCCCAATCATTTCTTCTGGGCTTTCCGGAGGAATATCTCTATGAAATCGCGAAATCCCCGCTGGCCCCATTGGAAAGTACTACATGCTTTCGCCTGTGAACACCCCAGAGCTAGTTTGGATGAGCTGTTGAGCGGAGAGGACCTGCGATGAAGAGAAACGTAGCTGAGCTGGTGGAATTGATCAAGGCCCCAAACAAGGGGCTCTTCAGAATCCGGGGCAACTCGGACTACTTCCGGGACAAGTACGGAACCGCGAACCCCTTCTACCTGGTTGAGGCGAAGAACACCGAGCTCTGGGAAGAAGGCTGGGAAGCGGACGTGCCGGCATGCAAGATTTTCAGCTGGCGGAATGGCGTTGAGCTGCTGCCTACTGAGGGCAGGGTGTACTATGGCCATGTGCTCTGTGTGGCGCCGGGTGGCGACACCATCCTGGTGGGGGAGCTGGTGCACGAGAGCGAACTGGAGCCGGTTGAGGGTGAGGAGATAGACCTGGCCACTTCGAAAAATCTGACCTTTGAGAATCTGGACCCCGGTCTCTTCTCGGACGAGATTGCCGTCATCGGAGGCGAGGTCTAAATTTAGGATCGAGGTCGACCAGGTGCCCCCGGCAGAGTGCTCGCCGAACTCCCGGAGTTTTTGGGCGAAGCGGTACAGGGCGGCCAGGGCGTACCAGGAAGCCGTCTACTACGAGTGTGTCAATGCCAGGAACCAACTGGAGGCACCCTGGGCGGCACCGGGGAGCGTGTTTCTGCGAGCCAGGCTGATTGACAAAGTGAGGCACCTTGACGACCGGCAGCTCCGGATGATGGCGCACTTCGCTGACTTCCTTACCGGGCGGTAAATTCCTCGACCCTGCTCATATATCCCGCAGGGTCAGACTTGTACGAGTATGTGTGGCCAGCGTTGGGCACTATCCAGAGACTGTCTTGGGGGTTTCCTCTGGCATCGTAGAGCTCTTGGCTGTTGCTGGGCGGGATGTCTTCATCGTCCCCACCATGTATGAAGAGAATGGGACAGTTTACATCTCTAATCCTATCCTTTGGGCTCATGGCATTATAGCCGTGTAAAAGCCTCGCCATGTTGAAAACCCCCGGTGATATAGCCCTGACAAAAAGTTCAGGGTATCCTTTGGCAACTCCCTGTCTCAGGAACAGTTCATGAACGTCGGCAAAGCAGCTGTCAAGGACTAAACCCGCAAGGTTATCGGTGAACATTGACAGGGCCGCTCCCCCGGAGGAAAACCCGATAGCGTACACCTTAGAGCAACCTCTACCTCTGAGGTAGTCAATAGCTCCCCCGATGTCCCTGTCATTGTGGGTCAAGGTCTTGCCTGTGCCCCCGGATTCTCCCCTTCCTCTGAAGTCAAACAGCAGTACGCTGAAGCCCTGGCCCACCAGGTCTCGTGTTAGCTGGAGTGTTCCTGTGACCTCATCATTCCTGGTCTGGTGGCCACCGTTGACGATGATGACGCAGGGTTCACCACCTCCCACGTACCATCCCCTCAACTCAATGTTGTCATCCCTGCTCAGGAACGAAATATCTTCGTAGTCCAGACCTACATCGCCCGGAGACCCGTTGACCGGGAGCCTCGGTATATCCATCAGGGCATTAGCCACATATGAAGAGTACCCTAGGTAAGCAGCTAATCCGAGCGCTGGTAGCACTGGCATGGCCCACCACCACTTGTTCATTTTATTACCTGGGAGCCTTCGTCCGGAACCCTGGGAGAGGGACTAACCATCACATCTTGCCCACACGAGATGCCAATCCGAAGAGGTTGCTGAGCGGCAGGTAAACTAGAGCGTGGCCGGCCTCGTCAAGGCCGGTAATCGACCACTGTACCCCTAGCACCCACGACGCAATCCCCACGATGATGACCGCGAGGCTTCCCCACCAGGGGATCGGCGATACTGTGACCCCGGGGTTGTCGAGGACAATCGGGGTGCGGGGATGGCGGAGTGCTTGCCCCATACAGTGTCCTGCTACTTTAAGTTCCTTCTTCAACCTCTTACTCCTTCGTTTTCCGCAGTGTTTCTTGCTTCTTCCGCCGAGCCTCGGATTGTAACCTCTGCCGGGCGGCCTCGTTCCGGTCGCGGGTCCCGCCAAAGGGGTTCCGGATGGTCTTCTCGTAACCACATTTACAGGTAAGGGTGGCCTTACCACCCTTCATGCTCATTGAACTGATGCTAATCTTACCACCCCGGTACCTGGTCATCAAGACCTCACCACACCTGGGGCAGAGGACCGACCTGCCGGGCGACTTCTTGACCTCGATGCCCTGCTCCTCAGCCCAGCATTGCTGGCAGACCCACTGGCCATCTACCTTGCGTAGCGCTCCTGCATGGCTCTCGGCCTCCCTGCTGCATTGAATTGCGGTCCCTGTGGTCATGGTAATCATACCACCTCAAGTTTCGTCTTGGATGCGATTATCCCGCCGTCCGGCCGGGCAACCAGGGCATCCAGTGTCATTAGATTCCCTACATCTGCACTTTCTATGGCGATGTCGAATCGAAGTGGCTTTGTCTCTCCAGGGCCAAAGGTCATACTGGAAACAAAGGGTCCGATCCTTTCAATGCCACGGAGCCTGGCACCCACAGTTACCTCCAGTATGGCGGAGGTCGATACCCCTCCCTTGTAGCTGAGGTTCTGCACTGTAACCGGGACCTGTTTGGTGTATGGCTCCGGTGGCAAAAAGGCCACCACTTTACTGGCCGAACTATCATAGGCCCAGTAGGTAGAAGCCCACCTCTCTACCCAGACGAGGATAGTGACATTCACCCCGGGCATGGTGAAAGACGCGCTATACGTCTTCGATGAGCCGCTGGTAATAACCTCGCTGGTGATGAAGATGCGGACCGTGCCGGCAAGTATCTCGGTCCTGTAGGAGAAGTTGTACGCTGAGATGTTGCGTACTACGGCTGAGACACTGACCGTCTCGCCCTGTGCAGCACTAGCAGGGGCGCCTATGGCGATGGTACAGGGCACGATAGGTGGCGGCTCAGGCGGTGGCGGCTCAGGCGGTGGCGGCTCAGGCGGTGGCGGCTCAGGCGGTGGCGGCTCAGGCGGATGAAGGACAGGACACACGGCACCGTGCGCCATGAGCGCATCCACCGTCCAGAACGGGCCTGCTCCACACATCGGGCAGTAATACATCGCTCATCTTTCTACTAAAATTCAATAACGGCGCCATAGATGATGGGCACGAAGACGATGGCGATTGGGTCTACTGCGGACGCGACGCTGATTGTCCCCACCTTCACGGTGACCGTCAGCGAGCCATCCCAGTCAGCGCTGCCCAGGATAGGTGTGACTGACCCACTGAAAGGGCCCCTCCGCTCCCCACCTTGAAACATCTCTCCAGGGAGCATGATGGGCGTCCCCATAGGGTAATAGTTTGGTGGACCATATGAGGCACCAATCAAGATATCAAAGGTAACTGGCCAGGGCTCTCCCCCTTTCGTAGACGCGTTGGTGATGAACACATCAAAGAAGGCCGTCTGACCTTCCTCAATCGTAACCGGTGAATTCCTGGGTAGCGGGTTGCCTAAAGCATCGTGCCAGTAGATTTCGATGCCATTACTGGGTTCTTCCGGTGCCTTTCCCTC
>Ga0307379_10007110_pt1 | contig 15267 bp, 10 predicted proteins | sample UN2MG_FD_202237 | JGI IMG/M metagenome (GOLD analysis project Ga0307379, IMG submission 202237) | Soil microbial communities from Risofladan, Vaasa, Finland - UN-2 | ecosystem: Environmental > Terrestrial > Soil > Coastal area > Acid sulfate soil | place: Finland: Risofladan, Vaasa | collected... | reverse complement strand
TCCTCGCGCCGATGTTGGTCCGGGAGCCGCCATCGCTCGGCTCGAAACGCCCCGGTGACCTGCTTTCTCTCGTTCGTGAGGCGGGGCGCGCGGCTGGCCTCTCGCGCCGTGACATCCACGAACTCGTACGCATCTTCACGATGTCGGTCGGCGACCTCCTCGATGACAGCTTCGAGCTCGACGCTCTCAAGGGCTCGGTCGCCTCGACCGGCGTGGTCGGCGTCTGGGCCGGACCGCGGACCCCCGGCACCGCCTACAACCTCCTCCATCACGCGCTCGGCGAACTCGACGGCGTGCGCGGTTCATGGGGTCAGGTGATCGGCGGCATGGGCGCGATCAGCAACGCGATCGCCCGCTCGGCCGAGTCCGCCGGCGCGTTGATCCGCACCGATGCCGAGGTCGCCTCGATCGATGTCGCCGGCGGCGGAGTGGTCGGCGTCACTCTCAGTGACGGTGAAGAGCTGCGCGCGCCGATCGTCGCCTCCGGAGCGCACCCGAAGACGACGATCCTCGACCTCGCCGGCGCCGAGAACTTCCCGACCGAGATCGCCGACGACATGCGCCGCTACAGAACCCGCGGTGGCTCGGTGAAGATCAACATCGTGCTCAGCGAGCCGCCCCGATATGAGAATGTCAGCGAGGAGGAACAGCAGCTCCTGATGCACACCGGCGTCAACCTCTGTCCCTCCGTCGACTATCTCGAGACGGCCTGGCAGGATGCGCTCGCCGGCCGCCCCGCCGCCAACCCCTACGTCGAGGCCGAGCTACCCTCGGCGGTCGATTCCTCGCTCACCGACGACGACCGTTGGGTGATGACGATGTTCACTCAGTACGGACCGCATGCGGCCGAGGATTGGCCGAACGGGAGCCGCGAGGACTACGCCGCCTCCTGCGTCAACCACCTGGCCCGCTACGCGCCCAACGTTCCAGGCGCGATCGAGGAGTTGGAGGTGCTGGCGCCGCCCGACCTCGAGGAGATCTTCGGCCTCCAGGACGGCTCGATATTCCAGGGCGAGCAGGGCCTCGATCAGATGGCCTTCATGCGCCCGACCCCCGACCTCGCCCACTACGGCACCCCGGTCGGCGGCCTCTACCTCTGCGGCGCCGGCACCCACCCCGGTGGCGGCGTGATGGCGGCTGCCGGACACAACGCGGCAAAGCGGATCCTCAAGGACCGCAACGGCCTGCGGGGGCGCCTGCGCCGTCGCCGCGCCACATCGGGCTAGGCGCGGCGCGGCCTCAGCGCCGCTTCTTTTTGCCGCGCTTCTTCGGCTTCGCCTTGAGCTTGGCCTTTGCGGCCTTGCCGGGGGTGTTGTCGGCCTTCAGCCCCGCGACCTCGACCTTGGCGCTGTCGATGCCGGGCACGTTGCCGACCTTGAGCTTTGGCTTCTTCGTCGTCAGCGACAGGCGCCGGCCGTCCTTGAGCTTGATCCCGGCGACGTAACGCTTCGCGCCCTTGGCCTGGCGCCAGCTCGCGAGCAGCTTGCTGCCCTTGCGTCGCACCCGGAGGTGTCGCGGCTTCGCCGGCTTGATCGGGCCCGGGGCCTTGTAGGTGGCGACGCCGAGTCGGTCCCGCGGCAGCCCGAAGGAGTCGACCGCGGCGACGATCCGGCGCTTGCCCTTGGGGCCGTCGGCGGCGGAGAAGGCCAGCCTTCCTCTGCCGCCCTTGATCGTCCCCAGCCGCTTCGAGACGCCCTTGCCGACCTCGTAGAAGCGGATCTTCTGGCCGTCGATCTTCTTCGCCTTGTAGGCGAGGAGGCGCTTGCGACCGCCGCGCTTCTTGACCTTGGCGGTGATCTTGACATCGGGCAGGCCTTCGGCAACCGCCACCGACTCGATCTGGGATGAGCCGGGCAGCAGGTCGACCCTCCAGGTTCCGGCCTGCGGCTTCGGCAACGCCGCGAAGCTCGCCTCGGCGTAGTCGCTGGGACCGAGCGCCCCGAGCGCGTTCTGGGCCGAGGCGCCAGGCGGGTTCGGGGAACTCAGCGTCTCACCGCTGGGCGAGGTCAGCACAACCCGTGGCGGTGCGCCCTGGCCGTCGATCTTGACGTTCGCCTGCGGGAGGCCCTTGGCGATCTTGAAGGTCGCGGAGGTCGCGGAGGCCTGCGCGGAGTTGATCGACTTGTAGGGCTTCAGGTCGCAGCCGAAGAAGGCGTCCCATCCGTTTGTCCACAAGTAGGCCACCCCGGCCGAGACGCTGACCTTCGCTCCCGGCGGGCCGACCTCCGCGGTGCCGCACCCCGCGGCCGCCTTCTTCGAGAGCAGGACCTTGACTCCGACGCAGCCGATAGCCGGGACGCCGCAGGCATCGCCGCTGCCGAACAGGTCGAAGTTGCCGGACGGGATCTCGACGGCCCCGTCAACGGTGCCGGCCAGGCTGGGGCCAAAGCCACTGTCGAGGTCGAAGCTGCCGCCGAGGCTGAGCTTGCCGCTCGTCTCATACTGCGCGAAGACGTCTGCGGTCGGGATTCCGGCGATCGCCCCGGTGCCGTCGGCGCGGAAGATTCCGGGCGACGGGGCCTTGGGGAACGTGTAGCTGACCGTGCCGTCGATCTTGGCGGCGGCGACGTTGAGCCCTGGGACGGTCGGCCCCGCGGTGACCGACGCCAGGCCTGAGAGCTTCAGCGGGTCGGTGAGGATCTGGAAGCCGATGCTCTTCAGGTAGGTGAACTGGCTCACCGGGCGGCCCGGTGCGTCGAAGTTGAGCGTCGCATTGGCGTGGTCGAATGCGCCTGCCCGCAGGCCGAAGTCGGTGTCGAGGGAGGACTTGATCACCGGCAGGATGATCCGGGCGGAGCCGTCGAGGATGAACGGGTCCTTGGCCGCGTAGACGACCTTCAGATCCTGCACCTCGGCTATTCCGAGGAAGACCGAGCCGGCGCTCAGCGTCGTACCGGCGAGCATCAACCCGGATGGATTGTCGAGCCGCAGGGTCGCGTCGCCGGTGACGCCACCGCCGAGCAGGCGGTCGAACGGCTGCGGCAGCTTCAGGTGCACCGGGACGGTCATCCCCTGTGCGCCGCCGATCTGAGGCGTCGTCTTACCCAGCACCGTCAGGCCGAGGACCTCGACCGGGGGCTTGAGCTTGCCGGTGTCGAAGACCGCGGGGTTGCCGGCGAGGTCCTTGATTGCACCGCCGTTCTTCGGCAGCTCCCACGCCAGCTTGCCGTCGTCGAGCTGCACGTTGCCGGCCTTGGCGACGACCTTGCCGGTGCTCTTCAGCGTTCCTTTGCCGGTGTCGAAGACGAGCTTGCTCGACGCTGAAGCGAGCGCCCGGCCGTTGGGGCTGGGATCGAGGTCGAGCCCGTTGACACGCACGGCTCCGCTGGTCGAATAGGAGCTCCCCGCCTTCTGCAGGCAGCCCTCGCGGGCGAGGATCACAGCCTTGCCGTAGGTGACCTTCGGCACGCACGGCTGCGGGCCGCCGCCACCAGAGACAGGATCGAAGGGCGCCGCCTTGATCACGCTGTGCCCGGACTCGGTCGTCCACAGCCCCCAGCCGCCGCCGTCATCGGCGGCGCCGACCGCGGGGTTGAAGATGTTGGCCTGGCCCTTGGCCAGCCGCTTTGGATCGCTGAACTTCTGCCCGTTTTTGGAGCGGCTGTAGCGGAGGGTGGTGGGGTTCCCGCTCTCATACCAGAGGGCATGCAGGTTGCCTCCGGCGTCCTCGATGAAGTCCCGGTCCTGGGGCGTACCCTTGTCGCTCACCGGAATCTTCGGGCCGGGCCCGGCCGACGTAACCCGCCGGGCGACGTAGCGCTTCTTGGCCGGCTGCCCGATCCGGTACAGCAGGTAGAGCCCCCGCAGCCCGCCGACGAGCCGCGGGTTATCTCCGGCGCCGACCAGCTTGGTAGGCAGCCAGTTAGCGATGCTGTTGTAGTCGCCGCTGCCGTCCCAGAAGCGGAGGAAGGTCCGCCCACTGGTGATCTGCCCGTAGGCGGCGACCGGGCTGAGCGGGTCGGCGAAGGCGACCGAGGCTGAGGTTGTGTCGCCCGTCTGGCCGACAAGATCGCTGTCGATCCTGGCCGAGGTGCTGACCGGAACGCCGGGATTCACCGGCGCCGCCTGGATGAAGCTGCCCTCGGTGCTGCTGCTGGCTGTCGAGATCTGGAAAGCGCCTGGGCCAAGGGCCGCACCTCCGTCCTGTCCCATCGGGGAGAACTCGGGCAGGGCCGCCGTCCTGGCGATGAAGGTGGGAGCGCCGAAGCTCTGCCCGCCGTCGGTCGACTGCAGGATCAGCAGCCGGTCCCCGGGGAAGCCGCCCCGATTGGTCAGCAGCGTCACCACCCCACCGCCGATCAGCACCCTGGGGCCGACGAAATCGTCCATCGGGATGTTGAAGGTCTTCTCCGGCGAGCAGGACCTGGTCCCCCGCGGCAGCCGGCAGTAGTGGAGCACGTCGTCGCCGCCGATCACCTGCTGGTTCCAGACGATGTGGCCGGTGCCGGAGTCGTCGACGGCGATCTGCGGCAGCTGACCGTCGGCGTTGAGGGTGAACGGCTTCGCGGCGGCTGCCCGCGGGAAGGCGAGGACGATTATCAGGACGCTGATCGCGATCAAGAGCACGATCGCAAGGTGACTCGGTCTGCCTACCCGGTTCACAGGCTCAGACTAGACCTGGGCGCCGCCCCGGTCAAATCGGCCTGGACGCATGATCGATGGCTCCGCTCCGTCCCGACAAAGCCGGGCCCGAGCGGCCCCGGCGTCCTCACCGGGCAGATCTCGCTCAGCCGAAGATGATCTCGGTCACGGCTCGACCGGCGTTGTCGGCAAAGTCGACAAGGGGATCCGGGTAGACGCCGAAGGCGATCGTCGCGCCGGCGGTGAGCGCGAGCACGCCGAGGACCAGCAGGCAGTGACCGCCGCTCGGCCCGCCGCGCAGCGCCCGCCCCGCTATGACCTCGGGCCGCCCACCGCCGCCCGCAACGTCTGCATCCGAAGCTGCGCCCGCAATCGCCGGCATCAGCTTCGGTGCCGGTCGCATCCAGACTGCAGCGATCACCCGCAGGTAATAGGCGAGGGAGATCATCGTGCCGATCGCGATCATCACACCGAGCCAGGTGTAGTCGCCGTCGACCGCGGCCTCGATCAAAAAGAGCTTGCCGATGAAGCCCGCAGTTCCCGGCAGGCCGGCCAGCGCCAGCATCGCGATCGTCAATGGCCAGGCCAGCGACGGCCGGGAGCGGCCGAGGCCCTCGACGGAGGCGATGTCATCTCCGAACGGAGTCTCGCGCTCGCGGATTGCGATCACCGTGAAGGCGGCGAGGTTCATCAGGGCGTAGGCGGCGAGGTAGAAGATCAGGGCGTTGACGCCGACCTCGGTCGCGACCAGCAGGGCGACGAGCATGTAGCCGCCCTGAGCGATGCCGGAGTAGCCGAGCATCCGCTTCAGCGAGTTCTGGCTGAGCGCGCCGACGTTGCCGACGACGATCGAGATCGCCGCGATCGCCGCCAAGGCGGGCTGCCATTCGGTGGTGGACGGTCCGAGCGCGATGATGAAGAAGCGGGCGAAGACCGCGAAGGCCGCCGCCTTCGTCGCGACCGCCATGAAAGCCGTGATCGGCGTCGGTGCTCCCTCGTAGACGTCCGGCGTCCACTGGTGGAAGGGCGCGATCGAGACCTTGAAGGCGAGGCCGACGGTGCAGAGGCCGATCCCGATCAGGATCAGCGGATCGGCGCCGAGGCCGCTCTCGGCGATTCCGGTGGCGATCCCGGTGAAGTCCATCGAGCCGGATCCGCCGTAGATGAAGGCCAGGCCGTAGAGCAGGGTGGCGGAGCCCAGCGAGCCGACGATCAGATACTTGAGGCCGGACTCCAAGGACGTGGCCCGGCTGCGGTGGCTGCCGCAAAGGACGTAGAGCGGGATCGAGAGCAGCTCGAGCGCGACGAAAAAGCTGATCAGGTTCTGAGCCTGGGAGAGCAGCACCATTCCCAAAACAGAGCCCAGCAGCAGCGCGTGCGTCTCGCCGAAGCCGGCCTCCTCGGCGCCTGGGTCTCGGAGCATCAGCGGCACCGCCATCGCCGCCGCCGCGATGCAGATCAGGCCGGCCGTGATCGCCAGCCCGTCAATCCGCAGGGCGCCGGCGACGAGGTCCTGAGCGGGCTCGCTCAGCTGCCAGATCATCAGCCCGGCGGCGGCTCCGAGGGTCGTCAGCGTCAGGGCTGTCGAGAGCCAGCGGTTGCCGCGGTCGCTGACCAGCCCGGCGATCAAGACGACGCAGACTCCGGCGGTCAGGGCAATCACCGGAGAGAGTCCGGCGTAGTCGATGCTGGGGGCGTCGAAGTTCATGGCCTCGCCTCCACGATCGGGGCGTAGGGTGTCCAGCCCGGTCGGCCGGGTGTCCCGGCTATGCCGCCGCCGCCGATGTCGGGTTCGGCCCCTTCACCGAGCCCGTAGCGTCCCAGACACTCCTCGTCGGCGGCGATTGCGGCGCCCTCTCCCTCGGCGCCGGCCACTGCCTGCGCCCCCTCTGTGCAGTCGGCGATCGCGACGTAGCCGACGGACTTCTCAACCGCGGCCTCGCCGCGATCGACGATGAAGGCCGGATAGAACGCGATCGCGACGATGCAGGCGACCAGCGGCACGATCACGGCTCCCTCGCGCAGGCTGATCTCACGCGAGACACCGACTGCACCCTCGGGCAGGCGGTTGTGCATCGAGCGCTGGAACATGCGCAGGGCGTAGAAGGCGGCCAGAGCGATGCCGATCGAGGCGATCAGGGCCAGCGCCACCTTGTTCACGAACAGCCCGTTGAGGATGTAGAACTCGCCGAGGAAGTTGGCCGAGCCGGGTATTGCCAGCGTCGCCATCGTCACGACCACGAACAGCACGGCGAGCACCGGCGCGTTCTTCGCCATGCCGCCCATCTCGCGGATGTCCTCGCTCTCGTAGCGCTCGTAGAGCAGGGCGATGATCAAGAACAGCGGCACGACGACGAGGCCGTGGTTGAACATCTGGCTGACCGCGCCGTCGGCGCCGTCGGGCCGCAGGGCGAAGATCCCGAGGGTGATGAAGCCGAGTTGGGCAATCGACGAGTAGCCGGCGATCAGGCGGATGTTGTTCTGTGTGAAAGCCATCGCCGAGCCGTAGAGGATCGAGAGCACGGCGATCACGAGGACGATCTCCTGGTACTGGATCGTCGCGTCGGGGAAGGTCGGCAGGACGATCCGCAGGAAGCCGTAGGCGGCGACCTTGCTGAGCACGCCGCTGAGCAGCGCCAGCACAGGCAGCGGGCATGCCCGGTAGGCGTCGGCCATCCAACCGTGGACGAGGAAGGCCGGCATCTTGACCAGGAATGCTGCGGCGAAGAACCAGAAGATCCACTGCTGATCACCGAGCGGCAGCGGCGTGTTCGCCAGTGCCGCGATGTTGAAGGTCAGCGTCCCGGTCGCGTCGCTGGTGAGCACCGCAGTAGCGATCGCCGCGACCAGCATCAAGAGCGATCCGACGAGCGTGTAGATGATCATCTTGATCGTCGCCGCGATCCGGTCGCCGGTGCCCCAGCCGCCGATCAAGAGGTAGAAGGGGATCAGCATCAGGTCGAAGAAGAGGACGAAGAGGAGCAGGTCCTGGGCGAGGAAGGCACCGACCACCGCCGTCTGCGCCAGTCCGAGCTGGAAGAAGTAGTTGCGGGGCCGGTCCGGACCCTGCAGGGCCGAGTAGACGTTCGCCGCGAGCCAACCGATCGCTGTCAACAGGACCATGAACAGGCTGAGCCCGTCGATGCCGAGGTCGTAGCTGACGCCGAGCTCGGGGATCCAGCTCTCGCTGACGGCGTACTGCAGGGCGTCGGTGCCGCTCTGGAAGTCGGCGATCAAGCCGATCGCCAGCCCGAGGCTGACCAGCGAGCCCACCACCGAGGCCCAGCCGGTCAGGTTGCGGGGCAGAAGGAAGCAGACCAGCCCGATGGCGAGCGGCAGCCAGAGAATGATGTTCAGCATCGGCTCACCACCATCAGCTCGCCGTGATCAGGAAGTAGAGGGCGAGGCCGACGAAGCCGGCGATGACGAGCGTCGCGTAGGAGCGGACGAAACCGGACTGCGCTGCCTTGACCGTGTCACCGAGCCCGCCGACCCCGTTACGGAAGAAGACGACGATGCCCTGCACCACGTAGCGCTCGAAGACATCGTTGGCGAAGTGGCCGACCGCCAGCACCGGCCGGTAGATGAGCGCGTCCTGCAGTTCATCGAACCAGTACTTGTTGAAGAGCAACTTGTGCAGGCCGCTGAAGCGCTCGCGGATCCGGTCGGTCGAGCCCGGCGCGAAGATGTAGAGGTAGTAGGCGAGCGAGATCCCGAGGATGCTGAGCACGCTGCCGACGCCGAGGCCGATCCACGAGTGCAGCGTCGAGGGCACGATCGCATACAGCGGCGACTCCTCGAAGACCGGCTCGAAGAAATTCTCGAGCACCGCATCGACGCCGGGGACCTGGATGTAGCCGGCGAACAGGGCGCCGAGGCCGAGCACGGCCATCCCGACCCGCATCGGCCAGGCGCGCTCGGCGATGTGGTGGTCCTCGCCGGGGAAGCCGACCTCGTTGTCCTCGCGCTCGCCGGTGTGCGGGTTGACGGGCTCACCGTGGGCAAGCTGGCCCCGCTCGAGCTCCTGCGCCTCCTCGCATTTCTCCCCGTAGAAGACGCGGAAGATTATCCGGAACGAGTAGAAGGCGGTGAAGAAAGCCGCGATGTAGCCGCCGATCGCAAACGCCCAGTACATGCCGCCGCGCTCGGCCGCGTAACCGAGGATCTCGTCCTTGCTGAAGAACCCGGCCGTGCCCGTGAAGGCGGCCAGCGCCAGGGCGCCGACCGTCATCAGCACGAAGGTGAAGGGCAGGGACTTGCGGAAGCCGCCCATGTCGTTGATGTTCTGGTTGTTGGCCATCGCCGCGATCACCGAGCCGGCTCCCATGAACAGCAGGGCCTTGAAGAAGGCGTGGGTCATCAGGTGGAAGAGGCCGCCACCGAAGGCGCCGATCGAGACGCCGACGATCATGTAGCCCACCTGGCTCATCGTCGAGTAGGCGATGATCCGCTTCAGGTCGGTGACGACCATCGCCACGGTGGCCGCAAGGAACAGCGTGATCAGGCCGATGAAGGCAGATATGTCGGCCGCTGTGGGGGCTAGGCCGAAGAGCGGGAAGGTGCGGGCGATCAGATACACGCCGGCGGTGACCATCGTCGCCGCGTGGATCAAGGCGCTGACCGGGGTCGGGCCCTCCATCGCGTCCGGCAGCCAGGTGTGGAACGGGATCTGGGCTGACTTGGCGAAGGCGCCGACCAACAGCAGCAGACAGATTGCGACGATCGTCCACTCGTTGGTGGTGAAGTGCTCGGGCGCCTGCTCGAAGACGGCCAGGTATTCGGTTACCCCGAGCTCCTTGATCAGGAGGATCGCGGCGAAGACGAGGCCGATGTCGCCGATCACGTTGATCACGAAGGCCTTCATGCCTGCCGTGGTCGCGGTGTCGCGGCGGTACCAGAAGCTGACCAGCGCGTAGGAGGCGTAGCCGACGAAGGCCCAGCCGACGATCAGCAGCACGAAGTTGCCCGCCAGAACCAGCAGCAGCATCGAGAAGACGAAGAAGTTGAGATAGGCGAAGAAGCGGTGGTAGCCGTGATCGCCGCCCATGTAGCCCACCGAGTAGACGTGGATCATCATCGAGACGCCACTGACGACCAGGGCCATGAAGACGCTCAGCGGGTCGACGAGGATGCCCAGGTCGAAGGGGATTCCGGCCGCGCCGCCGTAGTCGTACAGCGTGTCGGTCAGATGCTGCTCCTCGGCCGGGAACTCGAGCAGCTTGACGAGCGCACCGATCGCCGAGAGGAAGGCGAGCGCGATCGCGCCGGTCCCGATCCAGCCCGCGGTCCGGGCGCTGAGGAGCTTGAAGGTCAGGCCGATCGTGATCGTCCCCGCGAGCGGGAAGGCGAGGATCAGCCAGCCAAAGGTGGTGGCGCTCATCCGCGCAGCCCCCTCACCTCATCGACATCGAGAGGCAGGCGGCGGCGGTACATGGCGACGATCAGGCCGAGACCGACGACGACCTCACAGGCGGCGACGACCATCACGATCAGGGCCATGATCTGCCCGTCCTGGTCGCCGAGCGAGCGGGCAAAGGAGAGGAAGGCGAGGTTGGCGCTGTTCAGCATCATCTCGAGGCAGAGGAGGATGACCAGCGGGCTGCGGCGGACCAGGACGCCGACAGCGCCGATCGCGAACAGCAGGGCGGAGAGGACGAGGTACCAGGTGATGTCCATGTCAGGCCTCAGCTTCCTGCCGGCTGCCCTGATCATCCAGATCCGGGCGGCGGGCGGCGAGGACTACCGCTCCTACCGCGGCTAGCAGGAGGAGGAGGGAGGCGGCTTCGAAGGCGATCAGGAAGTCCTCGAGGAGGAGCTGGCCGATTGCGGCTGGACTGCCGAAGCCGGCGGCGATCGTTGGGCCCTCGCTCTCGAGCGAGGTCAGGGCGGTGCCGAGCACGGCGATACTGAGCTCGATGAACAGCGCCAGGCCGAGCAGGGGGGCGATCACCCGCTGTCCCGGGATTGGCTCCCAGAGTGGCTCATCGACGTTGCCGACATAGGCGGCGACGAACACGTAGAGCACCATCACGGCACCGGCGTAGACGACGATCTGAGCGACTGCCACGAACTCGGCGTGAAGCAGCAGGAAGAGCCCGGCGAGCGAGACAAGGTGGACGACCAGAGCCAGCACGCTGTAGAACGGGTTGCGAAGCCCGATCACCGCGATAGCGCCGCCAAGGGCTCCGATGGCGCCCACAAAGAACGCGACTTCGACCATTCGCGGCATCCTATTCGCGTCGGGGCCCCCTTGCAGAGCGTCGCCGCCGCCCGGCCCGCCGAGCCGGTCGCACCTCTCCGCCGCGACCCGGCCTCGGCATCTAGGCTTCCACAGCCATGGCGCAATCGATCCTCAAGCCGGTTTATCGACTCCTCCTGCGTTGGTTCTACCGGCCATTCATCGGCCCGCCGTTCGGCGTCGCTTTTCAGCGCCGGTACATGGCTCTTGCGGTGAAGACTGTGCCGCGCCCCCGCGGGGCCGCCGCCGAACCCGTCCAAGGCGCGGATCCGCCGATGCTCAAGGTCAGTGCCGGCCACGGCGAGCCGGCCGGCCGCAAGGCGTTGCTCTGGGTCCACGGCGGCGGCTTCGTCGTCGGCAGCCCTGACACCCATGCAGGTCTCGCCGGTCATATCGCCCTCGCAGCCGGCCCCGACGTCGACGTCTACCTGCCGCATTACCGCCTCGCGCCCGAGGCTCCGTTCCCGGCCGCGACCGATGACATCTTCCGCGCCTACCGGGCGGTCCTGGCCCGGGGTCACGATCCGGCGGCGGTCGCGATCGGAGGCGATTCGGCCGGCGGGGCGATCGCGGTGCTGACCGCCCTCGCGATCCGCGAGATGGATCTGCCCTCCCCGGCGGCGATGGTCCTGATCTCGCCGGTCACCGATCTCAGTCTCTCGGGCGGGAGCATCGCCGGCAAACGCCGGACAGAGGCCGTGCTGCGGGAGGAATGGCTGCGCTTTGGCTACCGTTCCTTCGCCGGGCCCCTCGCGCTCACCGACCCGTTGGTCTCGCCGCTCTACGCCGACCTCGACGGCCTGCCACCGACACTGGTTCAGGTCGGTGAGCACGAGCTCCTGCTCGACGACTCCCTGCGCTGGGCCGACCGTGCCTGGGGCGCCGGCGTCGAGGTCGAGGTCCAGCGCTTCCCCGATATGTGGCACGACTTCCAGCTCCAGGCGGGGATCTTCGAGGATGCTGCTCAGGCCGTCGGCGACATCGGTGCCTTCCTGCTCCGCCGCTGGGCCGACTGAGCGGCGGGCCCGCCGATATAGGCTGGGGTCAATGGCAACTGGACCGCTGCATGGGATCAAGGTCGTCGAGGTCGCGAGCATCGGGCCCGGCCCTTTCGCGGTGATGATGCTCGCCGACATGGGCGCCGACGTGGTTCGCCTCGAGCGAGCCGAGGGCGCGGGACTCGGATCCGGCTCCTGGAACTTCACTCACCGGGGACGGCCCTCCGTCGGATGCGACCTGAAGAAGCCCGAGGGTCGCGAAATGATGTTGCGGCTCTGTGAGTCCGCCGACGCCCTCGTCGAGGGGTTCCGCCCGGGGGTGATGGAAAAGCTCGGGGTAGGCCCGGATGAGGTTCTGGCCCGCAACGAGCGGCTCGTCTACGGGCGGATGACCGGGTATGGACAGGACGGTCCGATGTCGTCGGTCGCCGGCCACGACATCAACTACATCTCGATCGCCGGAGCCCTCGGTCAGTTCCAGCGCAGCGGCGAGAAGCCGCTCTTCCCGCTCAACATGGTCGGTGACTACGGCGGCGGCGCGATGCTGCTCGCCTTCGGCGTCCTTGCCGGGATCATCGAGGCGCGGACCTCCGGCAAGGGCCAGGTCGTCGACGCCGCAATGGTCGAGGGCTCGGCGTTGTTGATGACGATGATCTGGGCAATGAAGGAGATCGGGGTCTGGACCGAGCCTGGCAGCAACCTGCTCGACTCCGGCGCCCACTTCTACGAGACCTACCGCTGCAAGGACGGCGGCCACGTCGCGATCGGAGCGATCGAGCCCCAGTTCTACGCCGAGTTGCTGCGGCTGCTCGAGGTTGATCCGGCCGACTTCCCGCAGATGGACCGTGAGCGCTGGCCCGAGCTCAAGCTGCGCTTCACCGAGATCTTCGCCACGAAGACGCGCGAGGAGTGGGTGGAGATCCTCGAGCCGGCCGAGGCCTGCGGCACCGCCGTCTACGGCATCGACGACGCCCCTGAGCATCCCCACAACAAGGCCAGGAAGACCTTCGTCGAGGTCGGCGGCAAGAGGCAGCCGGCGCCGGCTCCACGCTTCAGCCGGACCTCGCCCGGCGTTCCCGCTGCGCCTTCGGAGCCCGCCGCCGACACCGACGAGGCGCTTGCCGCCTGGGGCTTTTCGACGGCGGAGATCGCCGGGCTGCGCGAGGCGGGAGCGCTCGGCTAGCTGTTTGTCGGAGTCGGCCCGGTTTCAGGGGTTGCGAGCCGGCTCGGGCTCAGAAGCCGAACAGGTCGGGGAGCTTCATTCCGAGGCCGAGGTCGCCGATCACCCGCAGGCGGCCGATGAGTGCCAAGCGCCGAGCGCCCGTCTCACCGGTGATCAGCTTGCGCAGATCGGTCGGCCGCACCTTCAGGGTCAGATCGGCCTCGGAGTCCGGATCATGGGAGAGCGCGCAGGTGCTGTTGACGATCCGCAGTTCGTAGTGCTCGTACCCTCCGCCGGGGCGGTCCCAGAGCTTGATGTGGATCACGGCGTCGACGTCGGCGGCATTCTCGGGGCGGAAGAGACCGACCATGTGCTCGATCAGGGCCGCGATCACCCGCTGCCGCTGCGGCGGCTCCTGCATTAGATCCTCGAAGTCATCCTTGTCCATCTCGACGATCGCCGCGTAGACGGCCAATGGGTCGGCGCTGTCGAGGTCAATCCGGCTCACGGGCCGCATCCTAGTCCCGGATCCACCGAGGTTCGCAGACCCGTGAGGCGATGAGGGGTGGAATGATCGCCCCATGGACGGACTCCAGAACCCGTGGCATTTGCTCGACGGCGACTTCCGCCGGGAGCACCGCTGATGGTCGACCTCTCGAGTTTGCTCAAGGGGGTGGCAGACGGCGCCACGCAGAACGCCCAGGCTCTTGCCGCCGTGGCGCGTTCAGGCTTGTTGAACCCCGAGCGCCCCGACAAGCTGGCTCGGATGGGCGCCGAGGTTGCTCGCCGGGGGCCGTTCGGCGGCGCTTGCAGCGCCGCGGCGATCCGTTGGGGCGATCGGCCCGCGTTGACCGACGAGCTGGGAACGCTGACCTACAGGGAGCTCGATCGCCGCTCCAACGCCGTCGCCCGCGCCTGGGCCGGCGACGGGATGCAGCCCGGCGATGGCATCGCGATCCTCTGCCGTAACCACCGCGGCTTCCTCGACGCGAGCTTTGCCGCTGCCAAGCTCGGACTGCGAATCGTCTTCATGAACACTGAGTTCGCCGCTCCCCAGATCGAGGACGTCTGCAAGCGCGAGGGCGTCGGCACCCTCGTCTTCGACGCCGAGTACGACGATCGTGCTCCCGGCTGGGCCGACCGGCACTTCCGCGCCTGGACCGATGGCGAGGGCCTTGGTGGAGCGCAGGCGAGCCTCGAGGAACTGATCGCCACCAACTCAGGCGATCCGATGCCGGTACCGTCGCAGAAGCCGACGATTGTGATGCTGACCAGCGGCACGACCGGGGCGCCGAAGGGGGCACCGCGCCAGGAGAGCGGCAGCCTGGTCACTCTGGGCGCTCTTTTCGACCGGGTTCCGTTCCGGACCGGCGAGGTGACCTACATAGCGCCCCCGTTCTTCCACGCGCTCGCCTTCGCCACACTGGCCCTGGCGCTGAGCATGGGCTCGCGGATCGTCACTCGCCGCCGGTTCAGCCCCGAGGACTTCCTCGCCTCGCTCGCCGAGCAGCGGGTGAGCACAGCGGTGGTCGTGCCGGCGATGCTGCAGCGGAGCTACGAGCTCGGCGACGAGGTCGTCCGCTCCCACGACACCTCCGCCCTGAGGATCGTCTTCTGTGCCGGCTCGCAGCTGCCGGGCCCGACGGCGACCAAGACGCTCGACCTCTTCGGCGACGTCCTCTACGTCCTCTACGGCTCGACGGAGGTCGCCTTTGCCTCGATCTCCGTGCCGGCGGACCACCGCGCGGCGCCGGCGAGCGTCGGCAAGGTGACTCTGGGCACGGTCGTCAGGCTGCTCGACGACGAGGGGCGCGAGGTGCCCGGGGGCCGGCCGGGCCGAATCTTCGTCTCCAACGGGATCGAGTTCGGCGGCTATACCGATGGCGTCACCAAGGAGGTGATCGATGGCGCGATGTCCTCCGGGGATATCGGCCACTTCGATGCTGAGGGTCGCCTCTTCATCGACGGTCGCGACGACGAGATGATCGTCTCCGGCGGCGAGAACGTCTTTCCCCAGGAGGTCGAGGAACTGTTGATGGCCCGAGACGACGTCGCCGAGGTCGCCGTGATCGGCGTTGACGACGACGACTTCGGCCAGCGGCTTGCCGCCTACGTAGTGCCGATCGCGGGCGCGATCCCGAGCGCCGAGCAGATCCGCACCCACGTCAAGCAGAATCTGGCCCGTTACAAGGTCCCCCGCGATGTCCACTTCATCGACGAACTGCCACGCAACGCTACCGGCAAGATCGTCAAGCGCGAGCTCGCCGACCGGCGCGGATAGCGACGGC
>Ga0307379_10007109_pt1 | contig 15268 bp, 8 predicted proteins | sample UN2MG_FD_202237 | JGI IMG/M metagenome (GOLD analysis project Ga0307379, IMG submission 202237) | Soil microbial communities from Risofladan, Vaasa, Finland - UN-2 | ecosystem: Environmental > Terrestrial > Soil > Coastal area > Acid sulfate soil | place: Finland: Risofladan, Vaasa | collected... | reverse complement strand
TTTATTACAGCACACATGGTAAGCTTCACGACGCCTACGAGCGATTGATTGGATTGATGGAGCGAAGAGGTTCACTAACCCTATTTTTGCTCGCAGCAGTGCTTAACCCCTTCTTCTACCCGGCAGCTCTAGCCGCCGGGGCGCTGCGATTCGGTCTAAAGAAGTATTTCCTTATTACCTTGGTCGGTAAGACAATCAAAGGTATGACGGTAGCCTATGCCGGTTACTGGGGACTGCGAGAGCTACTCAGAATGCTGGGTATGCCGGTATAGGGATAGCTTTACTCAATCACGATAGAAATTCGTATTATCCGGTCGCCCTCAAACTGTGGATTTTTACTCGGGTCTCTGGGCGTCAAGTTTTCGAGGACATCCATACCATCTATTAGCTGCCCAAAGACAGAGTGTTTGCCGTCAAGTCCGGGCTGTGGTGCATAGGTGATGAAAAACTGGCAGCTATTGGTATTGGGGCCAGAATTAGCCATTGATAGTGTCCCGGCTTCATGTTTGTGCTCGGTGAATTCATCTTCAAATTTGTAACCGGCATTACCCATCCCGGTTCCAGTCGGGTCTCCTCCCTGTGCCATAAAGCCAGGTATTACCCGATGAAAGGTGGAACCGTCGTAGAATCCTTCGGTAGCCAGAAAGACAAAGTTGTTAACTGTTATCGGTACATCCTTGGCGAATAGTTCCAGCACCATAGTCCCTTTTTCCATCTCGATAATAGCGGTGTATTTCTTACTGGTGTCAATCGCCATTGGCGGCGGTGCCGAATACGTTTTAGGCTCTGGTTTTACGACTGGTGCTGGTGCCGGTGAAGGTGCCGGTGAAGGTGCTGGCGATGGTTCTGGCGCCGCCCCACCGCATGACACCGCCGCAAGGGTAACCAAGACCAAGCTAATGCCCACTATTAAATATACAACTTTAGTTAACATCGTCCTCCCCTTTCATAGCCAAGGTTTTAAACATTTTCTTTCCGATTGTAGCTTATTTGTTCCTTCTAAGCAATTACCGGGGAGACCGTTTACTAACCTCATCCCCCCTATCCACTCCGGCTTACCGCTGTGACAATGCCCCTTTTTCAAATGCAAAGCCACTGCATCTTTTACATCACTGTGTCACACCAGATAAATTATGTCTTTTGTTCTCTTTTCTGCTACCTTCACCCAAACCGAGGCTTGTGATTGACTCTACTTTATGGCTTCAATAGAGCAACTATATTTTCCCCACTATACATAGAATCAAAAGCTCTCTGAGCATCCTTCAGCGGGATAATTTCAGAGATAAGTGGTTTGACATTCACCTGTTTATTTGCAATTAGACGCATGGAGGTATATATTAACCCGCTTGGCCCGCCGAACCCGCCAGCGATAGTAACAAATCTTACCTGCTTTTTCCACCAAACCATAGGGTCAATCTCTGTTGGCAACCCATATCCAGCCAAGCCTATCATGCCACCGCGTCTGACCATGTCAACGGCCTGGTTTAAGACATCCCCGCTTCGGACACAAATAATGACTACATCCAGGCCAGCCTCCGCAAGCTTTATTACCTCAGAGATAACATCCACTTCGTTGGGATTCAGAGCCGCGTCAGCACCCATTTCCAATGCCTTATCCAAACGGGACCTAACCAGATCGATGACAATAACTTTGGAAGCTCCGGCAGCTTTAGCACATAGCATTGTTCCCAGGCCAATTTTCCCAGCTCCAATGACGGCGACTGACTCCCCAAGCTTTAGCCCGGTAGTCATGACGCCACTTACCCCTGTGCGGAGTGGTTCAACCAGCGCTGCTTCCTCATCGGATACATTATCGGGTATTTTTTGAACTGAGGTTGATGACCTAATGAAATACTCAGCCATTGCTCCAATTTGTCTTGCGTAGTCTCTGACCACTATAGGTAATGTTCGTGGTGATACATCCTTGCCCTGGCACAGGTGATATAACTGGCGCCGGCAATAGTAGCACTGCCCGCAGGGTAGCGGATGGTCGCCGACTGTAACGCGGTCACCAATTGACCATCCATCAACCCCTTCACCTACGGCGGTTACCTCCGCCGCAAACTCATGGCCAATTATCGCCCCTGCCTTGACCGGGTCACCTTGCATTTGATTATCAACATATTCAAGGTCAGTGCCACAAATGGAGCAGTATTTACTCTTCAGTAATAGTGTTCCTGGCGGTACTGATGGAGTTGGCACCTCCTCATATGCGATGAGTCTTCTACCTTTGACCACAGCAGCTTTCATCGAATTACTCCTTTCTAATTATATTCTTGCCTCTTGGTTGATGAGGCTAGTTGACCTGACCCAAATTATTGTACCACATCTTAAGTTAGAGTTACGGGCTGTGGAGTTGAACGGGTCAAACGGTCTCAGAAGTTGCTAAGCACTCTTTTTTGTGCTAAATTAAATATACACTTATGGGGCTGTAGTTCAATTGGGAGAACGTTTGACTGGCAGTCAAAAGGTAGAGGGTTCGAATCCCTCCAGCTCCACCAAAATATGAAGCTAAATTACCAAAAAGTAAGCCCCCGAAAACCGGGGGCTTTTCTGTTTTGCTACTAATCTGCTACTAAACCTTTTTCTTCGATAATCCCTTGTCCCGAATAACGATATCATCAAAGCAGTTTGCGGCAGCCTCTTGAAGCCCGGGGGCAACATGGGAGTATGTATCAAGGGTTATCTGTATGCTGGCATGGCCTAAACGTTCTTGGACTATCTTAGGGTGTACGCCTTGCTTCAACATAAGGCTGGCATGAGTGTGCCGCGCATCATGTAACCGAATCCCGTTTAACCCACAATGCTTTGCTATGTTGTGCCATGCCTTTGTAATGCTATCAGGGAGCAAGGGTTTGCCGTCATACTGGCTAAATACTAGGTCATCATCTGTTAAAGCAACACCTATCGACTGTCTTATGTTTTCTTGTTCTAGCCAGTGTTCTCTTAGGACTATGGCCGTAGATGGAGATAAGGCTATCAGCCGGCGTCCTTTGGCTGTCTTTGGCTGCCTGATTATGATATCCCGGTTGTGCAACTGGTGAAGTGTTCTACTAACCGATATTTGACACAGAAGCAATTCAACGTCACACCATCTGAGCGCCAGCAATTCGGAGCGCCTCATGCCTGTAAACAAAGTCGTGTAGAATAAGGCGTAATAAGGGGTTGACCTTGCGTACTCCAAGAAGATGTGAATATCGGATTCACTCAATACCTTCATTTCATGACGTTTAACTTTTGGCACTTCTACCGAATCAGCCGGGTTCCGGACTATGATACCGAGCTTAACGGCGCTTCTGAGTGCCTTATGTAAGGTAGTGTGAATATACCGAACGCTACGGTTGCCGAGGCCACCTTTACCATCCCGGCGGCCAGTGGTCAACTTATCGGTATATAGCCGCTGTAAGTGGTCTGGCTTCAATTGTGTAATGGGTATTTGACCTAATGCTGGCTTTATATGACGTTCAACAAAGAACTGGTAACTTTGCGCGGTATGCGGGGCCAGGTTCGCATGGCAGTCCTTTAGCCACTGGCCAAGATACTCTCCTAATGTTTGCTTCTCTGGTTTAACATAGATACCATTATCCCTCTGGTGTAACAGCTCGGACAAGCGCTTTTCAGCATCCCTTTTGCTTCCCTTGACCGTGAACCATTGGCTTTTATACTTGCCTGTGGCAGGGTCTTTACCGACACTGATTTTAATTGAGTATGTGCCTTTACTTCGTTGTGTTATGTGTCCTCTCACTTTTCACCATCCTTTATAACTATTCTGGAAATTGTTTTATCAGGACCAAAGAAAAAGATGCTCTGATTGAACGTTCGACCTCAGCGTTACCATGAGTGCTCTTTTCCAGATAAATCCTCAATATCTCACCTGAAGAAACACTGATGGCGTTGAATAAAATCGTGGAGCCACGGTTCATTCCACCCGGCCCTAGCTGTGTCTCAATACGAATATATTCTGGAGTAATACCATAGCTTTCTTGAATGTCTTTGGAAATTGAGTAGGGTAATTCTGCTCCTGCGTTCTCTTGCTGGCTGCCACCATTTAATTCATGAACAAAGACAGTAGTAAGATTATATTCTGAATGGTTAATGAGCGGGCTTCTGATGAGGAGGAGGTTTTCTTCAGGTTTATATGTTGCTCCAAAGGCAAGTTCATCTGTGTAGATAACTAAAACCTTGGGTGGTCGGCTGTGGATAATTCCTTTCAATCTCAGGTGCTCTAAGGCAATGTCTCGTTCTTTCTCAAAGTAGGCTTTTTCTTCGCCGGTGCGCGGTTCTTCAGGGTAAACATCTCTGGCCGCATCTTCAGCTAATTGCCTATCTATCTGTTCGGTTGTCCAGCCAAAATAAGCAAAATCCTTTCCGGGCTTGGCAGAATCAGGGGAAGGGCTTAAGAGCATATATTTTTGTCTTTTCTCTTAAGAGTTCATATAAAGGCTGGTTCTGTTTTTCTAAGATCTGGTTTACTTCTCTTAAGGCTGCTATGTAATCAGAGATTTCCTTAGCTTTGATCTGGACCTGGTAGTCTTTAGCTAAACTTTCGATGATAGAGAAGATTTCCTCTCTGATGAGTCCGTAGAGCTCTTTTCCCTGGATATGAGCCACTGCTCTGGCCAGGGCTAAGGATACTGAGAGAATAGCATTCATTCCCAGGTTCTGTTTTCTCTGCATTGCCTGTTTTTGGGCTTCCGGGTCTTTAGCAGAGATTTTTCCTCTCTCGAGGGCTAAATCCCTTTCTAACCTTAAGAGGGTGGTATCGATATCTTTTAAGGTGAAAGTAGTTAAGTTCTTGCCTTCAAATTGTGGGGCTATCCTCTTTAAGACATTATCTACGGCATTCAGGCAGCCCTTACCTTCGTATCTGGAGGCCAGTCTAAAGAGTTCCATTAGTTTGGCATCTTTGGTGGCTTTTACTTGAGCATTCCCTACTTTCTCGTTAAACTCATAAACTCCTTCCTCTATTTTCTGGAATAAATCTGGGTATCTATCGATAAGTTTTTGATGGTCGGCATATTCAATTAAGGAGTCAACAAGATGGATGGCCTCTCCTGTGCCGGCTGAGGTGCCTAAAGGAGTAGCCCCTTTGAATTTTAAGACTGCTCCAACAGAGGGAATATATACCTCTATCTCTACACCCACAGTAGGTATACCGGCATTGGTAGACTCTTCATAAGAGGTGAATTTGCGGATCAGGGCCTCCACACCTGACTTGAGACTAATGGGGCTGATTCCTTCTTCTAATTTCCGCATTAAGACGATGCCGCTCTGATACTTAAATAGTCTTTCGGTGTTCGCTCCCCCACCTGCTTTTAGACCCAGGGCATTTACGGCTAAGGCAATCTGGGTTTCCATATCATCATTGGGTGACTTGGAACGATGGGAGATTATTAACTCTTGACCTTTTCCTAAAGCTACCAGCATGGCCAAGATGGTCTCATATAAAGTACCGATCTGATTTGCCTTAATCAAGGAGGTATTGATTAAGTCTTCTTGAGAGGCCATCTCAATGGTCCTGTCATTGGTGGTGACCAAATCATCACCAATGACCCAGATCCGCTCTCCCAATTCCTTTAAGAGCATCTTCCAGCCCTGGTGGTCATCTTCGGCAAAGCCGTCTTCAATAGAGATAATGGGTATCTCATACTTCTGAATCGCTTCTTTGTATATGGCTAATACCCCGTCCCTATCTAAGCTAATCTTGGCCTTATCCCTCCAGAACAAATACATGCCCACAGCATCCGGCATGTTGTATTCTTCACGGTAGGCCTTTTCTAACTCACTCATGGCTGGGTCTAAGCCAATGGCTACCTCTCTCCCTGCTTGATAACCACATTCCTCTATGGCTTGTTTCATCATCGCCCATAACCTTATCTCAGGTAAGGGGAACTGGGCTTTCTCAATATAAGGGGCTAAACCACCTTCTAAGCCTATGCCCATCACCCGGGAGCCTTCTTCTTTTTCAATGATCTCCTTGAGACGATACTGCAGCCTCATGGTCATCTCCTGGGCCTCCTCCCAGTTCTCTACCCCTAAGATGACGAACATGGCTTCCTGCATACTAATATTGGATTCAGGATATTCTTTCTCAGTGTGTCTGCCACCCATGCCGCAGTTGCGGAACTGCCAGGCCACAGTTACCTTGCCCAGGCTGGGGTGCTCTACCCCTTGGATCCTTTCGGCGAGCATCCTCTGCTTTACCTGTTGGGAGGCAGTATACCAGCCAGAGACCTTTTCCACAGTCTGTGCCTTTTCCTTGGCCCTTCTTTCTCTATCTCTGAATTCTTTGTATTTACCCGGGTCAGCGATAAAGAAGTCCAGTAAGCCTACTGTAGCTAAAGCGAAGCAGAGACGGCCAAGGTAAACTGCCAGACCAGAGTCACTAAATAGACCTAGACCGAAAGATAACACGCTTGAGGTAATAGCAATGTGGACGGATACCAAAATGTGGTTGGCAATCACCCAGCCCCTTTCCAGTAAAGAACGCTTATTTTTTTTATCTTCAAGGATAGAGCCTTCGGGTTTAGATTCCCCAGCGGTTGGTGCCTGATGCTTAAAGGAAGGGCTTAAGACAGCATATATCTTTGTCTTTTCTCTTAAGAGTTCATATAAAGGCTGGTTCTGTTTTTCTAAGATCTGGTTTACTTCTCTTAAGGCTGCTATGTAATCAGAGATTTCCTTAGCTTTGATCTTAACCTGGTAGTCTTTAGCTAAACTTTCGATGATAGAGAAGATTTCCTCTCTGATGAGTCCGTAGAGCTCTTTTCCCTGGATATGAGCCACTGCTCTGGCCAGGGCTAAGGATACTGAGAGAATAGCATTCATTCCCAGGTTCTGTTTTCTCTGCATTGCCTGTTTTTGGGCTTCCGGGTCTTTAGCAGAGATTTTTCCTCTCTCGAGGGCTAAATCCCTTTCTAACCTTAAGAGGGTGGTATCGATATCTTTTAAGGTGAAAGTAGTTAAGTTCTTGCCTTCAAATTGTGGGGCTATCCTCTTTAAGACATTATCTACGGCATTCAGGCAGCCCTTACCTTCGTATCTGGAGGCCAGTCTAAAGAGTTCCATTAGTTTGGCATCTTTGGTGGCTTTTACTTGAGCATTCCCTACTTTCTCGTTAAACTCATAAACTCCTTCCTCTATTTTCTGGAATAAATCTGGGTATCTATCGATAAGTTTTTGATGGTCGGCATATTCAATTAAGGAGTCAACAAGATGGATGGCCTCTCCTGTGCCGGCTGAGGTGCCTAAAGGAGTAGCCCCTTTGAATTTTAAGACTGCTCCAACAGAGGGAATATATACCTCTATCTCTACACCCACAGTAGGTATACCGGCATTGGTAGACTCTTCATAAGAGGTGAATTTGCGGATCAGGGCCTCCACACCTGACTTGAGACTAATGGGGCTGATTCCTTCTTCTAATTTCCGCATTAAGACGATGCCGCTCTGATACTTAAATAGTCTTTCGGTGTTCGCTCCCCCACCTGCTTTTAGACCCAGGGCATTTACGGCTAAGGCAATCTGGGTTTCCATATCATCATTGGGTGACTTGGAACGATGGGAGATTATTAACTCTTGACCTTTTCCTAAAGCTACCAGCATGGCCAAGATGGTCTCATATAAAGTACCGATCTGATTTGCCTTAATCAAGGAGGTATTGATTAAGTCTTCTTGAGAGGCCATCTCAATGGTCCTGTCATTGGTGGTGACCAAATCATCACCAATGACCCAGATCCGCTCTCCCAATTCCTTTAAGAGCATCTTCCAGCCCTGGTGGTCATCTTCGGCAAAGCCGTCTTCAATAGAGATAATGGGTATCTCATACTTCTGAATCGCTTCTTTGTATATGGCTAATACCCCGTCCCTATCTAAGCTAATCTTGGCCTTATCCCTCCAGAACAAATACATGCCCACAGCATCCGGCATGTTGTATTCTTCACGGTAGGCCTTTTCTAACTCACTCATGGCTGGGTCTAAGCCAATGGCTACCTCTCTCCCTGCTTGATAACCACATTCCTCTATGGCTTGTTTCATCATCGCCCATAACCTTATCTCAGGTAAGGGGAACTGGGCTTTCTCAATATAAGGGGCTAAACCACCTTCTAAGCCTATGCCCATCACCCGGGAGCCTTCTTCTTTTTCAATGATCTCCTTGAGACGATACTGCAGCCTCATGGTCATCTCCTGGGCCTCCTCCCAGTTCTCTACCCCTAAGATGACGAACATGGCTTCCTGCATACTAATATTGGATTCAGGATATTCTTTCTCAGTGTGTCTGCCACCCATGCCGCAGTTGCGGAACTGCCAGGCCACAGTTACCTTGCCCAGGCTGGGGTGCTCTACCCCTTGGATCCTTTCGGCGAGCATCCTCTGCTTTACCTGTTGGGAGGCAGTATACCAGCCAGAGACCTTTTCCACAGTCTGTGCCTTTTCCTTGGCCCTTCTTTCTCTATCTCTGAATTCTTTGTATTTACCCGGGTCAGCGATAAAGAAGTCCAGTAAGCCTACTGTAGCTAAACCTAAAAATAGTCGGCCGATATAGACTGCGGGTTCTACTCCTCCTAACAGACCTAAGCTCAGCAAGCTGATTGCTAAGGGGAAGAATATGATGCTCAAATTCCTGCTTGCCCGAGGACCACTGGCAGCAACCGCGAGGTTAAACGGCGCATCCGGGTAATAGTTCAGGCCGTTCTTGATCACGCCAGGGAACTTACCAGTAGGAATCAGCGCATACATCTTTAAATACCAGAGTATTCTTTTTGCCAGAGGCTGAGCCATCTTTTCCTTGGCCTGGGGAAGTAATTTTGCATTTAAGGCATCCAGTTTTACTGCCTTGAGGTAATGGCCCATCTCATGAATGGCAATAGCTGAATGACAAACGAACCATAAGAATGCCAGGGAAATCAGCGTCTCTGGCGAGAAGAAGATAAACTTGAGGACTTCGGTCTTAAAACCAATCCCCAAAGAAGATATTGTTCCGTAGAGTAAAAGACTAATTGAAACGGGTAAGAATACGAGGGCCAATTTCTTGCTGATATTAGGACCACTGGCAGCAACCGCGAGGTTAAACGGCGCATCCGGGTAATAGTTCAGGCCGTTCTTGATCACGCCAGGGAACTTACCAGTAGGAATCAGCGCATACATCTTTAAATACCAGAGTATTCTTTTTGCCAGAGGCTGAGCCATCTTTTCCTTGGCCTGGGGAAGTAATTTTGCATTTAAGGCATCCAGTTTTACTGCCTCGAGGTAATGGCCCATTTCATGAATGGCAATAGCTGAATGACAAACGAACCAGATGAATGCCAGGGAAATCAGCGCCCCTTCTAACGAAAAGAAGATAAACTTGAGGACTTCATTTCTAAGCTCGGGAGGTAAAGATAATAGGCTTGAGATATAAGCCACATGGAAGGATACCAAAATATGGTTGGCAATGACCCAGCCCTTTTCTAGGAAGGATTTTGGCGGGTTAGGAGATTTAAGGGACGGTTCTATTTTTCTCAACCCTACCCATATTGCTAAACCTAATAATTCACGAGTCACTAAACCACTTAAGCTGGCCCCGGCCGCCCCAAAATGCCCCCCACCGGCGGAAAGGTAAGAGCAAACATTCTGCCAGATACCTTTCCAACGGGATGCGGAGAATAAACTAGAAGCCGCTGTTAAACTCGTCTCACCATCCGCCACGGTAGATGGGAGAAGTCGCTTTTGTGGCCGCAGCTTTTGAGATTTGGTATCGAAGGATTGTATGGGAAAAGGTTTAATTACATCCCTCTTGAAAATTGCATTGGCGTCTTCTTGTATCATAAAAGTTATGTGGCCTGTACCTCGCGGCCTGTTGCAAAGGATAGGATAATAACAAGTGCTGTAACCAAGCTCAACTTTCTAATTACTTTACTTCCTTGGTATTATGTACATGTAATCGAAGTCTTGTCGCTCTCTGAGAGGCTCATCACCCTGGAAGGCTTAGGTGGTAGTAGGCACCAAAGTATCATGATGTATTATAGGTAAAGCAACCGAGTATGTCAACATAAACCATATTATGCTGTCTCTACTTATAATGCCGAGGACTCGTTTTTCATGACAAGAGGAGCGGCTTTCTTATAAGCGACGTGAAGTAGCTGCAAGAAGCCAGCAGGTAAATTCCCTTTCCTATCCCCAAAATATTGGCGTTCCAATAATAGTAACTAAAAGCCCCGGCTTGTAGGAGTCATTAAAGTTTTTGATTCATTCTATGGGCTGGAAGGAGCGGGAAATTAACTGACCTGCCCCCCTTTCAATGGTCCACCTTTTAGGTTAGTGTCACTGGCATAATTGCTACCGGAGCAGGTGGTCGGTAGCCTAATGAGCTATGAGGACGTACTTGATTGTACTCTCTCTTCCCCTGCTCAATCAATACCTTGGCTTCAGTTAACATTGTAAATATCTCACGGTTAATTAGCTCATCTCTCAGCTTGCCATTGAATGATTCTATATACCCATTCTTCCAGGGACTACCTGACCTGCTCCCATAAAGGATAGCACTTTTAAGTTAGAGTTGCCGGTAAAATAGTCAGCTTGGTTGAATAATCTGTTGGATAGTTCAACGTATGCTAAAAAGGAACGATTTTAGATGGGTAAATTAAAATTCCTTATAATAAAATTGAGTAATGGCCGGAAATTTGAAGTTACTGGCAAAAGCTTGAAGCAGGTACAGCGCAAGTTTGGCTTGGACTATCTGGTGCAACCGGTTGATATTCCTACTAAAATAAAAGAAGGGGTTCAATAGGCTTATGTAGGCTTATGCCATGTTGTGTATAAGCCCGTGTTTTCATGGCATGGCATGGTTTTACTTAATAGAGGATTGGGGGTTGACGGGGGCAAGGGAAGCCTTCTTATATAGATAGACGGTAGGGGTATAAGGGGAAGGGCCACCATCTGTCATCTGTCTGTTGTATGGATATCTCATAACATGACATGGCGGTGGAGGATAATAATAAGTGGTAGGGGTATAAGGGGGAGGGCCCCTCTTATTATTGTTATTACCAAGGGCTCTTAACAACAACAGGAAGGGGTATAAGGGGGAAGGACCTTGTTGTAGTTATTTGTGGTGAATACACAGATACTGCCCCCGGAGTTAGTGCCGAAATAACTATTGCTCAAGAGGAGAGCATATCATATTTCCTTTTGTGGGGGCGAAGTGGAAAAACGTGCAAGAAACCGAAATCCGCTAAAAGTTCAGACAAGATTTATAAATGGACATGGGACAACCTAAAAAACCTTATTGGAGGAGCTCGTTAGCGAAAAGAGATCTTATTACAAATCTTGAAGGCTATCTTGATCCTCTGCATGGACGTATCCCTGAGGCTGTACGCTAAGTGCAATCATCTCCAAATAACATGATGGTCATCCGGACCAAAACTAGTATTAGCAACAGTCGCGACGAAAAGTCTAGCGGCGTCATCCGACTCTACCAACTTCTCCAGTTTGGCGATGGTTTCCGACAGCTCAGTTTCACCCTTCTGCCCATTTGGATAAGAGTCTTATGCCATTCTTCTGGGTCAAATTGATGTGTATCCTGTGAGTTTGACATTCTGTAATAGATTTATCACAACGTACTATGTCGTGCAACAGGGAGACAAAAATCCAGATTGTTGTTTTTTCTGCTTTCAAGATGAATTCTTTGGGTGTCGGGGAGTACTAGCAAGAATATCACCAGGCATTTTGCCAGATTTGCCTGACCTCATCCAGGGTGAGCGGTCTGGGGTTATTGGCCAGGAGGCGAGTAACATCCATGGTGGCTACTGCCATTCCTTCTAAGGCTTCCCGGGGTACTCCCAAGTCCCGCAGATGGAGGGGAATGCCAATATCTTTAGCCAGAGCCTTGATTGCCTCCGCGCCCTTTTCGGCGGCTTCCTGGGGAGAGAGCCCGTCTATCTCCACCCCCAGCATCCGGGCAACGATGGCATATTTCGGCAGGTTGGCTGACAGGTTGAATTCCGTAACGTAGGGGAAGAGAACGCCATTAGCCACCCCGTGAGGAACGTGAAAGCGGGCACCGAGGGGATAGGCAAGGGCATGGACAGCGGCAGTACCAGCGTTGGCCAGCGTGATGCCGGCGAGGAGCGAGCCTTCTGCCATGCCGTTGCGCGCTTCTTTGTCGGAGCCATTTTTGACCGCCCGCCTGAGGTTACCGGCAATAAGCTCCATTGCTTTGAGAGCGGTGGCATCGCTGAAGGTGTTGGCCTTGTTGCCGGTATAGCATTCAACGGCGTGAATGAGGGCGTCCAATCCGGAGGCAGCGGTTACCTTCGGGGGGCATCCGTAGGTCAGGGTGGGGTCGACAAGGGCTAGGCGGGGAATGAGATAAATACTCACCATGCCCATTTTAAGCTGTTTTTCCGGGTCGCCGAAGATAGCATTCTGGGTTATCTCGCTTCCAGTTCCAGCCGTCGTCGGCAGAGCAAAAACCGGGATGCCGTAGCCGGGAATCTTATCAACGCCGACATAATCATGACCATCGCCACCGTAAGTGAGGAGGATGGACAGCGCCTTGGCGGTATCCAGGCTTGAGCCACCGCCAACGCCTACCAGGAGGTCATACTTGCTGGTGCGGAACTTTTCAGCGAGAGCATTGAGTCGGGTAAAGGTGGGCTCCGGCTCGGCTTCAGCGCAAATATCTACCGAAAGCTTAGCCACAGACAACTGCTCCTTCACCCGGTCGACCAGTCCAGCTTGATAAACTCCGGGGTCGGTGATAATCAGGGCATGTTTGGCGGCTAGTCTATTCGCTTCGTCCCCTAGGGCATCCAGAGCGCCGACACCAAAAATAATTTTTCCCGGAAACATAAGCCGATAAATATCCATGGCCTAATCTCTCCTTTCTGTCACGTGGAGGAAAGATGAAAAATATTTTGTCCCGAGTTTCCAGCAACAACTGCTTTGTCTATGTTAAAACCCTGCCCGTCATGTGTCAAGAACCCGTTCCAAGCTGGCAATTCTGGGTGACATTAAGCTATAATAAATATCGTTTTGTTAAACCAGATTCTACCAAACTCCGAGGAACTACACAAAAAGCCATTATGTGCACTGATTCATTTCGACCACCCGGTGTATTGCGCCAGTAGAAATTCGGTTCTGGTACTTATTTGCTTGCAGTCGACACTAAACAAGCTAGAAAGGATTCAATATGTACCCGCGTCTTATCTTAACATAGACGGCTGATATGAAATAAGCCAGAAAAAACCCGATTACAATCATGATTAGGGCAAGTATCAATAGGCTATAAACTGTGCCAAGCGAGGATGCCGTAAATGGGAAAAATCTCTCACGACCGAGGCCAGTTACAAGCCCTAAGAAGTTTATCAAGAGAAAAGGTAATATTAAATATCCAAAGCCAGATAAAGAGCCTTTTATATCTAGCAGGCTGAGTCTGATATTCGAGGCAACACAAATGGATAAGTAGCAAAAAACCCAAAACCTCCAGCTGGTCAAATTGGTGAAAGTGAATATTAACCTGACCATAGTGAACGCCGAGGCCCTAAGAACTTCAAGATAACTCCATACAGAGTAGCTATAGTTAATCTCGCTGACTTTGACAAAGATAGAATCCCATGCCAGTGAACTATTTGGAATCAGGAAATAGAATATTGCAAACAGTGCAAAACACCCAAGTATTACTGGGCCGATGGCAATGAAAAAATTACCCAGTACCTGCCATGGATTTGAGCGATTCCATTTATGGTATACATAACCCAGCGTTCCTGTAAGCGGATCGGGCTTGAAGAATTCGATCTCCACAATTCTGTGCATAAATATTACACAGAAAAGGGCATGTCCCAGTTCATGAATCGGTGTCCCCAACCAGGCTACAAAATACGTTCCTTTGCTCCAAAATGCCCTTTCTATCGATTTGAAGGTAATGTGCGAGATGAAATTTATTAACAGGCCAAAAAGAAATACACCAGCGAATAGAGAAGTCATCTGGGCAAATGTTGCAATGATCAGATCCTTAATGAAAGCCAGTACAGGCATATTGATTGAATGATATCCAGACCATATGTAACTGTCAAGAATCAGAAGATACGCCTGCACTTTTCATCTTCTTGTTACCTTCGATAAATCGAAAGATAAGATACGTTATCTTTTAACTCAAAGTCTACTCACCAACAGCACGTTAGGCATACCAACAGAGTTGTTATTGGGCTGTTAGGCGTAGATACTGACGTGGCACCAAAAGCCGTTAAGCGTGACAGCTTCAACAACAACTGTTAGACGTGCCGAGCCTAACAAGGTTATTAGCAAAATCCATTTTTCGAGCGTGAAAAACCATTCTGTTGTAGCCTAATACACCAATAACAAGGAGAAAATATCCAGTATTAGCTTCGTTATTAGGATTTTTCATTTTGTTGGCGGAACACTATTATCAAGCTATTATGTATGTATGGATAATGCCAAAGCACACCAACAAACTAAAAACAAATGGCCAACAATGTTTGGCTAATAGAATTATTTTTATTTATTTATAACTGCTCATTATTCACCTGGCCCCTCTGACCGCTTCCTACCGATTAGCCAGTTCTAACAAGCCACGCTAATAACAGTTAAAATAGCCTCAATATTCTGAGGCTTTTCCGTTGTTTGTTAGCCGTTAGCCGTTAGCGGTTAGGCGTGATCTGCTAACGGCTAATAACACCCTGTTAGACTGAAAGTCGCTAACCGCTAACAAAACCTCGTTAGTCTCGGAGCCACTGGCTCTGTTAGCGGTTAGGCGTAAAGTGCTAACAGGTATTAAACCTCTCATTAGACTTGATAACGGGGATAATAACACCTCATTAGTCTCCGAACCAGTGGGGCTGTTAGCGGTTTGTTAGTGACCGCCCTATACTCCAATGCGTCAACTTTGTGGCTAAAGATGGTAAGCTCACTCTGGTTAGTGCCGATGGTTTCAGGTTAGCGGTAGTTAACCTTGACTATGATGACGGAGAGGGGCAAGCCTTGATAAACCGTGATGACCTTAAGGGTGTAGCCAATGCCTTACGGAGAGCAAAGCGGGCAAGGGTTAGCTTTGAGGGTGAGGATGTTACCAAACCGTCAAGCCTCACTATAGACACGGAGTTAATCCGCTATAAGTGGGTAAGCGTTAGCGGTAACTATCCCGAATGGCAAAAGCTAATCCCTACCGAGTTTAACACCTTTGCCCACTTTGACACGGTTGAGGCAATCAAGGCTATCAGCTCACTCAAAGTCCTGTCCGATAGCAAAGCCTACCCGATAGACTTTACCATTGGTG
>Ga0307379_10007107_pt1 | contig 15270 bp, 14 predicted proteins | sample UN2MG_FD_202237 | JGI IMG/M metagenome (GOLD analysis project Ga0307379, IMG submission 202237) | Soil microbial communities from Risofladan, Vaasa, Finland - UN-2 | ecosystem: Environmental > Terrestrial > Soil > Coastal area > Acid sulfate soil | place: Finland: Risofladan, Vaasa | collected... | reverse complement strand
ACGAAGCGTTCGCCAGCCAGTGCCTCTACTCCCGTGACACCCTCGGCATCGATCCCGAGAAGTACAACGTCAACGGCGGTTCGATCTCGATCGGACACCCCTTCGGCATGACCGGGACTCGCTGTGCAGGACACATGCTGCTCGAGGGCAAGCGTCGAGGCGCCAAGCTCGGCGTCGTCACGATGTGTGTCGGTGGCGGCATGGGCGCCGCCGGCCTCATCGAGATCTACTGATCCAGCACATCCACATCACCGGGGGGTGTCGAAACGATGGCCAAGGGCTATCTCATCGCTCACATCAGGGTTCACGATCCTGAGAAGTTCGAGCAGTTCAAGTCGATGTCCGGGCCGGCCATCGCCGACCATGGCGGCACGATCCTGGTTCGGAATCCGGGCGCGGATCACTGCGAGGGCGAACTCCGCGGTCTGACGATCGTGATCGAGTTCGAGAGTCTCGACGCGGCCAGGGGGTTCTACGAGTCCGAGGAGTACACCGCGGCCAGGTTGGTGCGCGAGACCGCGGCCGACACGGATCTGTTGCTCGTCGAGGGCCTCTGAGGCGTCGCGTCCTGCGCCCCGTGCGCCTCTCCCGTCCGCGTTGCACTCAGCGAGGGTCGCAGGGGTCGTCCTCGCGCCCGAGCAGCACTGCGTGTGCAACCGCTCAGTCACCGAGGATCGGCTGAGCGAGGCGGATGGCCTCGGGACAACCTTCGTCCCAAGGCAGGGCGCCCGTCGGGTCGGGCCAGATGAACTGCTGCAGCCGCCACGGCTGATCGCCCGACACCGAAACGATCGTCGGGACCAGGCGGGCATTGGCTTCGGGGTCGAGGTCGAGGAGGACGGCCGGGAGGTCGTTGTCGAGCAGGCCGACGAACGCCACGCCGGACGGCAGCTCGATGCCGGCTTCGTACTGCGCCACCAGCAGTTCGAGCAGTCCCCGCGCCTGTGCAGGTTGGAGGCCGCACACCACGATCTCGGGTCGGGCGTACGCTCCTTCGAGTCCGAAGGTGTGGGTGTAGCCGGCTCCTCCAGGAGCGGTGCTGTCGGCGGGTCGTACTGGCACCGCACCCCATCCTCGTTCGTCGAGCATCCACTGGATCTTCTCGGCGTGGGTCATCGGCTCGTACTCGAGGTCGCCCATCGGCTCAGCCTCGCATGAACTCGGCTGAAGCTGCGACGTCGTTGCGCGGAGCACGTCGTGATCTCGGGGCTGGGTACGATCACCCAGTGCCCGCATGTCCTCGGGGACCGATCCCGTGATCGCCGAGGTCAGCGATCCTGCGACCGGCTCCACCCGTGCGACTGCCGAGTCGGGTGCAACTCCGTCTCGATGGTCCACGCCGGCACTGACGGTCGTCTGCGTCGCGGCCTACGTCGCCGTCCAGTTCCGGTACCTCCGGCCTCCCATGACCGAAGACGCCATGACCTACATCGAGGCTGCGACCGCATTCCCCGACCTGGCCAACGACCACTGGTCCCTCCGCATCGGGCTGCTGCTGCCACTTCGTGTGTTGCTCGAGGCGTTCGGGCCGAGCGAGGTCGCCTACTACGCGATACCCGTCGCAGCCGGGGCAGCGCTTGCGGGGTCGACCTTCCTCGTGGGCGCAGCGCTGTTCGGGCGGAGCGTCGGCATCGCCTCGGTGATCGTCCTGGTGTCGTCCAACTGGTTTCTGAGCTACTCGTCGGCGTTGCTCCCCGACCACGTGGCCGCTGCGCTGGTGACGACGGCCGCGGCGGTGATGCTGTCGACTCGTCCGTCGAGTCGCCGGGCCGGACTGGCGCTTCTCTGCATCGGGGGCCTGCTCGGATGGGCCTACCTCGTGCGCGAGTTCACCTTGCTGCTGTTCCCACCGGCCTACCTGTTCATCCGATCTCAGTTCGGGGCGTCCGGAGTGCGAAGGGCCGCCCTGCCGGTGGTGGTCGTGTTCGTCGCCGAGCTCGTCCTCAACACGGCGATCCACCGGAATCCGCTGGCCCGATGGTTCGTCGCGGGAGGGCACGACGAGGTGGTCGACCGGATCGAAGCGCCGGGGTCACGACTGGACGCGATCACTCGCTTCCCCGACGCGGTGTTCGGCGGAGCGGGGACCTTCGGCATCGGGCTGCTCCTCGTGCTGTCACTGTTCAGCTGCGTCGTGCTCGGTCGACATCGCGCGTTCCTGTGTGGCTGGATCGGGGCGTACCTGGTCCCGCTCACCCTCGCATCCGGGCTGGTCTCGCCCGACCTCAAGCTGTTCCGGTCGCAGCTCCTCCGGTACTGGACCCCGGTGCTGCCGGCCATCATCGTCGGCGGGCTCGGAGTGCTCGCGGTGGTCGCGAGAGCGATCTGCGAGGCGGGCGGTCTACGGCCGCGGGCCGCGGTGCGCGTGGGAGGCGTCGTGGTCCTGTTGATCGCGGTGTTCGCAGCGGTGCGAGCTGACGAAGGTGTGGCTGCGGCGGACATCTACGAACGCAACGGGGCGACGCAGCTCGACGAGTTGCGGGCATGGCTGGTGACCGAAGGTGCCGATGTCGAAGTGCTGTGGACCGACAGCCAGACCGCCAGGGTGATGCCGCTCGTCGTTCGCTCGGCCGCCGGCGAGCTGCTGTGGGACGGCGAGGTTCGGGCCTTCAACTCGGCCGAGGACCCCCTGGCGTTTGCCCCACCGGCCTCGTTCGAGCCGGGCCAGGTCATCGTCTTCTACCCGTTCGGCTACCTGGGGCGCATCGACTCGTGGTCGGCCATTCCGGCCCACATCCGACAGCTGCAGCCGGGGTGGGAATCGGTGCTGCAGCGCAGGGACGACACGCTCCTGATCTATCGGATCGGGTGAGCGCTGCCCGGCGCCAGCTCTTCAGGTCGTCGGAGCGAAGGTCTCGAGCGCATCCCAGTCGACCTCGCCGTATCCGCCACCGGCTTTGAGCGGCTGGATGCAGACGTGGGTGGCGCCGGCGTCTCGGTGGGCATTGATTCGGTCGTTGATCGCATCGGCGGTACCCCACGGGACCAGTGCGTCGCACAGCCGGTCGGACCCGCCGCCTTCGAGGTCTGACTCGTCGAAGCCGAGCCGGAACCAGTTCCTGAAGTAGTTCGGAAGCGTGATGTACATGCTGAGCGCCCCGCGGATGGCTGCACGTGCCGCGTCGGCGTCGGTGGTCAGACAGATCTTCTGCTCGACGTCGAGCATCTTGTCGGGTCCGAGCGCGGCCGCAGCGATGGCGGTGTGCTCGGGGATCGTCCAGTACGGATGCGCTCCGTCGGCGGCCGACGCCGCCAACTCGAGCATCTTCGGCCCCAGTGCCGCCAGCACCGTCGCCGGCTCCTCGGCCGGCGCCACCGCCATGTAGAACGACTCGGCCATTCCGGTCAGGTAGTCGCGCATCGACGTGAGTGGCTTCGAATAATCGAGCTTGCGCACGCCGGCGACGAGGGGCGCATGTGAGACGCCGAGACCCAGCAGGAAGCGTCCGCCCGATGCCTCGGCGAGGGTGAGCTGTGCCTGCTTCATCGCGCCCGGGTGACGGTGGAAGATGTTGGCGATCCCCGTGGCCACCACCAGGTGCTCGGTCTCCTGGAGGAGGAGCGCGGCGTGGGCGAACGGGTCGCGGCCGAGGGTCTCGGGGATCCACAGGGCGCCGTAGCCGAGCGCCTCGAGCCGCTGTGCGTACGCCACCGCTTCGGCGGCCGTCATGCCCTCGGTGAAGTGCCACACGCCGGTCGAGCCGATGCGTTCTGCGATGGGATGCATCACGACTTCGTAGCACGATGCGGCGGCAGGCCCGCCAGGCGGTGTGCGAATCTGAGGCGATGCCGACGATCTCCTATGCCCGGCGGGTACGCAACCAGGCCGACGCGGCTCCGAGTGCACCCGCCCTGACCGTCGTCGACGACCGGACGCTGAGCTGGCGCGAGCTGGTCGACGAGTCCGAGGTGGTGGCACGTCGCCTGGTTGCTGCGGGCGCGGCAGTCGGCGACCTGGTCACGATCGCCGAGCCCAACTCCGTCGAGTTCGTGACGGCGTTGATCGCCTGCTGGATGATCGGAGCGACGCCCCAGCCGGTGTCGTCGAAGCTGCCCGCGCGCGAGATCCGCGAGATCGTCGATCTCGCCGACCCCGCAGTGACCATCGGCGTCGACGCCACGATCGAACTCGGCCGAGCACGGCTCGAAGCCGTCGACCACGTCGTCGGCGTCGAGCTGCCCGACGACGTCGTGTCGCCGTCGTGGAAGGCACCGACCTCGGGCGGGTCGACGGGACGACCGAAGCTGATCCTGGCGGGGAGCGGTTCGACCATGGAGGACGACGCCGTGCCGGGGTTCTGCCTCCCTGGCGGCACCATGGTGATGCCCGGCCCGCTGTACCACAACGGTCCGCTCGTCTGGGCGGTGCAACAACTCCTGCACGCCGGACATCTGGTCCTGCTCCAACGCTTCGATGCGGCGGCCACGCTCGGGGCCATCGAGCGGCATGCGGCCAGCTCCATCTACGTGGTCCCGACGATGATGCAGCGGATCTGGCGGCTGCCCGACCACGTGCGCGCGGGACACGACGTGTCGAGCCTGCGCATGGTGTGGCACCTCGCTGCTCCGTGCCCCGCCTGGCTGAAGGAGGAGTGGATCAGCTGGCTCGGACCCGAGAAGATCTTCGAGCTGTACGCAGGAACCGAGGCCCAGGCCGCCACCATCATCACCGGATCCGAGTGGCTCGAGCACCGTGGCTCGGTGGGCAAGCCCTTCGCCGGCGAGATGAAGATCGTGCGTGACGACGGCAGCGACGCCGATCCCGGCGAGCAGGGTGAGGTCTTCATGCGACCACCCGACCCCGACACCCCGACGTACGCATATGTCGGCGCCGAGAGCACCCGGCTCGACGGAGGCTGGGAGTCACTCGGCGACATGGGTTGGATGGACACCGACGGGTATCTCTATCTCGGCGACCGCAAGAAGGACATGATCCTCAGCGGCGGAGCCAACATCTACCCTGCCGAGGTCGAGGCGGCCATCGACCGGCATCCACGGGTCGTGTCCTGTGCCGTGATCGGCGTCGACGACGACGATCTCGGACAGCGGATCCACGCCATCGTCCACGCCGACGGCGAGGTCACCGATGACGACCTCCGCGTCCACCTCAGCGAGGAGTTGGTTCGCTACAAGATCCCGCGGACCTTCGAGTTCGTCGACGAGCCGGTCCGCGACGACGCCGGCAAGGTTCGGCGTTCGGCGCTCGCAGCCGATCGGAGCGTTCCGGAGCCCTGAGCCGGCGGCTGTTCCGCAATTCGACGATTCATCCGGCATCGCGGACCGACTGAGCGCGGGTAACTACGCTCGGCGCCGATGCGTCAGCCGGGGACCTCGGTCGATTCCGCAGAGCGCCGGACCCTCGACATATTCGTGATCAGTCTGGCGGTGCTGCTGATCGAGATCAGCTTCACCCGGGTCATCTCGTTCAAGCTCTTCTACTACTACACGTATCTGGCCATCGGTCTGGCCCTGCTCGGGATCGGCAGCGGCGGCGTGCTGGTCGCCACCTCGAAGCGGCTCCGCGCCCAGTCGACCGAAGCCATCATCCGTTGGGGAAGTGCACTCGGAGCGATCGGCACGATCGTCAGCTACCTGATCGTCGCGCAGACCAACATCGCCACGGTCACGTTGTGGAACTACTCACGCGACTCCGCCGTCAACATGGTGAAGCTGCTCTGGATCAGCTTCGCCCTGTCGATTCCGTTCGTGATCGCCGGGGTCCTGATCTCGGTGATCCTGGGGCGAGGAGCGAGCCGCGTCGGGCGCCTCTACTTCTACGATCTGCTCGGCGCCGGGACTGCATGCCTGTTCGTCGTGTGGTTGCTCGAGCACCTGGGCCCACCGGCGACGATCGCGTTGGCGGGCACCATGCTGGCTCTGCTCTGCGTGCGGAACTCCGTGGCCGAACACGTGCCTCGCACGGCGGTCCTGGGCCTGCTCATCGCCGGGCCCCTCGCGGCCATCGCGATCTGGCCGACGCTGGTACCCGACGTCGAGGTCGACGACATCAAGCAACTCGAAGGCGACACGGTCTTCTCGGCGTGGAACCCGATCTTCCGCGTCGATGCCCAAGAGCTTCCCGATCGGCTGCTGCTCTACCACGACGGGTTGCTGGGCTCGGCGATCTACCGCTACGACGGCGACCCAGCGTCGCTCGCGCGGTTCGACGAAGATCTGCGAGCGTTCCCCTTCGCGGTGGCCGGCGAGCAGGCCGACGTCCTGATCATCGGGGCCGCGGGTGGCAACGAGGTGCTGGCGGCCCTGCGCTTCGACGCCGCCCAGATCGATGCGGTCGAATTGAACCCGGTCACCCATCGCATGGTCACCGACACCTTCGCCGACTTCGCCGGCCACATCGCCGATCTTCCCAACGTCGACTACATCCAGGGCGACGGCCGAACCTTCGTGGCGCGCAGCGACGACACCTACGACGTGGTGTGGTTTCCCGCACCCGACAGCTACTCGGCCCAGAACGCCGCCACGGCCGGTGCGTTCGTCCTCTCCGAGTCCTACCTGTACACCGAGGAGATGATGGTCGATGCGCTCGAGCATCTGACCGAGGACGGGGTCCTCGCCGCACAGTTCGGCGAGGTCGACTTCGATCTGAAGCCCAACCGGACCTCTCGGTACCTGAGTACGGCTCGGGCCGCGCTCGCATCGATCGGCGTCGACGACCCGAGTGCACACATCGCGCTGCTGACCGTGCCGAATGATCTCGGTGCGTCGCGTGTGTCCACGATCCTCGTGAAGCGAACGCCGTTCTCACCCGAAGAGGTCGAGCGTCTCGCCGACCGGGCGGCCCTCGTGCCCGAGGCCCGCGTCGAACACCTGCCCGGCGGCGAATCGCGCCCGGGCGTCGCCACCGACATCATCACGCTCGGCGACGACGACCTCGATGCGTTCCTCGCCGACTACCGCTACGACGTGTCGTCCATCACCGACGACGGCCCGTTCTTCTGGAGCTTCGCTCGACTGGGTGACGTGATCACCGATTTCGGCGAACCCCTGCGCTCGGTCGACCTCGAGGACTCGGCGGGCGAGCGGGTGATCATCCTGCTGCTCGTCGTCTCGGTCCTGTTCGCGTTGCTCTTCCTTCTCGTACCGTTCGTCATGGTCCGCGACACGTGGAAGGCCCTCCCGAACAAGGGTCGCTCGGGCCTCTACTTCGCAGCCCTCGGCCTCGGCTTCATCCTGTTCGAGATCGCCCTCATCCAGCGGCTGGTGCTGTTCCTCGGCTACCCGACCTATTCGCTGACCGTCACCCTCGCCTCGTTGCTGATCTTCACCGGCGTCGGTGCGCTGCTCAGCGAGCGGCTCCCGGTCGATCCGCGCCGTACCGTGCCGATCCTGGCCACTGCGGTGGTCGGCTTGACAGGCGTCTACCTCTTCGTCCTCCCCTCGATCATCGATGCCCTGCTCGACACCTCGCTGTTGGTGCGGGTGGTCGTCACGTTCGTGCTGCTCGCACCCCTCGGATTGTGTCTCGGGACATTCATGCCGCAGGGCCTCCGTGCCGTGTCGGCGATGTCGTCACACACCGAGACCTACGTCGCATGGGGGTGGGCGGTCAACGGCTTCGCCTCGGTCACGGGTTCGGTCCTGACGACCCTGCTCGCCATGACGTTCGGGTTCAGCGTGGTGTTCGTCGTGGCGATGCTGATCTATCTCTTCGCGCTGCTGGTGCTGAGGACCATGCTGGGTGGCGCGACCGGTCTCGCCCCCGGCACCGAGATCGTGCTCGACGAGTCCGACGCCGATCCGGCCCGGGACCCGCTGCCCGTCTAGCCACCCGCGCCGACCGGACCTGCACGAACCGCCGATCCGCGCCATCATGGGCGTCTATGGCGAACATCATCAAGAGCCCGTTGCCCGACGTCGTGATCCCCGACGTCACGATCACCGACTACGTCCTCGGAAAGGCGGACGAACTCGCTGATCAACCGGCCATCACCGACACGAGCGGTCGCGGCTACACCTTCGGTGAGCTGAAGCAGGCGATCAGGTCCTTCGGCGGCGGTCTCCAGGCTCGCGGATTCGGCCCTGGGCACACGCTTGCGATCATGGCGCCCAACCTCCCCGAGTATGCAGTGGTCTTCCACGGCGTCTGCCTGGCGGGTGGCACCAACACGACGCTCAATCCCTCCTACACCGCCGATGAGATCCGTCATCAGCTCCAGGACTCCGAGGCGGAGGTCATCGTCACGACCGAGGCGTTCCTCGACGTCGCACGCGACGCGATCGAGGGCACCGAGGTCACCGAGATCGTGACGATCGAGGGCGTCGAGGGAACCACTTCGCTGGCCTCGATGATGGGCGAGCCGATCGACCAGGTACCGGTCGACGTCGCCGAGCATGTTGCCGTGATGCCCTACTCGTCGGGCACCACCGGCCTCTCCAAGGGTGTGATGCTCACGCATCGGAACCTGGTGGCCAACATCGAGCAGTGCAAACACGTGTTGGTCTACGAGCCCGGCGAGGTGGCGATCGCAGCGCTTCCGTTCTTCCACATCTACGGCATGCAGGTCCTGATGAACGCCCTGCTCAAGGACGGCGTGCGCGTCATCACGATGCCGCGGTTCGACTTCGGTGAGGCGCTCACGGTCATCCAGAACGAGAAGGTGACCCGGTTCTACGCCGTACCGCCGATGGTGTTGGCGCTCGCGAAGCAGCCCGCCGTCGACCAGTTCGACCTGTCCTCGCTGAAGATGATCTTCTCGGGCGCCGCCCCCCTTGGCGCCGATCTCGCCCTCGAGGCAGCGGCGCGTGTCGGTTGCCCGGTCGTCCAGGGGTACGGCATGACCGAACTCTCGCCCGTCAGCCACGCGACCCCACCCGATGGCTTCGTACCCGGTTCGTCGGGCATCACCATCAGCAACACCGAGTGCCGTCTCGTCGATGCCGGCGGCAACGACGCCGAGCCCGGTGGCCGAGGTGAGCTGTGGGTGCGTGGGCCACAGGTGATGAAGGGCTACTTCGGCAACGAATCGGCCACGGCGTCGACGATCGACGACGACGGATGGCTCCACACCGGCGACGTCGCCGAGTTCGACGCCGCAGGCAACATCGCCATCGTCGACCGAGTGAAGGAGCTCATCAAGTACAAGGGGTTCCAGGTCCCGCCGGCCGAGCTCGAGGCCCTGCTGATCTCGCATCCCGAGATCGCCGACTGCGCGGTCATCGGAGTGCCCGACGACGAGGCCGGTGAGCTGCCGAAGGCCTTCGTCGTCGGCGATCTGACCGAAGACGAGGTGAAGGACTTCGTCGCGGAGAAGGTCGCTCACTACAAGCAGATCCGCCTCGTCGAGTTCATCGACGAGATCCCCAAATCGGCCAGCGGCAAGATCCTCCGCCGCTTCCTCAGGGACGGAATCCCCGAGGACTGAGACCCGAGTCCGCAGTGCCGGTCAGGCGCGGTGGCGGTCCTGATCGGCCAGACTCGGTGGGTGAGCGACGGCGACACCTACACCCATGGTCACGACGCGGCGGTCCTGCGCTCGCACAGCCAACGCTCTGTCGAGAACTCCGCGGCCTACCTGCGTCCACATCTCCGACGCGGGCAGTCGCTCCTCGATGTGGGCTGTGGGCCGGCGACGATCACGGCCGAGTTCGCGGCCATCGTCGGCCCCGGTCAGGTCGTCGGCATCGAGATGAACGACGACATCGTCGAGACGGCGCGACGAACCTGCGCGGACGCCGGAGTCGAGGTGGAGGTCCGCCGTGGTGACGTCTACGCACTCGAGTCCGACGACGACACCTTCGACGTCGTCCATGCCCATCAGGTCCTCCAGCACCTGTCCGACCCGGTGAAGGCGCTTCGCGAGATGCGACGGGTCTGTCGACCAGACGGGCTCGTGGCGTGTCGCGATGCCGACTACGGGTCGTTCCACTGGTGGCCGCCCGAGCCCCGCATCGACCGATGGAACGACGTCTATCACCGCGTGACGGTGCACAACCGCGCTCAGGCCGACGCCGGGAGATGGCTGCGCAGTTGGGCTCTGTCCGCCGGCTTTGCCGAGGTCGACACCTCGGGCTCGATGTGGGCCTTCGCCACTGCGGAACAGCGAAGCTGGTGGGCCGAGCTGTGGGCCGATCGATCGTCGCCGGGCTCGTCGTTCGCCGATCAGGCGATCGAGTACGGCTTCGCCACCGAGGCCGATCTCGCCGAGATCGGTGCCGGGTTCTCTGCCTGGGCCGCTGATGATCGAGCCGTGTTCTTCGTGCCTCACGGTGAGATCCTCTGTCGGCCGTGAGCGACGAGCTCCGATTCGACATCGTCGATCCGCTCGATGCCGGCGCGATCGCCGCCGTCGAGGCGTACTTCGCCGAACTGAACACTCGCTTCCCGGGCGGGTTCGACGGTGAAGGTGCGATCGAAGCGGATGCGGCAGGGTTGCGTCCTCCGGGTGGGGCGTTCGTGCTGGCCCGGCTCGGTGACCAGATCGCCGGTTGTGGTGGGGTGCACTCGTTCGAGCCAGCGATCGGTGAGATCAAGCGCATGTGGGTCGACCCGCGCCACCGTGGCAGAGGAGTGGGCGTCGCCGTCCTCGACGAGCTCGAGCGACTGAGTTCGGCGCTCGGCCATCGCGTGGTCCGCCTCGACACCAACGAGAACCTGCCCGAGGCGCTCGCGATGTATCGGTCGCGCGGCTACGTGGAGATCGAGCGCTACAACGACAACCCCTACCCGACGCACTTCTTCGAGAAGGCGCTGGTGGGCGTCTTCAGATCGTGAGGACGGTCCGGAGGCCCGTCCCGCTCTTCATGTCGTCGAAGGCCTCGTTGATCTCGGCCAGCGGGCGGTTCGTGGTGACCATCGCCTCGAGGTCGAGCTGACCTGCACGCCAGAGATCGAGCAACATCGGGAAGTCTCGGTGCGGGTTGGCGCCGCCGAGGAACGTGCCCTTCAACGACTTCCCGGTCGACCAGAAGCCCAGCGCGTGCAGGTTCAGCATGTCGGCCATCCCCGGAACCCCGACGATCACGGCACCACCGCCGTTGCGGGTCGAGTTCAGCGCCGCCTCGATCAGCTCGCCACGACCGACGGCCTCGAAGGCGTGGTCGGCGCCGATGCCGCCGGTCAGCTCGAACACCTGCGCTGCGACATCGCCGGCCCCGGGGTCGATGGTGTCGGTGACGCCGAACGCCTCGGCCTGCTCGCGTCGTGATGCAACCGGGTCGACGCCGATGATCCGAGCCGCTCCGGCGATGCGGGCACCCTGGACGATCGAGATCCCGATGCCGCCGAGCCCGATGACCACGACGGTGTCGCCGGGTCGCACGTTCGCAGCGTGGACGACCGCCCCGACGCCGGTCTGGACCGCGCAACCGATGACCGACGCGATCTCGAGCGGCGTGTCGTCGGGGATCTTCACCGCCGCCGAGACCGGGACCACGGTCTGTTCGGCGAACGCAGCCAGCACGACACCGCCGCGCTGCACGGGTTCACCTCCGCGCGAGATCCGCGTGCCACCGTCGGGGAAGACTCCCGCGGTCAAGGCCGAGCCGGGAGCGCACATCGAGTGCTCGCCCCTGACACACCAGTAGCAGCGGCCGCACGGGGGACGCAGTGTCAGCAGGACGCGGTCGCCGACCACCACGTCGGTGACCCCGGGGCCGACCTCGGCCACGGTGCCGCCCGCTTCGTGGCCCAGGATCGCGGGCAGTGGCACGGGCAGGCTGCCATCGACGAAGTGGAGGTCGCTGTGGCACACCCCACAATTGGCGATGTCGACGACGATCTCACCGGCCTGCGGGTCGTCGAGCTCGACATCGTCGACGATGCGGAGCGGTTCGTTGGCTGTTTCGAGGAGTGCGGCGCGCATGGTGCGACCGTAGCGGTGGCCCGTCGCCTCGAGCTCAAACCGACGCGACGGCTCCGGCACGGACGAAGTCGCCGAATGCGTTGAGCCAGGTGGTCATCTCACCGAGGAGATCGTCGTCGGGTCGACCGTCGTCCAACCGATGGTTGAACGAAGCGATCGACAGCGTCTCGGGAAAGTAGCCAGGCGCGATCACGCTCAGGACCTGCGAGAGGTGATCGATCGCGCCTGCGCCGCCCCGCCGTCCGGGTGTCGCCGCGATGAGCCCGACGGGTTGTTGATTGATCGGGCCCTCGAGCACCGGTCGCGACAGCCAGTCGACGATGTTCTTCGTGACCGCGGGGACACTCATGTTGTACTCCGGCGTGAGGATCACCAGGCCGTCGGCGTCCATCACCTCGGATTTGAGCTTGTCGACTGCGGCGTGGCCCGCCTGCTCGACATCGGCGTTGTAGAGCGGCACTCCGCTGATGTCGAGCCGGCGCAACCCGATGTGCTCCGGGGCAACTGCGATGAGTGCGTCGAGCACACGGGCGTTGATCGACGCTGCGCGCAGACTCCCGACGACCGCCACCAGTGAGATGTCGTCCATGGGGTGAAGGCTATGGCGAGTCCGCCGGTGTCAGCCGGTTCGGCCCGCGTCAGCCGGTTCGGATGTCGCGGAGCCCGTGCCATGCGAGGTCGGCGACCTGTTGGGCGAGCGCGTCGGGGTCGCCTGCGGCGCCGCTGCGCATCCAGTGTCGGCTCGTGGCCTCGGCCATCCCGACCAGGCCGAGGGCGAGCAGGAAGCGCCGCTCGCGGTCGAGACCGTCGACCACGATGAACTCGGCGATGGTTGCCGCGATGGCGTCCTCGACTCGCTCGACGGCCTCGGCGAACTCGGGGTCGCGTCGGGTCCCACTGCCGAACAGCAGCCGGAAGGCGTCGCCCTCGGCGTCCACGTAGCGGAAGAACGCGCGGAAGCCCAGCCTGACCTGATCGGCGGGGCTTCCGGCCTCGGCGGTGGCCTTGGTGATGGCCTCGAGCATCTCGTTCCCCACGTTGTCGAGCAGCTCGAGATAGAGCGCTCGCTTCGACGGGACGTGTTGATACAGGACGGGCTTGGTGACGCCCGCCTCGACCGCGATGTCGTTCATCGAGGTCTCGTGGAAACCTCGCTGTGCGAACAGCCTCGACGCGACCTCGAACAGCTGGCGTCGGCGGCGGGCGGCCGGGAGTCGCTCGGTCATGGTCGCCGAAGACTACCCAGCACCCTTCGGCGCAGCCCCTCAGTGACCGTCAGGGAGTCCTTGGTCGTGCCGGTCGGCAGCCTTCACGCCGTAGCCCACCACGATCGCGGGTGCGAGGACCGCAGAGCCGACCACGAGTGCCGAGACGATGATCGTCACGACGACGGGCGTGAAGTCGATCGCGAAGCCGACGAAGAAGAGGGCGGTCGCGGCGCCGAACAGGCCGTATCCGATGCGCCGGCCCAGGTCGGCGAGCCGTGCCGCACGCGCCCGTTGCACCAGGACGGGATCGGGTTCGGGCTCGTCGGTCACCACCCCAGCGTGCCCGTCCTGCGCGTCGGCCGCCACTTCACCATCCCGCTTCGACGAAGAGGCGCGCCAGGTCGTCGCGGAGTCGGTCGAGGCCGAAGTGTTCGGCCGCGAGCCGCTGATTGCGGTCGAGCATCTCGGCGTCGGGCTGAACGAGAAACCGCCGCACGCCGTCGACGTCGTCGGGACCGAACCAGTCGAACCCCAGTGCCCTCACTTCATCGGCCGCCTGGTAGTCGCCCACGACGACGGGCCGGCGATGGATGGCAGCCTCGATCGGTGGGTTGCCGAAGCCCTCCCATGTCGACGGGAACAGGACGAGATCCGCCGCTGCGTAGGCCTCGGCCATCGATCCCGGGGGATCGCGGTGGATGACCCGGCAGGTGGCACGCGAGAGGACCGAGGCGAGTTCGGCGGCGTAGTCCTCCTCGGGCGCTCCCATCAACCAGTACGTGCCGCCGATCGCTTCGGCCAGGCGAAGCGCTGCCGGCACGTTCTTCCGTTCGATGGCGCGCACCGGGTGGGCGCACAGCACCTCGTCGGCGGCCACGTCCAGTGCCTGGCGAGTGGCCGCGCCGTCGGCGCGGTCCGGCGAGGTGTCGAACGCGTTCGCGATCGTGGTGGCGGCGATGCCGCGGTCCTCGAGCTCGACGCGGGTGAAGTCGTTGATGGTGACGTGCCGCCATGCCGGGTCGTCGGGCGGGAGCTCGGTCACGTGAGCGAACCGGCCCCGCTGCCACGGCGGATCGTGGTGGTGGAGGACGGCGGGACGACCCCGAAGCGAATCGGCGACGATCCTCGAGGCCGGTAGGTTCAGCGGGATCGTGCAGAGGTTCTCGACCACCACGACGTCGGCATCGGCCAGCGCGGAGTCGACGTCTGTGGCGGCCGGGGCGCCGGTTGCGTCGATGCCGAGGCCCTCGACGGTTCGGTCGACGCGCCCGCTTCCGGCGACGGTGAAGACCTGATGCCCGAGATCGGTCAGGGCGTCGGCCCACGTCCGGGCCACGACGGCGACCCCGTCGGTGCCGCCGAGCCGGAACGAGACGATCGCGATGGTGGCCATGGCGGAACGCGGATGAACGTAGCCGCGCTCGCTGTGATGGAGTCCAACTGGCGCGAGGCGGGGTTCACCTCACCGAACACGACCGTCTATCCGTGGTTGTGGTTGTGGGACTCGTGCTTTCATGGCCTCATCTGGCACCACCTCGGTCGGACCGATCGGGCGCTGGTCGAGCTCGCGTCCGTCTTCGAAGACCAGGGCTCGACCGGCTTCGTCCCGCACATGCGCTATGTGGATGCGCCCGAGGAGGCTGCTGACTTCTGGGGCCGTTCGGGCACCAGCGCGATCACCCAGCCGCCGATGTTCGGTCATGCAGTCGCCGAGCTGGTCCGAGCCGGCGTCGACGTCGGGCCGTTGGCCGATCAGGCCTCGCTGGCGATTCGCCATCTCTTCGACCGACCGCCGACCCCGAGCGGGTTGGTCCCCATCTTCCATCCGTGGGAATCCGGATGCGACGATTCGCCTCGTTGGGATTCCGGGCGGTTCTTCGACGCGTCCCGCTGGCATCATGACAAGGGCCGATTCGTCGAGGGTCTGAGGTTCGACGCCGACGGTGCCCCGATCGCCAATGCCACGTTCACGGTCGGCAGCGTCGGGTTCAACGCGCTGGTGGCGTTCAACGCCTCCGAACTCGTGTCGATCGGGGTCGGCGAACTCTCGCCTGATCGTGACCGTCTCGTCGCGGCCATCGCCGACCGGTACGACGACGAGGCCGGCACGTGGGTCGACGACTCCCACCTCCTCGGCGCGGCGGTTCGGACTCTCGACGCCCACCTGGCACTTCTCGTGGCAGACCCCGAGGTGGTCGACCGCCGCGCACCCGATCTGGTCGACACGGAGGTGTTCGGTG
>Ga0307379_10007106_pt1 | contig 15270 bp, 19 predicted proteins | sample UN2MG_FD_202237 | JGI IMG/M metagenome (GOLD analysis project Ga0307379, IMG submission 202237) | Soil microbial communities from Risofladan, Vaasa, Finland - UN-2 | ecosystem: Environmental > Terrestrial > Soil > Coastal area > Acid sulfate soil | place: Finland: Risofladan, Vaasa | collected... | reverse complement strand
ACAGATACCACCTCACCCAGTAACCTCGTGATCCAGATCTCGCGCTCCTCGCCGACCGTGCGCAGCGTGACCTCCAGATCGAGCTCATTGACCAGTCGCTCCCGCGTCGCAAAGTCGGCCTCTGCCACGCTGAGCGTGCTCCGTACGCGATCGGCGAACTGCTGCAGCGTCCGCACGCGATCGCGGTTCGCCTGGTCGGCGTCGACCACGGCCTGGAGCTCGCGCTGGCGCGCCTCCTGCGCGGCGAGCAGGTCCTCCAGGCGCCGCACGCGCTGCAGCAGCTCGGCGCGGCTGAACTCGCGGGCCACGTACAGATCCAGGATCAGCTCGCGGTCCTCGCGGGTCCTGGCCATCTCCCGGTCGAGGCGGGCCAGCTGATCGCGCACCAGCTGCAGGCGATCGGGATCCCCGTTGCGGTGCTCTTCCAGCCCGTCCTGCAGCTGCTCGGGGTCCACCAGCCAGCCCTGCAGCCAGGCCCAGACCGCCGCGTCGACCGCGCTGCTGTCGAATGCCGGCAGCGAGCAGGAGGCGCGATAGTCCTCCGGATTCTTGGAGGCCGGACAGCGGTAGTAGGTGTAGGTCCGGCCGCCTGGGCTGCTGAGCCCGCTGCCGGCGACCTTGTGGTCGCACAGACCGCACACCACGCGCCCGCTGAGCAGGTAGGCGTATTTCTTCCTCGGCGAGCGGCGCCGGTTGCGCTCGAGCTGCTCCTGGGCGGCGTCCCATTGCTCGCGGGTCACGATCGCCGGCACCTCCACCGCGAGCCAGGACTCGCGCGGGTTGGTCACCGTGACCTCTTTCTCCTGGCCAGCCACGATGCGCTTCTCGGTCCGCGTCTTGCCATAGTACCACGTCCCGGCATAGGTCTCGTTGGTCAGGATCTGGTACACGGTCGAGCGCGTCCAGTGGCGCAGGCGGCCGGCCTCCCTGCGCCGTCCGGCGCCCTTGCCTCTGAGGCTGTACGTCGGCGCCCCGATCTGATCGAGCCGCTCGCGCACGCGATAGATGGTCATGGGACCCTCATCGGCCGAACCGTCGACGTACCAGGCGTAGATCAAGCGTACGATCGCCGCCTCGGCTTCGTACACCTCCAGGACCCGCCGGCCGTCCTGCTCGGCGACCTGGTAGCCATACGGTGGATGGGCACCCACGTTCACGTTCCCCGCCTTGACCGACTGGCGCCGGCCGCGCTGCAGCCGCTGTGTGATATCGTACCACTGGATCTGGGCGACCAGCGCATCGAGGCCCTTCCTGCTTACGCCCCACACATCGTCGGTGTACTGCCCTCTGGCATACTCGACGGCCACGCCGCACAACTTGAGGCGGTTCTCGATCACGTAGAGCTTGCCCATGTCGCGCGCCAGGCGGTCGACCTCGCGCACGACCAGGACGTCGAACTGGTCGGCCTGTGCCATGTCGAGCAAGCGGTTGAGCTGGGCCAGGCCCATGTCGATGCCGCTCGCGCCGCGGACGTCCTCGGCGAGCTCCTCGACGATCGCATAGCCGCGCTCGAGGGCGTACTGCCGGCACGCCTCCAGCTGGCCCTCGAGGTTGCGGCCCTCGGTGTGGCGATCGTCGCCGCTCACGCGGGCATATAGCACCGCACGCTTGGTCATGGTCTGCTATTCTCGCTCGTACGCGCGCATTCGGATGTCCGAGTGATCGCTCCGCCCGGGCGGGATAGTGGGCCTACCCGAGGCGCCCTCTCTTTTCCGCTCGCTGCCAGGCTGTCTGAAATGCCTCGATTGCAGCATCGCGCCGCCGTTGGCTCATCTTCACGTCGTAGATGTGATCGAGGGCCACGCTGTACAGCCCGTCGAGCAGCTTCCGGCCCTGCCACTTGGGCACCGTCAGGCACAGCTTGCGCAGCGCGTCGACCTTGGCGACGAGCTCGGCATCTTCGATCGGGCGTCGCCCCACGTCAGGACTCCTCTCGCAGCCGACCGGCGGGCTGCGCGCCGACTCTGGCCTCGTGCTCAACCATCCCTCATCTCCAGGCTCCGCACGTAATCGAACAGCGGCCCCTGTGGTGCGCGCTGCCGGCCGCTCAGGCCGAGCAGCCTCGCCACGCGCCACACGGCGATAAAGTCGGTCCGGCTGAGGTCCGCGACTACCTCGGAAACCGTCACCCGGTAATTCGCCTCCAGCGTGTTCCATGTCGGCTCATCGTCCACGTTTCTCATGGGCAGGAAGCCCATCGTACGCAGCGTAACCCGTAGATTCTGCGCCTCGACGGCGTCGAAGGGCCCGGCTTTGCGCCATTCGCCACTCGTGAACCATTCGATCGGTTCCTTGCTCGTGCCATCCCCGTGCTTTGGCATTGCGTTTATCCTCCATTCGTGATAGAATGAGGGTGAGCCGCCCTATGCGGTTAGCTCACCGCGCGCGACTGAGCCCTAACTCGGTCGCGCGCACTCTTTCGCCGTCGATCTCGCTGAGCTCCACCAGGGCCAGCCCCGCCACGCACTCCAACGCTCGCAGCACCAGGTCACCGGCCCGTGTGTCGAACAGCAGCCATCGAATCATGCGCTTCACTTGTCATCACCTCCCTTCTCTACGGCGCTGAATGTGTTGTGGCCACAAGCCAATGCGCTCGCCCCTGCCCCGCAGGTCCAGACGTCGCAGACCGAGACCCGGAGCTGACTTGTCTCGTCTCGTCTGACTTGACTGGACCGCGTCAGGCGAATAGGGGGACCCGATCAGGGTCATCACGTCGCTACCTCCCGAGATCAGCCAGCTTGCGCCTGGCGCGCACGATGCGCGGGTCCCCTTCCTCACCCTCGACGCGGGCGGCCGTGCTCTCCTGGAGGACGGCGCCGCGCTGCAGGGCCTCCTTGATGTCGGCGAGCTCCTGGTACAGATCGCCCAGCGAGACCTGGTTGCCGACGTAGCGCCGCAACGCCGCGCGCACGTGCTCGGAGCGCTTGTTCTTCGGCTTGCTGTCGATAAAGTGCAGGATCTCGCGGTCCCGCTCGCTGTCGAACGAAAATGTCTTGCTGATCGTGGCCATCCTATCCTCCGTTCCCCAGGTGCGCGGCGAAGCGGTAGAACCCGCGCGCATTGGCCAGCTCGGGCTGCTCCAGGACCACCGCCTGGCGGAACGCGTCCCGGATCCGCTGGCCCCACAGGTGGGCCCCACCGCCGCAGACCAGGACCTGCCGGAAGGTCGCGGCGCCGTGGCCCCAGTACTGGCGGGCCGTGTCGACGATCTCCTGCCCGATGTCGTCCAGGAGGGGCCCAGTGACCGCGCCGACGTCGACGCGATCGCCTCCATCGTACAGCTCACCGGCGACGATCGCCGCCATCAGCTGGTGGTCGCGCATCCTGGCCAGGCCCGGGTGCTCGGCGTCGAGGTACTCGCGCACGGCCCGTACCACGTTCCACGAGCCGCGCTCGGTGCTGCGTGACTCGGCCGGGATGTCGCTCAGCCCGTCGATCGACAGGTAATTGACCGTCCGGCCGCCGACGTCGAGCACGGCGACCCTGGCATCGACCAGGTCGGGCCGGACGATCCGCCCGGCATCGTCGAGCAGCAGGGCCAGGACCGCCCCCCACGCCTGGGGCACCACGCGCACGCTGGCCACCGTGATCGATTGGCCGCGGCGTCCCTCCCGGGCAAAGCGGTGCAGGCCCTGCAGGCGCGCCCGCAGGGCATCCTTGTCGCGGCGATAGTCGGCGATCGGCAGCCCGGTCACCAGGTGCACCGTCGCCGCGGTTGCTCGCGTGAGCTCTGACAGCGCGCCGTGAAAGAGCGCCAGGTACTCGGCCGTCTCGATCCACGAGGCCGTCTCCTTCCGCGCGCCGGCGGTCGCTTTCTTGATCGCCTCGTCGCCGAGCAAATAGCGGCCGCCGGTCGACTCGACCACGATCTGGCTGTGGCCGTTCAGAGAGAACAGGCTCTCGGCCGGGCGCGTGGCCAGGCTCGGGAACATCGTCCAGCGATCGCCGCTGATCGCCTTGATGCTGTAGAATCCGCCATCGAACCCGACGTGCATCGTGCACCTTCCCTTCACGCCCGCTCACCGCGAACCATCCACAGGCGAGCTGGCAAAATAAAAGCGGCCATCCGACACGTACGCTGTTGCGTCGGATGGCCGCCTATGGTAGAATTGGCGTAGCCCTCGCGCTGCTTCAGTCAGCGTACGGGTCAGGGTCGTGCTTGGTGGTCTCAACACCAGCACGGCCCGTCTTTTGGTAAGCCTTACTCCTCGAAGATGCCCTTGTCCTCGGGCACCTCGATCTTGCCCTCGATCCAGAGCTCCAGGAGACCACGGACGATTTCAGAAACGGGGCGGCCTTGCTCGGCAGCCTTGACGCGGACTGCCTTGTGCAGCTGCTCTCTCGCCTTGATCGTGAGCCGTCGTATCCGGTCCATCGTGCCTCCTGGTGCACACTGCTGTACTCAGTATATCACGGAAGCATGATCTCTGTCAAGGGTCACTTTTGGGCCGTGCTGGTGCTATTCGGTTGTTAAGCGCTCTGCAGGCGCTGGCCACGGTGAATACTGCGTATTCACTTGCTGCAGCGCCCGATGTGTGCTACACTATGGCTGCACGCTGCCTTCGGGCAGTGCTGCTGTGGGCCCCGACGCGGCGGGCCTGTCAGCTTCGACCGCGTCGGGGTCGTTCCTCGCCTCGAGGCGCAGCAGCCAGGCATAGACCCTGCCCAGGCGGCGCTTGGCCTCGGGTGATCGCGGCACGTGCCGCGCTTCGATCGCTCGTGTGCTCATTGTCCCTCCTATGCCTTTGCCTGGCCAGCAGTGATCGCCTGCCAGGTCTCGCGATCGGCATCGACGGCCTGCATCTCGTGAATGAGCCCCTGACAATAGGACCGCGTTTGTCCATCGGCTTCTTCCAGCGTAGAGCCAGCTAGCAGATGGTACAGAATCCTTTTGATGGCCAGGTCCATGCCCGCCAGGAATCCAAAATCGAGAACGTCTTTCAGCGTGATCTCGCCCCGGTCTGCCTTGGCGATCCCCGCAGCAAGCTCTTCCATGCCCATCGCCTTTCGGGATGGGGGGCAACCGGCGTTGAGTAGGCGCCGGCGCCCCCACATCCCACACGAAAGGAGGTCTAACAGGCTACCGCGGATGATCGCGGCACCCCGGCAGATCTCCTCAGCGATCGTCCATGTATCTCGATAGCCGCTCCAGCACCGCAGGCAGCAGCTGTGGCCGCGGCAGCTCGAGACCTGTCAGGTGGGCCTGGAGCGCCTCGAGGTGTGCGATCCGGGCCCGCAGCGTGGCCAAGGTGCCCACGCGGTCACGCCCAAGCGCCCGCTGCTCGCCCCGGATGCGACCGAGCCGCGCCTCGGCCGCCTTGAAAGCGGCGAGCGCCTGCTGGTATTGCTCTCTGACCGGAGCGGAGAACATCTCCCGCGCCTTGGCGACTCCCGCATCCTGCAGCGCGGCATCTGCCTTCTGATGGTCGACCGTCGCTGCACGTAGTTCCCGCTCGAGCTCGGCGACCCGCCCCTCGACGGCGAGCGCCTCGCTGCGCAGCGGCTCGAGCCGTCGCTCGACGTCGGCGCGCAGTGCACCGATCGCCGACCAGGTGGCCAGGGTGGTCAGCTCCTGGAGCACCAACTCGCGTGCGCCCGCCTGCAGCTGCTGCAGCACGGCCTCCGCCCTCTGCTCCAGGTCAAGCCCGGCTACGATCCCGCTCACAGATGTTGTCTCCACGCTCATAGCCGCACCAATCCCTTGCGCTGCGCCTCGAGCAGCGCCGACCGGTCGGCCTCGGGCAGCCGTTCCAGTTCCGCGAGCGTACCGCCATTGGCGCGCCACGCCTTGGCCAGCGCGAATTCAGCGAAGGCTTCCACTTCTGGCCACGGCCCGGGCAGGTCGAGCTGCTCGGGCGTCACGCGGCCGCGCATGCTGAGGAACTCACGCATCGTGCCGCTGTCGTGCAAGAACTGCGCGACCGCCTGCTGCCAGGGTCCGGGCAGCTGCCCGAACTCAGCTTTGGGGTCGGGCTGCGCTGCGGCCTTTGCCCGTCCCTCGCGCATCACGCGCCGCACGAAATCGTGTGTGCTTTCCTGGTGCCGCACGCGCTCCCGATCGCGCAGCTTGCCCAGGGCCTCGTCGGCTAGCTCGTCGGCCCTCAGCAGCCAGTCCAGGTCCTCCTCCGTGACGCCGAGCGGCCCGGCCATGGCCATGATCCCGGGCCGGTCGCGCTTGACATGCTCCACCAGGTCGCTGAGCGTGATCCCGAACTCCTCGGACACATAGATCGCCTCGAACCGTGCTAGCGCCGAGCGGTCCCTCGGCTCCGCCTTCGCCGGTGCCACTGCAGCCGGTTCCGGATCCGGATCCGCGGCCCGGTTCAGCTCGGCGATGCGCTCGATCTCCGCCAGGTCCCGGTCGAGCAGCAGCTGCCCGCTCAGTGCTCGGCCGTGCTTTGGTTGCGTTGCTGTTGCCCTCTTCATTGTAGACCTCCCTATCCGAATGGTCCCCGTCCGATTCCGATTGTATCGCCTGCTGCGTCGGGCCCCGATCGAGGCCATCAGCAGCGCCGATCCCTTTTTCCGCGCTTCGCCTCGCCTGGCGCAGAACCACCAGGAGGAGCACAAGCTGGTTCATCTGGCCTCAGATCCGGTATTCGCGTGCGCCGCGCAGATTGAGGTTACGCTCCAGCTGGTTGCCGATCTCCTCGATGTCCGCTTCGCTGCGAACTGAATTCTGGCCGAAGACGTTCGTGATGTGATAGACGTTGCCGCCCCGCCCTCCTCCACCCGACCCCGCCGCCACCTCCTCGGTGGATGGGAATGGCCGGGGCGGAACCCCATATATCGGCGGCGTCACAGGCTCGGTGGGTGGCAGCCACGGCTGGGGCGGAACCCAATATACCCACGGAGTCACAGGCTCGGTGGGTGGCAGCGAGGGCGGGGCAGGTTCCACATATATCGGCGGCGTCACAGGCTCGGTGGGTTCCACCATCCCGGCGAATTTCTGCGCCCCCATCTCGGCCGCCTCGATCGCAAGCCACAGCGATCCCGCCATCCTGGCAAATTCGTGCGTCCCGATCTCCGCCGCCTCGATCACAAGCCACAGCGATTTCGCCATGTCGTTCAATTTCTGCATCCCGATCTCGGCGGCCATCGGCCCGGACTGAGCGGCCCCGCTCAGCATCTGCCGCGTCTGCTGCGGGCTGTAGACGTAGCTCCCCTGGGGCAGCTGCACCAGCTCGGGGCCGTGAATCAACGTCAGGCCAACAGCCGGGCCGCCGTGCTGGCGGCTGATCTCGGGCACCGTGATCCCCGGCGACTCCTGGCGGATGACTTCCTTGATCTCCCGGATCCGGATCGTCACGTCCTTGGTCGCCGGGATCGCGTTGATCGCGTCTCTGAACCCGTACGCCTGCGCTTTGGTGGCCAGCAACTGCTGCTCCAACTCGCGCATTTTCCCGCGCTGCGCTTCCGTCAGCCCCGCGGCTCGATCCAGGCTCCCCGACATGGCCTCCACTGCCACCGTGTGATCGTGCGTCGCCGGCGTCGCCTGATCGGCCAGCAGACCACCGAACTTTTCGATCTGCAGGTTCTCCATCGTGTTCACGTCGATCAGGTGTGCGAGCCCATCGTCGAACTCGGTCGCGGCGACCTTGCCCGAGCCAAAGTTCTCGACCAGCGTGTTGAGCCGGTTGCTGAGGTTGAGGCTCGCCTCGTCGGCCAGGCCAAACGCGAGTTGCGTCTCCTGAACGGCGACCGCGTAATCGCTCGCCGTGATCTGGCCATCCTCCAGGAGGTTGCTCAGCTCGCGGATCGCGGTGCTCGCGATCTGGGCCTCGGTGGCCCCTTTCAGCGACTCGGCCATAGAGTAGAATTTCAGCGCTGCGGTGCCCGCCGCCTCGTTCGCCTTGTCCTGGGCCTCCCGGTACTCGACCGCCGCGATCGCTGCCCGGTCCATGCCCTCGTACGTGCTCTGCAGCGCAGCGCTGTATTGGTCCCATCGCTCGGTCGAGCTGCCATAGGTCTCGGCGATCGCCGCGACCTCGGCGTTGTACGCGCTCGCCCGGGTGGCGCCCTCGGCAAAGCTTTCGGCCATGGCAAGATGCTTGTATCGCAGCTCCTCTTCGCCCGCTCCGAGGTCGGCCATCGCCGCAGCGCCTGCCCTCAGCTGACCCTGAAACACAGCCAGGGCCTCGGTCTTGCTGAACGAGCCGACGTAAGCCTTGACCCCTGCGCCATACGCCTGGGCAAACATCCCGATGCGCTCGAGCGTCTCAAGGATCATCGACGCACCGACCGCGAACCGGTCCAGGATCCCCGCGCTGTCGAGCATCTCGACGCTGGCCACGGCCAGGCCGGTTTTCAAGTCGCTGAATGCAGCCTCGACCTTCGCAATCTTGGTCGCGGTGAGCTGGCTCGTGTCGCCCAGGATATCGAGCGACTTGCGGCCCTCCTCCAGGACGGCGAGCTTGAATGCCTGCTCGAGGTCATATCCGGCCTTGGTCAGTTCCTGGATGCGCGCTCTCACCTTGGCACTCGAAATGCCGAACGTATCTAGTCGTTCTTTACTCTGGTTCGCCAATAACAACGAGAATGCGTCGACCCGCTCCGTAGCGCTCATCGTCGTATCGCCGAGCCTGACCGCGATCGCGGCCATGACCTCCATCTCGTCGGCGTTGTCGACCAGGCCCATCTGGAGCATCTTGGAGGCCCCGGACATGGCGCCCATCCGGTCGACCGTTCCATCGGAGGCGCGCTGGAACGCTTCCATGTATTCCTGGGCCTGTTGAGCCCCGCCCGCGAATGCCACAAAGCGGTGCTCGACCGCCTGGACCTGCGCGCCCATCTTGACGAAATCGACCGCGGCCTGGGCCGACTTGATCGCTGCAAACGCGCCCGCCGCGAACGCGGCCGCCTTTTTCAGCCCGCCGAGGCTGTCGCTCGTCTTTTTCGATTGTTCACCGGTAGCGCCGATCTCCTGCCGGGCTTGCTTGATCGCCTGAACGTTACCTTCAGAGTCGATCTTGACGACGAGAATTGCTTCTGCCACTGATGGTGCTCCTCCCCCGCCACTATTCCTTGCCCGTTACGTACTTTACAGTCTCCTGATTCTGGACCCACGCCTGCAGCGCGCACAGGTCGAGGCCCAGCCCGGCCGCCAGGACCGCGGCATCCGCGCTTTGCAGCCACACGCGAGCGCCTCGGGCATATATGCCCGGGCGTTGCACGTCTCGTACCGCCCGCCAGAGCACGGCGGCCGCGACGCGCTCGTACGCGGCCTGCAGGCCATCGTCACGCGGCACACCCGAGTGCCTTTCGCGCCACGGTGGCCATCGCCCCGGCGAGCAGCTGCAGCTGGCCACCGTCGACGCCTTCAGCGATCACCCAGGCCTCGCCGCCGGCGACCGTACGCGCGTATTCGGTCGCCATCGCCCACATTGGCCCCGCCGCGGCCCCCAACTGGGACCCGGCGGGCAGCCGCAGCTCGACAACGCCTTTCCGTCTGGGCCGCTGCCAGGCGCACACCCCGGGCTGCCCAGCCAGGCGGCAGCGCAGCAGCCACGCCCGCCAGATGGGCCACGGATCCGCCGCCGCCGTGACCAGGTAGCCGGTCCGCCTGGCCGAGGCGATCGCCTCGCGCTCCTCGGCTGACAGCGGCCCGAAGTCGATCGAGCTCCACCTGCAGTCCGGACAGATCACCGTCAAGCCGGATCCGGATCCGTCGAGTGCGCCCTCGAGCTGCTCGAGGGTCAGGTCCTCCAACGCTACGCAATCCATCGTTCATGTCACCCCTCCCCGCCTCGGTTCCCCGCCGACTAGGTCAGATCGTCCAATATGCCCTGCAGCCAGGCGCGCAGATCGCCACCCGCCTGCCAAAACCCAACCAGATCCCCGCCCTCGGGCACCTGGACCCGCACGGCCCGCCGATCCCGCGCAGCCAGCGCCGCGGCGCCTCGATCGCCCCCCTCGTCCACATCGTATGCCGTGAGTAGCGCCCGATAGTGCAGCAGCCGCAGCAGCCAGGGCCCGGGGATCCCCTCAGCGCCCTTCGTCGCGCCGCCGAACGTGGCCACGTCGACCAGGTCCTGGAGCTCCTGCCACGCCAGCATCCCGTCGAACTCACCTTCACACAATAAGAGGACGTCTCGGCCTCGCAAGTTATCGGCGCCGAACAGCGCCTTGCCAACACCGCCTCTGACCGCCAGGTACTTCACCCCTGCCTGCCAGATAGGGACGTCGCCGCCGGCGTACGCCAGAAGCGGGCCACCCTCGAGCGGGCGGCGCACCTGCACGTACCAGAGCTGCTCGCCTTCCCAGCAGGGGATCACGAGCCCTCGCGAGAGATACACTGCCTTACCCGAATCGAGCCCCCACCGCGATACCTGCCGGTCATAAGCGCACTGCGGGTTCCACCCCAGCCCAAAGCGCCGGATCGTCTCCTCCTGCAGGCCCCGCATCTCGCCCAGGTAGGCTCGCGCACCGGCTCCATCGTTCCCCCACAGCTCGCGGCGTGCAAACTCGCAGAACGCCCGGGCGCGCTGCTGCCAGGCCGGGCCCGGTCGCTCCACCTGGGGCACAGCCGGTCGAGGTGATCGCCTCGGCGCGGGTCGCGTGCTCGAGGTGCTGGCCTGGTCGACGTCGCCGCCGAGGGCCTCCACCGCCGCTGCGAAGGTGAGTGCATCACGCTGCACCAAATACTCGATCGCGTCGCCGCTACGCCCGCACATCCTACACCACCACCGGCCGCGGCCTCCCGGATGGTGCGGCCACACCCGGAACCGGTCCGTGCCAGCCTGGCAAAAGGGACACGGTCCGGCCCATTCGCCGTAATTCGTGCTGGCCACATAGCGCAACTGGACGTCCTTCTGGACGATGGCCACCAGGTCGACCCTGGCCAGCAATGCATCGGTGTCAATCACGGCTGGTCCTCTTTGCGGCGTCTGTAACCGATGTAACCGTGTAACCTCTGTTCCACAAACATCCCCATGAGAAAAAAAACGTTTGAAGTTAATGAAAATGCCAAAAACGGGTTACGTCGGTTACATGAGAGCATCATTCGGGCAGGCTCTCCTGCACAGGGACGTCGGCCAAACCGATGCCCTGCCAGCCCCGAGCAACTTTGTCTCCCTGCCGCCACAACTTGCGCGTGCATCCAAGATCCCGGAGTCGCTCGCCCCAGACTTTCCCCCTGATGAGGTTGCGATCGCCGCTATCGCGAGCCCAGGACTCGTACGCCTCGCGTAGAGCTGCAGAGGAGGTCCAGGCTCCAGGCGCGACCACACAGCAGGCGGCGACAAACTCCGCAAGCGGATCCAGCTCACGGCGGTACTCCCTAGTCGCCCGCTCCACCGCCGCGGACGTGCCCAAACCCTCGGCTTGCCAGGCAAGACAACCGGCCACCATCCACGCCAGGATGGCCGGTCCGCCCACCGCCGGGTCGCGCAACCGCTCTTTCACCGCCCCGTCCTGTTCACTCGCGGGAATCTGGTGGGTGAACGGTATGCGCCGAATGCGCCGCCACATGGCGCTATCCCGGTCGCTGACCCGGGGCGCGTGATTACACCCGAGCCAAAGGATGAACCCGGCGATGAACTCGAAGGAGGATTTATAGAGCGGGCGGGCGGTGATCTTGTCACCCCCAGATAGCATCTTGATCAGGGACTCGGCCAAGCGTACGCCCTCATCCACTTCGACCGATGTGACAAGGCGGGCGCCGCGCAGCCGCGCGATGTCGGCGCGGGGCTTATCAACAGCGTGCCCTACAAGGAAAGAGCCGAAATCGGCAGTCATCGCATAGTCCCCCAACGTTCCCTTGCAGGCCTCCAGAAATGATGACTTGCCGGTCGCTCCTGGCCCGATGAGGAGAAAGAGCACTTCCTCGGTGGTGCGGCCGGGTAATGTTGATCCCATAGCGCGCTGCAAATAGGCCTGCAGCTCGACGTCGCCGCCCGTCGCCTGCTCCAGGAACCGCTCCCATAGTGGCAGCCTCGCATCGCGATCGAACGCAACCGGCGAAATTTTGCTGATAAGATCCTCCCGGCGGTGCGGCCGGAGCTCACCGGTTCGGAGGTCGAGCGTCCCGTTTGCGACATTCAGCAGCCACGGATCAGGGTCAAAATCGTCGGGTAGGATCGGCACTTCGGACCGGGCGAGCTGCAGCAGGGAGCGGAGCTTGGTTGCAGACTCGGAACGCATAGCCCAACGCGCGAGCTGCTTGCGGGCGTCCTCATCGACGGCACGACCGGCCTCCACGTACAGGCCCCGCACGGTATCCTTGGCCAAGCGCTCTAGCTCGCCGATGTCATCCTCCGCCCAGCGCTGCCCGTCCCACGCGAACCACCCATCGAGTGGGTAGCAATAGCGCACGTCGGGGCCGTGATCATCCACAAAGCGCCACGAGTTCCCCAGGTCCGTGGTGTGATATGGGCCATGCGGCGCCTCACCTTGGCCACTATTTTCTTGCCCAGCCCGATCGGGCAGGTTGAGGCGAGCAGCTGCAGCCTCCACCGCCTCGCGGATCGCAGCAGAGTCGCCATCCAGGTCCGCGAGCGCTTTCTTAAGGACACCCGCACGTTTTTCCGCGGGCGTGGCGAGAAGCTGCTCTGCGATCGCCGACCAGGGCGGGGAGAGCGCTTTCACATCCGAAGCAGCCACATCCTCTTCGGCTGCCAACCGCACGAGCACCAAGGCCGGGTCAGGACATGTCTCGGGAGTCATAGCAGCCCCTAGTCGGGAATTGACGGATCTGTGTCCCTCGGTACCCAAAGCCCCCGACGCTTGGCCTCTGCTCGGATGAGCAAGCGGAGGGTCTCGCCGATCCCCAAGCCCTCGGCATCGGCGATCGCCTTCGCCGCGCGTTTCTCAAGTGGGCTGCAACGTGCCTGCACAAGCTGTTCTCGTCGCATGAAGCCACCTCCAAACAAAAAAAGGGAGTGCCCCTGTCACGAGCAAACGTGCGCAACTGCGCACAATGGAACGTGACGAGGCACTCCCGCCAGGGCCATGCCCAAACGGCCAGATGGCCGCCTTTTCTCCCGTATGACGATCGTACCACCCAAAGCACGTGCTGTCAAAGGGAATCGGGCCGAAAACCGCCAAGTCGGCGAAATATTAAGCTGAATATCGTACAATACTTTGTTCTGTTGGCCCTTCCCCTTTCCCCCCTGCCCCCTATCCCCATCAGCCCGGCACAAGGGAGCTCCGCCTCGAGCTGCAGGCGGCCGGTTACCTGGCCAGGATGCATCGGGAGCCGCTCTGTGCGTCGATGCGCGTGCCGGTCGTGGTCGGCCTGCGCGGTCACTCTCCAGGAAGGCCGCAGAGCCGCCATCCGCGCGACTGGCCATCGTTCGTGCAGGTAGGGATCGCGTTGCCTCGCCTGCGTGGTCGCTGCCCTGGCCACCGACCGCTGCAGTCCTTGGGTTTTCGAATGCTGCAATTTCTGGCCGCAGGCACAGCGGCCATCGACGAGCCGGGAGTTTTTGAGGGGAGGGGGTCCAGACCGAGGGCGCGGCGGTGCGTCTGGGGCCCTGCGATCGAGGCGCGATCGGGCCTCCAACCGGCCGGACTGACTGCGTAGAATGGCCCTTATCCGCAACGAATGCAAGGTCCTGGCGACAGCGCCTCGACGGCGCCTGCGAGCTCGCCGCGACCACCCCAGCCGCCCACGCCCCGGCGGGCAGGGCCTCGCGGCCGCGCGGGCCGCAGCCCAGCGAAAGCGGTAGAAGCGGAGTTTTCTTTTGCGTGGCCCTACCATCTCCGTAGGGGGGAAAGGGGACGCGGGCCGGGCGCGTGCTCTGGCAAACGAGCAGCACGATCACTGCTGCACCTCCAGTACATCGCAGCGGGCCAGCCGTCCGAGGTCGAAGCTGTAGATCGCCGGCGGCCGGCGGCGGTCGACCCCGAGCGCCCCGATGTAAGCCACCGTCGTTCGCATGTCGCTGTGGCCCAGGTTTTGCGAAATGGGGAGAAGCTCGAGCCCGCACTCATACAGCCGCCTCGCATAGGTCCTCCGGCAGTCGTGCGGCCGGACAGTGACCAGTTCGCCGTCGACCATCACCGGGTAACGCGCCAGCACGTCCTCGATCGCGCGCACACTGAGCGCGCCCGGACGCAGCGAGTGGTTGCCCCTGAAAAACCCCCGGAACACCACGCCGTCTGCGATCCGGACCGCGTTCAGCCAGGCCTCGACGATAGCCAGAACCCACTCCTGAGAGCCATACGGGATCAGCCTTTCCTTGGCCCCTTTGCCGTGGCGGACGTGCAACGAGAGTTCGCCGCCCAGCCGCTGGCGCAGGTCTCGCACCTCGAGCGCGCTGGCCTCAGCCTCGCGGATCCCGGTGCACAGCAGCAGCGCGATCAACGCCGTGTCGCGCAGGCCGACCAGGTCGCTGAGCCCGGGCGCGGCGATCAGCGCGCTGGCCTGTTGGCCGGTGAGGCGCAAGCCGTGCGCGTCCGGCCGGTCCTGCCGTTCGACCACCGGAACTCTCGAGCGCCGCGGCTCGGCCTCGTTGGCCAAGTACGTGACTATCTCGTCGACGAACGCCTTCCGCTCATCGAGGCGGTCGAACTGCTCGCCGGCGACCTGGTAGAGCGCTTGGCGCGTGTCGTTGGCCGATGCGATCACGCGGTAGCGCCCGCGGATCGTGGCCAAGTGCGCAGCCACCGTGCTCGCTGCGTACTCGCCAAGCTCTCCGGACAGCAGCGCGTCGCGGTAGCGAGCGAGATCGGGCTGCAGCCAGACCTGCCCCGTAGCCTCCAGCCAGGCTGCGAACTTGCCGAGCCGGTATCGTTCGTCTTTGTTCGCGCCCTCCGGAACGAAGCCCAGAGCTGGAATATCACCTATCGTCATGATGGCTTGCGGTTCCACGTGTTACCTCCTGTGCGATTACGCGGTATTCACCCGATCTCGGTCATCGCTGTCGGCCGTGTGCGGGCCCGTCATGTTGCCCGGTCCCCCAATCCGTGCTATACTTCTGCCTTGAGGGAGCAGAGTCTTTTAGTCCAGCGTCCATCACAAGCTATGGTCACGAACAATGGACTAAAACAGATACCACCTCACCCAGTAACCTCGTGATCCAGATCTCGCGCTCCTCGCCGACCGTGCGCAGCGTGACCTCCAGATCGAGCTCATTGACCAGTCGCTCCCGCGTCGCAAAGTCGGCCTCTGCCAGGCTGAGCGTGCTCCGTACGCGATCGGCGAACTGCTGCAGCGTCCGCACGCGATCGCGGTTCGCCTGGTCCGCGTCGACCACGGCCTGGAGTTCGCGCTGGCGCGCCTCCTGCGCGGCGAGCAGGTCCTCCAGGCGCCGCACGCGCTGCAGCAGC
>Ga0307379_10007103_pt1 | contig 15271 bp, 11 predicted proteins | sample UN2MG_FD_202237 | JGI IMG/M metagenome (GOLD analysis project Ga0307379, IMG submission 202237) | Soil microbial communities from Risofladan, Vaasa, Finland - UN-2 | ecosystem: Environmental > Terrestrial > Soil > Coastal area > Acid sulfate soil | place: Finland: Risofladan, Vaasa | collected... | reverse complement strand
GTGCGAATGGCGTCGATCTGCGGCACCGACATGCATATCTGGAAATGGGACGACTGGGCGCAGAAGACCGTGCCAGTGCCGCTGGTGGTGGGGCATGAATATGTCGGCGTAGTCGAGGCGGTCGGCAAGGATGTCGAGGACGTGAAGCCCGGCGAGCGGGTCTCCGGCGAGGGGCATCTGCCCTGCGGGCATTGCCGCAATTGCCTGAGCGGGCGGGCCCATATCTGCGCCCGGACCAAGGGGGTAGGGGTCAACCGGGCGGGTGCCTTTGCCGAATATCTGGTGATCCCGGAGGCGAATGTGCGCCCGGTGCCGGATAACATCTCCGACGAGGTCGCCTCGATCCTCGACCCGCTGGGCAACGCGGTGCACACGGCGCTGGCTTTCGATCTGGTTGGCGAGGACGTGCTGATCACCGGGGCCGGGCCGATCGGGCTGATGGCGGCGGCGGTGTGCCGGCACGCGGGCGCGCGGCATATCGTGGTGACCGATCTCAACGACGAGCGTCTGGCGCTGGCGGTGCGGATGGGGGCAACGCGCGGGGTGCGGGCCGACCTTGAGAATCTGGACGACGTGATGCGCGATCTGGGCATGAAGGAAGGCTTCGACGTCGGACTCGAGATGTCCGGGGCCGGGCCTGCGCTTGACGCGATGATCCACGCGGTGATCTGCGGCGCCAAGGTGGCGTTGCTGGGCCTGTTCGGAAGCAAGCCCGAGGTCGATCTGAACACGGCGATCTTCAAGGGCATCACCTTCGAGGGTATCTATGGCCGCAAGATGTATGAGACCTGGCACAAGATGCTGGCGATGCTGGAATCGGGGCTGGATGTTAGCCCGGTGATCTCGCACCGGCTGGCCTTCGAGGATTACGCCAAGGGTTTCGAGGCGATCACCGAGGGCCGCGCCTGCAAGGTGGTGCTGGATCTGGGGGAATAGGCATGGGGTAGGGTAGACACTCCAACTCCCCGGACTTGATGCGGGGCTTCGAGTCGCTGTGGGCAAATCGTCGGTCCGCCACCCGCCGGGTTCAGGTATGGGACCAGTTTCCGGGGTCGTCCGACTGGTTCGGCGACAGGCCGAGGATGTCGCCCTCAGTCGAGCAGCCAAGGCCGAGCACGGTGCGGTTGGCATAGGCGAAATAGGCGGTGACCTGGTTGATCTCGAGGATTTCGCCATCGTTGTAGCCAGCGGCGCGCATGTGGGTGACCATCGCCTCGGTCGCCGAGGCGGGGTCACGGGTCAGGGCTTCGGCGTAGCGTAACGCCAGTTTCTCCTTTGGCTCGAATGGGCCGGTCTCAATTGCAGCCGCCTCCAGCGCGGCCCGGATCGCTGCTGACCGGGTGATGTCGCCGATCAGGCGGGCCAGTCCGGTGAAATGGTGCTCGACGCAATAGGCGCAGCGGTTCAGCAGGCTGACCCAGACGCCGAGGGTCTCGAGAAAGGCCTTCGGCATGGTGTTGGCGGTGTGGTGCAGCACATTCTTGTACAGCGTCATGTGCCCCTCCATCGAATGCGGGCGCAGGCTGTGCATCATCATGATGTTATCTACATTGTCGCCCGGTCCCTTCACCCGGTCATAAAGCTGGCGCAGGCGACCCGCTGATTGGTCGTAGGGAACAGTATCGATCCAGGGCATCGGGCTTCCTTTTCGGCTCATGCGGTTGGCACTCCGGCTCCCCGCCCCCGGCGTCCGCCGACGGTTGCGCGGCCCTTCAGGACGCCGGATTCGAGGATGATCTCGGAAACCTGGTGTTCGCGCCGGTAGGCCATGACATGGACCCCGGCGACGCCCTTAATCTCGCGGATCTGTTGGATCAGTTCGATGCAGAGGCGCTTGCCCTCGTCGCCCGGTTTGGCGGCTTTTTCCATGCGGTCGATGACATGATCGGGGATGTGAATGCCGGGGACATTCGAGCGCATCCAGCGCGCCGCCTTGGCCGAGGCGAGCGGGCCGACGCCGGCCAGAATGAACACCCGCTTGTCGAGGCCAAGGTCGCGGGCGCGGGACATGAACTTCTCGAACAGCGGCAGGTCGTAGATGTAGTTGGTCTGGATGAATTCGGCCCCGGCCTCGACTTTTTTGGCCAGCCGGTCCGGGCGCCATTGGTGCGGCTCGACGCAGGGGTTCTCGGCGGCACCGAGGAACATGCGCGGCGGGCGGGCGATCTTGCGACCCGACAGGAACACGCCCTGGTCGCGCATGGTCCGGATCGCCCGCAGGAGCGAGATCGAGTCGAAATCGAAGACCGGCTTCGCCCCCGGTTGATCGCCAACCCCAACACCGTCGCCAGTGAGGCAAAGGACGTTGCGGACCCCCATCGCCGCCGCACCCAGAACGTCGCCCTGGATGGCAATGCGGTTCCGGTCGCGGCACGAGATCTGGTAGACCGGGTCGTAGCCCGCACGCGTCAGCAGCGCGCAGATACCGATCGACGACATATGGCAGTTGGCGCCCGATGCATCGGTGGCGTTCAGCGCGTCGGCGACCTCGCCCAGTGGCTGCGCCGCGTCGAACACATCGGCCGGGTCGGCGCTGTCCGGTGGGTTTAGCTCGGCGGTGACGGCGAACTTGCCAGCCCGCAACACCCGCTCCAGCCGGCTGCCGGAGACATGGCCGGGCGGCGGCGTCTCGTAGCCGCGCATCAGTTCGGGGAAATCGCTCGAAGACGGGCTCATCGCTGGGCCTCGCGATTGACAGCGTTGGGCGGCTCCGGCGCCAGTGGGGCGGTTGACGGCTCGTTCTCACGGGCACCGGGGAACGCCTGCGCCAGGGTGGTTTTCGCCGCATCGCGCGATTGCCGAAGCTGCGCCGCTTTCTCACGGCTGACCCGCAGCCAGGCCGACGAGCCCTTGAGGCTGTGGTCAACAGGCGGCAGGACCTCGCGGATCTTGTCGCCGCCCTCCATCCGCTCCGCCCCCTCCCAGGCCAGGCACCAGACGCATTTCATCGACGGTTTGACCTCGCAGTAGCCACCGGGACGAACCCCGCCGCAGGGGCCATTTCGCAGCTGCTTCGGGCAGTTCATTGGGCAGGACATGCCGGTTGAGGACAGCGCGCACTGGCCACACATCTGGCAATCGAACAGCAGCCCCTTGACGCCGCGCTCGATCAGCGCGACCGACCGCTCGACCCGATTGTAGCCGATGCGGGCAAAAACCGGGTCGAGCGTTACCATCAGGCGCTCGAGCCGCTGATAGATACATTCGAAGGCCCGTGCATGGCGCACGGCGAAAAGGCGCGCCCGATACATTGCGTACTCGTCCTCCCGGAACTGGGCCGGATGTGACCCCTGGCCCCTGCCAATCAGGATTGCGGGTTTGCCGCCGATGAGCAAGCTCGATCTGTTCCCTGTGCCAGCATTGACCCCAGATCGCCTGTATGGCCGACGAAACAGGGACAGGATTAGGCGTGGAGAACGCAGCACCCGCGGGAAAATGGATTTGGCTCGATCGCGTATCCGCTTGGCGTTAGGTACCGTGAGATGTTTGGTATACTGCTTCCTCGCGCCACAGGAGCATCCTCGATTGAACCAAATCCGGTACTGGCGAGCGAAATTGAGTCGAATAACGATGACAGAAATAGTGGACCGCCATCGAAATACCTTGGGACGCGGCCAAACCGGTGAACCTCGATGAGCGGGGGCGGTGCCACCAGTTTCGACGTTATCATCATTGGTGCTGGCGCGGCAGGGTTGATGTGTGCGTTGACGGCGGGCGCGCGGGGCCGCCGGGTGCTGCTGCTCGACCATGCCGATGAGGCGGGCAAGAAGATCCTGATCTCCGGCGGCGGGCGCTGCAACTTTACCAACATCAACGCAGGCACGGCGAATTTCCTTTCGGCCAACCCGCATTTCTGCAAATCGGCGCTTGCTCGCTACACCCAGCACGATTTTATCGGCCTGATCGACAAGCACCGCATCGCCTGGCACGAAAAAACCCTCGGCCAGCTGTTTTGCGACGGGTCGGCACGTGCGGTGGTAGCCATGCTGCTGGCGGAATGCGAGGCTGCGGGGGTCGATCTCCGCCTTTCGTACCGGACCAGCGGGGTTTGCCGAACCGACCGGTTCGAGGTTACCACCGATCGCGGTGATTTCATCGCCCCGGCACTGGTTCTTGCCAGCGGCGGATTGTCAATTCCGAAGATGGGTGCCACTGGTTTTGCCCACGATGCCGCCCGTAAGTTCGGTCTGCCGCTTTCCGGGATTCGCCCGGCGCTTGTGCCGCTGACCTTCAGCGCTGATGATCTGAAGCTGATGCAGCCCCTCAGCGGCGTCTCGCTTGAATGTATCGTGTCCTGCGGGCGCACGGCATTTCGCGAGGCGATGCTGTTGACCCATCGCGGCCTGTCAGGCCCGGCCATTCTCCAGATCTCGTCCTATTGGCGTGAAGGCATGGAGATATCCCTGAACATTCTCCCCGACCTCGACGCGGCCGAGTTTCTGCTGGATCGCAAGCGCGCCCGGTCAAAGGCGGAACCCAAGACCGTCCTGTCCGAGATACTGCCCGCCCGTCTCGCCGCCGCGTTTGCCGCCGCACACTTGCCTGAGCGCCCGATTGGTGAGTTGACGGACCGTCTGCTGACCGATCTGGGGGGCCAACTCAACCATTGGCGCCTGACACCGTCGGGCAGCGAGGGCTACGCGAAGGCCGAAGTCACCCTCGGCGGAATCGACACCGCCGCACTGTCATCGCGGACCATGGAGGCGAAAGCCGTTCCCGGTCTCTATGTTATCGGCGAGGCGGTCGATGTCACCGGCTGGCTCGGCGGCTACAATTTCCAATGGGCCTGGTCGAGCGGACGGGCAGCCGGTGAGGCGGTCTGACTGGCCGACTGCCGGTGAATTCAAGCGGTCACAACAAAGGCCGAGACGCCGCCGATGCCCTTCAGATCGAGAAGACCCTGTGGTTTCACCGGCCAATCACTGGTCAATGCCTGGCGCGTCGCCGCGGAGATCAGAACGCAGCCGGGCGCACATTGCGATTCCAGACGGCTCGCGATGTTTACCGCCTCACCCCAGACGTCATAGACAAATCTGTGGCGACCGAGCAGGCCGGCCACCACCGGGCCGGTGTGGATGCCGATGCGGATCCGGAACGGCACTTCATCAAGATCAACACTGACCAGTGAGGTCAGCATCGACCTGGCGAAGCTCAACACCCGCTCGGCATGGTCATCGCAGGTTTCAGGAATCCCGGCGGCAGCCATATACGCGTCACCGATCGTCTTGATCTTTTCGACGCCGTGATGCTGCGCGAGATCGTCGAAGGCGCTGAAAATCCGGTCGAGGCGCTGCACCAGGAGCGTCGGCGAAATCCGCGCCGAGACGTCGGTGAATCCGACGAGATCCGCGAACAATATCGTCACCGACTCGAACCGGTCGGCAATCACCACCTCGCCATCGTTCAACCGCTTGACGACCTGCCCGGGCAGGATTGCATGCAGCAGCGCGTCGGCGCGATCGCGCTCAAGTTTGATGCGCTCCAGGTACCGTTGCTCGCGATCGGCCCATCGCTTTTTGTCCAGGCAGGCATTTATCCGGGCCTGCAACAGAATCGGATCAAACGGCTTGGTCAGATAGTCGTCCGCGCCAGCCTCGATGCAGCGGATGACGGCGTCGGTTTCCTTAAGGCCGGAAATCATGATGACCGGGACACGCCGCCAAGAGTCGTGGGCCTTGATGCGGGACAAAAGCTCGATTCCATTCATGTCCGGCATCAATATATCCAGCAGGATCAGATCGAAGTCGCGCTCGGACAACCGCTCGAGAGCAACGGCACCGGACTCCGCGAGGATCACCTCGTGGCCATCGCGGCTCAGCCGCCGCAACAGCAAGTCCCGGTTGCTTGCGACGTCATCAATTACCAGGATGCACCCCGGTTCGGTCGCCAGCCGGTTTGTGCCACTGCCAACAATCGCCTCAAGGTCGACGGCAACGCTGTGTGCCTGGGCGGCAGCGAGGCCGGCTAGCCGCGCATTCCGGGGCCGCGAGAAATCCACAATCGCATCGATTCGATCGAGCAGCGCTTTGGCTTCGGAAAGTACGACTGCGACGTCCCTGCCGAGTGCTTCATGGGTCGGGTCGGACAACTCCTCGGCGATCATTTCGGAATACCCGATGATTGCATTGAGCGGCGTTCGAAGGTCGTGCCGCAGCGTGGCTTCGGCTTCGGGACCAAAATATCCCATCGCCGCAAGCCCGGTAGTGATCAGTTGATCGACCAGCCGGTTTAAATCGGAGGCAGCGCCGCTGACTCTGTCAATGTCGGGTAAAAGTTCTTCGAGGCCGAGTTCACCGGCTTCTTCGACGACCAGCTCCTGAAACGCAAGAATCGCCCGTGCGGACCCGCCAAGATGCTCGGAAACGTAAGCGGAGAATGCGCTCTTCTGGAATTCGCTATCATTGGCCATGTTGTCTCTTTTTCCGGGAACCGTGGGCTATGTCCCGAGCGGAAGCAACTTCTCGATCTTGCCCAGAAGTCGCGCTAGATCCACCGGCTTGCTGTCGTAGTCATCGCATCCGGCTTGCATCGCGCGCTCGCGATCGCTTTCCATTGCGTGCGCCGTAAGGGCGATGATCGGGATCGGAGCGGTTGCCGGATTGCCTTTGATGCGGCGTGTTGCCTCCCAGCCGTCAATGATTGGCAGGCTCATGTCCATCAGGATCAGGTCAGGCATGTGCTCGCCGGCCATCGAGACCGCGAGTTCACCATTCTCGGCAAGCATGACTTCGAATCCGCGCCTGATCAGCCTCCGAGAAAGCATGTCGCGGTTCAGCTCGTTGTCTTCGACCAAAAGAATTCGTGCCATTGCTATCCTACCGATTCAGTGTGGTTTGAAGGTTCACCCAATTCACCTCGACACCTTGGACTTCAAGCGCGGGATCTGCCGTTCAAGCGCCGCGACGAGTTCTGCACGCGTGTTGGCATTTTTGTTTACGACAGTTGCCGCATGATCACGTAGCCAAGCACGTTCGTCGCCTGAAAGGTCTTTGGATGTGACGACGATCACAGGGGTTTCACGCATTTCCGGAGTGTGTTGCATTTGGCTCAGCATCTCGAAGCCATCCATGTCTGGCATTATCAGATCTAGCAGGACAACTTTGGGTTTAAGCTTCTTCAATTGTTCGAGCCCGCGAATTCCGTTGGGTGCCTCGTGGACGGTCCAACCCTGTTTAACGAGAATCCGGCGCAAAAGATCGCGGGAAACGCGGTCGTCGTCGACGACCAGCACATCACTATTGCCACTGCCGATGGCCTCGACGGTTCTGATCAGCAGTTCGGAGTCGATCGGTTTGGTCAGGTATTCGACCGCGCCGAGCGCGAGGCCAAGCTCGCGGTCGGCTATGACGGTCGCCAAGACCACCGGGATTTCGCACAGTGCGGGGTCGCTTTTTAGCTGCCGTAGAACCGACCATCCATCCTGCCTGGGCATGATGATGTCGAGAACGATCGCGCGCGGGCGCAATGCGCGCGCCATTTCTATCCCATCCGCACCGTTGCTAGCTTCCCGATACCCGAATCCCGCTTCGGTCAGAGCCGCGGCAATCAGCCTGCGCGCCGCCGGTTCGTCGTCGATTATCAGCACATAATCGCCCGTTTCCTGATCAACCGATTGGTCACCAAGATCCTCCACAACGGCATGCTCGGAGCAGAAGGCGGGAACGTCCATTGTAAAAGTCGAGCCGGAACCCGGCGTGCTCTCGACTGAGATCGTGCCGCCGATCATCCGGCAAAAGCTTTGGGTAATGCTGAGGCCGAGACCCGTTCCGCCATAGTTTCGGGTCGTTGACGCATCGGCCTGGGTGAAGGCAACGAACAGCTTCGCCCGCTGCTCGGCGGTCATTCCGATACCGGTGTCCGAGACCTTGAATACGAACCAGTCGCTGCCTGATCGGGTGACCCGCTCGACCGACAGCGTGATGTCGCCGTGGTCGGTGAATTTCGCCGCATTGCTCAGCAGGTTGAAAAGATTTTGACGAAGTTTGGTCTGATCCGACCGCATCTCGCCCAGAGGGCCCTCGAGCGCCACCCGGAAGCTATTGCCATTCTTGGCGATCAACGGCTCGATGGTTCCTTCAACATCCCGGATCACATCCGCGACGTCAAAGCTCTCGACGAAGATTTCCATCTTCCCGGCCTCGATCTTCGACAGATCGAGGATGTCGTTTATCAGCATCAGAAGATGTCGACCCGCCCCGGCGATCTTGTCGAGGTCTGGAACGAAGCTATCCTGTTCCAGATCCTGCGCCTCCTCGATCAGCATCTCGCTGTACCCGATGATTGCGTTGAGCGGTGTTCTCAGCTCGTGGCTCATCGAGGCCAGGAACCGGCTCTTCGCCTCGCTCGCCGCCGCGGCATCTTTGCTGGCGGCTTCCAGCGCGACCTCGCGTTCCTTCAACTCGGTGATGTCGGTATAGACGGCGACCTTCCCGCCATCGGGCGTCTCCCGTTTGGTGATGCGGACCCAGGTGCCACCATACTGCCGCTCATCGACCGAGCTCTTGGTGTCACGGTGGCGAGCAATCCGCTCCTCAATCCATTCATCTGGCGACGCATCGCCGAGATCGACCTGGCCCGCATTCAACTGAGCTTTAAGTACTGACCGAAATTCGACGCCGGGCTCGATGATCGGCGCGATCTCCGGGAACATCTCGGAGTATTTGCTGTTGGCGAGCAGGATGCGGGCATCGCTGTCATAAAGCACGAAACCGTCAGATATAGTCTCGATCGCCGTCGCAATCATGTAACGCTGCTGTTCGGCCTCGGCTTCCAGCCGCTCACGCTCGATCGAATTCTCACGGAACAGACGCAGCGTCTGCGCCATTGCGCCGAACTCGTGGTCACCCTCCGCTGGAATCTCCACATCGTAATCACCCTGCATCAGGCTGGCGATCGCATCGTTGAGCCGGCGCAGCGGACGAACGATCGAGCGAAAGACCATAGCGGTCAGTGCGAGCCCGATAATTGATAGCGCGATGACGATGTAGAAGGCGGCTTTTGCAGATTCGTTTGCCCGATCGATCACGATTTGCCGCTCGGTCAACGCGACCGCGTGTACCTTCTCGGCAAGCGCATTCAGCGCCTCGTCGACCTTGGCGCTGTGGACCCGCGCGCTGGCCAACAAGGTGTTGCCGATTACCCGATTGTCATCGGTGTAGGCATCCGCCGCATCCATTGCCGTCGAGAAATATTGAGCAACCTCGGTTCGGATTGCGGCAACCGTATCCGGATCGTAGCTCGCGAGGACATCCAGTTTGGTGTCGAGATCCGCGCGCGCGGTATTTGCGTTTCGCTCCGAGGTGACCAACAGGCTCACCGAAAGGTCGGTCAACCAATAACGCATTTTGCCAAACGTTACATGAGCCGCGCCGGCGACCTCGACGATGCCGAATAGCTCTTGCATTTTGGTCGTTCGGTCAGCCGTCTGTTGCAGCGCTGATGACAAGAACAATGAGGACCCGATCAGGCTGATCAGACCCGCAGCGGTCAGCATTGCCAGGCGCGCCCAAAGTGGCAGCGAGGCGAGGCGACTTAACTCGGATAATCGCTCGGGGCGGTTCTGAGGTTCGGCCACGCTCGTCTCGCGTTCGCTCATTGAAAGATAACGATGCTGATTACCCCGCCAAGATCTCCTACCTTGCCGCCTTCCTTAGGGTAGCCGGTGATGTCGGTGTCCCCCTTCGAGTCACCATGACAGGCAAGACAGGACTCACCATAGTATTCGGGCAGGAGCATGCGAAAAGCGGATCGGCCCTCGTACTCGACCACATCTGTATAGGACTGACCCCTCGGCCAGTCGGCCGCCAGCAATTTGGTCTCGATGATGGATTTTTCCCACGGATCGGGGCGGGCCTTTCGGTTGCGGACAAGATCCAGCGGCGCTGTCACCCGGACCCGGGCTTCAGTGCCGGCGAGCGTCTCGAGTTCCTCGTTCGCCAGACGGGCGAATATGGCGGGAATGAACCCTTTGAAGCCGACGCCGGCGCGGTTGATGTCGTCCTGGTGGTTATCGACGATCCGGCGCATCGCCTGCATCTGCGCCTCGAGCAAGCGCCGATCACGCTCAGAAAGGTCATCGGTGAACAGCGGAGAACCTGCTTTCTCGGCGTAGATCGCCTCAGCCTCACTACCGAGCTTTTCTCCAGTGAAGCCCTTGTCGCCGATAGCCGGGTCATTGATCAGAGGCTGATTCGACGAGACGACTTTTCTGCCGGCCCGTAGCATGTCTGCCAACTTGTTACCGATTGCTAGATCAGCCTCTCCGGCCACCGTTGGTTGGGGCGCGGTGAAGCCGAAGCCGAGCACGGCCACAAATAGGATCAACCTCAAGCGGCTCAGAGCAGATGAAACCATGCCAACTTTGTCGCGCAAACTCGGGACATCGCAAAAATGATATCGATTCACAGCGCACCTCGCATCGAAAATTCTAGATCCGGTGACTATGTCGTTAATCAAATCGCACTGCAATGTCATCCTGCTTCCAATTGAGCGGCGGCCTTTCTGCGACGTAGCCTTCGAGATCGGTGTCGCTTCACTGGCGCCACCCAACTCTGCTATATCATCGCTGACCGTTTCTGCTTATGCGACGATGACGATACACCGATCATATGCCGGGACTGCGATGCTAACTCGATCCAATTCAAGTCCTTCGGCGCCAGGCCTCATTGCCGCGCACAAACTTGCCGACGGTCGTAGCGAAATTCACCGGCCACGCCATCTGGGCGGCAGGCCAACATGAGTGCTCTGGACGGCATTATCGCGGCTGCGCGCGCCGCTCCACAACGGATCGTTCTCGCCGAGGGCGAGGATCCGCGCATTGTTGAGGGGGCGGTGCGAGCGTCTCGCGACGGAATCGCTCGGATCACGCTGATTGGCAATACCGGTAGGGTCGAGGGTCTGCTTCGGGATCACGGCGCGGATCCGGCCAATCTTGCGGTCATCGACCCGGCCAACACCCCGTTAAGGGGCGGTTTCGCCGCGGAATATCATGTGCTGCGCCGCCACAAGGGCGTTGAGATGGAGGCGGCGCGCGAGGCGGTGCTCGATCCGCTGGTTTTCGCCGCGCTGATGGTGCGCCTCGGCCATGCCGAAGGCACCATCGCCGGTGCGGTTGCGACCACAGCGGAGACGGTTCGGGCGGCGCTGCAGATCATCGGCGGTGCGCCGGGCAGCGCGCTGGTTTCCAGCTTTTTTCTGATGATGCTGGACGCGCCGCATCATCCGAAACAGGGCGCGCTGGTCTTCGCCGATTGCGGGTTGGTGGTCGAGCCTGATGCAGCCGAGCTTGCAGGCATCGCCCTGGCCTCCGCCCGATCCTTTGCCGATCTGACCGGGATGGTGCCGAAGGTTGCGATGCTCACCTTCTCGACCCACGGCAGTGCGCGGCACCAGCGTGTCACCAAGGTGATCGAGGCCACGAGTTTGGCCCGCGCGGCATGGCCGGATCTGCTGATCGACGGCGACCTGCAGTTCGACGCCGCCTTTGTCCCGGCGATCAACGTCGCCAAGGCGCCCGGCTCACCAATCGCCGGGGACGCCAATGTGTTTGTCTTCCCCAGCCTGGAAGCGGCCAACATCGCCTACAAGATCGCCCAGCGAATTGGTGGCGCCAAGGCGATAGGCCCGATCCTCCAAGGCCTCGCGCACCCCGCCAACGACCTGTCACGCGGTTGTAGCACCGAGGATGTCTACCACCTGATCGCGGTTACCAGCGCCCAGGCTGCGGCGCGCGCCGCCGCTAGATCCCTCCCCAACCCCTCCCTTTGAGGGGAGGGGCTTAACTGCAGCGCGTTCCCCCTCCCCCAGAAAGGGGGAGGGTCGGGGTGGGGGTGGAGCAGCCACTACAACTCGGATTTCATCGTATCGGCGGCAAACCGGATCGCGTCCACGGTTTGGGCGATATCGGCCTCGTCGTGGGCCAGCGACATATAAAACTTGCTGTCCGGCTTCAGAATGCCGCGCTGGCGCAGCAGCGTGTTGAAGCGCTTCATCCGCACTGTGTCCCCGACCAGGAAATCACGGTAGTTGCGCACCGGCCGGTCAGTGAACACGATGTCGAACAATGACGGGTGCCCGATCACCTGAACCGGGATGCCGACGCGGGCGAAATTCTGCTCCAGTGCCTGCATGATTGTCCGACCGGTCGCCTGGATACGGTCATAGGATCCGGGGCGGCGCAGAATCTCCAGCGTCGCCAGGCCCGCCGCCGAGGCCACCGGATTGCCGCTCAGCGTGCCGACCTGGAAGGTGAAGCCCGCCTCGCCGACCCGATCCTTGTCGAAATGCGCCATGATTTCGTCCTTGCCGGCAATTGCCGCTAGCGGGAAGCCGCCACCGATGACCTTGCCGAGCGTGCAAAGGTCCGGCGTGACGCCATAAACCTCCTGCGCGCCGCCATAGGCAAAGCGAAAACCGGTCACCACTTCATCGAAAATCAGCACGATGCCGTGGCGTTCGGTCTCCTCGCGCAGGCATTCCAGGAAGCCAGGCTCCGGCGGCATCAGGCGCTGGAATGGCTCGACGATGACGCCCGCCAGCTCGTCCGCGTATTCGGAGATCAGCTGCCGGGCGACCTCGGCATCGTTGAACGGGGCCACCAGTATATTGTCGCTGACCGCCGCCGGGATGCCTGCGGAATCCGGCACCGCCATCGGGAAATTGACCAACCGCTTCGGCGCCAGGCTCATCAGCGAGGATTCGCTCATACCGTGATAGCCGCCCTCGAATTTCAAAATCTTGTCGCGGCCGCGATGGGCGCGGGCAAGACGCATGGCGTACATGTCGGCCTCGGAGCCGGTCGAGACAAACCGCAGCTTGTCGGCGCAGGCGACCGCGTCGCAGATCGCCTCGGCCAGTTGGATGCCCTGGGCGTTGTTGGCGAAAAACGTGACGCCGTTTGGCAATTGGCGCTCGACGGCGGCCAGCACATCCGGGTGGTTGTGGCCGACCAGCATCGGGCCGGAGCCGAGCAGGAAATCGACGTATTCGTTTCCGCTCTCGTCCCAAACCCGGCCACCCTTGCCGCGCGCCAGTACGATATCCGCGGCGAAGTTGCCAAAGCCGCCGCCTGGCATAACCTGTGCTGCGCGTTCAATCAGATCCTTCTCGACGTCCGAGTAGCGCTCGCCATACATTTGTGAAGTCTCCCGTTCAGGTGGTTTATGACAGCATGACGGCGGCCTCGGCCAAAATGCAATCCAAAACACACCGCCGGGCCCGGTGTTTTGTAACAAAGACAGCCCGCCCGGTTTGCGCTAAAGTCCAACGAAGTCGATGAAAAAACCACGAGGCGGCCTTGGATAACCTATCACGAACCCGGTTCGCCCTGGCGCTGCTGGCCCTGCTGTTCCTGGCCCAGGTGGCCGGCCAGGCCGCGGCTCGGCTGTATGCTCCTCCGATGCTGCCGCCAGATTCCCTCTGGCACGCCGGAGTTATGCCTTATGCGCTGCTCGCGGGTACTCAGCTGGCGATGTTCGCCGCAATGGCGCTGGTGGTCTGGCGCATCAACCGGATCGGGGTGCGTCCGCTTCTGGCCGCCCTCATTCTCGGCACCGGGACGGTGTATTTCGGCCTGATGAGCGCCCGCTTTGTCATTGGCGCCGCTGGCGTCGCGCCCGGCGGATGGTTCGACAAGCCAATTTCGACACCGTTCCATCTGGTCCTCGCCGGGTGGCTGCTGATCTACGGCTTTCACCTTTCCGGCGAGAAATTGCGCGGGCGCCTGCGCTGGGTAGTCCGCGCGGTGTCGCGCATGGTCGCGTATCCTGTCGTGATGTTGGCCGTTTGTGCGCTGTTCCTCTGGCTGCGGCGCAACGGTGCCCCGATCCAGTTCGCCGCCTATCTGCCAGTGATTCTTGGCGCCTCGGCGATCCTGATCCTCGAGCTTGCCGCCCCCTACCGCCGCGAATGGTTGCCGGGCAGGCAGGTCATCACCCAGGATGCCCTCTATCTTCTTGTGGTGCAGGTCGCGCTGCCGGCGGCATTGACGCTGGTGATCGTTGGTGCCGCGGCAGTGGTGTTTGAGAACAGCCTCGCCGCAGGATTGTGGCCGCACGATTGGCCACTTCCTGTGCAGGCGGCCTTGATGGTCATCGTCGCCGATTTCATGCGTTACTGGCTGCACCGCGCCTCGCACCGCTGGAACGCACTGTGGCGGTTGCACGCGGTTCATCATTCCTCCGAGGAGCTGTATTTCCTCAATGTTGGGCGCTTCCATCCACTGGAAAAATCGCTCCAGTTTCTGTTCGACGCTGCTCCCTTCATCCTGATCGGTGTCGGGCCGGAGGTGATCTCCGCCTATTATGTGTTCTATGCGGTCAACGGTTTCTTCCAGCACTCGAATGTCGATGTCCGCCTCGGTCCAATGAATTGGCTGATTGCCGGGCCGGAGCTTCATCGTTGGCACCACTCGCGGATCGTGCGGGAATCCAACACCAATTTCGGCAACAACCTGATCCTGTGGGATGTGCTGTTCGGCACCCGCTTCCTGCCGCCGCGTCAGGTCGGGGATCTCGGTTTGCAGAACCCGGCCTATCCGAAGGATTTCATCGGCCAGACACTGGCGCCGCTGACTGTCGACCCAAACCGCGATGCGGGTGGGTCGAGCGCTGCATGAGCGCCGGATTCGCTTTTCGCGCCGCATTGCTCGCCGCCGATTTGATCTATCGGCGGCCATTTTTGGCCGATGCGAAGAACGTGCGGCGGACGCAAGCGCAGACCTTGCGCCGGATCCTGGCGGCAAACGCCGGCACCGAGTTTGGGCGATCTCACGGCTTCGCCGGCCTGTCCTCGCGCGATGCCTTCCGGGCAGCCGTTCCGGTCCAGACGCATGACAGCCTGTCCGGCGCGATCCGTCGCCAGGCCGAAACCGGAGACCGCGCCTTGACCGCCGCACCGCCGGTCTTCTATGCGCGGACCAGCGGCACCACCGCCCCGGCTCGCGATTTTCCGGTAACAGCCACTTCGCAGAGGGCACAACAGGCGGCGCAACGCATCCTGGCTGCGACCCTCCAACGCGGCTCCGGATTCTTCGCTGGCCGGATCGCCGGGTTCGGCGGCGCGCATATCGAGGGCCGGTTGCCAAGCGGACAGCCCTTCGGCTCGGCCTCGGGCCAGACCTATGCCTCGGCGCCGTCCTTCGTCCGCAATCGCTTCGTGGTACCGCCGCAGGCCTTCGACATCGCGGGCCAGACCGAAAAATACCACGCCTACGCCTTATCCGCGCTGGCGGCTGACGACCTAACCGGGATCATCACCGCCAACCCCTCAACCC
>Ga0307379_10007102_pt1 | contig 15271 bp, 14 predicted proteins | sample UN2MG_FD_202237 | JGI IMG/M metagenome (GOLD analysis project Ga0307379, IMG submission 202237) | Soil microbial communities from Risofladan, Vaasa, Finland - UN-2 | ecosystem: Environmental > Terrestrial > Soil > Coastal area > Acid sulfate soil | place: Finland: Risofladan, Vaasa | collected... | reverse complement strand
TGGGAGGCCGTCAGGGGCGCCCTGCGCCTCCGTAACCCGACTTTGACGGAGACCCTCGCGGCTTTCCTGTAGGGAGATGATGCGGACGTGAGCCACTGGAAAAAGCCGCCACCCGTGGTCATCCTGTCCGGGACGCACGATTACTTGCGTGCGCGGGAGCTCAAGGAGGCCGTCTCCACGGCCGACGAGCAGGGGCGCACGATCGAGCACGTCCAGGGCGATGACCGCGACGAGATCTCCCGCATCCTGTCGAGCACGGGCGTCTTCTTCCGGGAGGACGTGCTGGTGGTGATCGAGAATCCCGAGAAGATCGATGCCGACCTCGTGATCCGACATCACGAGTCCGAGGACAACGCCGTCGTGCTGGTGCTCCATCAGGAGGGGCCCATCAAGGCGAAGACCCCCCTCGGGAAAATAGCGAAGGTGCTCCCCGAGCGTTTTGTGGCGAAGTTTGAGAAGCCGAAGCCGTGGGAGGAGGACGAGCACGCGACGCAGTTTTGCGTTTCGGAGGCCCGGAAACTGAAGTTGAAAATCGAGGATCGACTCGCAGCTGCCATCGTGCAGAACGTGGGGTCGGATCTGGGGATGCTCGCGTTCGAGGTCCAGAAGCTCGGGTTCTTGTTGGCCTACGACGGGGAGACGCAGGTCACCCCGCAGCACGTCAAGGCGACCATCGCGGCCTTCGGCGAACTGGGCCCGCGGCCCATTGTGGACGCCATGGAGCGGAGAGATCTCCGCGCCGCGGGTCACGCTCTCGCGAACATGCGCAGAACTCACGCCGGCAATCTCAGCGGCGCCACCCTCCGGGCATGCGGCTTCGTGGGGGGTTCCGCGCGCAATTGGCTGCACGTCGCGGCCCTCCATGAGGGGGGTTCGTCGCAGGAGGAAATCTCCTCCCGAGTTGGCGTGCACCCCTTTGTGATCCGCAAAACCCTCCTTCCCGTCGCGAGACGTTGGGGAAGGGGGAGATTAACCTCCCTAGTAAAGTCAATTGCACACGTTGAACGCTCCGTGAGGAGCGGTCACGTGAGTCCTTGGGTGCAACTTGAGTGCGCGCTGTTCCGCGCTCTCCAGGATGGAGCCTCCGGGTAAAATGCCCCGCAGTCCACGTCGCCGCGCGGCGTTAGGGCTCCTATATCCAATCCTACTATGCGCGCGTCGATCAACCGGTCGGTGCCCCCCCCTCACCCCGTGAATCTGACCGACCTCCTGGTCGAGGCGAAGCGAAGCGAAGCATGCTCCAACCGACATCCGAGCCCACCTCCGAGGCCACCCCTTCCGTCCTCAAAGATTCTTCCAAAATCTCCGCCATCACGGTGGATGACGGCAAGAGGTTGCAGGTGAAAAACAAGAGGTACTCCTACGACGAGATCTTCTCCGCCACGCTGAGTTTTTTCGGCGGTGACGAACTCGCGGCGAGTACCTGGGCATCGAAATACGCGCTGAGGGACAACGAGGGGAACTACGTCGAACGCACGCCCGTGGACATGCACAGGCGTCTCGCTCGCGTGTTCGCGCGGATCGAGGCCAAGTACCCGAACCCGATGCCCGAGAACGAGATTTTCGATTATCTGGCCGACTGGGTGATCGTCCCGCAGGGATCGCCCATGAGCGGCGTGGGCAACCCGTTCAAGCTGCAGAGCGTCTCGAACTGTTTCGTGATCCCGTCACCGCACGACTCCTACGGGGGCCTGATGCTCGCGGATCAGCGGCAGGCGCAGATCATGAAAAGGCGTGGGGGGGTGGGCTTCGACATCTCCACGATTCGCCCTCGCGGGATGCCAACCGCCAACGCTGCCCAGACCACCGATGGTCTGGGCATTTTCATGGAGAGGTTCTCCAACACCTGCAAGGAGGTCGCGCAGGGGGGGCGCCGGGGGGCCCTCATGCTCAGCTGCGACGTCCATCATCCCGAGATCCGCACGTTCATTCGGATCAAGAACGAGATGACATCGTGCAAGGCGTGTGGGCATGACGAGCGCACCAAGGTGACGGGGGCGAACGTCAGCGTCCGGCTCAGCGACGAATTCCTGCTCGCGGTGGAGAACGGGGAGAAATTCCAGCTGCGCTGGCCCTGCGACGAGCGCGTGAAGCCGGTCATCGAGGAGTGGGTGGACGCCCGGGAAATTTGGGAGGAGATCACGCAGCACGCCCGCGACAGCGCCGAGCCCGGCCTCCTGTTCTGGGACAACATCCTGCGGGGGAGCCCGGCCGACTGTTACGCGGACGTCGGGTTCCGCACCACTAGCACCAACCCGTGCGCCGAGCTTCCGCTGGCCCCCGGGGATTCGTGCCGTTTGATGGTCGTGAACCTGTCGAAGTTCGTGACCAACCCATTCACCGACCAGGCGGATTTCGACTGGATCCGTTTCCACAAGGTGAGCATGAAGGCGCAGCGCCTCATGGACGATCTCGTGGACATCGAGATCGAGCAGGTCGACAAGATCCTCGCCAAGATCGAGGCCGACCCGGAGCCCGACGAGATCAAAGACCCCGAGCGTCAACTTTGGATCACGGTGCGCACGGCGGCCGAGAACGGGCGTCGCACGGGCCTGGGGGTCACCGCGGTCGGGGACACCGTGGCGATGATGAACTACAAGTACGGGTCAGAAGACAGCATCGAGCTTGTCGAGAAGATCTACAGGGCCCTCGCCGTTGGTTCCTACCAGTCATCGATCGACATGGCGGCGGAGCGCGGGTGTTTCCCGGTCTACGATTTCCGCAAGGAGACAGGACATGTTTTCCTCGAGCGCGTCCTGGAGGCGGGCGGGGAGGAGATGCGCGCAAAATACGAGACACACGGGCGTCGCAACATCGCGAACCTCACGACCGCCCCCACGGGGAGCGTCTCCATCCTGACCCAGACGACGGGAGGGATCGAGCCCGTCTTCAAGGCCACGTACATTCGTCGCAAGAAGATCAACCCCAACGACGAGGGGGCCCGCGTGGACTTCGTGGACAGCCACGGGGACAAGTGGCAGGAGTACACGGTCAGCGAGCACGGTTTCCGCCGGTGGAAAGAGGTGACCGGCAAAACGGACGAGGATTTCGATCAGAGTCCCTACGCCGGGGCGCAGGCGGAGGAGATCGACTGGCCACAGCGGGTGAAACTCCAGGCCGGGGCCACGAGATGGCTCGACCACTCCGTGAGCTCGACCGTGAACCTCCCGAAGGATGTCTCGGTGGAGAAGGTGCGCGAGATCTACACGGCCGCGTGGAAGTCCGGTTGCAAGGGAATCACCGTGTACCGTGACGGCGCCCGCGCCGGTGTTCTCGTGACCAAGCGGGAATTTCACCAGCACGGGGCCCCAAAGCGGCCCGAACAACTCCCCTGCGAAGTCCACCGGAGCAGCGTGAAGGTGGGGATCAACGGCGACGGCACCCCCGTCATGCAGGACTGGATCTTCTTCGTCGGGGTTTTCGAGGGGATGCCCTTCGAGATCTTCGGGGGAACCACCGACAACGTGGAGATCCCCCGGAAGGTGACGGAGGGGCTCATCGTGAAACGGAGTTTCAAGAGCGGGGGGAAGTACGATTTCCACCACGGCGACATCGATGATCCCTTCAAGGTCAAGGACATCGTGCGGTTGTTCGACAACCCGGATCAGGGGTGGGCGACCCGGATGATTTCGCTGTCGCTGCGCCACGGTTCGCCCGTCCAGTACGTGGTGGAGCAGCTGCAGCGGGACAAGGAGGCAGACCTGTTCGCGTTCAGTCGGTGTATCGCGCGCGTCCTCAAGAAGTATATCCCCGATGGCGCCCACTCCAAATCGGAGAAGGTGTGTTCCGACTGTGGGGCGGAGGACAGCCTCCGTTACCAGGAGGGGTGCATGCTGTGCACCTCATGCGGCGCGAGCAAGTGCGGCTGACGTGAATGACTTCTCGGTGCTTTACTGATCGAGAAGTTTCGGTTTCACGTAGAGGTCGTCTCTCGCGGGTAGAATCCGTGGATGTCGGAGCCGTTCAAAGGTCTCAAGATCGTCGACGTCCTCGGGGTGTTCTACCGCGAGGGCGAGCGGTTGATGGCGGCCGACGAGTTCGAGGGGGTCCAAGACGTCGATGAGGTGCTAGGTCGTTTCGTAGGCCACGAGGTGCGTGTCATCGCCCACCATCGGCCCCAGGAGCCCCACGACAACAACAGGTGGGGCGGCGGGTGCTGCGTGCTGGAGAACACCGGGTTCTGTCAATTCGGTCACCACGACAACCCCAGGAACCTCTACACGTTCAACGGGGTCGGGGTACTTCGCGCGGAGGGCGTCCGGTGGTGTTTGGACCCGAAGGAGGGAGAGCCCCTCGATTGCCGCATGGGCTTTTTGGAGGGACACCGGTCGCAGATCGTTGTCACGTCTATCCCTGATCTGGAGGAAGTGGAGAAGAAGGTGCGGTCTTTCGACCCGTCCAATTTGGAGAATGCCACGTTGGAGGATCTCAGCGACACCTTGGCCGAGATGCGCGACTACATCGCTGAGATTAGCAACCTCAAGAATGACCTAGATGGCTGACTATTTTGCAGGACGAGTTCAGGCGGTCGTTTTCGAGAACGACGCGCAGTCCTTCTACATCGTGAAGATGGCGTTGGACGGACAGGACCCGAAGGTGTCGTCGGTGACCGTGCGCGGGAGCGTGCCCGGGATTTCGGTCAAGCCGGGCGCGTGGTTCGGGTTCGAGGCGATCTGGGAGAACCACGACAAGTACGGGCGTCAACTCGTGATCGAGAAGGCCCCGGTCGTGCGCGGGGAGTGGGACGCCGAGACGGCACTCAAGATGCTCCAAGGGCACGGCGTGGGGCAGCGCGTCTGCGACGCGATCTACGCCCACTTCGGTGACGCCCTCCTGGAGGCCCTGACGGACGCTGACCGGCTTGTCGAGGTCGCGGCCCTCGACAAATTCGCGGCCATGCACGTCGTGAGCCGGTGGCGCGCGGTCCGGGCCATGTTCCAGTCATTGGAGTTCCTGAGCGAGCTCAAGCTGCCCAAGAACAAGGTCGAGCAGATCTACTCTCACTTCGGTGACGACGCGGAGAAGGCCCTGAGTGAGGACCCGTGGTCGCTCGTGCAGATCGATGGCATCTCTTTCGACCAAGCCGACGAGGTCGCGCGGCGCCTGGGCCTCGACATGGCGTCGGACCTCCGGCTGCGGGGGTCGATCTTGCACACATGTAAGGCGCGCCGCGGCATGGGGCACCTCTACCTGACCACGGGGGAGATCGTGAGGAGCATCCAGAGCGCGACTCCAGAGGTCGACAAGGGCCACCTCGCGCGGACCCTCAAAGGGCTGCACGACGAGAACCTGCTCGTGCTCGACAACAAGACCCGGGAGGGCACCACGGCGATCTACGAGCCCTGGTTCAACCAACTTGAGAAGGAGTCCGCTAGGATGCTGGCGGAGCGCAGGGAGGAGGCCGCTTTCGATGCGGATGAACGTATCGAGTACCTCGAGAAACTCGCCACCGTGGGCCCCGAGACGGAGAAGGCGGCCAAGCGCAAGGGCGCCCGGCTGCACGCCGTAGCGAGGAGCGCGATCAAGGAGTGGTCGGGGCACGGCCGCATCGACCTGGCGGACATGCAACTCGATGGAGCCGTCAACGCCCTTGTGGAGCCGGTGTCCATCCTGACGGGGCTCCCAGGCACCGGCAAGACGACGACGCTCAAGGTCGTCGTGAAGGTCCTTCAGGACGCCAACATCCCCTTCCTCCTCGTGGCGCCCACAGGCATCGCGGCCAAGCGCCTCTCGTCCGTCACGGGGGCCGACGCGTCCACCATCCACCGGGCTTTCGGGGCGAAGGGGATGGACATGGACAACGACCGCGAGAGCACCTACGCCGGCATCGTGGGCGAGTCCATGGGCCTCTCGACGGAGGATGGCTCGGCCGAGTTCTGGAGTTACTCGTCCAAGCAGCCGCACCCGGCACGGGTCGTGATCGTGGACGAGAGTTCGATGGTCGATCAACACCTGCTGTTCCGGCTGCTCTCGTGCACCACGCGGGACTGCCGCCTCGTGTTCGTGGGGGACGCCGCGCAGCTGCCCTCCGTTGGCCCCGGCAACGTGTTGCGGGACGTGATCTCTTGCGGGGAGTTCCCGGTCGTGGACTTGCGGGAGATTTTCCGGCAGCACGAGGCGAGCGACATCGTCATCGCGGCCCACGCCATCAACAGCGGGAAGGTCCCCGAGTTTGACCGCAAATCCCTGGATTTTACGTTCGCCGAGGTGCGCGACGAAGCCAGGATCCTGGAGACGCTCACCGCGACCGTCCAGAAGTTGTACGAGCGCAAGACCAACTTCCAGGTGCTCAGTCCGCGTCACGCGGGGACACTCGGGGTCACGAATCTCAACCTCAGAATCCGCGAGCTGCTCAACCCCAAGACCCCGGGCCTCAAGGAGATGCGGCTCGGAGCGGAGACCGTGCGCGAGGGGGATCGCGTGATGGTCTCGAAGAACAACTACCGCTACGAGATTTTCAATGGGGACGTCGGTAAAGTCGTGCGCTTGGATCAGAAGGAGAAGATCGTGGAAATCAAGATTCACGGTCCCCCGGTCATGCACGTGCAGATGCCCTTCAAGGAGGCGCCGCTCCACCTGCGGATGGCCTACTGCGTCACCGTCCACAAGTCACAGGGGCAGGAGTACGACGTGATTCTCATGCCTTGGTCCAATTCGTTCCGCAGCCAACTCCAGCGGAACTTGATCTACACGGCCATCACCCGGGCTCGTAAAAAAGTCATTCTCATCGGGCACCCCGAGGCTTTGGAAAAAGCGATTAACAACAACAAAGTCGACACCCGGAACACTCTTTTTCCCGATCGCCTCCGGGCCGTTTTCGGGTGATTCAAGACCCGCTCCTGGGGGGTACAAATCCCGGAGGAGCCCGACACGGAAGACCTGGGCAGCACCCGCGCATGGCCGATCCCAACGACACCACACGTCCCCTGACCCCGGAGGTTATCGCTCGAGTACGGAACATCCGTAAGGGGCTCCGCATCACCAAGATCACCTGCACGCGCTCCGTGAAGGGCCGCAACGGCGACTCATTCGTCGGGTTCTCGGCGGCGTGGCAGTCGGTCCAGGACGACGTCAGCGGCCCGGGCGCGGACGTGCAGGCATCCCCAGAGGACGACGCGGCCTACGCGGAGCAGGGGATGACGCTCAAGGACGCCAAACTCGCCCGCTACATCTTGTCGATGGAGTGCGACGTCGCTGCACTCGAGTCGGCGGCTTCCAACGGGAGCATCACCCCCGGGTATTTCGCGGACGCCGTGAAGGGGGTCAAGAACAACTACAAGCAGCTGATCCTGCGCGAGATAGGGAGTTCAAACGATGACGGCAGCAAGTAACGACACCCCGCGCCCGACCCCCATCGTGGACCTGGACCGCATCGAGGAAACGTACGCCGAACTCAAGAAGTTGGAGGTCATCCTCGATCCCAATCCCATCGAGTATGGTCCCAAACGGTTCAGCAACCGCATCGCCCAAGTCCGCGCCATGCTCAACCGGGTCGAGCAGATCTTTCTCCAGACGTCCGAGGATCTCCACTATTTCAAGCGGTTGATCAATGCACGTCGAGATCTCTACGAGTTGGAAAAACGGGAGCTCATGGTCAACGACCCCCGGTGTCGCGTGGGGCGTTCCCAGCAGGAGCGTGAAGCTCTGGCCGACGTGCAGCTGCGGGCGATGATCGAGGCCATCCAAGAACTGGAGCTCGCGGCCCACGACCTCGAGACCGTGATGTTCTCCATCAAATCCAAGCGCACGGATCTCAAGGACGTGCAGGGCCGCATGCGCGACCAGATGAGGTTGATTGAGCACGACCTTGGCATGGGGGCCCGGTGGGGGGGCAACGCGCCCCCCTCCAGTGCCAGCGCCAGCGTGAAGGAGATCAACGCCATGCTCGACACCGTGGACCAGGGCTTCGGCATCGTGGACGGGGACGACGAGGAGGAAGAAACCGAGGAAGAAACCGAGGAAGAAACCGAGGAAGAAACCGAGGCGGAGGATGTCGTGGACGACGCGGGACACGACCCGTCGCCGCACGCGGAAGATCCTGTCTTGGTGTTTGGGGAGGAGGACGACGACGCGGAGGAGCCTGTCGCAGACGATGCCGTCGTCCCGGACGAGGAGTCGGAGGGGGAACTTCCCGAAAGCGATCACGCACAGGAAGAGGCCGACAATTTTCTCGATGCGCTCAACATGAGCACGAGCGAAGAAGAAGAAGAATCTTCAGAGGAAGGGGACGACGAGTCGGGCATCGACAGCCTGATCGCCAGCCTCTCTGATGACTAGATTCAACGCCCCTTGCTGGGGAGTAAAAGTCCTGAACCGGCACGTCTAAACGGACACGCCATTTTCATCAAACCAAAAAGCGAGAAAGACAATGACCACCAATTTTCAGTCATTCGGTTTCGGCCAGAACGACTCCGGCATCGGGAGCCGAACCGAGAAGTTCAAGGGCGAGAAGGGCAAGACCTACCGCATCGGGTTCGTCTGGTGGGACGGTATCGATGACGGTGAATTCACCGTCAAGAACCTGACCGCCCCCGAAGACGACGAAACCAAGTTGACGCCGAGGTTCATCGGCGGCCCGCGCCACTACGTTCAGGGAGTGGGCTACATCCTCAACAAGGGGCCCGAGTTCACGCAGCTGATCGGCGCGCCCCCCAAGATGATGATCGCCACACTCATCGTGTCGTGGGCGCTCGGCAAGAACGGGCAGCCCTCAAAGGAGTCGCTGTTCACCGACATGCCGGACGTAATGCCGTGGATCTTCTCACAGGACAAGTACGAGAAACTCAAGAAGATGCACGTCTCGGGTTACCCCATGCACGACTGGGACGTGCAAATCGACTGCGAGGACGCGCAGTACCAGAAGTTCAATTTCCTGCCTGCCAAGCAGAGCATTTTCAAGGAGATGCTGAAATCCACGAACGAGCAGGGGCGGCAGGTCGCCCGTCACATCATCGAGCGCGTCCGCGCGCTCGCGCCCAACCTCGAGCGCGAGATCGGTCAGAACCTGACCTTCGAGCAACTCAAGGAGAAGATGGGCGTCGAGTCGTCAGGGCCCGTCGGTAACGTCGTGGCCGGGGACCAGGACGTCGACAACCTCCTGGGCTCGATGCTCGACGACTAGCCGGCGTCAGTAGAGTGGGGTCCAGATGCGAGTACTCGGTCTGGACCCCTCTCTCAGGAACTACGGATGGGCGTTGCACGACACAGAGGCGGAGGGGCGCGACCGCTGTCTGGCGCGCGGACGCTTCCGGACGGAGCCCCGACAATTCTCGGACGAGATCGGTCGGTACATGCACCTGCGCGACTGCTTGCAGGAGAAGATCGCGGAGCTCGCCCCCGACACCATGGGGATCGAGCACCCGGTGATGAACGAGGACTACTCGGAGGGCATGTACGGGTTGTTCCTGTTCAGCATGGAGGCCATCAAAAGCGAGGCCCAGAACCTCGTGCTTGTGGGACCTCCGCAGGTGAAGAAGTGGGCGTTCGATCTTCTCAAAAGACCGAAGGGCTGGAAGATGGGCAAGTCGGACATGGTGGAGGCCGCGAGGGAGCACGCGGGTGGTGGCAGCTGGGACCACAACGAGGCCGACGCGTATCTCGTCGGAGCATTCGCGGGGCGATTTTGGAAGTTCTACGTGGACGACCTCCACGAGGACGAGCTGACGATTTACGAGAAAAAGACGTTCACTCTCATCCGAACCATCACCAAGGGAAAGCGCGCCGGCAAACTCGAGACCAAGGGTTTCCTGCATCGCGAAGGCGACAGATTTTTCCTCTGGTCTGTGGAGTAGAAGGCTAGCCATGGCGACCACCAAGAAATCCCCCAAGAAGACCTCGAAAAAAACGGCCAAGACGGCGCCCAAGAAGACGGCCAAGAAGACGGCCAGTTCCGGGAAAGGCGGAAAGGCGTCGTCCCCGTTGCTTCAGGCGAAGGGGATGCTCAAGGACGCCCTCAAGTCGACGGAGTGGCAAGCCGATCTCGACCCCAAGCGTGCGAGGACGTCGCAGGACGTGTTGTCGACGGGCTCCATCGTCATCAACCACCTGATTGGTGGCAAACTCAACCAATTCGGGGTCGCCCCGTGCCCGGGGGTCCCCAAGAAACGCATCCTGAACCTGTACGGCAAGGAGGGCAGCGGCAAGACCACCCTCGCATTGGAGACCTCGGCCGAGACCATCCGCAACGGCGGGACGGTCTGCTACATCGACTGGGAACACGAGATCGTGCCCGGGTACGCGATGGCGCTCGGAGTGCCCATCGGTGACGAGTCGAAGTTCATGCTCTGTCAACCGGACACCTTGGACGAAGGCATCGCCATCCTCTGGACGATGGCGAGCGCGGGCGTGAGCCTGATCGTCCTCGACTCCGTGGGCGCCGGCGTCCCCAAGGCGTACTTCGAGAAATCCATCAAGGAGACGGCCGACCAGGGACGCGTCGGCATGAACGCTGCGGTGTGGTCCGCCTTCTTGCCGAAGCTCAAGGCGCGCATCAGCAAGACCGGGACGACCATCATCGGGATCTCGCAGATCCGCGACGCCATCAACACGACAGGCTACGGTGACAAGATCACGGTCCAGGGGGGCAAGGCGTGGAAATTCTACAGCGCCGTCCGCATGCGTCTCCAGCCGATGGGGACCGAGAAGGCGTCGGAGTACTCCGCCGTGATCAACAAGACGGCGGACCGCGTCGTCGGTTCGAAGATCAAGGTGAAACTCGACAAGTGCAAGGTCAGCCCGCAGCAGGGTAACGAGGAGATTTTCTACATCCGCTACGGCGAGGGGATCGATGACCTGCGCTCTCTCATCGAAATCGGCATCGCGCACAAGCTGATCCGCAAGTCGGGAGCATGGCTCTACTGGATTGACCCCGAGGGCACCGAGATCGGCAAGCAGGGGATGGAGAAATTCCGCGGTATGTTCGCGGATGACCCGAAGCTCGAGAAGATCCTCGAGAAGCAGGTGCTCCCGTACCTCGGGGCGGCGGCGGGCGACGGCGACGAGCCCGAGGACGAGGAAGACCTTTTCGGCAGCGACTCGTTCCAGAACGACGTCGAACTCAAGGAGATCTTGGGCGCCATCAGCGGCGACGACGACCCCCCGGACGAGACCGCATGAAAAGCCACACGATCGAGTCGGAGAGCGGCCACCTGCGCGACGGGGAATGTCCGAAGTGCGGGAACCCCATCGAGTGGGTCCGGGCGGACGGGGGTTCCAAGCACAACGCGGACTGCCGTAAGTGCATGGTCATCTGGAACGCTCGCCCTTCGTTCGTGATTTTTGAGGTCTCCTCGCGCCCTGCCAAGTGGAGCCCCTTCGGGGCGATGGTCTACGCGGACCAGGGCGGTATGTTGATGGGGGACGACTAGCGTGGCGATCAAGGTCAGGGTCCGGGATTTCCAATCTGTCGCGGACGCGACAATCGTCATCGACGGCCTGACCGTCGTGACCGGTACGAACAACGCGGGAAAATCCGCGTTTTTCCGTGCCATCCGGGGCGTCTTCACGAACGCGCGAGGCTCCGACTTCGTGCGTCATGGCGCTAAGCACTGCATCGTGGATCTCACGTTCGAGGACGGCCGCACCCTGACGTGGAAGAAGGGCGGCGACGGCACGAACGACTACATCATCGACGGCAAGGAGTTCCCGAAGGTGGGGCAGGGGGTGCCCCCCGAGGTCCGCGAGTTCGGGGTGGCGCCGGTGCCCGTGGGCAACACTGAGCTCTGGCCGCAGATCGCACAGCAGATCACGGGGGTCAGTTTCCTGCTCCACGAGACCGGCTCCGTGATCGCCGAGGCGGTCGCGGACGTGGAGCGCGTCAACCAACTCTCCCGCGCGCTCAAGGCGTGCGAGTCCGACAAGCGCGCTGCCAAGGGAACCCTCAAGGTGCGCCGCAAAGATCTGACGACCTACAAGGAGCGTCGCGAGACCTTCGCGGGGCTGGACGAGGCGGTCGAGCAGATGCGCGCCCTGGAGGCACGTCACGCGAAGGCGCAGAAAGTCGCCAAGGCGACGGGCAACCTGGTCAAACTCGGGGAACGGCACCAGAAGGCCCATGCGATCGTGGAAGGGCTGGAGGGGCTCGATGAGGCGAGGGATTGTTTGCCCGCCCCCGAGCGCCTCAGGGAGGCCCAGGAAGCCTCCGAGGAGATGGCCGCGGCGGTCGGGCTCCAAGGGCGTCGGGAGGCGGCTCGGACGGCCGTGGAGGCTCTGGAGGGCTTGGACGAGGTCTCCGCACATCTCCCGTCCGACGCGCGCATGGCCTACGCAGACCAATTCCGCAAGGCCATCGGCATCACCGTCGAGTTGACGATGAAGTGGGAGGAGGCGCACCGTGACCTAGAGAACGCGCGCGGGGCGCAAGACGCTCTCGCGGGGATGGCTTTCGATGAGAAGGCCGTGGAGCGCGCCGGGAAGTTCAAGAAGGCGCTGGGGAACGCGACCGGTCTCAGGGATCGTTACGCGGAGAGGCGCGACGCGGTCTCCACGCTGGACACCGCCATCGGGGATCACGAGGCACAGCTGGCCGAATTGGACGAGAAGCTGAGCACGGTGCTGGGAACCTACGAGGAGTGCCCCACCTGCGGCGGCGGCCTCGACCACGTGCACTGATCGGGTAGAACGGGGGCGATGGGTCTCCACGTCTCACACGGCTGCTTCCAAGCCAGCTACGGCAGGTTCATGCACTTCCGACAGGCCGTCGCGGACGTCCTCAGCATCCCGCTCCAAGTGATGGAGGGGTTCTACGACAAGAGCGAATGGATGGTCTGCGCGGTCGGGAACAAGGCCGGCGAACACCTGCTGGAGAAGCGCCTCGAGGCGCTCCCCGTCTCGTGGAGGGCGTGGGAGGACGACCCCATCGTCCTGCTCCTGCACCACAGCGACTTCGACGGCGAGATCCGCTGGCAGGACGCCGCGGCTATCGCCGAGCGGCTGGAGGAGATCGCGCCGCAGATCGTGCACCCGCCGGGCCAGCGCGAGGACTGGGACTTCAAGGCCGCGGCGCTCCAGTTCGCGGCGGGGCTGCGCCGAGCAGCCCAGGCGCAGGAGGACGTGACGTTCGGATGACGGACCCACGCAAAGCACCGCCGCCGTTCGACGTCGACCGGCACACCATTTTCCTCGGGCTGACGGGATCGCACGCCTACGGCATGGCGCGCCCGGACTCCGACGTGGACATCCGCGGCGTGTGCATCCCGCCGAGGCGCGTGCGGGAGAGCCACCACCTCGAGTTCGAGCAGCTGACAGTTGGCGACCAGCAGGGTGCGTGGGGTCCCGTCTCGCAGAAGGCCATCGACGTGTTGCTGGAGCACCCGACGGCGGCCGAGTGCTACCGGCGCTCGGACACATTCCGCCGCGCGAACGGCCATGTTGACCTGTGCGTCTACTCGATCCACAAGTTCGTGAAGTTGTGCGCGGTCAACAACCCGAGTTTCCTGGAGATCCTGTTCCTCCCCGACGAGGCGGTCCTGCACGCGACGGACGCGTGGCTGCAGCTGCGGGAGCACCGTCAGATGTTCCTGACGAAGGAGGCGCGCCACCGCTACGTGGGCTACGCGATGGGCCAGCTGGACCGCATCAAGCGCCACCGCTCGTGGCTCCTGAACCCGCCCAAGGGTGTCCCCACGCGGAAGGAGTTCGGCCTGCCGGAGGAGTCCGTGCTCCCGGCCGACGTGCGCAACCAGATCGACGAGGCGGTCAAGAAGATCCTCCGCGGGTGGGGCGTCGAAGACGGCCTCGAGGACTACCTCGACGGCGCCGTGCAGGACATGCTGCGCATGCGGATGGTCGAGTTCCAGGCGACCCTCCTCCGCTGCGAGGAGGCCGTGATGGACGAGAAGGTCTACGCGCTGGCCGGCGCGAGTCTCGGCCTGACCAAGGACGTGCTCTACGCGATCAAGCAGGAGCGCAAGTACCGGGCCGCGCGCAAGAACTGGACGCAGTTCCTCAAGTGGAAGGAGGAGCGCAACCCGGCCCGCGCCGAGCTGGAGGCGAAGTTCGGCTTCGACACGAAGCACGCGAGCCACCTGATCCGGCTGTTGCGGACGGGCCTTGAGATCCTGCGCGACGGCACTTTGACCGTGTGGCGCGGCGACGCGGAGGAGCTCATGGCCATCCGCGATGGTTGGCTGATGTACGAGGAACTCATGGAGTCGGCCGAATGCCTGCAGGTTGAGATCCGCGAGGCGGCCGAGACGTGCACGCTGCCCGACGAGATCGCTCGCAAGGAAATCGATGAACTTCTCTACTCGATCCTGGTCTAGGCGCGCAATACAGCGCATCCCGGCCACGCGGTCGTCCGAGGCCGCGGAGCGCACGCGGCGCCTGCTCGATGCCTTCCGGGGACCCAGCGACCGCCTGGTCATCGAGTGCGACTACTCGGGGATCGAGATGCGTATTTTGGCGCATCTCCAGCATTTCACGAAGACCTGAGCCCCGGCGGGGTACAAGTGGGGAGATGCTTAGCCTCCTCTGGCGAACCGACGTCCACTGTCGGGCGTACACCCCCGAGTCCCGCAAGGACGACTGGGTGGAGACCGTCGCGCGCAAGCTGACAGAGGTCGGGGAGATCGCGCGCAAGTATCAGTGCGTGGCCGTCCTCGACGGGGGCGATTTCTGGGACGACAAGCTGCCCGTCAGGACGCCCCACAGGCTCGTGAGCCGGGTGGCCCGCATCCACGCGGGCTACCCGTGCCCCACCTACGGGAACGTGGGCAACCACGACGTTCGTCTCGGGAAACTCGACAACCTGCCGGAGAACCCGCTCGAGACCCTGTTCGCCGGCGGAACTTTCAAGCGCCTGTACGATGAGCATGAGGCCGTGTTCTCGGCGGACGGCGTCAAAGTCCGCGTGGTGGGGATCCCGTACCATGGCCCGCGCTACGACCTCGAGCGGTTCAGGAAGATCGAGCGACATGACGAGGACTGGCTCGTCGTCTGCGCCCACGTCCTCGCGTCGCCGCAGGGGGGCGAGATGTTCAAGAACGAGGACATCGTGAAGTACTCGGACCTGGAGGATCTCCTGCCCACCGCGGACGTGATCTGTTTCGGTCACTGGCACAAGGACCAGGGCATCGCGAAGATCAACGACCGTCAGTTCGTCGTCAACGTCGGGAGCCTGACCCGGGGGGCCCTCACGGAGGACAACGTGGAGCGCGAGCCCGGGGTCGTCATCATGGGGTTCTGGCCCCGGGAGCACCACGTGCCGCCGACGCTGGAATTCGTGAAGATCGGGATCGAGCCGGGTTCTGAGGTGTTCGACCTGGAAAAACGC
>Ga0307379_10007100_pt1 | contig 15272 bp, 13 predicted proteins | sample UN2MG_FD_202237 | JGI IMG/M metagenome (GOLD analysis project Ga0307379, IMG submission 202237) | Soil microbial communities from Risofladan, Vaasa, Finland - UN-2 | ecosystem: Environmental > Terrestrial > Soil > Coastal area > Acid sulfate soil | place: Finland: Risofladan, Vaasa | collected... | reverse complement strand
TGGCAGAGGCGGCGAGTGTGAAGGCAGCGTTATGGTCAAGGTACCGCATGACCAATCGGACAATATCTGTCCTGCGGTGGACAGTGGTCAGATCTACGACGCAACACAGATGAACTAAGCTTCTATACCTTCGCATGGCGAAAAAGGGGTCGTCTCGTCAAGAGACGACCCCTAACCCAAGTAGGTGAAAGCGGACAGGCAGACACATGAAACAAGAAGAGGAGATGGAACACAATGAAGAAGGTACTGGTAGTAACACTCACACTTGCCCTGGCACTCGTGCTCAGTTCGTCAGCGGCTGTCGCGGACAAGGGCGATAATCCATCCTACCATAAAGAGGGCGGGGTGGGTAGCTCGAACGTTGGCTTCGTACACTACTACCAGTTGATCTGGGAGCAACTCCCGGACGGCACGTGGCAGTGGACGGAGGTTGTCTGGAATGGCGCGTGGGGGAAGCTGAAGTTCAACCTGGCCGGTCCCACGTTTGATTTCCTGTTCAACGGGCACGGCCTTCAGCCGAACACCGAGTACGCACTTGTGCGCGCGACGGGTGCTGCCCCCCCACTGACAATCCTTGCCAGCGGCACAACCAACGGTGGAGGCCAAATCCACCTCGCTGGCTCGCATGACTTCCAGGAGGACCTATCGAACCCACAGATATGGCTTGTCCTGGGTGAACACGTCAACGACGATGGCTGGTGGGCCGACTTCACTCCAAACGAGTACCTATTCGACCAGGAACCGTCTCTGGACTACGACGACACCAACGTCCCGTAGCCACTGAGACTTTGGAGGCAGGAGGTTATGGCTCCGCGGGCGACTCCAGGCGGCAACCTGAAGGTCAGCAGACCCTCGAAGGCCTGCTGACCCTTGCTTCACAGCATCCGTCGGTTGTGGAAGAGGACTACTCCCGAGGGCGCCAACGACCCGGTGACCATAACCTTCACGGCCAGCATCAAGTGCTGTGAGGGCGTCATATACAGCGACAGCGACAATGCTGTCTTGGTTCCATCCGACCGCCCGATTGCTCTGAGGCCTACGCTGAGCCAGGCTGCCTGTGGCCACCCAACCACAAGTTCGTTGACGTTGCCATCATGGGTGTAACCGACCCGGATGATGACCTGGTCACCATCATCGTAACCGCCATCACCCTGGCACCCACTTGCCTCCTGGTGCTTAGTGTTCCACGGACCAGCGTGGTAAGTATTTTCCGCCAGTAAAACCGTCCGAAAGAAGGATTTCCAAGAACAGAAGGTAATGGTACAGTCCAGTTGTCGGGGTAGGCCGTATCCCTCGGCCCGTGCAGTAAGTGATGCAGAGGAGCGGCCTGAGGGTTGGGAAAGGATGAGGCGAGGGCTTATACGAAATGGGCACTTTGCTCTGGCAGAATCAGTAGCGGCTGATTGTGCGGAGCCTGCATCAGGGGAGTCCGGGTATGCGGGGGAGTCTTTACGTATTCTCATCTTCCGGGGAGGCTGAGAGGTACTGTCAGCGGCGAATACACACTGACACTGGAAGTGCTGGGAGGGCGTCACCTTCCGGTCTTCGGCAAGCGGAGAACAGATGAGGGCCTTGGTAGTTGGAGCAGGCAAGGAAACCCTGGAAAGCGTCTCCCTTTCTCTTCAGATGCGCTGGCCGGATGTGGTCGTCGTCTCCTCTTGCGGCAGCGATGCGATGGACATGGTTGAGAGGGAAAGCCCTGACATTGTTGTCTGGGATATAGACATGCCCGAAATGAATGCCCTGGACGGACTCACAGACCTGCGCTCTTTTTCTGACGTTCCTGTTATTGCCCTCATCGGTGGTGATACTGTATTGGACAGGTATAGAGTTCTGGAACTGGGTGCAGACGACTTTGTCAGTAAACCGCTGAGTCTCGTGGAGTTCATGTTTCGGGTTCATGCGTTGTTCCGTCGGACTAGCCCGCACCTTGCCAAGATTAACTCCGTCTATTCCAGCGGTCGGTTTCTCATCAACTTCTCCACTAGGGAAGTGGCATTTGGCGAGGACAGATTGAAGCTGAGTCCTATAGAGTACAGGCTGCTGTACTGCCTGGTCAGGAATGAAAGAAGAATAGTCACCAAAGACACTTTGATCCAGAAGGTGTGGGGATCGGAGTACCTGGGAATAGGCAGGGAAGAAGAACTCAGGAAATACGTCTACCGACTCCGTTCAAAGCTGAAAAATTTGCCCGACGTCATCGTGAGCGAACCGGGGATAGGATACCGCTTCATGCCTTTGGATTAGACGCTGTCCGATCTGCCTGGGTTCAGGTGATGCTGGGGACAGGCAATCGGTATGATTTGCCTGTCCCTTCTTTTTATATCCTCGGAAATCTTGGACGAGATTCGTACGCTCTGTCAACGGATTTCCACGCTTTTGGCGACATCTGTGACGCTGATACACTACATGCCTATAGTAAACTATCGGACATTGCTGATGATTCTACGCTCGGGGTTGAAGTGAAGTGAGAGTCTTGTTGGTACATCCGGAACCGGGTCAGAGGGATGCCATAGTCCAGACTTTGAGCAACAAGGGATTTGATGTGGTCGCTGTTGGCGACACCGTGGACGGGATAAGAGAGTTTCATCAGCAGGATCCAAGTATCGTAATCGTTGCGTTCGAGCACTCCGTCGATGACTGCGAACAGTTCTGTGCTCGTTTACGCAGTGAATCTGATGCTCCCATTATCGTCATTGGCAAGAATCATGGGGAGGTTACGCTGCTTCAGATTCTGCGATCGGGTGCAGATATCTATCTCCGTTACCCAACTGCCAGGGAACTGGTTGCTCGGGTCCGCTCATTGCTGCGTCGCACGAAGCCGGAGCAAAACAAGCGGAAAGGAGACTGCCCGGTCTATTCACGGGACGTTCCGGGATGGAAGAACTGAGAACAAGCCAACTGACGACTGATTGTTGGCTCTCGGGCTTACCGAGGTCCCCCGGCGGGAGCGATGGTCTCCACCGAGGGGTGGCTCGGGATGCTGGTCGATCGAGGGTGCACAACAGCCCGTGCAAGGAATCGAGTTCCTTCCGGGCTGGGAAGAAGAACCCCCCAAATACGATGTGGGGGGTGACCTTCAGCTCATCCTGATTCAGCCAGGCGGCAGGTAGGACACCACTGAGCCGATTCTGCCTCCCCCTGTGGGTCATTGTGGCAGTGTTTCACACTCAGCTACGGAGGGGAAGACAGGGACAGCCTGACGAGAGGGGTGGTCGTTCTGGTGCAGCAGGGCGTTGAATCAGGAATACAGAGCAAGCTGAAAGGAGAGAAAGATGAAGAAAGTAGCAAGTATCCTCGTTGCCCTCGCGCTAGTCCTGGGACTGCTTGGTGCGCCAGTGCTGGCCGTCGAGGAAGAGACGGTTGACACCAAGGCTTCGGTTGGCGGCAGCGGCAGTCCGCCGTTCATCTGCGCGAAGTTCGAGACCCCGGACCATGACGTTGCCCTCGGCACGCAAATAATGCCGATTCCCGAAGCCATGAGACTGGTGAAGTTCTACGTGATAGTGGGGGACCCCAACGGCGTTGATGACGTAGCCTCCGTCGATGTTACCGTTCGCTATGATGACGGCACCGAAAAGTTCCAGCTGCGGGCCGTGAGGGGGACCTGGACAATGATTCCCTGGACCGGCATGATTGACATGGATGGTGACTGCACTGGAGAGACGCCCATCCCTGCCGCACTGGCCGCACTCGAAGCGCAGGGCCGGATTGCATACGGACCGGGCCAGGACCTCAGCTCAGTCCTCTATGACCTGGAGAACGGGAAGCAGTTGCTGATTGAGCTGGTGGGCGAGATGGACTATCATCAGCCGTCCATGGACTACACCGTAGAGGCCGTAGGTACTGACGCGGGCAGTGACACTGGCGACCCGCTGGTCAACACCTTCTTCTATATGAGCATCGTGGCCCTGAAGATCGACTTCACGATGATAGACTGGCAGACCGTCAACATCTCCCAGTGGAACTACGTGCTGGGTGACGAGAATATGACGACACCCGCCCGGCCCACTGTCCAGAACGTAGGTAATGACCCGGCGAAAATCCAGTTGCATGCCAGCGCGCTTACCGGCGTGGCCTTTGGCAAGACGATAGAGGAATTCGACGCCGAGATGGACTGCAAGGACCCTGTCACCGGGGCCATCCTTCAGGAAGGACGCATCGAGTTTCTGGCCTGTGTTCCGACGGTTATCGCCGACGCCACTGGCGCCCCCGTACTGCTTCCTCCGTGCACACCCACCCAGATTGACTTCTCGGTGCACCCGCCATACGGGACGGTAGAGGACCTGTATCAGGGTACAATGACCATCACCATCCTCCATTACTAGGTGAAGTGATGGTACGGCGAAGCCCGCTGTGAGGACCAGGTGCTCGTAGAGGTACCTGGGAACATCGGGAAAGCGGAGGTATGGGCGGGGACCTGTCCCTGCCCATACCTCGTGCAACGCCATCCAACCGGGCGCACGAGAATGTGAGAGAGGCAGTCGAGCGGGACCTGGTGGGTGCGCCTGTTGTTGACTGAGAGGTGAACATGCCGAATATGGTCACAAGGAGCATAGAAGTGACGCTGGCCGTGCTGTTTGCATTCTACGTGCTTACCTTGCCGGCAGCCGCAGCAGCAGGGATAGGTGCAGGACCGAGCACGCTGGAGATAACCGATGCACTGAGAGGAGGGGAATACGAACGGCTAATCATGGTGTTCAATCTGGGAGATGACGAAGCCGCCTTTGCCTTTGGTACCATGGGTGAAGCGGCCGGTTGGATATCCTTTTTCGAACGAGATTCTCCGGATATCCCGATAGACAGAGTACGAGTGCCGGGGCATGGCGAAGCGAGTGTCCTGGTCAGAGTCAATGTCCCGAAAGATGCGGCCAATGGCAGGTACGAGGCTGTTGTGGTGGTGAGTACTGCCAGCGACGGGCAGGTGGAAGGCTCGATACAGACAGTGACACTGTCAGCACAGGTGGCTGTGAGCATCACAGTTACCGGGACACAGATTCTGGAGGGCATTGTAACCAGTATCAGGACCAGAGATGTCGAAGAAGGCTATCCACTCAAGATAGAAGCATATTTCCAGAACACCGGCAACGTGGACGCTACGCCGCAGTTCGATGTTGAGGTAGCCAGAGACGGCGCAACCGTTGCCACCTTTGCTGTCGCCGAGGCCAGGGTGAGGCCGGAAGAGAGCGAAATGCTCCGTGTGGAATGCGACACTACCGACCAGATGTGCGGCGAATATCTATGTAATGTTGTCGTATCTCTGAATAGCAGGGTCATTGCCGGAGAAGAACTCGATTTCGCCATTCTGCCGCGGGGGACGCTAACCAGGTCCGGTGTTTGCAGTGAAATCACGCTCGAGGGCACTCCGCAACTCGGGATAGTAAGCAAGATATGTGCAACCTTCCTCAATGATGGGCAGATAGACACCAAAGCCAAGCTGGCTGGTGAAGTATACCACAATGGTGCCCTCATTGATGTAATCAGTGGAGACGAGATTCTGATACCTGTGGGGTATAGCGCAGAATTGGTCGCCTATCTGAGACTGGAGACCCCCGGGAAGTACACCCTGAAGGCGCACGTCCTCTACGAAGGAAAAATCACAGACGTGCAAGACCTGTCATTCGAGGTTATGTCAGAGGCAGCCCCCAGTAGTGCAACCGAGGTCGGAGGAGGACTGGCGTGGCAGTGGGTACTCTTTGGCACTCTGGTAGCATTGATGTTGGCGGGGTTGGTATCCACATACTGGCAAAGGAGGCAGAAAGCCGAATCAGTGCATGTCAAAGACTGACCCAACTGCGGCCGTGAGGAACGTGACCCCGTGGCTCTTGTCGTCGCCTGACGGGGGCTGAATTGTGCTCACGCACTGGGCAGAGCGTATCCAGTTGTTTTTGCGCCCCCGTTCATCACCTTGGAATCTCCTCCTTAATGTCTCTGGTGGAGTCGTCTACAAGGGTCTTGGGACTGGGGCCGGCAAACTCCACTCTCAGGGTGTTGGTGCCCTGAGTCATTACGCCGGAGGGGACTTCGACGGTTGATGGTGCTGCTGGAGAATCGAAGGACACGGTGGTGAGATGGGTAATGGAATCCTGGAGCAGCCTCCAGGTCAACGTTGGAAGGCAGACCTGTCTCGCCTGCAGTTGACTCTGGTGGTCTTATGTACTGCGGAGTCAAACCCGTGTGGCGTGCCATGGCTGTTGGGTACGGAGAAAGGCAAGAGACAGTATTCGGTCAGGTCGGTCAAGCCCTACGCCTGTATTTCTACCACTACAGTGGCACCGCTACCCAATTCTGATCTCACCTTGAAGGTACCGCCGAGCAGGTTGGCTCGCTCCTGCATATTGATTAATCCCAGCTTACCCAGGTCAGGGAGGTCCATCAGTATTTCGGGTACTTGAAAGCCTTTCCCGTTATCGCTCACCGTTATTCTCACTACGTCCTTTTTAAATCGAATCGCCAGTACTGCCTTCGTTGCCTGAGAGTGTCTCCTAATGTTGGCCAATGCCTCTTGAGCGATACGGAAGAGGACTAGATCAGCCTCGTACGATAGGCGGCGTTCAGTGCCCGTTATTCGAATATGAGCGTTGATTCCTGTCTCGTCCTTCAGTTCCGCGGTAAGCAATTCCAGAGCTGGTACGAAACCGAATTGTTCCAGGGCATAAGACCGCAACTCCATACAGATACGGGCAATCCCTTCCAGAATGCTGTCAGTCTTGGTTTTCAACGAGTGGAGCCGTTCGATTGTTGCTGGTGACAGTTTCTCTTCACCTCTGGTTGTAGCATCAATTTGCAGGGACAGAGCAGCGAGTTCTTGAGCGGTGTCGTCATGGAGATCACGGGCAATGCGTCTCCGCTCTTTCTCCTGGGCCGTGGCTGTCTGCAATATGATGGACCGCGCAGCATTCCGGAGTCGAATCTGGTGCGTGAGGTCTATGGCAATCCCTCTGACGCCCACACAGCGCTCTCCCCGAAAGACGGCTGAGGGAAAGACAATGATGGGGAGAGTAGAGCCGTTCTTCTTTCGTGCTTTGTATTCGGCGGATGTCGTCTTGCGCCCGGCCAGCAACCCCCGAAAGTCTCTCCTGGCTCTACTGAGGTCGCTATGTTCTATCACATGAGATAGGTCCAACTCACTGGGAAGGTTGTCTCTGGTATAGCCAAATAGTACCAGAGCATTATTGTTGGCGAATGTAAACCGTCCCCTGGTGTCCATTTCAAACATCGTGTGAGGTAGTGACTCGACCAGATCCCTGTACCTTCCTTCATGTGCTACGCTTTCGTACTTGGCAGACGATACCATGACACACCTCAAGACCCCTCTGAACCTCGTCCTGCCTCTACCTAAAAATAATCCTGCTTTGGGTTCCGACCTGGAAGACTGAAGTCCTCATCACACATGGTGAGCAGTAGTCTCTGTAAAGATACCTTAGCCACTCTGGCTTTCCTCCACTGGTAAGAACACTCCTTCTTCATCTACCACTCCATCCCCTCTCCCACCTATACCAATCCACAATTGATCAGCTCAAGCCAGATCTTCAAGAGAAAGCCAACCCTTCCGCAAGGCGTAGAGCACGGCCTGGGTGCGTGAACTGACCGAGAGTTTCTTGAATATACTGACCAGATGCGTCTGGACAGTACGCTCGCTGAGCGCAAGCTGCTCAGCGATACCCTTGTTGCTCATCCCTTTCGCAGTCAATGTCAGTACCTCCATTTCACGACTACCCAAATCGTCTGACCGATTGCCCTTACTGGTGGAGCCGGTCCTGATATTGGCCATGACAACATCCACAGCAGCCGAATCAAGCACGGTGTCGCCACTGTGCACGAGTCGGATAGCGTTCGCAATATCATCTAGAGACGAGTTCTTCAGCAGGTATCCAGACGCGCCTGCCTGCACTACAGGCAGTATATATGCCGTTTGGTCGAAGGCACTAAGTACTAGAACGGCAGTATTGGGACAGGATGCCTTGATATGCGCCGTAGCCTTGATGCCGTTCAGTTCGGGCATGATGATGTCAATCAATGCCACGTCAGGCTGGAATTGCTTGGCCATTTCAATGGCTTCTGCCCCGTCGCACGCGACACCAATGCACTCGAAATCCGTCTCAACACTGAGAAGCTGACGCAAACCTTCTCGATATGTCGGATGGTCGTCAGCAATAAGGATAGTTATGATTCCGGATGCCATATTTTGTTTCTCTCCAATGGTAGTCCTCTTGGCTCGTTCTCACTAGGGCATATATACTAACGCTGTACTTGGCAGTTGTCAAGTTTTAACTATACGTACGGGTGTATCACAGGCAATATTGCCTACAACACAGACAGAAAGCACTTAGCCTTTTAGCGTAAGGGACGGACCTATGGGGCAGCTATAGCCACAGGTTTCTTGTAGCAGGATTAAGTGCTACAGCGGATTGACTCACGGCCCTGACACCCCGATAATCAGGGCACTGCTTTCAACGCGTGATGTAGCCATGGTACTCCAGCATGCGGAATACGTTGAGGGAAAGCAGACCGACGAACCCAGGTGGCGTGATGAGCACAGAGTCAAACCGCGACGATGCAAAGAACAGGGCAGTTCTCAAGATATTTATCATTGACTGTATCCAGATTGTCCGAATCGGCCTGGTATCGATTCTGAAGGAGCATCCGGAGTTCCAGGTGGTTGGTGATGCCGCCGATATCACGGAAGCGATAGCCAAGATGGAGGAGGTCGCGCCAGACATCGTGCTCTTTGAGCCTTTCCTGCCTGGGGCCGGAGGTATCGAGGCTATTGCACGCCTCCTGGAGCGCTTCCCTGATGTCAAGGTGATAGTGTTGACACACTCCGATAAGAGGGTTGACTTCGTCAGGGCAATGAGGACCGGAGCCAGAGCCTACCTTCTCAAGAGCCTGGAGGGTAGTGAGCTGACTGACTCTATTCGTCTGGTTGCTGGGGGTAGGGCAGTGGTCTACGCGTCAAGAGCAGCGAAGCTGTTTGATGGGCCAGCCAATCCGGGTAACGAAAACGAGCATACGGACAAGCTCGACTGTTTGACCGACCGAGAGAAGGAAATCCTGTGGTTGGTCTCGCAGGGCGCCAGCAACAAGGAGATCGCTGTTCAGTGCTATGTGAGCCACACGACGATCAAAGCACACCTGAGACGGATCTCTGAAAAACTGGACGTCAGGAACCGAACGCAAGCGGTGGCGATGGCTCTGTCGAGAGGGTACCTGAATTCCCCGTAAACCGGGGCCTTCGATCTGCCTCGAAACCACAACAAGAGCAAGCCGTGGTTCCCTTGCTGCCTGACAGGGACTGGAGCACCACCTCACGGCTAAGTCGAATCGAGTCTCAGCCGGAAAGTACAAGCAACGAAATGGGCAGAACCCGTGCCTGTGCGGCGCTCGTGTCACTGTTCTTGGTCCTTCTTCCTGGCTTCGTTCGTGCGCACAAAGTACGTAGTCTGCACGTTTCGCAGCCTTCCAGAGGAACCCTCTCCGTAACCGACTACACCTGCCCACACGCCGAACCTACGTACTCCCCGGCAGTAGATTTCAGCAACCGGAGATATTCAGATGGACTAGCTCCTCGGTACCCGTATAGTACGCCGGTGTCCACTAGGACAGGGCTCGGAATCCCGCCAAAAGCACCCCTTTGGAGAGTATCCAAGGCGTCTGCTGGAAGGTACAGTTGTATGACCAAAGAGGTGGGGCGGTGGAGGCAGCAACTGGAAGACACGGGCCCGGTCGATTCTCCCGAGGCAATAGGCTCTGGAGAGGGCTTGACAAACAATTATTAAGAAAGGAGAGAACGAGGAGATCATGAAGAATATAGTGTTAAGCATAATGGTGGTCAGTACACTTCTCGCGGCGGGAATCGGTGGGACTTTTGCCGGCTTTGTAGATACCGAGGAGAGCATGGGCAACAGCTTCCAGGCGGGTATCCTTGACCTGCTGGTCAACGGCAAGAACGACCCCGATGTCATGGGGACATTTACCGTCGAATGCGGTGTTCCCTGCTCTTCGATTGACAAGTGGATCGACCTGTACAACTGGGGCCAGTGCCAGGGAGCCTGGGTCTACATGCACTTCAAGGACGTCGTGTCCGAGGAGTACGGGACGAAGAAACACAATACTCTAGGGTACGTCTACGATGGCGCCAGTACTGGCATTACCGGCATTCCGGACGGCTATCGCGTTGCGGTAGGTACTGAGCCGAAGGGTCCGGGCGTATGGTCCTCAGAGCCGGAGAAGATCGCCGAAGTGGGTGACGGCTGGGTCGGCCAGACCTGGGTACCCGACAACCATCCGTGCCTCTTGGGTGAGGACTACGCCAGCGGCATTTCCGACCATCTGGGTATCACCGTCAGAGTGCCCCTGGTGGGAGCCACCGGGAATGAACTCGGCAATCCTGACACAGACGGCAACGGCGATGTAGATGCTACTGAAGAAGGTGCCTGGCAGACCGCTGGCAACCGGTGGGCAATCATAGCAGACTTCAGCGGTAAGCTCTCAGAAATAGAGTGCAATAAGAACCTGCTCGGCATCCTGTATTCGCAGACGAAGACCTTTGTCCACATACACGTCCATCTGCAGCAGATAGAGTGCCCGGACTGGCCTGAACCGCAGACCAAATACTGGCCCACCAATGCCCTCCAGGGCGACAGGGCTACCTGGAACATGCTGTTCGAACTCAATACCGATGTGCCTGGTTCATAGGTCCTGAAGGATCGACAGCTTGGGGGGGTGTCCATGTTGTGAGAGGCACCCCCCCCCCAGAATCCAGAAGAAGAATTATTACCGTCGCCTCCGGAGGAGGGGGAGAAAATAAGGTTGAAGCGACAACCCGCTTCTCCTCTGGACATGAGCGACACATAGAAAGGCGGATAATTTAGAGTTGTATGGTTCCATGAAACAGTTTATGACCGCAGCACTAACTACCGTTCTGGTGGTCACGGTCGGGGGTTCGGTGGCAGGAGGGACAATGGCCGGGTTCTTTGATACGGAACTCAGCAAGGACAATGAGTTTGGTGCAGGGACCCGCAATCTGGAGATTAGTGGCGGACCAATTACTATTGAGTGCGGTACCCCCTCGAGGTGGTACTCAGAGAAGTTCACACTCTCGAATGTAGGCACCCTGGACGCTTTGGTTACCGTCCATATCCCTGACCTGGACTATGACAGTGTGAAGGGTGTGAGGTGTACTGAAGCCGGAACTGTATCCTCAGGGGACCCACCGCAGGAATATGTTTACGATGGTGCCAGCGGTTCCTATATTGTGGGTAGTCCGGTAGGGGCCGGTGTGGCCAGTTCGGAGTCCGAGTTTGTCGCCGAGGAAGGCGGTTATATCGGAGAGACGCTCATCGTCGGGCTGGGAATAGACGCAGGCAGTGATTCGGGCCCTCCGGACTGGTTGATATCCAAATTCCTGGATATCAGGATGTATTTCGATGGAAACGGCGATGGGGATTTTTCGGACCCCGGTGAAATGGTAGTACAGGGAACGTTCTCTGACATTGCCTGCAACACATATCCGTTGGGAGTGATTCCTTCACCCGCAAACATTGTGAGTATTCCCGGCGGTGGATGGGGCACATGCTTCATGTACACAATTGGTGCTCCGGCGCTGAGCGTGCCGCTGATGATGGGGCAGAACACTCGTGTGGGTACGGTGACGGTATGGAGTGATTCTACATATCTGTACATCGAGTATGATACCACTACCAGCGGCTGGCAGATGGCAGTGACTCATATCTATGTTGATGCCACTCCACCAGGTGAGGTATCACCTGGCCAATGCACGGACAAACACGACTCGGTGCTCGCGCCTGGTACCGTGGACCTCTATCAGTGTCCGATCAACTGGAGCGGTGACGTCTATTTCTTTGCCCACGCTGAAGGTACTGACGGAGAGACGGCCTGGGCCAATGGAGTCTGCCGTGAGTTGAAAGTGGAATTGCATCTGCGGCAGGTCGAGGACCTGGCCTGGTTCGCGGGCACAATAGATTATGACGGTGATGGCGACATTGACGCTGATGACGCCCAGCTAAGGTGGTGGCCGACCAACGTTTTTCAAGGCGACAGGTGCACGTTTGACCTGATCTTTGGTGCGATACAACCATAGGAGTTCTTTCGGACAGGGATACCGATGAAGCAGTTGTTTTTGGCACTGACAGTAATACTGGTTGCTGGTTCGCTTGCGGCAGCAGGCACCTACGCGGGTTTCATTGATAGTGAGACCAGTTCCGACAATGCGTTCCAGACGGACTCAGTTGAGCTGATACTGGAAAACCCATTGGGGATAGGCGACTCAGAAGGACACAGTGTGGTCAGGACCTGGCACTATGAGAACAAGTTTCCTCCCGGGCTCATGGAGCCGGGGGACGTGATATCTTCTCACGTGTATCTGGAAGCATTCAGCACACACATTGATGACCATGTCGATATCCGCTGCATCAACGTTAACTCGGAGCCTGACTGGGATACTGACGCTGAGAACGCGGCAGAGGACGCCATACTTGGCTATGACGTGCCCCCTGACCCTGGTTTTGGGATTTTCGATAAAGATACCGTGATGATAATCACCGGTATGTCCTACCATACCATGCCCATTATCTGGGGTGAGTACAATTCCTTCGATACTGCTATCTTCACTGATACCAGTGACGACGGCAGGATTTCACTGGACGAGTTTGAAGCTCAGGGTTTGCATGGGCTGACTCCAGTTCCAAATTCCGGCGTAATCACCTTTATGATGACTGTCAAGTTTGCCGATGGTATCTGGAATGAATACCAGGGTGATCGTACAAATATGACTCTTATATTCACACTGGTGCGGTAATGCCCGCGTATTGCGTTGTACGTAGGTAGAGTTGGAGGTAGAGAAGGTGTTACGATTGGCCAAGGTCCTCGCCAATCTGATACTGGCAGTGCTGGTCTTGACGGCAGTATTGCTGGTCCTGATGCCTGCCATATATTCCTCGAGCATCGCCGCCATCCTCAGCGGCAGCATGCTGCCGGAGATGCCTGTAGGCGCACTCGCGGTGATACAACCCGTCGACACGTCAGAGATTGCCGTCGGTGACATCATAGCCTTCAATCCACCATGGGAAGAGCCGGAGGTAATGGTCAGCCACCGCGTAATTGAGGTGGTCGACGGGGAGGTCCCCAGCTTCCGCACCAAAGGTGATGCCAATGAAGGCCCGGACCTCGACCTCATACCCGCAACACATGTTCTTGGCAGGATACAATACTGTATCCCCAATCTTGGCTATTTTCTATCATATGTATCACGCCACAGCCGGAGCGAGCTTGGCTTCGTCTTTCTTGTTGCTCTTCCTTCTGTGATGCTCATCGGCAGTGCGGCCAGAGATCTGCGCTCTATGACCAGTCCAGGAAGACGGCGGGCAGCAAGGCGAACCATGCTAATGGAAAGACGAAAAAAGAGGAGGCTACGTTGATGGCTGACCGTTTCATGACAACATGACTAGCTTCTGCGTAACGCCAGTCTGAACAGGAGAATTCACAGTGAGTAGGGTCTTTATGAATATCAATAACATTAGTGCAAGAAGGATAATCCTGGTCGTTATCGCGGTCTTGTTCCTGGTTTCCGGGTTTGGCATACAGAGGGCGTTTTCGCTTCCCTCAGAAGTAGAGGAGGAGACTGTTGTACTCAACTACAAGCACGTAGGTGAGTTCGACTACGTTACCCACCTGAAGGGGTCCTACCTGTATGGTGACATTCCCCTTGAAGCCAGTCCCTACAGCACTCAGATTCCCGATTTTCCAGAGGCCCCACAGTCAAATCCGAAGTATCCCCTGGACCATGTTGAAGCAATTGACATGGACTTCACGTACAGCTTCACACCTGACCAGATTGTAGAAGCACAGACCTCCACGGAAATAGAGATACGGGCCTCTGTTAACAGAGGGGCAGCAGGACGAGAAGAACTCCTTCTTTTGCCAGCGACTGCATTGACCGGAGACCCAACCGTTAGATTCACGATTGTCGGAGAGCAACTTGCGTCTGCCACCTCAACAACCATAACCGTAGACGCCTACACTACCGTGGAGTCAATGCTCGGTGAGCCGATGTTCGAGAGTTTCACACAGATCCTGACAATATCATCCGTGGGTCCTCTTATCGAGGTGAGCAGTCCTCTGCATAGTAGCCAACGAGCCTCGTTTGGAGAATACAGCTATGAGCAGGCAGGAGTATTCGACTATTCAGTACAACTTAAACCGAATAGCCCCTTCGGTGTGATATCGCTCACTCCACCTTCAGCCCCTTCACCTGCACCCCCGTTGCCTTTGTCATCTATGACCCTGGGACCGGGGCAACCCCTCTTCTACAGCCTGATGGAGTCCATGGATTTCACATTTTCCTACCAGTTTGGGTCCGATGAACCTCTGAAACAGGTAAGCGAGGACATCTCGATAAGCGCTGTGCTTGAGAACCCGGGTGTGTGGCGTAAAGAGTTCCCTCTTGTTCCATTCACCAGTAAAACTGGGGAATTCGTCGTGTCCTTTTCTTTGAATCGTGACGATTTCAATTACTTCAACGATGTATACAGGGTTATTGAGAGAGAAACCGGCGTTTCCGGTGGCCATACTCTGGTCATGAAGGCTGATGTTTTTGCTACGGCACAGACCGACCATGGGCCAATATCTGAGCGGTTTAACCAGACCCTCAGCACTACGCTGGGAGGAGACATCATTGAATGGAAGGAAGACCTCCTGGTGCAGTCCCAGACCGGTGACATCCGGATCAACCAGATGGCTCCCAATCTCGAGAGAATAATGGGGCTTCCAGTTGGTTGGGTGCGGGGCTTGTCCATCTTGTTGACAGTCATCATTCTCATTGCACTCCTCTACTCAATTGCGCTGAACGTGTGGTTGAAGCCGGAAGAAGTCTCCCTGGTCGAAAAAGAGATACGCCAGGCCAAGAGAAGACACAAGGACGCTATCGTGGATGTCAAGGAGATACCTGCCGCCGTGGCCAGAGACAGAGTCATCCGTCTGGGCTCATTAGAGGAGATCATCAAGACCTCTGATGACATGCTGAGACCTGTGCTCCACATGGCTGAAGTGGGAAGACATACTTACTGTATCGTTGACGGCTCAATGAGGTACGAATACGTTAGCGAAATCTGAGAACATTGCTGAGTGCGGATTCCGGTGAAATCGGCCACGTGTCCGCTCCAAACCGGCCGCTTGTCCGGGCCAAAACGGCCACCCCAGAAATGGCTTGGGGAGTGGCACTGGGTGCAGACAGTCTAACTCAGTTTACCGGT